>Ga0210385_10002193_pt1 | contig 11792 bp, 6 predicted proteins | sample IncBWH26OmetaG_FD_160107 | JGI IMG/M metagenome (GOLD analysis project Ga0210385, IMG submission 160107) | Forest soil microbial communities from Barre Woods Harvard Forest LTER site, Petersham, Massachusetts, United States - Inc-BW-H-26-O ... | reverse complement strand
TACGCTACAGAGCTCGTAACGAAGGATCCTTATTCGTTTGAAAGCGATCACACCGTGATCAGCAGGGCGATCGCGTATCTGGAAGCACCGCAAAGTCCCGAACAAGCGTTATCCAGCATTTTGGAACAAGTGAAGCGGAGCCACGCTCCCGTGCGAATCACCGAAGTTTTGAGTGTGGATGCAGAGCGTAAGAATCTTGAGACCGCGTACAAGAAGTTGATGAGCGGGCCGCTGGACATAAACCCGGCATTCGCGAAAGCCAATATTGCCACGGTGGAGAAGGCAGCGAACGGAACCGGTACAAACGTCGAGGGAGATGCCTGCCTGGATCGCTTGATAAGCGGATCCAAATCGCGTGAGCCGGAGGCGGTTGACGCGATGGAGAGCAGTTATGCGACGAAGTATGGCGATGAATGGAAACGCTTCCTTGCTGCAACTCATGTCCAAGGATTTGGACTGGCGATGGCAGCCGCCCGCCTGGACGCCTTGACAGACAACCAATCGCCGCTGCTCGCCGTGTTGGCTTTCGTGAGCGAAAACACGGGATCTCGAAATCCTACTCTCGCGGCTTTAAGCGCGAACACCACAGCGCACGATATGTTGTCTAAGATTCAACAACGTTTTCAGCCTGTTCAGTACGTCATTCCGCCGGATGGGGGTGAATGGAAAAACACCGCCGACAAGGGGTACATCAGCGCTCTGAGAGAATTACGAGACAGCATACGCGACTTTGAAAAGAATCAAAACGACGAGACCAAGAGTAACGCTCGCAAAAAGCTGACATCAGCGAATGACGCCGTGGAGGAAATCAAAGACAACTTCAAGACAGGAACCTCAGAAATCGGAAAGGAAGTGCAGCGTCTCCTGCAGGAACCGATCAATCATTGCGCTGAGTTTTTAGGAGACGTGGACCCGGCCGCGGCGGCGAATCAGGCCATGCGAACTTTCTGTGCGCAGTGGCAACCAGTCTCGCGCAAATTCCCGTTCAACCCAAATGGAGCGGTCGAAGCGTCAATGCAGGATCTCCGGATGCTCGAGCCGGAGAAAGGATCGTTCTGGGCGCTGTCGAACGCAGGGTTGCTAGCCAAAGGCAACGATGGAAGCTGGGCTCCTGGTCCCAGAGCGACGAACGCAGTAACTTCCGCCTTCTTGCAAAACATGATCGGGTTTTCGAATCACCTATTCGGCCCCGAGAAGAAGATCACTATTGAGATCGTGCCGGAAAACAAGGAACTGGTTTCGATTACAGTGGGGGGCGGGGGCGCGGACGCGTCGGGAAGATATGATTGGCCCGGACCGAAACCCGACGCCGGCGTGGTGGTTCACGTCGGATCCGGCACCATCACATACCCGGGGATGTTCGGAGCTTACGAAATGAAACTAAAGGCCGACAGAGCGAGTAAACCGGAGGCTGTCATCCTGCGCAAGGGCGACTTTAAAGCGGGCGGCGCAGCCGAACTGGAGATCAAATCTCTTCGAGTAACAGGGCTGCCGGACGCCGCGAGCCTGGCATGTCCGCTCCACTAAGCCTTGGCGGGCGGCGATCAGCGCACGCTTCACTGAAGAAGAGCGAATACCTCCACTTCAAACGCGGAGGGACGCGGTTCTGAGGGACTAGGCGTAATCAAGATTCGAATACGTTTGGTCTCTTCGATATCAGTCCATTCCACACTGCCGGGCATGATCTGAAAGAATTCGCTCCCGAAACGTCCGGGGAGGCCGCGGGGGCGGTGCCGCTCATGCTGCAAAACCGCACCGACGAGCGCACGAGTGACTATTTCGGGATACAGGGTTTCTCCGCAGATCTTCACCTTCCGATCAATGCTGGCGAAGCGCTGCAAATCCAGACTGCCTCTCACGCGCAAGGATAAGAAAAACTTGCCCAGGCGGAAATAAGACGTCTCCACTTGGCCCCGCCAAGATCCGTCTTCCATGATTTCGAGCGGAATCGCAGCAAATTTCAGGGGTGGATAAACGATCGACTTGAGCATGCTTTGGATGCGCTCTGATAGTTCAGAAAAGCATTTGCCGAGGTTTTGGTGATCGTAGGGCGGGAAATCCAAAGGGCCGGCCTCTGTGGAGAACGTACAGAGGCTTCCCGCGAGACGAAGCAACAGGCGGTAAAGATCCTCCGGATGAATGCCCGTCCGGCTGCGTGGGCGTGCTTTGCGTTCGGCATCTGGGGCTTGATCGTCTTCCCAACTCCGGTTTATCGAGGTGCCATCCTGCCAGGATGAATGCGGCTTGGAAGCCGGCGCGAGTGTCGGAATGGAGCTGGCGAGATAGAGATGATTTAATTCGGGAAGAGTTCGGTTGGCGAGGTCCAGAACCCAAAACCGGCGAATATCGGCTTCCATAAAATCCGCGAGATACTCGGTTTGTTCGGATCGCGTTCCGGAAAGCTTCGAACGCACCAGCTTAAGGGAAGTGAGAATCGCGGGAACAATATGATCCATCAACCGTTCGCTCGCTCCGATATGCAGGCAGGGCGGGATGAAATCGGGGTTGGGGCCAAGCCGGCCGATTTGCCCGACTTTGAGCAGGATCATCCCGTCTGATTTTTCCTTGCCTAAGACGATCCGAAAGCTGGGCTGCGCAACTTCGACGCGCTCTTCCCCCTTGTCGTACTCGTTCTCGTTGGTGACGTCAACGTCTGCGGCAACGTATCGGAGCGTGGGCCGGCCGGCGCGGGCAACGTTCATCCCATCGACCTGAGTCTCCGGCAGCGCGAGATACACATCGATCTCCTCGTCGGAGGCGGCATCGAGTAAGTCTTTAAAGCTGCGGCTGGCAGGCGCAGTTTCACTGCCACCGAAACTGAATGCAAGACCATCGGGCATGACGCCGGAGCAACGCAGTACGCGGAACGTCCCTTCTTCGAGACTGCTGTGATCGACGACCAGTTCGCTCACTCCCCAGTTTGCCAAGCGGCCCACGGCAGTGCGGAATGAGAGCTCTTCCTCGATGAAGCGGGCCTGAGCCTGAAAGTGCTCCGGGGCCAAGAACATTCCCTTCGACCAGACGACACGGTGTTGACGTTTCATAGACAGGCGGCTGAGTATCTCCCTTGGACACGAGGAGTTTTGAGTAAGCGAATTGACCGATTATAATCTAGGAACCGTACAAACGCCGGATTTTGTTCGGAACCTACGATCATGTCCTTTACCGAACGCACCCAATATTTCCACTTTGAGGTTCCGGAGGGCTGGATTAATCGATCGATGATTGTGTGGTCGGCGCCGCCGCAGCCGGGTCAGGCAGCCACGCCAAATGTTCTTGTGGCCTATGATGCTCTGGCAGAAGGCGAAGACCTCTCGCACTATGTTGGGCGGCAGTTGAAGGAGTTGATGAGCAAGGGCAGCAACTTCCATCTGGATCTGCGGCGCGATACCGTGCTCGATAGCCAGCCTGCGGTTGAGCTCGTGTTCGAGTGGGACACGAGCAGCGCGAGACTGAAGCAACGGCAGATTTACTCGTTATTGGCGGACGGGCGAGTAATGACGTTTGTCAATACTGCGGCGGCTGCGGATTTTGTGCGCGCCGAATCCGAATTTCAACAAGTAGCGCGAAGCTTCGGCTGGAGCGAATCCAGGTAAGCCATATGGGGGCGGTAGCAGCTGCGCGTCTAGGAGATCCAATCGAGCACAGCAGTGCGCTGGCGGGTTTCCTGATCGGCGCGCTGGTCGGGCTGGCGGCCGGAGTAGTTGGAGTAGTTGTGGTCGCTGCCACGGTAGCGACCGGCGGCGCGGCTTTGGCGGTGGTGGCCGCGGTCGGGGCCGGCATGGCAGCCACAGGTGGAACTGCCCTACTGGGGGAGAGTTTAGGGCAAACCCACACTTCCACAGAGGGAGCGATCGTGGCCCCTTGCGCGCTCACCGTATACGTCAATGGAATTCCAGCGGCTCGAGCGGTAACGGATTTCGCGGCTTGTTCCAAGCATGCTCCACCGGGTATCCAGAATATTGCACAAGGAAGTCAATCTGTTTTCATCCAGGGATTCCCGGCAGCTCGAGTCGGTGATGCCACAGTTTGTGACGGAAAGATAGAGAGCGGCTCGCAAAACGTATTCATCGGCGCGGAGGCAGGCACTTATCTCGAAATCCATGGCGAGGTGCCGGCGTGGATGAACAAATTCGCGGCCGGACTGGTTCTGGTCGGCTCAGTCGTGGCAATCGGCGCCGGAGCGGCCGCGGCGTTCGTCTCGGGCGGGTTATGCGCGCTGATTGGATTCGGCGGCGAACTGGCGGGCGGCATAGCAGGCGGTATTCTTGGCGGGGATGTAGGCGGAGCGATCGGCAAAGCCATAGGCGGAAGGCGCGGCGAAATCATCGGGCAAGCCATCGGCTCATTCATCGGCAGTTATTTTGGGGCGGGCCTCGGCGGGCGCATGGCAGCCGGCCACCCCGTGGATGTCGCCACAGGGGAGCTATTCACCGAGCAGACCGATTTTCGCGTGAACGGACCGCTGCCCCTGGTCTGGTCACGTATCTGGATCTCGAGCTCGACCATTGACGGCGCACTCGGCCGTGGCTGGCACCACAGCTACGATATGGCTCTGCGCCGGGTGCCCGACACCGGCGACTTCGTTGCTCGGCTCCGGGATGGGCGTGCGGCGCTGTTTGCGCCACCGACGCGGGAAGAGCCCTCGGTAAATACGGTGGAGCAGCACATCCTGCATACCGACGGGGAACGGTTCTGGCTCATCGATTACAACGGTCTCAAGTATGAATTTGGACCACCTGATGACCAGGAGCTCTTGCATTTGGTTCGGATCGCCGATCCCAACGGGAACGAAATCCGGTTCGAGCGAAACGCAGCCGGGCACTTATTTGCGCTGGTCGACAGCGCCGGGCGCCTGTTCATGGTCGCGCATGACGCGGCCGGCCGGATTCTGAGCATCGACGGTCCCGACCCCGACCGTGCCGACGAGACACTGCGATTCGTCACTTACGATTACGACAACGCAGGCGACCTGATCGAGTCTCGCGACGCGCGCGGCGGCACGCTGGGTTACGAGTATTCGAACCATCTCTTACTTGAAGAGCGGCGCCGCGGCGGCCTGGGGTTCTACTTTGTTTGGGACGACATATCGCTGGGAACCAAGGCGCGCTGCGTGGAAACCTGGGGCGATGGCGATCTTTATCGGGCCAAACTTGAGTTCAATCCGGTAGAGCGAACGACAGTAGTCACGACCGGCCGTGGCGCGGTTTCTCATTACCGCTCGAACGAACTTGGGCTGGTTGAAGATGAGATCGACCCGCAAGGCGCGGTAACCCGGCGACAGTACGATCAGGCGGGCAGGCTGGTGCTCCTGACCGGCCCCGGCGGCGAGATCGAGACGACTGTCTTCGATGACATGGGCCGGATCAAGGAACGGACGAACGCTGCGGGCGAGACGACGCGCACCGAATACGCATTGGGCGATTGGCGCGGATTGGTCCACTCGAACGCTTCGCGCATTACCGGTCCAGATGGGGCTCCGCACGAATTCGCGTATGACGAACGCGGCAACCTGGTCAGGCACCTCGATCCTACCGGCGTCGAGCGGCGCTTTGAACGCAACGGGCGAGGTCTGCCCGCCGAGATCCGAGACGGCGAAGGCGTGTGGCGGCAATTTCGATGGGCGGCGGAAGGAAATCTGGAGTGGGTAGGCGTCGAAGGCGGGGCGCAGATGCGCTACGGCTACGATCGCTTGGGGCGCGTACGAAAATTAGCGCGCGGCGGCGATGCGCCGACACGCCTGGAGCGCGATGCCAATGGCAACATCACCTCCATCGATCGGCCCGATGGCGGTGTGGTGCGGCTCGAGTACGATGCGGAGGACCGCATCACACTCCATCGCAATCCACTCGGGCATGAGACTCAGTGGCGCTATGACGGGCTGCGCTATCCATTGGAACGCGTCGCAGCCGATGGGTCGCGGTTCCTGTACGAATACGACAGCGAGCTGAATCTGGTCGGGCTGGAGAATCCGAAAGGCGAGAAATACCGGCTCGATTATGATCTCGCTGGGCGCTTATCGCGCGAGATCGGATTCGACGGGCGAGTGATCGAGTATCGGTATAATCCATCCGGCCGGTTGGTTGAGCAGCTCGACGCAGGGCGGCCGACCGCCTTTGTGCGCGACGCGCTCGGGCGATTGCTCGAGAAGCATTTCGCCGACGGCACGTCGCATTGCTTCGCATGGACCGCGGGACGGCTGGTGCTTGCGGAAAGTGCCGAGCGCAAGGTGGAGTTCGGGTACGACAAGGCAGGCCGGCTTGCGACAGAGATTCAGGATGGATTGGCTCTTCAGCACGCCTATGATGGGCGCGGGCGCCGGACTGAAACGTTGCTTCCCGACGGGCGCAAGATCGGCATTGGTTATGGGCCGGACGACTTCTTTTCGTCGGTGAGTTTTGCGGGCGAAGTGGTCGCCCGAGTGGATCGCGACATCGCGGGACGCGAGGTCTACCGCGAGTGGGGGCCGGCCGGCGATGTGCGCCAGGAGCAGGCGTATGATCCGCAGGGTCGCCTCACTACGCAGCAGGGATTCCGCGGTGACAACCGCTCGATTTTCGTGCGCCGCTATCGCTACGACACGAGCGATTTGCTGACCCAGATCGAAGATTCGCGCCGCGGTCTGAAGCGGTATCACTATGATCCGTGCGAGCGGCTTTTGGCAGTGGATGCGGAGAATCCGGAGAGTTTTGTGGTCGATCCCGCCGGCAACATCCTGGGATCGGGCCCATACGGCCGCGGTGAGGCGAAAGGTGACCGGCTTCTGGCGTTCAATGAGAAGCGCTTCGAATACGACGAGCATGGAAACCGAATCGCGGAGTATGACGAGAAGACGGCCGGCCGTGTCGATTATCGATATGGGCCCAATAATGAGCTGATCGAAGTCGTAAATGGCGGCCGCCGGGCGGCGCGGTTCGGGTATGACGCGCTCGGGCGCCGGTGCTGGAAAGAAAGCAGCGCGTCCGGGCGGGTCACAGGGCGAACGGATTTTCTCTGGAACGGCGACGTGTTACTCGCCGAGTCCCAAGAGCAGGAAGATCGATTGCGCGTGGTGTACCTGTTTGAGCCGGGCGGCTTCCGGCCGCTGGCGCAAGCGCGGGGCGCGCGAGTCTACCGCTATCATCTGGACCACCTGGGCACGCCCCAGGAGATGTCCGACTCGCATGGCGCGGTCGTGTGGGCGGCGGATCTCAAAGGTTGGGGCAGCGTACGGGTGAAGTATGTCGAGAAGGTGGAGAACCCGTTTCGGTTTCAGGGGCAGTATTGGGACGAGGAGAGCGGGCTGCATTATAACTTCTACCGGTATTACGACCCGGAGGTCAAACGATATCTTAGCCCTGATCCGATTGGGTTGGATGGTGGCAGCCGACTATATGGTTATGTTCACAACCCCCTAAGCTGGATTGATCCGTTCGGGTTGGCTGGTTGTGCTTCCGGGGGGGGCCGCGGAAAGAACAAACTCGTACCGGATCCCGATGCCGAAGGAGCACACAGCGTCTTTCGTACGGACCCTCAAACTGGGGAAATAACGCACTACGAGACTTTCGAGCCTCAAACCAATCCGCAGGATCCCAATCCTTGGCAATCCACTAAACGGTACGACGCAACCGGCGGCAGTCACTTCAATAAGGTGACCGGGCAGGACGTTCCCACTCCGCATGTCCACGATCCCGCTACCCCCGGAGGCGTCCGGCCTCCCAATCCTGATGAGGTGCCCTAATGACCCTCTTAGGTCGACTTCAATCCTGGTTCCACGACGAGTGTGATGGAGATTGGGAACATGGAAGTGGGATCGTTATATCGACAATCGATAATCCCGGTTGGTCCGCGAGTATTACTGTCCGAGGGACTTCCCTCGAGAACCGCCCTCTCGCTGCCGTGAAACTAAATAGGACTGAAAATGACTGGCTCTGGATGTGGCGTACGGAAGCCAGTTTTGAGATTCGGTGCGGTCCGCAGAATCTTGAAGAAGCTGTGGCCGTCTTTTGCGACTGGGCTGAAGCGATTGATGAAATGCCTCAGGAGGGTCAGGATTAGAATTCGACTTACCTGCCGTTGAAGGGCATACTATCCAGCATAGCCCTTGCAAGTGACTACTCTACGCATCACGGATTCAAATCGATCCTCGCCCCCTTGATCGTATGCGGCCCCGATGCGTCCGAGAGAATCTTCACGCCGTGCAGCTCAATCTCGCCGCTGCTCTTCATCACTAACTTACTCGCGCCGACCTCGAGCGTAATATCCGTTGAAGCCTTCAGGTGGATATGTGCCGTTTCGGATGTAAGTTGAACCTCTTTATTCACCGTAGTCGCACAACTCCCCTGCGCGATCTTCAGCGTCATATCCTTCGTGATCGTCTCCGTGTGAGTGCCTTTCACCTCAATTTGCCGGTTCTGTTCGATACTTTGGACGTCGTTATTCAGCACCTTGGTTGACATATCGTGCTGGGCGTGTATGACCACGCCTTCCTTGGCGTCCGTGTCGTTGATGGAGATCTCGTTGAAGCCGCCCCCCTTCACCGTTTTCGACTTGAAGCCCATGTTGTTTGCGCCGCCCGGAAGCTTGTAGGGCGGCATCTGGTCCGCGTTATAGACGCTGCCGAGGATGATCGGCCGGTCGGGGTTGCCCTCCAGGAAATCGACAATCACTTCCTGGCCGATACGCGGAATGGCGATCGATCCCCAATTCTTGCCAGCCCACGACTGCCCCACGCGGATCCAACACGAACTCTTTTCATTCCGCTGTCCTTCGCGGTCCCAATGAAACTGCACCTTCACGCGTCCAAGTTCGTCCGTGTAAATCTCCTCGCCTGAGGGGCCGACCACGATGGCGGTTTGACATCCTTCCACCACGGGCACGGGTGTGCGCCGCAGCGGCCGGAAGGGAGTGTCGTACGGTATCGCGGTGAAGTCATTCTGAAAGGACGACTCGCCGGAGTCGCCAACCTCGTCGCCTAGGAAGTTGCCGGCCTGCGTGCCGTGATGCCGCACTTCGGTCAGGACATACCATTGATTCCAATCCTGGCGATAGTGGTCCTGAAGCTGGAAGCGATAGCCGGCGGAAAAGGCGCGGCAGTTTCCTTCGCCCCGAGCTACCATTTGCGATGCCTGGATCTCTTCGAGCCGAATGCGGTTCAACGCCGTACCCCGAGCCTTGTCCCCGTAGTTGCCGGGTTGATCGTAAACCTCCAGCGGCGCGTTGCCGTTTGGGCTCGTGTGAAGATTCTTAGCCGGGGTGTGAAAATTGAAATCGGCGAGCGCGTGTCCGGAAGAGACATACTGTCGTTCGAAGCGTAAGTCTCCAATGAAATCCTCGTCCCAGCGCCCTCCCGAGCTGTTGCGCACGCGAACCGTCGACTGCCCATCGCAAAGCGTGTGCCCTGACGGGCTGTTTGCAAGCACCAGCTTATGTTCACCGTCTTTGTGCTCAAAGAAGAAGAAGATGCCCTCCTCTTCCATCAGGCGCATCACGAAGCTCAGATCCGTCTCGCGGTATTGAACGCAATACTCGCGAACCGGGAAGTCTCCGTCGAGCCGCAGGTCGAAGTTCCTGGACGGATACTCGTTGAAAATCTCGCGAAGAATATCCGGGGTTTTCTTGTTCTGGAAAATCCGCGAGTTCACCCTCAGCCCCAAGAACCACAGCCAAGGGACCACCTCGGCGTGATAGGAAGTGAACACGGCGCCGCGGTGGCCTTGGATAATGCGGCTGAAATGGCCGTTCCAACAGCGCGGGGTGCCATCCGCGAGCCCGATGCGCAACGTCGCACTGGTACCGATCAGCGCGTCGAGATCAACGGCGTCGTTCTCCGAAAGCAGCTCCAGTTGAAACAGGAACGGGCTGGAGATCGCTTCCCAGCCCGAGAAGCTTCTGACGAGAAGCTCATTCGGACCGACTACCGTATTGAAACTAAACAGCCGATGTTCCTGCGTATACTGGCTGGCCATATCTACTCCATACAAAAGGACAATTTTCCATGGTTCACTTGAACGTCGGCGCGCGCCGGGCGGTCCTCGTGGGCGTCCAACAAGGCCAAGAGGGGCCGCTCGACCATCGTCAACACGACGGGCGCGATACGTGCCGGATCGGGCTCTCGCCCGCATTTGGCCGCAAGCACCTGAACGGCATCCTCGCTCCAGGCCAGTTGCAGCCGTTTCTCGAGATCCAAGCTCCTGCGAACGCGCAGCAGAGCCTCCTCGACCCTATGCCGCACGACGGCCGCGAGTTCGGTGGATCGAAAGACCGCACTTCTCACGGGCGGGAACATCGATTGGGAGCGCTTGAGTAGCCAACTGATGCGCCCCAGTTGCGGGCGCTTATTGCCGCCGCTCAGTTCGCATGAGGGCAGCTCGTTCTCCGAGATCGTCAACTCTATCTCGATTTCGTCGAAGGTGCGGCGTGTGTAATGGTGCGCAAGCTCGACGATATTCGCGAAATTGCGGGTCCCCGGCAGGAAGCTTTGATATTGGGCAAAAGACAGCGGGCCGAGCCGTATCCTAAACGATGCCTGTTGATACCAGATTCGGGCGCCGAGTATCAAGCCTTCCCGCAGTGGCACCCGAGGCGAGGCATCGAGCGAGGCACGATCCTGGCGGCCTACGGGATACCACCGGCCGCGCAGTTCGACGACCTCCGCCGCAACACCGAAAAGGTCGTTGATCATGTTGCGCAGGTTCGCACCCGGACGTGCGGAAGGCAGAAGAAGACCGGCGTATCGCAGCAGCACGCGGTCGGGAATGTGAAGCCGCTCGGCCAAGGATTGGAAGCCTGAACCGGCGAGCGCATACAACCAGCCGGACAAGGTCTGGCGCGATCGCTGCACCTCCGGCTTGCGCTCGTAGCGGATATAAAAGCGGGGCTTCTCCCATGCACGGTGCTCGAGCGACAAGAGGCGGTGATTGAACAAGTCGAGGAACTCAGCGACGACCGGGTTGCGCTCGACATCGAGTGCCCTGCGAACCTGCTCGATGTAAGCCGCGGGCAGGGAACACGGGTTGTAGCCATCGGCCAGGCCGGATGGCGTCAGCACGTGAATGGGAATCGGGCTACGCTCCCGGCGCCGGTAGGGCGGGTCAGACGAGACCGCTTTGACGGAAGCGGTGGGCGAGATCAGCTCGTGGACACCGTAGAGGCGTACGGGTTCCTTGCGGACGGGACCCGTGTAGCCGATAGGGACACGGTCGCGATGGAGGCAATGGATGAGGCGGATGAGCTGGTGAAGCTCGATCCGGTCGCCCCACTGAAACAGCAGTGCGCTCAGAGCAGGATTCGTTCGCCATTGCGGGCCGGCCATTGCCACACCGCCCTCCGCCGCGGCTCGGCTGCCTGCACTGCGGCGGTCAGCCGTGAAAATGAGTTGATCGAGGCATAGGAAGCAAAGAATCGCTCGAGAACAGAGGTGAGGAGAAACGGTCCGGCGGCGCCGAAGCGGTCGGCGTCGATTTCGAGGTCGACGGCGATGCCGTGACAGAAGACTGGAACGCGTTCCCCATGCCGCTCGGTCGTGATGCGAGCCCGGATGGGATAGCTGGCGATACTTGTCAGCGAAGCGATCCGATTCGCCACTGCGGCATCTTCAGAAAAGTTGTACAAAGCCAACATTTCGCGCAGCGCGTCGGCCTCGGACGGGATGCCGCGCTCTTCGCTTGCCGCGAGCGAAAGGTAGTTCAGCGCCAACAGGGAGATCACGCGCCAATCGAGATCACGTTCCACGGGCGGCGACACGGTTTTGGTGGGACGGTGCACCAGGCGGGACTCCACCCGGTGATCGCCCAGGGTGAGGTCGCCGAAGG
>Ga0210385_10002192_pt1 | contig 11793 bp, 9 predicted proteins | sample IncBWH26OmetaG_FD_160107 | JGI IMG/M metagenome (GOLD analysis project Ga0210385, IMG submission 160107) | Forest soil microbial communities from Barre Woods Harvard Forest LTER site, Petersham, Massachusetts, United States - Inc-BW-H-26-O ... | reverse complement strand
TCAGCCGAAGAACTGGTTCTTCGGGACCGGGAGGCCAAGGTTCTCGCGGAGCGTGCCGCCCGTGTAGTCCTCGTGGAACAGCTTGCGGCGCTGCAGTTCCGGGATCAGCAGGTCGACGATCGCTTCAAGACCGACCGGGGCGACCGGGGCCGAGACGTTAAAGCCGTCACAGGCCGCGTTCGTGTACCACTCCTCCATCTGGTCGGCCACCTGCGGCGCCGTGCCCTTGAAGATCACGTGCCCCATCGACGGCAGGACGCGCTCGTAGGTCTGCCGGACGGTGAGGCCGTCCTTAGCCGCCATCTCCACGATTTCCTTGCGGAAGCTGCCGATGGCGTTCGTCTGCCCGGTCAGCGCGGGCATGGGACCGTCCAGCTCGTAGCGGGACATGTCCTCCTCTACCAGCTTCGACAGGTAGGGCACGCCAAGCGCGGGAGCGATGAGCGACTGGAGCTCGTCGTAGAGGTCGTCGGCCTCCGCCTCTGACTCGGCCACGTACACCGTGCACCCCGGCAGTACCCGCAGGCTGTCGGGTCGTCGGCCGTTAGCCACGACCCGCTCCTTCATGTCCTTGTAGTAGGCCTGCCCGCTGGCGATCGTGTTCGTGACGGCGAACACGCAGTCGGCATGCCGGGCGGCGAGCTCGCGGCCCTGCTCGGACTGGCCGGCGACGAACAGCACCGGGTAGCCCTGCGGCATCCGGGCGACGTTGAGCGGGCCCTGGACGTCGAAGTACTTCCCCTGGTGGTGCAGCGTGTGGACCCGGGAGGCATCGAGGTAGCGGCCGACCGTCCGGTCCTCGATGAACGCGTCGGCCGCCCAGCTGTCCCACAGCCCCTTGCAGACCTCGACGAACTCCTCGGACCGCTCGTACCGCTCGAGCCGGTCCATGTGGTCCTCGAAGCCGAAGTTCTTCGAGTCACCCGGGTAGGAGCCGGTCACGATGTTCCAGGATGCCCGGCCGCCGCTGATGTGGTCAAGGCTGGCGAAGCGGCGGGCCAGCAGCCAGGGCGAGTCGTACGTCGTCGTGGCGGTGGCCATCAGCCCGATCTGCCGGGTGTGCTGCGAGATGGCCGCGTACACGGTCAGCGGCTCGAAGCCGGTCGGCCGGTCGGACGGGCTGTTGGCTTCGAACAGCGTGGGCTTGTCCATCTGGCGGACGGCGTTGCCGTCGGCCATGAACAGGAAGTCGAATTTGCCGCGCTCCGCGGTCTTGGCCGTCTGGATGAGGTGCTCCAGGTTCATCGCGGTGTGGTCCCAGGACCTGGGGTGCCGCCACCCGCCGATGTGACCGCCAATCGAGCCGAGGCCTGTCATCAGGTTGAGCATGAGTGTTTCGCCTCCTTGCGAGCCCGGCCGGGGGCCGGGTGCGGGGGTTCGGTGACCCGGCGGGCGCGCTCGGGGCGGCGCCCGCCGGGGGTGAACTGTGGCCGGGACCGGCTCAGCTGGACAGCCAGGTGTCGTAGAACACGAGCCAGGACTGGAAGTCCATTTCGAGGCCGTGCACCTTGCTCGTGTAACCGACGAACTGGCCGCCCTCCCAGAACGGGATGACAAAGCCGTTGCTGATCATCAGGTTCTGGATCTTGGCGTAGGTGGCCGAGCGCTGGGCCTGCACCGGCTCCGCGTCCGACTGCGTGAACAGCGTGTCGATCCCGGTCGTCTCCAGTGCCTGCGCGTCCGGGAACAGAACGCCCAGGGTCGACCGCAGGACGTCCGGGTCGGCGTCGGTCAGTGAGGTGATATCGAGGTCGAAGTTGTGGCTGAGACCCTCCGACACCTGCTGGGCCTCGGTGAGGTCGTCCAGCGTGATGTTGATGCCGATGGCCTTCATGTCCTGCTGGAAAAGCTGCAGCAGGCTGGTGTAGTAGGCGCCGTAGGAGTCGGTGTAGGCAACCGAGAAGGAGAGCTTGACGCCGCCTTTCTCCCGGGTCCCGCCCGGCCCGGCTACCCAGCCCGCGCTCTGCAGCTCCTGCTTCGCCTTAGCGGGGTCGTAGGCCATCGCGGCCGACTCGTTCGTATATTCGGGCAGGTTATGGGTGAGCAGGCTGGTGGCCGGCGTGTAGTAGCTGCCCAGCACCGCCTTGACGTCCGCGGCCCGGTTGAGGCCCATCGTCATCGCCTGGCGCACGGTCGGGTCGCTGAGCCCGGGCTTGGTCGTGTTGACCACGAACGACGCCGGCATGCCGGGCTGGGTGCCGAACAGCGGCGTCACGCCCGCGCCCTTCAGCGCCGGCACGTCCTGGGTGGCGATGTCGAGTGCCACGTCGGTCTGACCCGACTCCAGCGCCCCGTCGCGGGCGTTGGAGGTGTCCACGACCTGGAAGTCAATGCCGCTCAGGTAGGCGGCGCCGGTGTGGGTCGCGGTGGCCGGGCCCCAGTCGTACCCGGCCCGCCTGGTCTCGGTCACCGACTGGCCCTGGGTGTAGTTCGTCATTGTGAACGGGCCGCTGCCGACGAAGTCGCCGGCGCACCGCTGGTCCGGGGTCTTGCTGGCGCTGCTGGTGGACACGATCGCCAGCGTCGTCGTCGAGGCGCCCGCCAGGAACTGCACCGACGGCTTGGAGAAAACGACCTCCGCGGTGAGCGAGTTGACGACCTTGGTCTCCTTGTACGCGGACAGGTAGCCGCGGCCGCGGGTCGAGGTCGTCTCCAGGTTCTTCACCAGGTAGTCAAAGGTGTCCTTGACCGCGGTCGCGGTGACCGGGGTGCCGTCGGAGAACGTCACACCGGGCTTCAGGTGGAAGGTGTAAACGGTCGCATCCTTGTTCACCGACCAGGACGTGGCCAGCCAGGGCTCGATGGTGCCCTTGTCGCTCATCGACACCAGCGAGTCGGCCAGCGGGCGGACGATCGCCCGCTCGTCGGCGGTAAAGGCGACGGCCGGGTCGAGGCAGTCCGGGGCGGCGCTCAGGTCGACCTTCAGCGTGCCGCCGGAGACCGGCGTGCCGCTGCCGCCAGAGCCAGAGCCGGCGCCGGCGCCGGCGCCGGCCGAGGAGCCGCTGGAACCGCAGGCGGCAAGGGCAATCCCGGTGACGGCGGCCAGGCCGGCCAAGGCGAGGCGGCTGCCTCTTACCCGGCACCGGAGTGAAGTGAGTCTCATGCATTGCCTTTCTTATGGGGAACCGCTGAATCAGCCGGGTAGCGCGGACCGGAAGGCCCGGCCAGGTCAGTCCTCAGCGACGGGGACGTTCGGGGTGCTTTCCTGACCGGGGATCGCGGACAGCAGCGTCCGCGTGTACTCGGCCTGGGGCGAGGCGAAGACGTCGGCGGTGATGCCTTCCTCCACTACCTGGCCCTCGCTCATGACCAGGACGCGATGGGCGACCTGGCGGACAACCGCCAGGTCGTGGGAGATAAACAGGTAGGCGACCTGGCGTTCGCACTGGATGCGGGCCAACAGCTCGAGGATCTGGGCCTGCACGGTGACGTCGAGGGCGGAGACGGGCTCGTCGCAGACGATCAGGCTGGGCTCAAGGGCCAGCGCCCGGGCGATGGCCACCCGCTGCCGCTGGCCGCCGGACAGCTGGGCCGCCCGCCGGCCCGCCATCGACGGGTCGAGCGAGACCTGCGCCAGCAGGTCCCGCGCGATCTGCTCCCGCCTGGCCTTGCCCGCCAGGCCGTGGATGCGCAGCGGCTCGGCGATGATGTCGCCGACGGTGAGCCGCGGGCTCAGGCTGCCGTAGGGGTTCTGGTAGACCATCTGCATCTCGCGGCGGTGCGGCCGCATGCTCTGGCCCCACCGCTGGCTGATGTCGGTGCCGTTGAGCCGGATGGTCCCGGCGTCGGCCCGCTCGAGCCGCAGCACCAGGCGCGCCGTGGTCGACTTGCCCGATCCCGATTCGCCCACGATGGCGAGCGTCTCGCCGCGGCGGATCTCGAAGCTGGTGCCGGCCACCGCGACGTGCTCCTCGCCCTGGCTGTGGAACACCTTGCGCAGGCCCTGCACCGCGACGACCGGCGGGGCCGGCTCGCTTTTGGGTACGCCTGCGAACAGGACGGTGCTGGACAGGCTGGGCGCGCTGGCCAGCAGCCGGCGGGTGTACTTGTCGGCCGGCCGGCCGAGCACCTGCTCGGTGGTGCCGGCCTCCACCACCTGCCCGCCGTTCATCACGACGATCCGGTCGGCCCGGTCGGCTGCGACCGCCAGGTCATGAGTGATGAAGAGAACCGACGCTCCCGTTCTGGCAGATATCTCGTCGATGTGATCGAGAATCTGCCGCTGCACGGTGACATCCAGCGCGCTGGTCGGCTCGTCCGCGATGACCAGCCGCGGCAGGCAGGCCAGGGCACTGGCGATCAGCACCCGCTGGCGCATGCCGCCGGACAGCTGGTGTGGAAACTGGTCCTTGACCCGTGCCGCGGCCAGGCCGGCTTGCTCCAGCAGCTGGATGACCTGCTCCTCGCCGTTCCCGGCCAGCCGTCCGTGGATCTTGAGGGTCTCCCTGAGCTGCTTGCCGACCCGGGTGAGCGGGTTCAGCGAGGACATCGGGTCCTGCGGGATAAGCCCGATCTGCCCGCCCCGCACGTCGCGCATCTGCCGCTCGCGCAGCGTGGTGAGCTCGCGGCCGTCGAGGGTGATGGATCCGCCGGTTACCGCACCGCCACGCGGCAGGAGCCGCATGATCGCGTGCGCGGTGGTGCTCTTGCCCGACCCGGACTCGCCCACCACCGCGACCTTCTCGCCCCGGCCGACGTCGAAGGAGACGCCCTTGAGAGCCAGGTTCCGGGTCCGGCCGAACCCGTAGGCAACCTGCAAGTCCGCCACCCGCAGCAGCGATCCCTGGGATACTGCGTCTGGCCGCTGGTCTCCCTCGTTCGCGCGGGCAACGGGAAGTCTGGCGCTCATGCCGGCCTCTTCTCCTGGAGTTCGCGGGCGATTCGGTTGATGGAGATCGCGAAGATCGCGATGGTCAGGCCGGGCAGGGTCGACATCCACCACGCCGCTGAGAGGTAGGCCTGGCCGCTGGCGATCAGCGATCCCCACTCGGGCGCGGGCGGCGGCGCGCCGAAACCGAGGAAGCTCAGCGCGGCGAGGGCCAGGATGGCGGTGCTGAGGTCGAGGATGGCCAGCACGAGAACGGGTCCGGCCGCGCTGGGCAGGATGTGCCGGAACAGGATGTAGGTCGTCTTGGCGCCCATCGAGCGCTCGGCGTCGACGAACATGGACTCCCTGACCCGCAGCACCTCCGAGCGCATCACGCGGGCGACCGAGCCGATCATGCCGATGCCCACGCCGATCGCGAGCGGCACCGAGCCGAACCCGATGGCAGTCACGATCGCCATCGCCAGCAGCAGGGTCGGCACGGACAGGCAGACGTCGATGACACGCATCAGCAGCGTGTCCACGATGCCGCCGTTGTAGCCGGCGAACAGGCCGATCACGGACCCGATGACGAGGCCGATCAGGACGGCGGTGAACGCCGCCTCGAGCGACAGGCGGGTGCCGTACACGGTCCGGGCGAAGACGTCCCGGCCGAGCTGGTCGGTACCGAACAGGTGGGCGCCGCTGGGTGACTTCAGGGTGCTGCTGATCGATGTGGCCAGCGGGCTGTAGGAAGTCCAGACGCCGGGCACGATCGCCCACAGCAGCACGACGAGCACAATCAGGCTGGCCAGCAGCAGCCCGGGGCGGCGGGCAACGTAGCCGACGGCGCCGAGTACCCGGCCGGCCGCGGTGCGCGCTCCGGGCCCTGCGAGCGGCGCGAATCCCCCGGTCCCGATTCCCGTTGGCTCGCTCCCCGGGGCTTCCTCGGCAGCTTGCAGGCTGCTCATACGATCACGGCCTTCCCGGGGTCAAGCGGATCGGCGGCGGCGCGGGCCGTCGGCCGCAGCCGGGCGCCCCGGCCGGTGCCGATCCTGGCGTCGACCAGCGGGTAGACCAGGTCGACGGCCAGGCTCGCGACGGCGTAGATCGCGGCCACCACGAGCACGATTCCCTGCACCACGGGGATGTCCTTGCTCTGCACGGCGTTGGTGAGCGTCAGGCCGAGTCCGTCGCGGGAGTAGATCGTCTCGGCGATGGTCGCGTACACGAACAGGTTGGCGATGGCCATGCCGGTGACGGTGATGACCGGCAGCAGCGCGTTGCGCACCGCGTGCGCGAAGAAGACCCGCAGCCGGCTCGCTCCCTTGGCCGTGGCGATCTCAACGAACGGCTCGGTGTAGACGCTGCGCAGCGACTTAGAGAACACCTGGGCGATCTGCGCGCCGACCGGGACGGCAAGCATGATCCCCGGCAGCACCACCGAGATGAACCCCTGCTGGCCCGCCGAGGGGAAGATGTGGATCCGGAAGGAGAAGAATTCCATGAGCATCAGGCCGACCCAGAAGGACGGCAGCGACGCGCCGAGCGGGGGAAGCGCGTCGAGCGTCCGCTGAGCCCACCGCGGCCGCAGGTAGACCGCGGCCCCGCCCAGCAGCAGCCCGCCCGCCACGGCGACCGCCAGGGCGAAGAATGCCAGCTCGCAGGTGCTGGGGAAGGTCGCCCCGATAAGCGTGGAAACCGGCTCCTTGAGCTGGTAAGACACGCCCAGGTTGCCTTGCAGGGCATGCCCGAGGTCGACCAGGTACTGCACGATGACCGGCTTGTTGAGGCCGTACTGGGCGTCGATCTCGGCCAGTTGCTGCGGCGTCGGCTGGGCTCCGGAGGCACCGCCGGCGATGATCTCAGCCGGGTTGCCCGGCACCAGGTAAAGGATGATAAACGTCACCGTGAACGCCGCCCAGATCACCAGCAGGGCCTGGACCAGCCGCCGGGCGACGTAAAACCACCCGCTCGCGAAGATCGCGCGTCTCATCAGATTCTCCCTCTCGACGCGGAGTTGAATGGCTCAGGAAAGGGGTCGGCCAGCGACGGCTGGCACGGATTAGCGGCGCAGGAGCTGGGCGTAGCCGCCGCGGTGGAACAGCAGCGGCGCGGTGTCCCGTTCGACGGACATGTCGACGATCCGCCCGATCACGATCGCGTGGTCGCCGGCTTCGTGCTCGGCCTCGATCGTGCAGTCGATCCACGACAAGACGCCGTCGAGAACCGGGTTGCCGAGCACCGGGCTGGCCTGCCAGGTGATGCCGCGCCACTTGTCAGCTCCCGAGCGGCCGAAGCCGCTGCTCACCGCCTCCTGGTCGGCCGCGAGGACGTTGACGCAGCACTGGCCGGCCGCGCGGATCGGCGGGAAGCTGGTAGAGGTCGCGGAGACCGAGAACGCGACGTACGGCGGGTCGATCGAGACGCTGAAGAACGCCTGGCAGGTCAGCCCGGCGATACCCGGCTCCGCGGCCGTCCCGGTCGCTGCCGTCACCACCGTCACCCCGGAGCAGAAGGTGCTCAGGACATGGCGGAACTGCCGGGGGAAGTCCGTCCCCGGGAGGTCAGTCTCCATCTCAGACCTCGGGAAGATCAACGAACGGGGCGAAGATACCCGGGGTCGTGAGGTTGGCTGCGGCCCACCGGTCCAGGATGTCGTCGACCCGGCCCATGTCCGGCGTGTAGAAGCTCAGGCCGCGGGTCGGGACCGAGGCGCCGAGCTCCACCAGCAGCGGACGCAGCGTGAATTCGACCGCGACGCCGTGCTCCGGCGAGCTGGCCGTCATCAGCGGAATGGCGGTGACGCCGGCCAGGCCGTTGCTCGGATAACGGTCAAGGAAAGCCTTCAGCAGGCCGGTATAGGAAGCCTTGTACGTGGGGCTGGCCACGATCAGCAGCTCGCTGTCCTTGACGATCTGGTTCAGCCGGGCCAACTCGTCGTTGGGCCATTCGAAGAGCATGGACCCGTAGTCAATGAGGTCGATCGGCGGCAGCAGCGTCGCGCCGGTGGAGGCCACGACGCGCGCAGCCAGACGCTCCGCCACGTGCAAGGTACGAGAACCCTTTTTGGGGTTACCGACGACGACAGTAAGTCTCATGAAGGCACTCCTGGCATGACGTGAGAACGGTCAAGGACAGCCGTGTCCTGGGTGGAGCAGGGCGTTCTTTTGTCGCCGAGTACCTGCCTGCGTCTTACGCGAGGCGTGATCAATACTTGCAATTACCGCGGAGCACATCAAGACATAAGCGTTAACTTCAGGTAAAAGCGCTGTTCATGACCTTATGACTTTGACGAATATCACGCCGTTAATTTTATATTTCGCAATAGTTACAAGCGGTTTGATGCTACCGGCCCGGGCGAGTCCCAGCGCACCCGCGGCGGCTACGCTCTGGTCGCCCCCGGCCAGACCATGTGGATGATCAACCAGTCCGACGCCGGCCAGCTGGTGTCGCCGGTCTCTGGACTCGGTATGCCGTTGGTGCTCATGACCGAGGCTGCGGCGCGCGCCTTTGGGGCGGCTCCTCCCATAGGTACCGTGTACGCTTAGCGTACAAATCCGGTGCGCGAAGGGGGCCTCTTGCCGATTAGCCGGGAAGATCGCGACTTCGTGCAGACCCTTGACCGCGGGCTTGCGATCCTCCAGTCGTTCGATGCCGCCCATCCGACCCGCTCCCTCCGGCAGGCAGCTGAAGCGGCGGGTATATCCCGCCCGGCTGCGCGCCGGCTGCTGCTGACGTTGGAGACGCTCGGATACCTGGAGAGTAACGGTTCCACGTATCGCCTGACGACGCGCGTACTCGCGCTAGCCAACGCCTACCTGGGATCGCGGTCAATCCATGAGATAGCGGAGCGGCATCTCGAGTCGTTTGCGTCCGACGTCGGTGAATCCGGATCGATGTCGCTGCTCGATGACACTGAGATCGTGCTGGTCGTCCGGGTGCCCGTGAACCGTATGCGCTCGTACTTGCTCGGGCTCGGCGAGCGTATGCCCGCCTACGTGACGGCTCAGGGCCGGACGCTGCTCGCGTACCTGAGCGACGCCGCTTTGGATCGCTACTTCCAAGAGGCGCGCCTCCTGCCCCTCACGGGCCGGACATTGACGGACCCAGCCCAGCTTCGAGCAGAACTGAAGACGATAGCCAAGCAGGGATGGGCTCTGGTTGATCAGGAGTACGAGCTCAACATGCGCGCGGTGGCAGCGCCGATCCGCGACCACACCGGTGGCGTCGTCGCTTCGATCGGCTGCATGTGCCATGTCAGTCGCGTGTCGTTGGACCGGCTGACGAATGACGTCGTCCCGCGCTTGCTCCAGGCCGCCGCTGACATCGAGGCGGAACTCGGAGCGGGCTTCGACGTCGCGAGCCGTCCCCGTTAACTAACTCGACGGCGGTCGAGCGCCTCCGTCCGGCGACGGCCCTCGGCCCCATCATCACTACCTCTTGCGCTTGGCCAAGCGTTGACCTAGCCTGTACGCACCGCGTACGTTAAGGTTCGATCTGCGTACAGGGATCGAAGTCGACAGGAGAATTGCGATGACGCACGCCCCAGATATCCCGCGGATGCCCCTCGACCGCGATCCCGCGCGGCCCTTCGACCCGTCGCCGATGCTCTACCGCATGCGGGAGGCGGGACCACTAGCGCTCGTCATGCCCAACAGCCCGGAACCGGCCTGGCTCGTGACCCGCTACGACGATCAGCGCGCGCTTCTGAGCGACCCGCGAATGAGCTCCGACCAACGCCTCCATGGTTTTCCTGTGGCAGTCGAAGGCATCAAGCAAAGCCAGGGCGGGGGCACCACGCGGACGATCTTCGGCATGGACAATCCGCGGCACGACATACTCCGGCGGATGTTCGCCAAGGACTTCATAGTCCGGAAGATCAACCAGCTCCGCCCCCGAATCCAGCAGCACGTTGACGACCTGATCGATGCGATGCTCGCGGGACCGAAGCCCGCGAACTTCGTTACGTCCTTCGCGTTTGCCCTGCCGACGCTGGTCATCAGCGACATCTTCGGGGTCCCCTACGGGGACCAGAAGATGTTCCGGGAGGTCACAGAAAAGATCGTCGACCCTTCCCTGACCAAGCAGGAGATCGCGGCGGGCGTCGGTGAGCTCGCGAAGTACGTGGGCGGTCTGCTCGACGCCAAGCTCCGCGAGCCGCAGGACGACATGGTTAGCAGGCTTGCCGCGTACGTGGAGGCCGGCGAGATGACGCGTGAGGAGGCGATTGGCGGCGGGATGGTGCTCATCCCGGCCGGGCACGAAACGACCGCAAACATGATCGCGATTAGCACGATCCTGCTGCTGGAGAATCCCGGTCAACTGGATGAGATCCGCCCCGGCGACAATCCGGAGCTGACCGCGAACGCCGTCGAGGAGCTCCTGCGCTACACGCATATCCCTCACTACGGACGTCGCCGCGTGGCCCTGGAGGACATCGCGATCGCGGGCCGTGTCATTCATCAGGGCGACGGAGTCATCCTGGCGGGCAATATCGCGGACCGTGAGCCCGGGATCTTCGAAGGCGACCCAGACACCTTCGACATCCACCGCGACGCGCGCCACCATCTCGCCTTCGGTTACGGGATCCACCAGTGCCTGGGCCAGCCGTTGGCGCGCGCTGAGCTGCAGATCGTCCTCGCGACGCTGTTCCGCCGCATTCCGACGCTGCAGATCGCAATCCCGGTCGATCAGATCTCATTCCACCCGAATCTGTTCATCTACGGAGTAGACGACCTCCCGGTGACCTGGTAGCAGAGAGGTACCTGTCATGGAAATCCGACTCGATCACGCGAAATGCGTTGCGTCCGGGCAATGCGTGCAAGCGGCTCCTCGTGTCTTCGATCAAGACGACGATGGCATGGTCGTCTTGATCCCTGGTGACCACGCAGCGGATGATGCGGCGATCCGGCAGGCGGTCCGCGTCTGCCCGACTCGTGTCATCGCTCTCGGAGAATGACGCCGTCGCCTGGCACCGTCATCATCGGCGGCGGCCAGGCCGGTCATCAACTCGCCGTGTCGCTGCGCGACGGCGGGGACGACCGGCCGATCACGATGGTCGAGGCCGAGAACCGGCTGCCGTACCAGCGGCCTCCCCTATCAAAGGACTATCTCCTCGCCGATGCCGACGACGCGCTCGACCTCGCATTCGTGGCCGACCGAGACTACGCCGAGCACAACGTCCACTATCTCTCCGGTGTACGCGCGCTCAGCATTGATCGGGTCCGCCGGGAGGTAGTGCTCGACTCCACGCAGACGCTGCCATACGAGCACTTGGTTTTGGCTACCGGCGCCCGCGCCCGGACGCTGACGGCACCGGGGGCGACGTTGATGGGGGTGCGCACTCTGCGCTCACTTGAGGACGCGCAGCGGCTACGATCGATGCTTTCGCAGGTGACTGATGTCGTCGTGGTCGGCGCCGGGTTCATCGGCCTCGAGTTCGCTACCGGCGCGGCCTACCTCGGCCACCGGGTAACGGTGCTGGAGAGGGGAGCCCGCATCCTGCGTCGGAGCCTTTCTGAGCCGACCGCTGAATTCCTGACCAGACGTCACGCCGCTACGGGTGTGACCATAATGACCCGCGCGTCGGTTGCCGAACTTCGCGGCTGTCGCGGAAAAGTCAGCGCCGTCCGGCTGGACAGTGGCGAGCTGCTCCCGGCCGAGCTCGTGGTCGTGGGCGTTGGCGTCGAACCCAACGACGAGCTGGCTGCAGCGGCCGGGCTCGAGGTGGACGACGGAATCGTCGTCGACGAGATGCTGCGGACCAGCGATCCCGCGATCTTCGCCATCGGGGACGTGGCCAGCTTCGGCAGCGGTTTCGCGCTCGGCTCGGGACGGGTGGAGTCGGTGCAAAACGCGGTCGACCAGGCTCGCAGCGTGGCTCGCACGCTCTTGGGGCACCCGGCCCCCTATGCGGATCTACCCTGGTTCTGGACCCAGCAGGCCGGGCACCTGGTGCAGATCGCCGGCATCGGGACGGGCTGCAA
>Ga0210385_10002189_pt1 | contig 11799 bp, 12 predicted proteins | sample IncBWH26OmetaG_FD_160107 | JGI IMG/M metagenome (GOLD analysis project Ga0210385, IMG submission 160107) | Forest soil microbial communities from Barre Woods Harvard Forest LTER site, Petersham, Massachusetts, United States - Inc-BW-H-26-O ... | reverse complement strand
GCGCTTGCTTCGACTCAATATCTTTCGCCAGCCGCTCGATTTCCTTCTTCAAGCGCGCAATCTCCGCTTGCTTGTCCACCACGTCGTCATACGCAATCCGCAAATCGAATCGCGCAGTAGAACGCACCGCTGCTCCCGCCGAATCAAGATGCCCCGAAGAAATCGCAAGCGCCGAAAGGTTCGCCAAACGCAGCAAAGGCTCCACGTTCGATTCAACCAGCTTGCGCACCCCAGGGTCGCCAGTCGAAAAATCCGCAGCCACCTTCTTCTTCTGATCCACCTTCATTTCCGCGCGAATATTCCGCGCGGCCGCGATGATTTCCTGAATCAACGCCATGTTGCTGTCCACCCCAGGATCAGTCCAATCGTCGCGCCGCGCAGGAAACCGATCCAGCGCAATAGACCGCGCTCCCGCAGGCTGCGGCAACTTATGCCATAGCTCCTCGGTCAAGAATGGCATCACTGGATGCAGCAACCGTAGCGCCGCATCCAAAACCGCAAATATGTTCCGCCAAGCAGCAAGCGCCACGCCGCGATCCGCTGCAGAAAGCTGTGGCTTCACCCACTCGATATACCAATCGCAAAAATCCCCCCAGAAAAAGTGATAAATCGTTTGGCAAGCCTCATGAAACCTGAATTCATCCAATGCCTTCCCAGCTTCTCCAGCAGCCGCAGCCAAACGCGAAAAAATCCAGCGATGCACCAACTCGCCTTCGCCCTTTACCGCGTAAGGCGCCGCCGCACGCACCTCCGGCGCAGCCAATTGCTCCAAAGTAAATCCCGCGGCCACCTCCGCCTTCTCCAAATTCATGAATAAAAATCGCGCCGCGTTCCAAATCTTGTTGGCAAACGCCCGCGCCCCCAAAATCCTGTCCTCGGTCAACGCAATGTCCGTCCCCGGCGCCGCCATGCTCGCCAGCATGTAACGCATCGCATCCGTCCCGAACTCCGCGGTCAATTTCAGCGGATCCACGCCGGTCCCCTTGGTCTTGGACATCTTCGCGCCTTCCGCCGTGCGCACCAAAGAATGCAAATAGAGCCGCCGGAAGGGAATTCGCTCAGCTTCGGTCGCACCGCCCGAAAGATGCAAGCCCATCATGATCATCCGCGAATCCCAGAAAAATAAAATGTCATATCCGCTGATCAGCAAACTATTCGGATAATACGCGCGCAGATCGTCAGTCGAATCCGGCCAGCCCAATGTCGAAAACGGCCACAAAGCCGAGCTGAACCACGTATCCAGCACATCCGGATCCTGCGTCAGTTTCCCGCCACCGCTCGCCCCGCATTTCGGACACGCAGTCGGCACTCCCGCCGCCCGCGCGTGCCCATCCACAATCTCCACACTCGAATCCGTCGCGGGAACCATCTCGCCGCAATCCGCGCAATGCCAGATGGGAATGCGATGCCCCCACCACAACTGCCGCGAAATGCACCAATCGCGAATATTTTCAAACCACTGCAGCAAAATCGTCCGCTGATTATCCGGCACCACTTCAATCTCCGCGGCCGGGCCAAATTCGCCCGTCACCGCCTTTCGCGCTTCATCGGCAAGCGGCTTCATCTTCATAAACCACTGCGTCGAAACGCGCGGCTCCACAATCGCCTTGCACCGGTCGCACGTCCCCACCGAATGCGTATGCTCTGTAATGCGGTCCATCAACCCAAGTTCTTCCAAATCCGCAATCACCCGCGCCCGCGCCACAAATCTTTCCAGCCCCGCATACTTTCCCGCGGCCTCGCTCATGTGCGCGTCATCGGTCATCACATCAATCTGCGCAAGACTATGCCGCTTGCCCACTTCGAAATCGTTCGGATCATGCGCTGGAGTAATTTTCACCACGCCCGTGCCGAACTCGCGGTCCACATAAGCATCCGCAATGATCGGAATCTCGCGATCCATTAGCGGCAGCAGCACGCTTTTCCCTACCAGATGCTGGTAACGCTCGTCCTCCGGATGCACCGCCACAGCCGTATCGCCCAGCATCGTCTCCGGCCGCGTAGTAGCCACCACCAGAGATTCTTGTGTGCCCTTCACGGGATAACGGATGAACCACAAGTTTCCCGCGCGCTCGTTGTGCACCACTTCCAGATCGCTGATCGCCGTCTGGCAGCGCGGGCACCAATTCACCAAGTACCGTCCGCGATAAATCAATCCCTCGCGATACAGCCGCAAAAACGCTTCCAGTACGGAGCGATACAACGCCGGCTCCAAAGTAAATTTCTCGCGCGTCCAATCGCAAGAAGCCCCCAGCCGGATCATCTGCTGCTTGATCACCCCGCCGCTTTCGGCCTTCCATTTCCAAACGCGCCGCTCGAATTCCTCCCGGCCCAATTCCTTGCGGCCCACGCCCTCCTTCGCCAGCATTCTCTCCACCACAAACTGCGTAGCGATCCCCGCATGATCCATTCCCGGCAGCCACAAAGTGCGTTCGCCGCGCATGCGGTGCCAGCGCACCAGCATGTCAATCTGCGTATGCTCCAGCATGTGTCCGATGTGGATCGAACCAGTAACATTTGGCGGCGGCAACGCAATCGAAAAGCGCGGCTGCGCATCACTCGCCACACCCGGCGTCCCGGAATTCTCCGCGCGAAATAATTTCTCTTCAAACCAGGCCTTCGCCCAGCGCTCCTCAATCTCCTGCGGCTCATAAGCCTTCGGTATTTCTCGCGCCATTCGCTCCCCAATGTGAATCTGACTTTGCGGCCACACCACGACACCACAACAAAAGTGAATTAGCCAATATATGTTTAAGGAAGCGAGCCGTCAACGGAGCGGGGGAGCAAGCGCTCGCAAGGAATTTCCTGGGAGCGCCAATCTCCCAATTGGCGTTCTTACGCGCGCTCAAGATACAAAAGTATCGATATCAATTGACGGCGTTCCACCGTCTTCATGCAGCCAGCGCTGTCGTCTACTCCTGCACCAGCGGGATCTGCGAACCGAGTTGCAGATCAATCATCATCGCAATCCGCCGGTCCAGCTGAAAGAAAGTAGCCGCCACTTTCGCTGGAACCGCTGCGCGGAACATCGGCTGATATTTCTGCCGCAGCTGCGCCACCGACACATCCAGCTTCAACAGCCGCGTCGTCATGCTGTCCGCCTGCTCGTCTGTCAGTTGGCCATAACTATTGAAATACTCCTGCAGCAGGTCGTATTTAGTGTGGTTGATCTGCACCAGCTCCGCGATGTACTGGTCGTACACCGGCCAAAACTTCGTCGCTTCCGCATCCGTGAGCTTCAGATTCGCCGCCACCAACTGTTTGCGCATCGAGCGAATATCTTTGCGCATCAATTCGATATCCTGCGCCGTCGCGTTTTGGTCTGCCGCCGACGCTTGCCCCGAACCCGCAGCTTGCGCCTGCGCTGCAGCTTTGGCTTCAGCCGCAGTTCCAGACGAAGTTCCAGCAACCGCCGCACCACCAGACGATAGACAGATCCCCGCCGCCAACATCATAGCCAGTATCAAATTTTTCACGGGCGTTCTCCTTTGTCGCAATCGCGTACACCCTGCTCCGGCATGAAATCGTAAACGAGTGGACCTCGTTCTGCGGAGGCTATCACACTTTCGCCAGGCAAGAACCACGCGCCCGCTGCCTGTTCCCACGTGGCTCCGCGCCAACCTCGAACCGCGCCCGTAGCATCCCTCCCACTGTCATAACTAACAGTCGACAGTAACTCTTCACGGGTGTATTCGCTAGTTAAGCTAGCATTGGCCGTACTAGCGTTCCCAGCCGGGTATTCGTGTGGAGGCCGGGCGACTCTCCGCGAAATCCCATGCCCAAGCGGCTGTTGCTTCGCTTTGAAAATGCTAGCAATAGTTATAGAGGATGCTGGTGAAACGGATCGCAGACCCGGCCCCGCCTCACTCTTCCCCGGTCCTGCCCTCCGCTGCCCGCAATACCAAGGAGACGAACGAACATGACAGACGGAACGTTACGCACCTCAATCTTTGCCGCACTCGGCTGCCTCGCATTCAGCGCAGTCGCGGCCGCTCAAGTCTCTCCGGCCAACGCTTCTGCCCCGCAACAACCGGTCGTTTCCATTTTCCAAATGAAAACACGCGTCACGCCGGCTTACGAAAACAAGAACAGTGCTCCACAACGCGTGGCTACCACGGCTAGCGTGGTGGCCACCAAAACTCGAGCTGAGCTTCCCGCTACACCCAGCAGCGCCCGGCGCATCACACTGGAAGAAGCTGAACTGCAGGCCGGCTCCGCGAGCAACAATCCGCTCATACGCCTCGGCCAGCTTCAAGTGGAAGTAGCCAGGCAGAATCGCCTTGGCGCGTTCTCCACTTTTTTCCCGCAAATTAGCTCCGGTTTCGAAAACATGCACTTCAACAAGTTCATGGGCCAGGAACTTCAAGTCGCCAACAGAACCCTGGGCCTGCCGCTCGCGGGGCAAAATCAAACTTTCCTCGACATTACCGTAACGCAGCCAATCACGCCGCTCTTCCAGATTTACCAGCTCTACAAAATAGCCCAGGCCGACGAAACCATCGCCAGAGCCAAAGCCGGCCTGCCCACCACTCAGGTCGCCTCCAACGTCGAGAAGAATTTTTATGGTCTGCTCGTCGCCCAAAGGTTGCTCACAGTTGCCGAAGCGAAAGCAAAGCTCTCTGAAAGTAAGTGGCTCCTCGCCAACAATTCGTCAGTGCCAGTAGGCTCGATCGACGGCGACGAAGCGCTGATGGGCGCCACCAAGGATCTCGCCACCGCAACTTCGAAGGTGAAAGAATTGTCAGCCTCGCTCGATGAACTGCTCGGCCTGCCCGACGACACGCAGTTGGAGTTGGTCCCTCCCGAACCGCGTTTCGAATACATTCCACTCGGCCAAGCCACCGAGAAAGCGTTGGCGGCCAATCCCGAGGTGATCGAGGCGGAACAAACCGTCGTGAAGGCGCGAGCCGCTGTAAAGGCTCAGAAATGGAACTATGTGCCTACCATCGCCGTTATGGGCGGATATGCTTACAACAACAACGCGGTTCCCCTCTTACCAAGGGATTTTTCATTCATAGGGCTCGTGGGCACCTACAATATCTTCGACTTCGGCAAGCGCGAGCACACCATAAAAGGCGCGGACGCACAGGCCGAAATGGCCGAGCTTGGCCTGCAGTTGACGAAAGCGAAAGTCGCCGGCGCGGTCAAGAGCAGCCACCTCGAGCTCGAGCGCCTGCAGCAGCTCAGCGAGCTCACCCGCCGCTTGGCTTCAGGAATCGAGATACAGAAAGCCAGTTACGACGATAATGGCTCCGACCTAGCAGCCGCAAGAAAAGCGAAGGTAGAAGCCGAGATGTTTCAAGCCGATCTCGACTACCGTCAAGCTCTGGCCAGCTTCAAAACCTTAATCGGCGAACGCTAGTCTCTCGCCGCGCCGTAATGGTCGCCCTCGCGTGGGTGGCGACGTTCAGGGAGGATCGCGTTCGCTAGCTTGCGATCGGAGCGAATCTCAGCGCTTGCAAGCGTCCACTCCATTGTCATTACTGACAATGGTTGTTAGTGGGTGACGGTGAAACCATGTCACCGAGCAGGCGGTCGAGCGCTAGATCGCGAGTACTCGTGCTATCTTTGTCGCGACCGAGTGACCCGCCGGAACTGAGGTTCGCGGCGTTGTCCGGCAAAGGTTCCGTAAGGCAGCTGGGATCGGGAGAAAAAAATCATGACGAGCTTCACGAAGCAGCTTTTGGCGGCGACGCTTTCCATTCTGCTGCTGATTGGTACTGTTCCACTGGAAGTTGCGGCTCAATCGGGTCAACAGGGCTATTCAGGACAAGGTGTGCCACTAACCGCAGACGAGTTGCAACAACTGGCGGCCCCCATCGCTCTCTATCCCGACGCGCTGGTAGCTCAGGTCCTTGCCGCCGCAACCTTTCCGGATCAGGTTGCTGCTGCTGAAAGCTGGCTGCAGTACCACAGCTATTTGACGGGCTCAGCCCTGATGGCCGCGGTAGATCAGCAACCGTGGGATCCCGCCATCAAAGCGCTCTCACAATTTCCCTCCGTCCTCGCAAACATGGCGACCAACCTGACCTGGACTTCATCGCTGGGAGAGGCGTATCACACGCAGTCCGCCGACGTCATGACGGCCATCCAGCTGTTGCGCGCTAAAGCGTACGCAGCTGGCAACTTGAAATCGAGCACGCAACTCTCCGTCGTGCAGCAGTCGCCGCAAGTGATCGTGATTCAACCGGTAAATCCGCAAGTGGTTTACGTTCCCATGTACAACCCCGCAGTGGTTTACGGCTATCCCTACGTGGTTCCAGCCTATGTTCCACCGCCCGCGCCTCCCGTAGGTGCCGCGGTCGTAGCCTTTGGAGTTGGCGTTGCAGTCGGGGCCATGATGGCCAGCAGCACTTACGCCTGGGGATACAGCAGTTGGGCCTGCGGATGGCACGGCACTACCGCAGTGGTCTACCACGGCGGCACGTATTACGGAAACAGTGCGTGGCATGGCGGGTATTACGGTACCAGCGCCTCCGCCTATGGAGCCTACGGCGGCAGCGCCCACGCTTCAACCGGCTACAACCCCTCCACCGGGACCTACGCGCGTGGCGCCACGGCCTCCAACGGTTACGGCAGCGTAAGTGCCGGTCAAGCGTACAACCCGCATACCGGTGCCTCTGCCTCGACAGTGCAAGGGTCCAACGCGTATGGCAGCTATGGGGCCTCGACCGCTTCCAAAAATGGCACCACCGTTGACAGCCAGCATCAGACCAACGCTAACGGAACCACCGCCCAGGCGCACAGCTCCACCGGTGCCTCTGCGTACGGCGCGACCGGGAAAAACGGCAATAGCGCCGCATACGGCGAAACCGCAAATGGCAACAAGTACGCCTCGGCAAACGGTAAAACCTACAGCAATACCGGCAGCGGTTGGGACCAGAAGAGTGGAAGTACGTCAAGCTACAACAAATCCAGTTCCAGCGGCTGGGGTGGGCAGGAAAAGAGCGGTGGGTCTTCGGCCATGAGCAGCGGAGGCGGCGGATGGAGTTCGCGCGCTTCCAGTGCTCGCGGATCGGCAAGCTACGGCCGCCGATAAGCCCAACGCCGTCGCTGCAAATGCAAGCGCACTAGATTTCGTGTGTTGATGAAATACCTACAGTTCAAGTTTGGAGGATCTCCGTGTCGCGAGCAGCCCGCAGCACCACTATTCTGTGTCGCCTCGTTCCCCTGGCGATAGTTATTCTGATTGCCGGATGCGGCAAGTCCGCCGCCAAGCCTTCGTACCAGACGTTCGCTTCACCCGATGATGCCGGTAACGCGCTTTTGACGGCGGCTAAGTCAGGCGATCCGAACGCCGTCATCGCCGTGTTTGGTCCGGACTCGAAAGACATCGTCATGACCGGCGATCCCGTGCAGGATAAGAACATCGCCAATCAAGTAATCACCGCCTATGATGCCATGCATCGTTGGCGCAAAATGCCGGACGGTTCCCAAACTTTGCTGCTCGGCGCAGAGAATTTTCCTTTTCCGATTCCGCTTAAGAAAAATCCCGCCGGACAGTGGTATTTCGATGTAGCCGCGGGAAGGGGAGAGATTCTCATCCGCCGTATCGGCCGCAACGAACTGTCCGTCATGGACGTTTGTGCTGCGTTGGTTGACGCTGAGGCGGAGTATTTCTCGACGCGCCACGACGACGGAAGCACTCACGTGTTCGCAGCGAAGTTCATCAGTGACTCCGGCAAGCAGAACGGTTTGTACTGGGAGCCGGCCGAAGGTCAGCCCAAGAGTCCGCTCGGTCCGCTCGCGGCATTCGCCACCAACGAGGGCTACAGCCTGAAGCCGGATTCGCACGTCCCCTTCCATGGCTACTTCTTCCACATGCTCACCAGCCAAGGCGCCAACGTGCCCGGCGGCGCCAAGGACTTCGTCGTGAACGGCAAGATGACCGGTGGCTTCGCCTTCGTCGCTTATCCCGCCGAATACCGCAACTCCGGCGTGATGACCTTCATGATCAACCAGGACGGCGTCCTGCTGCAGAAGGATCTGGGACCTGATACAACCAAGACCGCAGCCGCGATGACGGAGTTCAATCCCGACCAGACCTGGACCATAGCTGCGCAGCAATAGCGGGTTTTCCGGCGAAGCGTATTGTCAATTCTGACAATTGCGATGTATCCATCACGTACGTAGAACTACGGAGCATGGACGCAGTATCTCCGCGCGACCGGGGATGCCTTCTTCGCCCATCCTTAGGCAAGTTCGCCTCTATTGCAGTCCAGGAGTTGTGCGAAATGCCCCCCATCACATTCCCCTGCAAGCAGTTACAGTCGAGCGCTCTGGGCTCCCGGATGCCTCCGGCGATCTGCACGCCCGGAAGATCGCCCAAAACGTCCCGAAAGATCTCTGAAAAGGACAGCGAACTAGAAAAACTTTTACGCAACGCCTTTCGCTCGCGCAATGTCCAAAGGCAAGCCGTTCGAACCAAGACCTCGGATAGCAAAGGGAACAAAAAGGCGCGTTAGCCGGCCAATGGAATCTATGCCATGGATGGGATGAGTCCGGTAGCGAAGCGGCAATGCCCTTACTGCCGTTGTCATCAGATTGCGCATTCCTGCCTTGGCGGCGCGATCGAGGCACAGTTCCTGACGACTTTGCGTCTGGATACGTATCGCTGCTGCGATTGCCGGAAGTGTGTGCCGGGACTCAGGGCTGGGAACCGGCACACGTCTGGCTTCCTGCTGCAAATGCAACGTGGCCGCTCTGCTCACCATACGAGGTAAATCAAATCTTAGCGGAGGACGAACATGTTCAGTCTGCTTTGGGAAATGATTATCGGATTGGTCGTCGGTGTGGTGGCCAAATTCCTGATGCCCGGGAAAGATCCCGGTGGCATCTGGATCACTATGATCATCGGCATCGCGGGCTCCATTCTTGCCACATATCTAGGTCAGGCTATCGGTTGGTACCAGGCAGGCCAGGGCGCTGGTTTCATCATGTCGGTCGTAGGTGCGATCCTGTTGTTGCTCATCTATCGCGTAATTCGCGGCGCGATGGCCAAGGCGTGACCGTAACCCCAGATTCGCAAGCGCGGCCTCACGCGACACTCGTTGCTGATTGACTAACGAAGGTTTCGAGGGCTATCGTGCAGTTCAAGGAGCTCACCATGTCACGCCTTCGATCAATTTTGTCGCTTGGGCTATTTGTCGGTCTTTTCTGCGCTGCGGCAACACCCGCACAGACTACTCTTCAGGGACGTTCGCAGTACGGTGGCTTGATCCGCAATGTCAATTCTGGAAAATGTGTTGACGTCTTCGGCAGCAGCACGAGCAAGAATGCCAATGTCCAGCAGTTTAGTTGTAATAACGGACCAAATCAGCGCTGGGATTTCGTGGACCTGGGCAACGGCCAATACGCCATTCGCAACATAAACAGCGGTTTGGTTCTGGACGTAGCTGGTGATAGCCGCGCCAATGGCGCCAATATCCAGCAGTTCCCGTGGAACGGCGGTGCGAACCAGAGATGGACCACGCGTGGACCGAGCAATAACTTCGAATTGGTGAACGTGAACAGCGGGAAATGCATGGAGGTGCAGGGCGGCGGGAACGGCAATAACGTCAATATTGCCCAAATGCAATGCAACCGCGCACGATATCAACGCTGGTACGCCGGCTATGCGTTGCCTGGCGGGCCCCCTCCTCGATAGTCGCAATCCCGACCTGATTCCAACTTGTGTCTTGTTCTTGGGACAGTGCGGGAGCGCACCCGCTCTCACCGAACGTTCCCGTTTTTGCGCCCCCGTGCCACGCCGTGTCGCGAGTTGGGATATCCGCGCGTCGCATTGCTGTTGAGTTAAGCATTCGTTTGCTGTATAACTCTCCTGTATTGTCGGACTCTAAAATGCGCCTCAAAGTTATCTTCTTCGTCGTGGTGGGACTGCTTTTTTGCAGTCTGGCGACCCTTGAGACCGGTGAATTTCTCAAGCTCGCCGACGACACCTCGAATGACTTCTCGCTCTTGAATGTCGAGGCCAGCACATCAACAGCAATTGTCCGCCAATCCCAGGAGTCGCAACCCAAAGCTGTTCCCGCGCCAATTCAACGCCGCCAGCCGAAAGTTCGCACGGATATTCCCCGTTCTTACACTGCCGCCGCGAACGACCGTCTCCACGTCCTCTGCATCATAAGAACATAGAACCCCTACATCCACCGTTCCGTCCCTTTTTTCTTTGTTGCCGCTAGATTCCGGAGTTTTGTTCACGAATTCCAACCGTGCGGCTTGCGGAATCTCCCGGCGACCAGCCCTCAACGATCGGGTCTCACCCGACAAACGGCCGGCCTCGAAGACCGGCAGGAGCGAGGTGAAAAATGAGGTCTTTTTCCTACGGAAATGATCCTAAAGTCCTGGAGGATTTTCTCTACGACTTGGCCTGCGAAACGAAACACCCGGAGCAATCCGATCTGCTCATCGAAATGATGATGTGGATCGAGGCGCCTCTGGAAAAAGTGCGGGACGATCGTTGGGCGGTCACCCCGATTGACCGCGCCAGAATTCACAGATGAGGATTCGCTCCACTGGACGGCGGCCCGGTATCCATCCGGGCCGCTTCCTTTCTCTGTGTTCGTCGCGATTTACCGCTGGGATTGCCGTCAATTTACCAGCGTGCCGTACCCATCTCAAAAACGAGGAGAACAACAATGGAAATAGGTGAACGGTTGAAGGCAATTCGCGAGCAGAAGGATCTGTCACAAGGCGACATAGAGAAGCGCACCGGCCTGCTGCGCTGTTACATTTCCCGCGTCGAGAACGGCCACACTGTTCCCGCCATCGAGACGATTGAAAAGCTGGCGCGAGCCATGGAAGTCCCGATGTATGCGCTCTTCTATGAAGCCGAACCACCTGCGTCTAATGTTCTGAAGTCCGCGACTACGGGCTGGGGCAGCTCGCGCCGTGATGCGCGGACTCTGCATCGCTTTCGCAAGCTAATGGGCCGAATGAATGCGGCAAACCAAACGTTGCTGTTCCACATGGCCCAGAAGATGGCCCAAAAGAAAGCGTCGTCCACTGCGAAGTGAACCGTGCGGAAGTCTTCAAGCTGACATGTTCAAGTAGAGGTGCTCAAGTTGAGGCGTTCCAGTAGCAGTGTTCAAGCAGCGTCTTCAAACGGGAGCGACGTCCTGCCTAGGGCGTCGCACCCTGACCACAATCGCACGCCCTGCACTTCCTCAGGAGTCCACCATGCCCGTATCCAACTGGCGAGGGTTGTACAAAGCAGCCATGCTTGAACTTATTCCGGAGCTACTTCGCGTTCGCGTGAAGATTGCGGAAGACGCGATCAATGCGCGTCTCGCCGATCCCAAAATTCCCCGCACCGAGCGCAAGGAAATTGAAAACGCGTTATCCGCTCTGCGCGAATTGAAACGACTGAAATGTTAAACCCGGCAAACCCCCAGGTTATTGCGTCCGATGCAGGCCAGCAGGCTGCCAGGCACCGGACGGTCAACAGCCGCCATTTTCGGTGAGAACGCGGTTTAATCATTCCCGAAGAACAAGAAGCATTGTCATCCCGCAGGCGCCGTTTGCCGCAGGGACCTACTTCTTCCCGTCGCCACCTAGCGCGAAGGGCTTGGCGTCAAGCTGCTCGTGGCTGCTGGATCTTGCACCTGCACGATCGTCGCATGGAAACTGTTGCCGGGACGATTCGTCCCCGTCGATCCAGAAGTCTTGAATATACCGAATGACGCTCCGGTAAATTCATTGTTGGAAATCGTGTTGTTGTTGCCCTGAATATACACCGCAGCGAAATCGCTGCTGCTGATGTCATTGGAACTCACTATATTGTCGTCGCCGACCAACGCG
>Ga0210385_10002188_pt1 | contig 11800 bp, 10 predicted proteins | sample IncBWH26OmetaG_FD_160107 | JGI IMG/M metagenome (GOLD analysis project Ga0210385, IMG submission 160107) | Forest soil microbial communities from Barre Woods Harvard Forest LTER site, Petersham, Massachusetts, United States - Inc-BW-H-26-O ... | reverse complement strand
AATAAGCTGCTCCGGGCGGGCTATGCCACACCCTCAAGGCAGGGCTCGAGGCTCTCGAGCGCCTGTTGTTGTTCGACGCGGGTGACATCCCCCACGAACAGCAAGGCCGGGGCGCCCAGACCACCCGTCCGCGCCGCTTCGGCAATATCCGCAAGTGTGCCACGCACCACGCGCTGTGTGGGCAAAGTGGCCTGGGCGATCAGGGCCACCGGCCGATCGGCGGGGGCACCGGCCTCGCGCAGCCTTGCGGTGAGGGCGGCAAGCTGGGCCATGGCCATATAGAAGACGACCGTATGGCCCGAGCGGGCCAGGGCCGGCCAATCCAGCGTGTCCGCAACCGCCACGTGGCCCGGCGCAAAGGTGACGGATTGGGAGACCTCACGAAGTGTGAGCGGGATCTGGGCAGATGCAGCGGCGCCGAGCGCCGCCGTGATGCCGGGTACCACGGTGACCGGAATGCCATGGCGGGCCACCGCCGCGATTTCCTCGCCGCCGCGGCCAAAGATCAAGGGATCGCCACCCTTCAGACGCGCGACCTTGAGTCCACGACGGGCATGCTCGATGAGCAGTTCGTTGATCCGGTCCTGTGACAGGGTGGCATCGCCTACGTCCTTGCCGACGAAGATCCGGGTGGCTTCGCGGCGGGCGCGGTCCAGGATTGCGGGCGCGACCAGCCGGTCGTACAGCAAGACATCCGCCTGCTGCAGCAGCTGCAGGGCGCGCAGCGTCAGCAGATCCGGGTCTCCGGGCCCGGCCCCGATCAGATACACCTCGCCCAATCCCGCGCCCTCCGGGCGGGCGCTGAAGCTCGCCAATTCGCTCGCGAAGGCCCGTTGTGCAGCCGTTTCGTCCCGCGCCAGCTGCTCGAGGTGGGCGGTCGTGCCGAAAAAGCGCTCCCAGAAGGGGCGGCGCAGCGCCGGCTGCAGTCCTTCGTTGACGCGCTGACGCTGGCTGCCGGCAAGGCGGGCGAGGACGCCCAGGCCGGACGGCAGCAGCGACTCGATCTGCTCGCGGACCCGGCGTGCCAGCACCGGGGCGGTACCGGCGGAACTGACGGCCACGATCAGCGGCGCGCGATCCACGATCGCCGGCAGTATGAAATCAGAGCCTTCGGCATCGTCCGCGACGTTGACCGGAATGCCGCGCTCGCGGGCCAGGCGCGAGACCTGCGCGTTGAGCTCCTCGGAGTCGGTGGCCGCGAAGGCCCATGCCGCACCCTCGAGGTGCTCGGCGGCGAATGCAGCGGACAGGTGTGTCATCTGGGCCGCGGCTGCGTGATGCTGCAGCAATCGCTCGGTCGCCGCGGCCAGCTCAGGGGCGACCAGTCGGATCCGGGCGCCGCACTTCAGCAGCAGCTCGGCCTTGCGGGCAGCGACGGCTCCGCCGCCGATGACGACTGCAAGCCGGTTCTGCACCCGCAGAAATATCGGCAGGTAGTCCATGGGGTGTCATTCAGGTTCAGGACCGGCTTCCTGTCAACCCCGACCGGGCCTTGGGATGCAGGCCACATTCGCGCTGCTCGGGCTGTTCCCACCACCAACGACCGGCGCGATGGTCTTCGCCCGGCAGCACCGCACGGGTGCAGGGGGCACAGCCGATGCTCGGGTAGCCCTTCTCATGCAGGCTGTTGAATGGCAGGCCGCGCGCGCGGATGTAGGACCAGACCTGTTCCTCGGTCCAATCCAGGAGCGGACTGATCTTGTGCAGACCGTTCTGGGCGTCCCACTCGATGGCCTGGCCTTCCGAACGGGCCTTGGAATGTTCGCGGCGCACGCCGGTGATCCAGGCGTCGTAGCCGGCGACGAACTTCCTGAACGGCACCACTTTGCGCACGTTGCAGCAGGCGCCGCGCGCTTCGGTGCTCTCGAAGAAGCCGTTGATGCCCTGGCGCGTCACCAGCGCCGAGACATCCTCGCCATCGGGATAGATGACCCGGATGCGGTGGTCATAGCGGCGCTGCAGCTTGGCCAGCAGGTCATAGCTCTCCTCGTGCAGTCGACCGGTGTCGATGCTCACGATGTCGATCTGCGGCAGGCTGGTGCAGAGGATGTCGGTCAGCACCATGGCCTCGGCGCCGAGACTGTTGGCATAGACCGTTCGGCCGTACTCGCGTACCGCCTCCGACAGGAATTCGCGGACGTGAGCGGCCTTCGCCTCCAGTTCCAGATTCAGGATCTGCGCCATAGGCGGCAACTTTACGGGTGACAATTTGGTAACAGAACGAATCATTGCTTCTGATGAGCTGCGTCGCGGTTATGTGCCTTCATACCGTCCGGTTATCATGGGGTTGCCGGCCTAGCGCTGAAGGATCTTAGGGGGATGGGTTTCAATGAAATTGCACCAGCTGCGTTATCTGGCGGCCGTGGCCCAGAGCGGACTTAACATAACGGCCGCTGCTCAAAAACTGCATACCTCCCAGCCCGGGGTGAGCAAGCAGATCAAGCTGTTGGAGGATGAGCTGGGCTTCCAGATCTTCACCCGCGAAGGTCGCAATCTCACGCGCATCACCCCGGCCGGCCAGCAGGTCATCGATCGGGCCATGCAGATCCTCAAGGAGACCCAGGCCATCCGGGATCTGGCGACCGAGCTGCGGGATGAGGGACGCGGCAGTCTGGCGATCGGCACCACCCACACCCAGGCGCGCTATGTGCTGCCCGGGGTGATCCAGCAGTTTCGCAGCCGCTACCCCGATGTGCGTCTGAACCTGCATCAGGGCACCTCGGAGCAGATCGCGGAGATGGTCGCCCAGGACCGGATCGACTTCGCGATCAACACCGGCTCGGAACACCTCTTCGGCGATCTCACCTTATTGCCCTGTTATCGCTGGCATCGGGTCATCGTGGTGCCGCGCAGCCATCCGCTGGCGCAGATCGCCAAACCGACGCTCAAGCAGTTGGTGGCCTATCCGCTGATCACTTACACCTTCAGCTTCAGCGGCCCCTCATCCCTGCACCAGGCCTTCGCCAAGGCCGGATTGACCCCGGATGTGGCGATCACGGCGCGCGATTCGGATGTGATCAAGACCTATGTGCGACTGGGACTGGGCGTCGGACTGGTTGCCCAGATGGCGGTCAACTCGCACGAGGATGCGGACCTGGTCTTCACCGATGCCTCGCACCTGTTCTCGAGCCATGTCACCTGGATCGGCTTTCGTCGCGGAGTACTGCTGCGCAAGTACATGTACGACTTCGTGCACCTGCTCGCGCCGCACCTGGACCGCAGGCTGGTCGATCGCGCGCACCGCATGACGACGGCGCAGGAAGTGGCGCAGCTGTTCGAAGGGGTGGAGCTGCCGCAGGCGAACTAACCCGCGGCCGTGAAGCGCGCTTCCTGTACGGCGGCGCGCGGGACCGCGGGCTGATAGGCCAGGGTGAAGCGATGCAGGGCGGCGCGCGCCTCGGCCAGATTCTCATGCTCCGCCAGCTCAAAGGCATCGAAGCCACAGCGGAACATGAAGAACAGCAGGTCCTGTTTGACGCCGGGCCCGACGGCACGAATCTCGCCCTTGAATCCATAGCGCTGTCGCAGCAGCCGCGCGTAGGTGTAGCCGCGGCCCTCGCCGGGTCCCGGGAATTCGATGGCCACCAGCGCCAACCGCCCCAGGTACGGGCTCAGATCCTCGACTTTATCGGCCGGCACGGCACGCACCCCTAAGGGATGATCGCCGGCCGAGTGACGGGCGGGATCCTTCAGGTAATCCGCCTGCGAGACCAGCTCGCCCGCGGTGTCCTCCACCAGCGCCGCCTCAGGCAGCCGCAAGATCTTTCGCATAGACGCGCTCCTTGAAGGGCGTGGCGCTGACGCGGCGTACGGTATCGATGAAGCGTTCATCCTCGTGGCGCAGTTCGCGATAGACATCGAGAATGCGCCCGACGATCGCCGCCACTTCCTCCTGCGGCACCGAAGGCCCGATGACATGCCCGAGACTGCTCGCTTCGCGGGCGGAGCCGCCGATGGTGATCTGGTACCACTCCTCGCCGTGCTTATCCACACCCAGGATGCCGATATGGCCAACGTGATGATGACCGCATGCGTTCATGCAGCCGGACATCTTCAGTTCGATTTCACCGATGTCGTACAGATAGTCGTAGTCATCGAAGTGACGTTGCAGCTGGTTCGCGACGCTGATGGTGCCCGCGTTGGCCAGGCTGCAGAAATCCAGTCCCGGACACACGATCATGTCCGTGAGGGTGCCGATGTTCGGCGTCGCAAGGCCCAGCCGCTTCAGTTCCCGCCAGGTTTTCACAAGCTCGGTCTGCGGCACCTCGGCCAGCACCAGGTTCTGGGTGTGCGTGACCCGGATCTCGCCAAAGCTCACCTCATCAGCGAGCTGGGCCACCGCCTCCATCTGTTCGGAGCTCATGTCCCCGGGCGGCGCGCCGAGGGGTTTGAGACTCACGAACACGACGCGATATCCGGAAACTTTATGGGCGCGGGTGTTGTAGCGATACCAGGCCTTGAAGTCAGCGCCGGCATTCACCGTCGGATCAAGGTCGATCAGGCTCGCATAGGGATGTGGCTGGAAGAAGCCGCGCACGTGCGTCACCTGCGCCTGCGTGAGCTGGGAGCCGAATGCGCGCGAGTCCAGCCACTCCGCCTCGACCTGCTCGCGAAAGGTCGCGATGCCGAGCGCCTTGACCAGAAACTTGATGCGCGCCTTGTGAATGTTGTCGCGCCGGCCGTGGCGGTTGTACACGCGCAGGATGGCTTCGGTGTAGGTCAGCAGATCGCCCATCGGCAGAAAGTCGCGGATCACCTGGCCGATCATCGGCGCGCGCCCGAGACCGCCGCCCACCAGCACTTCAAAGCCGAGTTCACCGTGCGCATTGCGCACCAGGTGCAGGCCGATGTCGTGTACTTCGGTGGCGGCACGATCCGCCGGTGCGCCGCTCACCGCGATCTTGAACTTGCGCGGCAGATAGGTGAATTCCGGGTGGAACGAGGACCACTGGCGCAGCAGCTCGCAGTATGGCCGCGGATCCTCGATCTCATCGGCGGTGACTCCGGCAAGATGATCCGAGGTGACGTTGCGCACGCAGTTGCCGGACGTTTGAATGGCGTGCATCTGTACGGTCGCGAGATCCGCCAGAATGTCGGGCACCTCGGCAAGCTTCGGCCAGTTCAGCTGCAGATTCTGCCGCGTGGTGAAATGCCCATAGGAGCGGTCATAACGGCGGGCAATGGAGGCGAGCATCCGCAGTTGCGTCGAGTTCAGCAGCCCGTAGGGGATGGCGATGCGCAGCATTGGTGCAAAACGCTGGATATACAGGCCGTTGCGCAGCCGCAGGGGACGGAAATCATCCTCCGACAGCTCGCCGGCGAGAAAGCGGCGGGTCTGGTCGCGAAATTCCGCAACCCGCTGATCGACCAGGGTCTGGTCGGTTGAATCGTAGTGATACATCCTAGCCAGTATGGGGCGCCGGGAGGAGGGTGGAAAATACCGGCTTGTTTGGCCGCCCAAGCAGCCGATTATGCGAGCGTTTGCAGCTTCAGCAGGTCCTCGGGGGTATCGATGTCGATGGCGGCGCTTTGCAGCGCCATCCTGACGACCCGTTCGCCGCCGCGTTTGAGCAGGGCGCGGGCGCCGGTATCACCGCGCAGCGCCCGCAGCGCTGCAAAGTCCTCGCGCGGAAAGATGGCCGGCACCCCGGTGGTGCCGCCGTAATGGGCCGCCACGATGCACTGGGGCTGGCGCCGCCAGGTGGCCAGCAGGCGCCGCAGGTCCTCGGCGGTCACGGCCGGCTGATCCGCGAGCATCACGAGCGCAGCGTCGGCCGTCGCGGGCACCTGGGCGACCCCGGTGCGCACCGAACTGCCCATGCCTTCGGACCAGTCACGATTGATCACGACCGACGCCGGCGTATGACGCAGCAGCGGTGCGAGCTCGGCGGCATTGGCGCCCAGTACCACGGTGACGGCCTGGCCCGCCACTTCGACGGCGCGCGAGACGGCGAGGTGCAGCAGCGGCCGGCCATTCAGACGCACCAGCTGTTTCGGTGAGCCGAAACGGCTCGAGGCGCCCGCAGCGAGCACGATGACATGCACGCTCGGTGAGTCGGCGCTCGCAAGGCTGATGGGCTCGCTCATGATGGGCCCGCCGCGGCGCGTGCCGCGCCGTACAGCTGGCGCTCCTCGAGAATCGTGTCGGCGGTCAGCTGTGCGGCCGCCCGCCAATGGCCGATCCGCAAGGACTTGGCCGCCATCACATCCAGCGCATCGCCCCAGCTCGCGAGCGACTCGAGCAGGCTGGTTTCTCCGCAGCGGCTCACGGCGGTGGAAATCTTCTCGAGTTTCGCCAGCATATCGGGCCCGAGCGCCGGACCTGCGGCGCCGGCCGCCTGCAGGGCCGCGAGCTGAGTGCGCAGCTGCGTCACGAGCCGCCGGCTCGCCCACTCGATGTACTGCTCCACCGGGCGTGACAGTCGGCGCGCGCCCGAGTCCTGGCGCACGGCTTCGAGGATCTCGCGCAGATGCGCGCGTTCGGCGCTGAGCTGCTGACGGATGAAATCAGTTTCGTTCATGATAGGTTTCGCGGCTCTCGATCGGGCCGCCGGGTGCATCATGCAGGCGCGCATGAATCTCCGCGACGATGGACAGCGCGATCGACTCCGGCGCGCGGCCGCCGATGTTCAAACCGATCGGCGAACGCAGCCGTCCATTGAGTCTCGCCGCCCCCTGTGCGCCCAGATCCCCGAGCAGCTTCTCGCGCCGGTGAGCCGGCCCGAGCAGTCCCACATACGCGATGCCCGAGGTGCTCAAGGCCCGCAGGTAGGTGAGATCGGACGGCAGATGATGGCTCATGATGACCGCGGCATCGTAGCGGGTCAGATCGACACTCTCCGTGAGGGCTTCCGGACGCCCCAGCAGCACCTGCTCGGCCTGCGGGAAGCGGCTCGACTTCGCATAGGCCGCACGATGGTCATGGACGGTGATGCGCCAGGCGAGGCGTGCGGCGAAATCCACCAGCGGCTGCGCATCGGGACCGCCGCCCAGCAGCAACAGGCGCGGCGGCAGGGCGAGGGGTACGGCCAGAATCCGCAGCGGCTCGGAGCCGCTGCCGAGGGCTCCCGGTCGACGGGTCTCGAGCGCGTGGGCCAGCAGACCCTGGATAGCATCCTGCAGCGGCGCGGGCAGCGACGGAGCCGCCGTCTGATCTTCGCTCAGGATCACGCTGCCCGCTGGCAGCGCCCGCTCGGGGGAGGCCACCACGATCGCCGCCGCCACCCGCTCGTGGCGCTGATGAGCCGCAACGAAGAGCGCCAGCGGCTGCCAGCCATTCTCGGGGCCGGCGCGCAGCAGCAGAATCTGCATGGCGCCTTCGCAGCCCACCCCCAGACCCCACAGCAGGTCATCGCTGCCGCCGGTGTCATACGTGATCAGCTTGGCCTTGCCACTGGCCATGACCTCGAGCGCATGCTCGTGCAGGTCCGACTCCAGACAGCCCCCGGACAGCAGCCCCGCGTACTCGCCATCGCTCGCAATCAACATCAGCGCGCCCGGTTTGCGGTAGGTCGAGCCGGTCGTATGCACCACCACCGCGAGCGCGAGCGCACGCCCGGCCTGGCGCTCGCGCTGGTAGAGCGGCAGCAGTGGTGCGATCAGAGTCTCCATCGGCCAATTATGCTTCAAGTTGCGCCGGTCCGACTGCGTCAGTAGAGTCACGCGGCCTTTTCTGGCATGTGTCCCAGCAGACGATCAGATGAGCTCAAGCACCCCGATTTCCGCCCCCCCCAACAGTCCCCATTCCCAGGCCGTCGAGCGCTGGGTCGTGCACAAGTTCGGCGGTTCCAGCGTCGCGGATGCTGCCTGCTTCGAGCGTGTGGCCCAGATTCTGGAGGCGCAGCCGCACCTACGGCTGGGGGTCGTCCTGTCCGCCTGCCGTGGCGTCACCGATGCCCTGCTGCGCCTGGTGGTATTGGCCGAGCAGCAGGATGAGCGCTATCAGATCGAGGTCCAGGCGCTGCGTGAGCGGCATGCGATCATTGCCCGCGCGCTGCTGTCGACGCAGGACGCCGGACTGTATCTGTCGGCGATGGATCGGGACTGCCACGATATCGAGGGCATTCTGCACACCGTACAGCTGACCCGATCGGCCGCCGACAACGTCCGCGATCTGATCGCCGGTTACGGCGAGATCTGGTCGACCCGCCTGTTCCACAAATACTTTGAAGCGCGCGCCCGGCGTGCCGGCAGGACACTCTGGGTGGACGCGCGGCGCGTCGTGGTGGTGGAATGGGGTTCGCTGGGTCCGGCGGTGCAGTGGCCCGAGTCGCAGGCGAACATCGATAAGCTGGTCGGCGCCGATTTCCAGGGCACGCTGATCATCACCGGCTACATCGCCTCCAACCGCAAGGGCGTGCAGACCACGCTCGGCCGCAATGGCAGTGACTTCTCCGGGTCGATCTTCGGCGCCTTGCTGGCGGCTGCGGAAATCCAGATCTGGACCGACGTGGATGGCGTGCTGTCGGCGGATCCGCGCCGGGTGCCCGACGCCAAGGTCATCGACTCCCTGTCCTATAACGAGGCGATGGAGCTGGCGTACTTCGGCGCCAAGGTCATCCATCCGCAGACCATGGCGCCGGCGGTCGGCCGCAATATCCCGATCTGGATCCGCAATACCTTCGCACCCCAAAAGCCCGGCTCACTGATCTGCGCGCAGCCCGAGTCGGCATTGCCGGTCAAGGGCATCACCAGCATCGAGGGGGTGGCGCTGGTGAACGTCGAAGGTGCCGGCATGATCGGCGTGCCGGGTACCGCGCACCGACTGTTCGGCGCGCTGCGCGAAGAGGGGATCTCGGTGATCCTCATCTCGCAGGGCAGCTCCGAGCATTCCATCTGCTGCGCCATTCCGGCGCTGCAGGCCGACCGCGCCGCCATCGTGGTGCGCGGGGCCTTCGATCGTGAGCTCACCGGCGGGCAGATCCAGCGCGTCGATGTGGATCTGGGTCTGGCCATTCTCGCCGTGGTCGGTGATGGCATGGCGGGCATGCCGGGCGTGTCGGCGAAGGTATTCGGCGCCCTGGGCGGATCGGCCGTGAACGTGCGTGCCATCGCGCAGGGCGCGAGCGAGCGCAACATCTCCGTGGTGATTGAAGCCAAGGACGCGACCCGTGCGCTGCGCGCGGTCCATTCAAGTTTCTATCTCTCACCGCACACGTTGTCGATCGGCGTGATCGGGCCGGGGACCGTCGGGCGGGTGCTGCTGGATCAGCTGGCCTCGCAAAGCAGTCGCCTGCGCGAGCAGTTCCAGATCGACCTGCGCGTGCGCGGCATCCTCGCCTCCGAGCGCATGGTGCTCAGCGACTCGGGTGTCGATCTGGCCAATTGGCGCGATGAACTCAAGGGCGCGGCGACCGCGGCCGACCTTGTCCGGTTCGTCGAACACCTGAATGTCGATCATCTGCCGCACACGGTGCTCATCGACTGCACCGCCAGCGAATCGGTGGCGCACCACTATCCGCAGTGGCTCGCCAGCGGCATCCACGTGGTCACGCCCAACAAGAAGGCCAACAGCGCGCCGCTCGCGTTCTATCGCGAGGTGCGTTCAGCCGGTCGTACCAGCGGCGCACACTATCTATATGAGGCCACGGTGGGCGCCGGACTGCCCGTCATTCAGACGCTGCGCGACCTGCGCGAGACGGGTGACGACATCGAGAGCATCGAGGGGATCTTCTCCGGAACGTTGGCGTACCTGTTCAACGTGTACGACGGCAGCGTCGCCTTCTCCGCTATCGTGCGCGACGCCAAGCAGCGCGGCTATACCGAGCCGGATCCGCGTGATGATCTTTCCGGCATGGACGTGGCGCGCAAGCTCATCATCCTCGGACGTGAAATGGGCCTGGCGCTGGAACTGTCGGATGTGAAAGTGGAGAGCCTGGTGCCACCGGGGCTCTCGGGCGCCTCGATCGATGAATTCATGAGCGGCCTGCCCAGGTTCGATGCCGGCATGAGCGAGCGGTTGCGGGCGGCGCAGGGTCGCGGCAAGGTGCTGCGCTACGTCGGGCGCATTACGGCCAAGGGTGAGGCCACCGTGGGTCTGATTGAACTCGATCGCACCCACGCCTTCGCCAACATGGCGCTCACCGATAATGTCGTGCGCTTCGCGACCGGCCGCTACAATGCCAATGCGCTGATCGTTCAAGGTCCCGGAGCCGGGCCCGAAGTGACAGCCGGCGGCGTGTTCGCCGATCTGCTGCGCCTGTCCGCGTATCTCGGAGCGCATATTTGAACCCTGCGACCTCTGCCACGGCCTTCGCGCCGGCTTCGGCCGGCAATGTGGCCATTGGCTTCGACATCCTGGGGTTCGCGGTCGATGCGCTGGGCGACAAGGTGTCGATCACGCGCACCGAGCAGCGCGGCCTGACCATCTCCAGTATCACGGGGGTCAACGTCGACCTGCCGCGCAATCCCGAAGGCAATACCGCGGGCCGCGCGGTGCTGGCGCTGCAGGAGGCGCTGGACCTGCCGTTCGGATTCGACCTGCGCATCGAGAAGGGCATTCCGCTCGGATCCGGCCTGGGCGGTTCGGCGGCCTCGGCGGTGGCGGCGGTGGTGGCCGCGAATGCGCTGCTGCCGACCCCGTGCAGCAAACTTGAGCTGCTGAAGTTCGCCATGCACGGCGAGGCCGTCGCCTCGGGTTCCATGCATGTCGATAACATCGCTCCCTCCCTGTTCGGGGGGCTGGTGCTGACCGTCGGCATCGACAATCCCCACGTGAAACAGATCCCGGTACCGGCCGCGGTCCGTGCCGTGATGGTCCACCCGCATCTGTTCCTGTCGACCAAGCAGGCGCGCTCGATTCTGCGCAGCAGCGTCGCCATGTCCGACTTCGTCTGGCAGACCGCGCATCTGGCCGGCTTCATCTCCGGCTGCTACACGAACGACATCGAGTTGATCCGCGCCTCGCTCGAGGATGTGGTGATCGAACCGCAGCGCCAGACTCTGATTCCAGGATTTCCCGACGTGCGGCGCGCCGCCATGGCGAGCGGCGCCCTGGGCTGTTCGATCTCCGGGGCGGGACCCACGGTCTTCGCCTGGGCGCTCGCCCCCCAGGCCGATCAGGTGCTCAACGCCATGCGGGTGGAGTTCGGGCGCCACCAGGTGCCGATCGATGAGTGGATCATCGAAATCAACTCTCCCGGCGCCCGCATCATCGGGCCGTAATGCCGATGTTGTATCAGAGCACACGCCAGAGCGCCGCGGCGAACGCCGCGACCGTCGGCTTCACGCAGGCGCTGCTGAAGGGGCTGGCGCCGGATGGCGGACTGTTTGTTCCGCAGCAGTGGCCGCTGCACCAGCCGGCGCAGCTGTGCGCCAGCATCGGTTTGCCGCCCGATGAGTATCTGACCGCCGCGGGTCTGGCGCGCATCGGCACGCTGCTGCTCGCTCCTCTGGTCGAGGACAGCGAGCTGGCGGGCACGCTGCCGCAGATCTGCGCGCAGGCCTTCAACTTTCCGGCACCGCTGGTGCCGCTCGCGAAGCCGGGGCACCTCGGGGTCCTCGAACTCTTCCATGGTCCGACCGCGGCCTTCAAGGACTTTGGGGCACGCTTCCTCGCGGCCTGCCTGTCGCGCCTGCGCCTGCCGGGGCAACGTCCGCTGAACATCCTGGTCGCGACATCGGGCGATACCGGTGGGGCGGTCGCCGCCGCCTTTCACCGGCTGGCCGGAATCGAAGTGTCGGTGCTGTTCCCGAAGGGACTGGTTTCTCCCACCCAGGAGCATCAGCTCACCTGTTGGGGCGATAATGTCCGCAGCTTCAGGGTGCGCGGCACTTTCGATGATTGTCAGCGCATGGTGAA
>Ga0210385_10002186_pt1 | contig 11806 bp, 10 predicted proteins | sample IncBWH26OmetaG_FD_160107 | JGI IMG/M metagenome (GOLD analysis project Ga0210385, IMG submission 160107) | Forest soil microbial communities from Barre Woods Harvard Forest LTER site, Petersham, Massachusetts, United States - Inc-BW-H-26-O ... | reverse complement strand
GTACTTCTCCATGAAGCGCTCGCCCTCGGAGTTCAGCAGCACAGCACCCTCACCGCGTGCCCCCTCGGTGATGAGCAGGCCGTTCTCCACGAGCGTGGTCGGGTGGTACTGGACCATCTCCATGTCCATCAGCGGAGCCCCGATGCGGTAGGCCTGGGCAATCCCGTCACCGGTCACGATCAACGCATTGGTCGTAGGCGAGTACACCTGGCCGGCGCCGCCGCAGGCGAGGATCACGTTCTTGGCCTGCAAGGTCTCCATGCGCCCCGAGCGCACGTCGCGCGCCACGACGCCGCAGCAGTGCCCGCTGTCGTCCTGCAGCAACGAGGTGACGAACCACTCCTCGTAGCGCTCCACCTGTTCGTGGTGCTTCATCAGTTGCTCGTAGAGCACATGCAAGATCGCCTGCCCTGTGATGTCGGCGACGTAGGCGGTGCGCTTCATCGATGCGCCGCCGAAGGCGCGCAAGTCCAGTTCGCCTGAGTCGTTGCGGTGGAAGGTCACCCCGATGTGCTCCAGGTGCATGACCTCCTTGGGCGCCTCAGAGCACATGATTTCGATCGCGTCCTGATCGCCGAGGAAATCGGAGCCCTTGACGGTGTCATACGCGTGCGAGCGCCAATCGTCAGCGACGTTGATCGCCGCGTTGATGCCGCCTGCGGCAGCCACCGAGTGGGAGCGCACCGGATGGACCTTGCTGAGGATTGCGACGCTCGAGCCGGCCTCTGCGGCGGCGAGCGCGGCACGCTGGCCCGCGAGACCTGCGCCGATGATCAATACGTCATGTGCTGGCATGGATTCCTGGGGGCTCGAAGGAGAGGGGCGGTGTCTGCGGCCTGGACTCTATAACGCACGACCGGACGAGGGACACGCCAAACGTGCGACACCCCTGCGCTCGCTGGCCATTGCGCCTGCGCGTTGGGCCGATCCAGCGGGATGTGGCATATCCGAAATAGCGATGCCCCGCACGCGCGCGGGGGGCATCGCGTTTTATGAACGTCCGCCGGCAAGCCCGCCGGCGGGATTGAGCGCTTGGCGGATCTGGGCGACGGTGACGGTGCCGCGCAGGATGCCATCGGCATCCACGGCGACCATCCCGCCAAGCCGTCCCAGTGCCTCGTTGCGCAGCAGCGACTCCAGGGGCTCATGTTCGTCGATACGCACCTGCAGATCCTGCTCGAGCACGTCGCCGATCTCGAGCGCCGGCCGACCGGCCGCGATCTCCGCGTCGACTCGCTCGGAGCGCACCACGCCAAGGAAGTGGCGAGCGTGGTCCACGACCGCAAACCAGGGGCTGCGGTAGCGGGCGAAGAACTGCTCCTGGGCGTCCAACAGCTTCAGCTCGGCCGGGATCGTGGTCGGCTCGCGATCCATGATGTCCTTCACACGCACGCTCTGGATGCGCTGGCCCATCGCCCCTTGCATCACCGCGCCACCGGATGCCTGATAGAGGATCAGGCCGAGCACCAGGGTGAACAGGCCGAAGCTGTTGCCGTCCAGCAGCGCGAGCAGACCCACGAGCCCGAGCACCATCGCAAAACCCTGGCCGGCGCGGCCGGTGATGCGCGTGCCGCGATGGCGATCGCCGGTGCGCCACCAGATGACGGCGCGCGCAATACGCCCCCCGTCGAGTGGAAAGGCCGGTACGAGATTGAACAGCAAGAGCGCCGCGTTGATGAACACAAGCCAGGCAAGAAGGGCCACCGCCGGCGTGATCGTGAAGCCTTCTTCCAGCAGCAGAGCCCCAAAGAAGTGCCCGCCGGGGGCCAGGGCGAGCGTTGCCACCGCACAGATGAGCAGTGCCAGCAGCGTTCCGGCGGGTCCGGCGGCTGAGATCTTGAATTCCTCGCCCGGCGTCTCCGGTTCGCGCACGGGCCTGGCCATGCCGCCGAAGAACCACAGGTCGATGCCGAGGATCGGTATCCCCAGGCGCCGCGAGACGAGCGCGTGTCCCAGCTCGTGCAGGATCAGCGAGGCGAAGTAGCCGAGTGCGCCGATGACGGCCACAACGTAGGCCGTGCTGCTCGAGCCGCCCAGGATGTCGTGGAAGTACTGGGACAGGTACAGGATCAGGAAGAAGAGGACAAAGAACCAGCTGACGCTGACGCCCACCCTGATGCCGAAGATGCGCGCCACCTGAATGTTGCCGGGCATGCGCCGCGGTGCTCTGGTGGCCATAACTTGATCTTAGGCTGTGGCGATGCGTAGCCGGGCGCTCAGACCTGCACGCGGCTGCGCTCGACGATCGCCTCGAAGTCGGTGCCGGATGGCAGTGTTCCGTACTCCAGGCCTCCGTCGCCGCCAAGGCGCGAGGCGCAGAAGGCGTCTGCCACAGCCGGTGCGCCATGGCGCACGAGCAGCGAGCCCTGCAGCGCCAGCGCCATGCTCTCGACCACGCGACGTGCGCGCATCTCGAGCGTCATCGGGTCTGAGAACTGACGCTCCAGCTTCTTGACGTGCTCGTCCAAGCGCCCGTCGGCTCCCTCGGCTTGCTTGACCTCGTGCATGAACACCTCCAATGAGCGCGGCGTGCGCACGAGCGCGCGCAGCACGTCGAGGCTCATCACGTTGCCGGAGCCCTCCCAAATCGAGGCAAGCGGCGCCTCGCGGTACAGGCGCGGCATGCCGGACTCCTCGACGTAGCCGTTGCCACCGAGGCACTCCAAGGACTCGAAGGCGTGGTTGGGGGCGCGCTTGCAGACCCAGTACTTGCCGACGGCAGTGGCCAAACGCTTGAACAGGTGAGCATCGTTCAACTCGCTATCGCCCCGAGCCGGTCCCTCGGCACCGGCTTCGTCGTACGCGCGCGCCAGGCGCATGGCAAGCGCCGTGGCGGCCTCGGACTCGACGCAAAGGTCGGCCAGCACGTTGCGCATCAACGGCTGGTCGATCAGCAGCTTCCCGAAAGTCGAGCGGTGCGCCGCATGGTGGGTCGCCTGCACGACCCCGGCACGCATGCCGGCGGCGCCGCCGATCACGCAATCGAGCCGGGTGTGGCCGACCATCTCGATGATCGTCGGCACGCCGCGCCCCGGCTCCCCCACCATACGTGCCCACGTGCCATGGAATTCGACCTCGCTGGACGCGTTGGAATGGTTACCGAGCTTGTCCTTCAAGCGCTGGATGTGAAAAGCGTTGCGTGTGCCGTCGGGCAACACGCGCGGCATCAGGAAACAGGAGAGGCCCTCCTCGGTCTGCGCGAGCACGAGGAACAGATCTGACATCGGGGCCGAGCAGAACCACTTGTGCCCGACGATCTCGTACTCCGCACCCGGCCCGCCGCCGTTCAAAGGCCTGGCCAGCGTGGTGTTGGCTTTCACGTCCGAGCCGCCCTGCTTCTCGGTCATCGCCATGCCCGCAATCGCGGAGCCCTTCTCGCTAGCCGTGATCAGGCGTGGGTCGTAGGTGTTGGCCGTCACCAATGGCCCCCATTCGGCCAGCAGCTCAGGCTGCGCGCGCAATGCCGGCAGAACGGCGAAAGTCATCGTGATCGGGCAGGCAAAGCCCGCCTCGGCCTGCATCGCGGTCATGTACAGCGCCGCGCGCGCGGCGTGGGGCGCGGGCTCCGTGCTGGTCCAGGGCAGCGAGTGCAACTCGTGCTCGACGCCCATCTTCATCAGCTGGTGCCAGGCCGGGTGGAACTCGACCTCGTCGATGCGATGCCCGTAGCGGTCATGGGTCTTCAGCACCGGCTTGTTCTCGTTCGCCAGGCGTCCCCACAGCTGTTGCGGCTCGCCGCCAACGAGCTTGCCCAGCTCGGCTGCACGTGACAGTGCCCAAGCGGCCCCCTCGCGCTTGGTGGCCTCCACAAGCGGGGTATTGCTGGAGAACACGTCCACCCCTTCCAGCGGAGGGACCTGGTTGGTGACAGCGTGAGTCTGCCACTGCCCCGCGCGTGTTTGGTCGGTTACGGCAGCCATCGGTTTAGAGGTTACCCCTTGCGAGAGCGGGGCGGTCATTGTTCGTTTTGGCTGATGTCCCCGCGCGCGCAGGGTGGCATCAGCTCAACCGGGGATCTCCAGCCGCCGCGCGATAGCATCGCCCGCCGAGGCGAGTGGGATCCACGTCCGTCAGCTAAAACCGAGGACCGACACATGGCCAAGATCAAGGTGCAAAACCCCGTCGTCGAGCTCGACGGCGACGAGATGACGCGAATCATCTGGTCTTTCATCAAGGAGCAGCTGATTCTGCCCTACCTGGATATCGACCTGAAGTACTACGACCTCTCGATCGAGAGCCGTGACTCGAGCGAGGATGCGATCACCGTCGAAGCGGCCAACGCGATCAAGCAGTACGGGGTCGGGGTGAAGTGCGCCACGATCACCCCCGACGAGGCGCGCGTGGAGGAGTTCGGCCTCAAGGAGATGTACCGCTCGCCCAATGGCACCGTGCGCAACATCCTCGGTGGGGTCATCTTCCGCGAGCCGATTGTGATTTCCAACATCCCACGTCTGGTACCAGGCTGGACCAAGCCGATCGTGATCGGCCGTCACGCTTTCGGCGACCAGTACCGCGCCACCGACATGGTGGTGGAGGGCGCGGGCAAGCTGACGCTCACCTTTACACCGGCCGACGGTAGTGAGCCGATCGAACTGGACGTGTACGACTTCCCCGGCGGGGGCATCGCGATGGCGATGTACAACCTCGACGATTCGATCCGCGACTTCGCGCGCGCTTCGATGCGCTACGGCCTGGATCGCGGCTATCCGGTGTACCTTTCGACGAAGAACACGATCCTCAAGCGCTACGACGGACGCTTCAAGGACATTTTCGCCGAGGTGTACGCGGATGAGTTCAAGAGCGACTTCGAGGCCGCAGGCATCACCTACGAACACCGCTTGATCGACGACATGGTGGCCGCTTCGCTGAAGTGGGAGGGCGGCTATGTGTGGGCTTGCAAGAACTACGACGGCGACGTGCAATCGGACACGGTTGCCCAGGGCTTCGGTTCGCTCGGCTTGATGACGAGCGTGCTGATGAGCGCCGACGGCAAGACCGTCGAGGCGGAGGCCGCGCACGGCACGGTCACTCGCCACTACCGCATGCACCAACAGGGCAAGCCCACCTCCACCAATCCGATCGCCTCCATCTTCGCGTGGACACGCGGGCTCGCGGCGCGCGGGCGCATGGACAACACGCCTGAGGTGAGCGAGTTCGCGGACACGCTCGAGCGCGTCTGCGTGGAGACCGTGGAAGAAGGGAAGATGACCAAGGACCTCGCACTCCTGATCGGCCCCGAGCAGGAGTGGCAGACAACACAGGAGTTCCTCGGATCGATCGACGAGAACCTCGAGCGCGCGATGACATGATCGGTATGTGCAGCGCCGCTTTTGCACGTATGTGGCGCTGCTATGTAGGCGTAGTAGAGCTTTCTCCCGCGAACATCTTGAAAATCGAACCTCAATCAGGAGCTGAGAATCCGTGAGCAATCCCGTACGAGTCACCGTCACAGGCGCGGCCGGCCAGATCGGCTACAGCCTCGTGTTTCGCATCGCAAGTGGGCAACTGCTTGGCCCCGATCAGCCAGTCGACCTGCGCCTGCAGGAGATTCCCCCGGCGATGGGGGCGCTCGAGGGCGTGGCGATGGAGCTTGTCGACTGTGCCTTTCCGCTACTGGCGAACCTCGACCTGCACGACAATCCGCAGGAAGCGTTCGACGGTGTCAACATCGCGCTGCTCGTCGGCTCGCGTCCGCGCACCAAGGGCATGGAGCGAGCTGAGCTGTTGAGCGAGAACGGCAAGATCTTCACGGGGCAGGGCAAAGCGCTGAACGAGCACGCCGCCAGCGACCTGAAGGTGCTCGTCGTGGGCAATCCCGCCAACACCAACTGCTTGATCGCCATGAACAATGCGCAGGACATTCCGCGCGAGCGCTTCACTGCGATGTTGCGCCTGGATCACAACCGCGCGGTGGCTCAGCTTGCCAACAAGGTGGGAGCGTCGGTCGGCGACGTGAGCAAGATGGGCGTGTGGGGCAATCATTCCCCCACCATGTACCCCGACCTGTTTCACGCGGAGATCAAGGGCGAGCAGGCGGCGAAGGTCGTCGACGACCAGGCTTGGATCGAAAACGACTTCCTGCCCAATGTCGGCAAGCGCGGCGCGGCGATCATCGAGGCGCGCGGCGCCTCCAGTGCCGCATCTGCCGCCAATGCCGCCATCGATCACATGCACGATTGGGTGAGCGGCACCGGTGACTGGGTATCGATGGGCGTACCCTCCGACGGTTCCTACGGTGTGCCCGAGGGCCTCATCAGCGGCTTCCCGTGCACCTGCTCGAATGGAGAGTGGTCGATCGTGCAGGGCCTCGACATCGACGACTTCTCCCGCTCGAAGATCGATGCTTCGGTAGCGGAGCTAACCGGCGAGCGCGACACGGTTTCGAGCCAGGGGCTTATCTAGACCGTCCGCTTAAACGAAAACGGCCGGGTGCGCAAATGCGCCCCGGCCGTTGACGTGAATCTGGCTAAATCAGCCGGCAGGATGCCAACCTCTACCCTGCTTCTTGATCTTCTTTTCCTGCTCGAGACCCGGGAGTACGCGGTATAGGTAGTTCTGCTTGATACCCATCTTGGCGGCAAGCTCGGGGATCGTAATCCCGGGCTGTCCGCTGACGAACTGCAGGGCCTGGGCGGCACGCGTGCCACTGCCCTTGCGACGGCCCGCACGGCGGCGTGGCGTGGCGGCGGCGGTTGTCGCCTCGGCGGCCTTGGCTGCCTTGGGCGGACGTCCGCGTCGCGCGCCCGTCGTACGGCTCTTGGAGCCGCGCGGACGACCCGGGCCGCGGCGGGCCGGCGTGGCACTCGAAGCAGCCGGAGCGCTGGCGGCCGCGCGGGGAGCTGTTCCTGTTCCACCGACGCCCGCTAGGGCCGCAGCGGCGTCCTGGAGGCGGGTGTACTCGTCGATCAGCGGCTTCAGCTCAGCCAGTCGGTCGTTTATCTCTCGGCGCTTCTCGTCAAGGAAGTCAGTCACGATTGTGTCCTGTTCACTGGGGTGTGAATGCAACCCGAAGGTCGAGTTGCACGGTCTATGTAGCTTCACTTTACACAAGTTGCCCGACTGCACGTGCACCTATAGGGCACATGCAAGCGAATTACCACTGATCGTTGCAGATTAAGGAGTGTCAGCGCTCGAGTAGTGCACGCAGACGCTCAAGCGTGCGGATGGCCTCACGTTCGGGCATTCCCCCGACCAGCGCACGACTGGCGAGCGCACCGAACGGGCCGAGCGGCGGGTGGAACTCATTGCGGTAGTCGAAGCGGGTGCAGCCACTGGAAAGCGAGTGCAGCGCATACTCCGTGCGGGCGCGTGAGCGAGCCGGCCCGCGACCCTCCCACGCCGCATGCTCTCCCGGCACACATTCCACCAGTGTCCAGTGAACATCGACGCTGACTCCTCTCAAGTAGATCTGCTGATCCATGCGGTAGCCGACCCGTGGAGCTCCGTCGTCGTGGTCGCGCAGCTTGCGATGAATCGTGACCCAATCGCCAAGCTGCTCAGGATCCATGACGGTTTCCCACACAGTCGCCGTTGTGGCGGCGATCTCGATCGAGGCGCAGACGGTGCTCATGTCGAAGCCCCACCGTAGCTCGCGCAGCTGTTCAATGCCGGATTGCCGATGTGCGCGATCAGCGCGCGGCAAGCGGTTCGCGCTTTTCCCACTGGTAGAGCGCGTGTTCGACGGCTGAGTCGAATGAGTGCAATTCCACATCCAGGGCCGTGGCTGCCGCCTGTCCGCTCACCAGCAGATCGCCGGTGAGCCCTTCCATCAGCGGCAGCACCAGCTCCGGTTGCTCATCGGTAAGCACCGCGGCCAGGCGCGCTGCGATCGGTGTCACACTCACCCCAAGCCCGAAGCTGGGGCGCGACAGCATCATCAGCTCGGCGATGCGCTGCACCAACTCCCCGTAGGTGAGCATATCGGGACCGGCGATCTCGAGCGCCCGTCCGGCGGCATACTCGTTGGAGGCACAGGCCGCGAGCATCTCGACAAGATCGCGCTCGTCGATCGGACACGTGCGAAAATGCCGCCAGGCGGGTAGTGCGATTATCGGCAGGCGCTCGATCAGGCGTACGAGAAAGCGAAACGAGCGCGAGCGTGCGCCGATCACGATTGACGCGCGTAGCGCCACCGATCCTGGTACCCCGTCAAGCAGAATGCGCTCTACCGCATAGCGGCTGGAGAGGTGAGTCGATGCGTGCTCGGGCGGGAGCGGGCCGCCGAGGTACACGACCCGCCGCACCCCGGCAGCACGCGCGGCATCGGCGAAAGTTTGCGCGGATGCTCGCTCGCGCGCGGAAAACGAGATCCCCTTTGTCTCGCCGCTGAAGGGCTCCATCGAATGGATCAGGTAATACGCGACCTCGACGCCACGCATCGCGTGTACCATCCCCGCCCCGGAGAGGGTGTCGCCGATTACAAGCTCGAAATCCGCGAGCGTCGCATCGAGATCCGATTCGAGCGTCATCGACTCAAGCGTCAACTCGACGCGTGTGCGATCGCGTGCCAGCGCGCGAACGTCGTGGCCCTGCCCGAGCAGGCGAGGCAGCAGGGCCGATCCCGCGAAGCCGCTGACGCCGGTGAGAAGGATGCGCACCCTTGCATGATGACGCGCTGGAGGTTTTCCTCGCGGTTTGCGGGGAAGGCTTCTCGGTTGCCCTTGAGCCGATGCCCGGGTGGTGCTTTGATCGCTGCCCACCAGTCAAGCCGCGAATTCAAAGGGGAGTCAGTGCCGAGGACGCAGAGCAAGCGGGCAGCCCGCAAAGTCACATGCGATGAGTGCTATTTCCGGTGCAACATGCTGTGCGCACTGGAGCTGGCCGAGCCCTGCGCCACCTTCCGGCCAAACGAGGCGCAGCTCGCGCCTCCGCAGCAACTGCGTTTCGTCTTTCGCCAGGAGCGCCGTTCGCGCGCCGCGTGGGCGTTCCCCTCCGCGCAGGAACAGGCAGCGCTGCACGCTTAGTCCCCGCTGGATTTTTCTGCGTGCCGTGCGATCCAGTTCGCCCCGGGCGTGTCGCTCAGCCCGTGCACCACGATCGAGCAGAACACGACCAGCGCGGCCAGGTCGAAGATGCGCTGCCCACTGGCGATGTGCTGGTCGAGCACGAGCAACGAGAAGGTCATCGTCGCCACTCCCTTCGGCCCGAACCAGCCCATGAACAAGCGTGTTTGCCTGTCGGTATCCGTTCCCATCAACGCGATCCAAACGGCAAGCGGGCGGGCGATCAGGAATGTGGCGGCCACGAATACCAGGGATATCCAGCCGCTGCTCGTCAGTGCGTCCAGCGTCAGCAGCGAGCCGAACACCACAAAGATGCCCAGCTTTACGATCTCGACGAGGTCGTCGGCGCGCTGCTCGAAGTGATGGCGCAGGTCAGGGCGGCGCACGCCGAGCACGATCGCCGCGACGAACACCGCGATGAACCCGTTACCTTTCGGCGAGAGCACCGTCACGCCATAGGTGGCAAACGCGACCCCGAGCGCGTACAAAGACTTCTGGTGAGCGGGAATCGGATGCTCGAGCGGACGTTTGCTCTCGCGTGGCATGAGCATTGAGGCCAGATAGCCGATCGCAAGCCCGAAGAGCAAGCCCAGCCCGATGTCCTGCAGGACGAAGCGCCACCACACAAAATCGTTCGATTGGCTGGAGAGCGCGGCAAGGAAGGTCAGCACGGCAGGCAGCGCAAGGCCGTCGTTCAGGCCGGACTCCAGATTCAGCGAATGGCGCACCAGGCGAGGGACGCGCGAGTTGGTGACGATGCTCGAGGTGAGCACCGGGTCGGTGGGCGAGAGCAGCGCACCCAGTAGCAGCGACTCGGTCCACGACAATTTGACGAGCAGGTGCGCCGCCACGGCGACGATCCCGGCCGTGAGCGGCATCGCGATCGCAAGCTTGCGCAGCGGTAGATGCCAAGCTCGCTGCAGCATCTCGCCCTCGACCTCCAGTCCGTCGCGGAACAGGATCACGATCAAGGCGACGAACGCCAGGTCCTCCACGAACCCCGATTGAGCGCGGAAGCTGACGAGTTCCAAACCGCCGTCTCCGACCAGAAATCCGGCCAGCACGAACAGAGCGGCAAGCGAGAGGAATGAGCGCTGAGCCAGCCCCGAGGCCAGCGCGCCGACGATCAGCAGTCCGCCGAGGAAGGCGGCGGTAGCCTGGAAGGTGGGCACGCGCTTAGCTTCTCATGTGTCGGGTACGTCAAACGGAAAGGGTATGGACCCGATCAACGGGGGTATATTGGACAAGATCTTCAAAGCTCATGAGCAGAGGCGGTGGCTAAATGGCAGCGAAAGACAGAATCGGCAAAGCAAGCGAGGCGGTGCGTTCGAGCGACTACCTCAAACGTCTGATCGAAGACGAGCAATTGCGCGACAACCTACTTGCGGCATACGCGGCAGGACGCAGCGCCTACGGGCGTGTCAGCAACGGCAAGCCGGCGGGCAAGGCATTGCTGGAGGATCGCAAGCTGCAGAAGGAGCTCTCCGAAGCGGCAGCAGCGCTGCGCGACGCTTCGTATGCGATCAAGCAGCCGGCGTCCAAACCAAAACGCAAAGGCGGCCTCGGGCGCGCCTTTTTGCTGATTGTCGTCGGTACGGTCCTGGCGCTGGCCCTGAGCGAGGACTTGCGCTCGAAGGTGCTCGATCTGCTGTTCGGCGCCGAGGAGGAGTTCGACTACAGCTCCACCACGATGCCGGCGCAGGAGGCCCCTCCAGCCCCAGCGGATGTGCCCGCCGCCTGAGCACGGACGCTCAACGCTCCTAAACATGACGCACACCGCAACCGCTGACATCGACAGTAATGCTCAGGCCGAGGACGAGGCTGTGAGCCGTGAGGTCGGCGAGCCGACCGGTTCGTCGACCCGCTCGCTCTCGGGCGAGAAGGCTCAGCGCATCGTCGAGGCGATGCGCCACAGCGTCGCGCGCCGCGGCGCCGCCGGCTCGACCTTCGACCACGTCTCGCGCGAGGCCGGCGTATCGCGTGGCCTGCTGCACTACTACTTCGGCACCAAGGAGCAGCTGCTCGTGGAGGCGGCACGGCGCGACTGCGAGCTGCGCATCGAGGCGCTGGAGAAACGTTTGGCGGGCGCACAGACGGCCGACGATTTCGTCGCGCTGCTGGCCCAGAACCTGCAAGAGACGATCTCGGAGGACCAGGACTTCGTGACGCTCGTGTTCGAGTTGTTCACGCTCTCGCGGCGCAACGCCGACATCGCGGTCGAGTACGCGAGCCTGTTGCGGCGCACCCGCGAGCGGCTGGCCGGGATGCTGGCCGCCGCCCAGCGGGAGGGTGTGCTGCGCCTGCATGCCGAGCCGGACGCCGTCGCGGACATCCTCTTCTCGCTCGGCGACGGCTTCGCATTGCGCATGATCTCAGAGCCAGATCGCGACTTCAGCGCGTCGATTCAGGCGGGCATCGAGTGCGCTCGCTCGCTCGTCGCCGACTGACGCCTGACAGTACCCGCCCACCGCTCGCTGAGTGATGCCGGATCACCTGCGCCTGCTGCTCGGCGGCTGGCAGCGGGCCCACCCTCTTATAATCCAGGCCCATGCCCATCTACGAGTACAGACGTCCCGACGGCACCACCTTCGAGCTGCAGCAATCCTTCAGCGACGACACGCTCACGGTTGACCCCGAGACGGGGGTGCCGGTCGAGCGCGTGTTGCACGCGCCGGCGGTGCATTTCAAGGGTAAAGGTTTCTACAACACCGACTACGGCACGCGCAAGCGCCAGCGCGAGAACGCGGCGTCCAGCGATTCGTCCTCCTCTGGTTCCTCAGGGGAGTCTTCCTCGAGCGAGGGAT
>Ga0210385_10002185_pt1 | contig 11808 bp, 5 predicted proteins | sample IncBWH26OmetaG_FD_160107 | JGI IMG/M metagenome (GOLD analysis project Ga0210385, IMG submission 160107) | Forest soil microbial communities from Barre Woods Harvard Forest LTER site, Petersham, Massachusetts, United States - Inc-BW-H-26-O ... | reverse complement strand
GCTCGACAACACACTGTAGGGCGTGCAGATACTCGTCCAACCCCGCCCGCTGATCGAAGCTGGCCAACCCCGCGATCACGTACGGGTCGCCCTCGCCGCCCATCAAGTGATGAAACAGGATTCCCTCCTGCAAAGGAGCAAGCGGATAGATATCCTGCACGTTCGTCGCTCCGCCCGGTACGGTGCTCACAATCGTTTCCACCTCGAGTGCAGTCAGCTTCAGCAGCGGCAGCATCTCCGGTGTGATCGCTTCGCAGCCCAAGGGAATGCTGCTGGGCGGAACTTCAGCCAGGCGCTCCTCGAAACTCGCGGACGCTGCGAGTTCGCGCAGCGTGGGCGTGGCAAACAAGCTGCGCACATCCACCCCGAAACCGCTTTGCTGCATCCGCTCGATCAACGTGATCGCCAGCAGCGAATGGCCGCCCAGCATGAAAAAGTTATCCTCGCGGCCAATGCGCTCGATGTTCAGCAGTTCCGACCAAACTGCGGCGAGCCTGGTCTCGCGCTCGCCTTGCGGCGCTTCGTAGCTGCCGGTTCCGTACGCATCCGCTTCCGGCGACGGCAACGCCCTACGGTCCAGCTTGCCATTGGGAGTTAGCGGCAACGCCTCCAATGGCACGAAGGCCGCCGGAACCATATATTCCGGCAACTGAGAGCTCAGGTGAACTTTGATTTGGCTTACTAGTTGATCTGGATTAAGAAATACCGCCCCTTGGCTCGCCCGCTGGGGTCCAAGATGATAGGATCCGCTTACGGCCGGATTACGTGCGTATACGTTATACAAGTTTGTCGACCGCAACGCGGAATCTTGGTCTACGCTTATTTGATAGCCATGGCTTCTCAGAAGCTCCGTAATTACCGTCAGACGACCGCTGATATCATGAACTTCAAGCACAATCTGGCGAATCTTGCTCCAATCGCACTCTTCAATGCCCTGAAGAGCTCCCAACTCACTTTTCTCAACATCAATCTTGAGAAGATCGATACGGCCGATTTTCTCTTCAGCGATGATGGATGAAATTGTTCGAATTTGACATACCACTTGCTCCTGTCGTAACTCGTTTTCGATTACGCATCTAAGCTCCTCCTCAGATAGATGTTGTTTTATTGCATCCTCTCGAAGAAAGGTTTTGAGCATCTCATACTCGTCGTTAGGGTTGGCATACCGACCGGACAAAACGGAGTTATGCGGATACCAGGTAAAGGTCGTAGCCCCGGGCTCTCTGTCGAGTCCATAGTTGAAAATTCTAGGAACGCGCTGATAGAGAGAGGTATTAATACAAAGGTCTTTGAAAATTGCTGGAATTGGTTCAAAGGCGTAGATAGTAGCAGCCGGAACTCGCTGATTAACAAACAGCGTAAACATTCCGATATTGGCCCCCACGTCGAAGATACAGGAATCGGCGTCGAGGGAGATACCATGTTGGAGATAGCTTTCGGATTCAAAAATCTCTCGGTAGAGGAAATCGGTTTCAGCCTTATTTTGAATGCTGACCCTCATGCCATTGGGTAGCTCGTACAAGTCAAGATCAGAAAGACCAGAAGAGCGTTTCAGCCTTAACATCTGCCGTACTGGAAACGCATTCGCCTCATCGGGAGTGTAGTACGCCACAAGCCGTTTGTCCCCCGGCGCTTCCTCGCGTGCAATTACTACCGCTTCGCTTACGCCTGCCTGCTCAGAAACCCGGGCTTCTATTTCACCCAGTTCAATACGAAACCCCCGGATCTTAACTTGGAAGTCATTTCGGCCCAGAAACTCGATGCTGCCGTCCGGCAGCCAACGCCCTAAGTCGCCCGTCCTGTACATCCGCGCGTCAGGATCGAAACTAAAAGGATCGGCAATGAACTTCGTGGCTGTCAGTTCGGGCAGGTGTAAGTATCCACGCGCCACACCAGCTCCTCCAACATGTAGCTCGCCCACTACACCAATTGGTACCGGGCCGCCGTTGTCGTCCAAGATATAGATCTTGAGATCACAGAGAGGGCGGCCGATCGGGCTCCCTATCTGTCTCTTCTCCACATCGAGCTGGCTTATATCCTTATAAGTTACGTGGACCGTCGTCTCCGTAATGCCGTACATGTTGACAAGCCGCGTCCGCTTTGCATCATTCAGCTTGTACCATGGCTTGAGGCTGGAAACCTCAAGAGCTTCTCCGCCGAAAATGACACACCTTAATCGGTGCTGTTCTTCGGTTTGCATTTGGGCGCTGATCAATTGGCGGAACGCACTTGGCGTTTGATTGAGAATCGAAATGCCTTCGCGGCAAACTAATTTATAAAAATCTAACGTGGAGCGAGCTATGGCTTTGGGCACGATGACAAGGCGACCGCCGTAGAGCAACGCGCCCCAGAGCTCCCATACTGAGAAATCAAAGGCATAAGAGTGGAAAAGACACCACGTATCCGTTGCCTCGAATTTGAAGCCCTTCTCAGTCGCGCTGAAAAGGCGGGTCACATTTCGGTGCTCTACCATGACGCCTTTCGGGTGGCCGGTAGAGCCGGAGGTGTAAATAATATAGGCCAGATTTTCGGGTGTAAGCCGGATACTGTCTCGAGCGGGATTGCTCTCCGGATACGCTCGCCAAAACCCCGCCGCATCTGTCAGCTCGATAACCCGAATATTGTGATGATGGGTGAACAATCCACGGAGATGCTGCTGCGTTAGGACTACTGCCGGCGCACTGTCATCGATCATGAAGCGCAGGCGCTCGGCCGGGTAACTGGGATCCAACGGCACGTAGGCGCCGCCGGCCTTTAGCACCGCCAGCAACGCGACCACCGTCTCTAAGCTGCGCTCCAGGCAAAGGGCCACCCGGGTATCCGGGGCGACGCCCAATTCCCTTAAATAATGAGCCAGTTGGTTGGCCTTGCGGTTCAGCTCGCCGTAGCTCAGCTTGCTATCTTCATATACGACGGCTACAGCGTCCGGGCTCTTCTTTACTTGCGCCTGAAACAGATCGTGGATACAGTCAGCCGATAGAACCTTCGTAGCCGTATCGTTCCATTCGTACAGCACCTGCTGGCGTTCGGTAGCGGGCAGCAGAGATATACGATCGACTGTCTGGCTATCATCGGCGGCCATCGCTTCCAGCAGAGTACGGAAGTAACTCTGATACCGCTCTATAGTTAGCCGTTCGAAGAGTGAGGTGGCGTAGTCCAGCTTGCCACCGATGCTCTGACCTTCTTGCCGCAGCACGAGTGTAAGATCAAACTTCGCCACCACATCGCCGCTCTGTCGCAGCCGCTCTATTTCCAATCCGGGAAGGCGAATTACATTTTGCGGTGCGTTCTGCCATGAAAACGCAACCTGAACGAGTGGATTGTGGGCCAAACTGCGGGACGGTTTGACAAGCTCGACTATCTGTTCGAAGGAAATATCCTGATGCTGCTGTGCAGCTAATGTCTGTTTTTTGATGCGTTGAAGCAGTTCGCCTACGGTGGGTGATCCGGACAGATCCAGGCGCAGAACCAGTGTGTTGACGAAAAGACCTATCAGTCGCTCGATCTCGGCATGTTTCCGGTTGGCGACCGGTGAACCGGTAACGATGTCTTTCTCCCCACTCAGACGCGATAGCAGCATTGCCCAACCGGCGAGCAAGGTCATGTAGAGCGTTGTCTTATGCCGCCTGCTAAGAGCCTTGAGTGCAGTTGTCAGGTCCGCGTCCAATCTCAGTTCGACGAAAGCCCCGGCATAATCCTGCTGAGTAGGGCGAGGATGATCCATGGGCAACTGCAGCAATTCGGAAACCCCAGCCAGCGTAGACTTCCAGTACTCGGATTGCTTGAGGATCTCGCCTTGCATCCATCGCCGTTGCGACACTGCGTGGTCGGCATATTGGACAGTTAGCGGCGGCAATGGATCGGCCTCGCCGCGCGAAAAAGCACTATACAATGCGCTCAATTCCCGAAAGAAGATGCTCACAGACCAACCATCGGAGACGATGTGGTGCATGGTGAACAACACCGCATGCTCGTCCTCGGCTAGCTGGATGACCCGACCCCGAATCAACGGCCCGCTTGCCAGGTCGAATGCTTCTCTGGCCTCCTCGGCTACGAGTCGCTCCAGTTTGTTGCCGGCATCGCTGAACGGTCGCAGATCGTGTTCCTGCAAGTGAAAGCGGCTCTCTTTCACGGGCATGATCTGCTGCGCCGCTTCCCCATTGATCGAAACGAAACGGGTGCGCAGCGCTTCATGTCGCGCTACGATCCGATTCAACGCCTGATGCAGCGCAACACGGTCAAGGTTTCCTTTGATCCTCAGTCGAATCGGGATGTGATATGCCTGGCTGGCTCCCGCCATCTGCGCCAAAAACCATAACCGCTGCTGTGCAAAAGAGAGAGGAAAAGGCCCGACACGTTCGGCGGTCTCGATAAAATGCTTGCTCGTGATTGCTTCCATGCCACCTGAAGGTGGCGACGCTACCCTGCCGAATAAGTTTCAACGCCGTGAATTCTTTAGAAAGATGAAGCTCCTTCTCTGCGGGTGGTCCGTATCAAAGCCGAATGTCCTAACCGTGAGCTAAAATTGCTTGCGGCTTTTAGTGATTATGCACGGCGCGGTAGTTAGCCTATAACTGACGGGGGTCGGGAGTCATGGGAGCACGGCCGTGCGGTGGCCCCGGCGTAGAGGAAAAATATTAGTCTCGTACGGCCGAGATTGAAGCTAAACTCGTAGGATCCAGGAAGCCGAATCACACCACCTCGTTATATTCAGATTGACTCCGTCCACCAAATCATCCAGACAGAGCAACAGGAGTGATTACAGTGCCAAAGAACGTCGTTTCCCGAGAAAAGGAACGGCTGGTCTCCCTCTACAAATCCGCCCCCGCGATTTGGTCCTTGGTCCGTCCATACAAGTGGACGTTACTGGTGGGCGTCGCGGTGGTCCTCGTCAGCCAACTGGCTCGGGCCGTGATTCCGTATGCCGCCAAATACCTGATCGACACCATAGTTCTTAAGCATCGCGTCGAAAAGTTGCCCGGCCTTTTGGCACTCGTATCCTTGGCGGTCGTAACTCAGGCTTTGACATATTTTTTCGTTTCCCAAATACTTGCGCGGACTGCCGAGACGCTCATCAGGGATCTGCGCCAAAAGCTCCAGGGGCACATATCGCATCTCCCCATCGCGTTCTTTGATTCCACTCTCACGGGAAAACTCGTTTCCAGAGTGATGAACGATGTCGAGGGAATACGCAACGTGATTGGCCCGGGCATGCTGGAGTTTTTCGGAGCGTCGGTGATGGCCACCATCACCATCTTCATCCTCGTGCACAGGAGTTGGCAGATCACCGTGGCCGTATTAGGCGTCCAGGTCTTGGCATCGGCGGGAATTTATAAGGCGGTAACGTTCGCCCGCCCTTTCGCGCTCAAGAACAATAGGATCAAGGCTGAGTTGTCGGGGCGCCTCAACGAATCTCTAAGCGGCGTTCGTGTTGTTAAGGGATACCGAGCGGAATCGCGCGAATCGATTGTCTTCGCGCAAGGCACCCAGAAGCTCCTCGACAACGCAATACAATCCCAAATTGGATTTAGCTCGATGGTTGCGATAAATATTATCAACTTTGGCATCGCCAATCTCATTTTGATGGCCATTGGCGGGCATTACCTGATAGAAGGCCGGTGGACGCCAGGGGATTACGTTCAATACTCGGCAATGTTGGTCTATCTCGCCGGGCCGGTCTTTCAACTGGTGAATTTAGGCCCTCAGGTTACACAAGCGATCGCGAGTATCGATCATATCAGCGAACTGATGGCCGAACGCCCGGAAGAGGAAGATGAGGCGCGCGTAATCGAGCTTCCGAGCATCGCCGGAGAAGTACGTGTTGAAGACGTCTGCTTCTCATATGAGGTAGGTAGGCCGGTACTCCACAATATTACTTTCACCGCGTACCCAGACTCAGTGACCGCATTTGTCGGCCCGTCCGGCGCCGGCAAATCAACGATCCTCTCTCTGCTATGCGCATTTCATAAACCCGTTTCCGGCCGCATTACAATTGACCAAACCGATTTGTCCACAGTCTTGCTCGAAAGTTATCGACGGCAGTTGGGCCTGGTCTTGCAGGAAACGTTCTTATTCGATGGCACCATCAGGGAAAACGTTCTATTTTCGCAACCCGACGCGACTGACGACGAGCTTCTAGCGGCATGCAAAATCGCCCGCGTTGATGAGTTCGCCGAACGCTTTCCGAACTCTTACGACACCATCGTAGGTGAACGTGGCGTCAAACTGTCTGGTGGCCAAAGGCAACGGCTTTCGATTGCCCGAGCGATTCTTGCTGATCCGCGGATTCTCATACTGGACGAAGCCACTTCGTCACTGGACTCTGAATCGGAACAGATGATCCAGGAAGGGTTGAGCTACCTGATGCGTGGGCGCACTACATTCGTCATAGCCCATAGACTCTCGACCATTCGCAAGGCCAAACAGATACTTGTGCTTGAAGACGGCCGGATTCTCGAGCGTGGCACCCACGAGTCACTCTATGCGCTGCGCGGCCGTTACTATGAACTCTACACCCGGCAGCACGGCCTCGAAGCCAATCTTTTCCTTGCACCATTTGAGCGCACGTAGCCCGCGCAACCGGGACGGCTGCCACCTGATCCATGCAGCATTCTAGCCTTCCGAATCCACGAGTGAAACGAAACTTTATACTTGCTACGTCTAAACTGAGCGAGGTGCTAAAGTGGTCTCGACGGAACTCATATGCCGCGCCTGAGTTCCTCCAGGACCGCCATCCGCAGCTACACTGCATCACGCGCCGTCGGCCTCTGAGTTATACCTACTTCAGATTCCTCTATGAGTGACCTGCCTTTCATCGTACGGCCGTCAGGCACTGTTAATCCAGCTACCTGGCTTAGCGAGAACCAGGCGCTGGTGGAAACTCAACTTAATCGGTCAGGCGCTATTTTACTTAGAACTTCTGGCGCCACTACCATGGAACACTTCCGGGATGCGGTGCACTTACTATGCGATCAGGGACTAAGATACGTTTATCGTTCTACCCCGCGCACAGACCTCGGAGGTGGGCTTTATACCGCTACCGAATACCCGCCCGCCCTCTCGATACCATTTCATAACGAAAATGCATTTCAAAGGGAATGGCCACTTCTGCTTTTGTTTTTTTGTATGCAGCCCGCTGACGATGGACACGGGCAAACACCTTTGGCGGACACGTTGAAAGTGACATCGCGCATTGATCCAGCCGTACGAAACAGGTTTTCAGAGAAGCACGTAATGTATATCCGGAATTATAGAGCCGACGTCGACTTGCCTTGGCAGACGGTATTCCAAACTGACTCGAAGCAGGATGTAGAAGCATTCTGTGCGGAGCACGAAATCGAATACGAATGGACGTCGGGCGGAAATCTCCGCACCAGGCAGATTTGCCAGTCATTTGCAAACAACCCGCGCACGGGCGATACTGTGTGGTTTAACCAGGCTCACCTATTTCACCCTTCCAGCTTAAGCCCGGCTACACGCGAAGCGATGGAAGAACTCCTGGATGTAAATGAATTTCCGCGCAACGTCACTTACGGTGATGGAAGCCCTCTTGAAGAATCTGCTTTGGCCAACATTCGGCACGCATTTGAACAGGAATCTACTCAGTTCAAGTGGGAGAAAGGAGATATCTTGATCCTTGATAACATGCGTGTTTCTCATGCTAGGACGCCATTTCGAGGCCAAAGGCGCGTCCTAACTGCCATGGGGCGGCCATTTCGGCCGGAATACCGCCCACCAGGGGTTATTCATTAGCTTTGCTCATCGAGGATCCACTTTTGTCCCTTGAATTGTCCGCAAACTGCTTTTGCGACTACGATTCCGACGATCAAACTTTCACCCTTATTGCCACGTGCATCGGAGAATCAACCGGCGGAGGACTCCTAGCTTACGATGGTTCGAGCCTGGAAGTCATCGATCATATCAGCAGCACCGGTTTAAGCTACAGCCATGGCCGACTTCGCCGACTGCTCTGGTGTAAGGGAGATTTACTCGCCCCAAGCGAGCTACTTATGTACGATGCGACAGGTGTAATCACGTATCACCGTCTTGATGCGGTACGTGATCCGCACGATCTACTGTGGGATGGGCAGAATCATGTCATTGTCTCCTCCGGCACCAATAGCATTGTGTGGATTTCGCCTGGGGGAGAAGTCATCAAGGAACACACATTTCCCGGGGAACCCGACTCGTGGCATATTAATAGCATTTTCAAGTACGACGGCGATCTGTTCGTCTCCGCGTTTGGCCGTTTCGGTCGAACTCGAGAGTGGCTTTCTCACTATGGGAAAGGCACGGGCCTCGTCTTCGGACTTAGGTCAGGCGAAGAATTAATAACCGGCCTCGAACAACCCCATCAACCTAAACGACTGAATAACGGTGACTGGCTTATCTGTAATTCCGGCAAGAAAGAACTCCTCGCCATAAGCTCTGCTGACAGCTCAGCTCGGACCTTACAACTAGAAAAGTGGACGCGCGGTCTTGCCGCGTGCGCAAGGTATATCTTCGTTGGTGAAAGTGCTCGCCGGAAGCGCATCGAAGGAGATGCTGGGGATGCGCTAGCAAGCATCGCAATCATAGATCGAGCTGCGTGGGCCGTAATAGGGAGAATCCCACTACCATTCGAAGAGGTCTATGACTTAGCGCTGGTCCCGACATCATTGCTCGACGGCTTGCGGCGGGGTTTCCGGACGAATCCTCAGAGGGTGTTAGAGCAGAATCAACACTTGCTCTTCGAGCAGGCTGGGGTTGCTCCGGCTTCCTTATGGGCGGCGAGTGAGATCGTACCGATAGATTCCTGCGCGGTAACGGTCTCAGTTGCCGTTGCAGAGAGTTTAGAGAGCGATGCCGTGCTCGAATTGCCGTGTACGCTGCGAAACCGCGGCTTCACAATATTTGTATCGGCCAAGCCGTATCCGGTCTCCATTTCGTACAGGTGGGTAGATTTAAATTCCGGTAGTCGCTTGTCTGAAGCCGACTTTCTCACCAGTCTGCCCGGCATTTTACCGCCGGGTGATGAAATGAATTGTCGATTTCGTATCCGCACTCCCCGAGTTCCTGGTTGGTACTCCTTGGAGGTTTCGTTGTTTCAAAGAGACAGGGGCTTCTTCGGCGATCTCGACGCCAGAAATATGTCTAGATCACGGATACTTATATCGTGATCCGCATGATGTCGTAGTATAAACTCGTCCGATAATGGAACGGCGGCAACGTAACTGTTACTTGAGGTCAGCGAAATAACGTAGAACCGGTAATTCCGATTCCACGCCCGCTGGCGACGTAAGATGTCGGAAAAACTTATTCCAAGTGCTGAGGTGAACAAAATTCCATGTCAGAGAAACACTGTCGGTGATGGTAGCTACATGGTGATGCCACCCGCTTGGAATGAACAAGACTTCGCCTGCCTCCAATACGTCCTCGTATGCGGGCTTGATGTTCGAAGCCGGTGACGCCAGACTTTTTTCCAAATTATCGATGTCTACCACGACTCCATTTTGCATCAAGGTATTGTCCTGAGCCGGGGAAAATAGCAGCACGCGTTTGCGTCCGAATAATTGGCATAAGACAGCGTCACTGCCCCAGGGATCTTGGTGAAGTCGCGTGCGTGCACCCGCCCCGGAAATGAATATGCCTTTGGCGGGAAACGGGTCTTTAGCTGGATCTACAGATCTATCATAAGCATTGGGAAATAAGTAGTTCCGGTCCGGAAGGAAGCTGGGCAGCGACCATCGGTCTGAGATTTTTGCGAACACTTCATCCGCCCATACGAAGTCGACATCCTTCATCTTCGTGTACCAACGGAGATATGGTTGAGGGCCGGATTGTTTCGGCGCTTCCCGATTACCCATAAACTTCCGTACGAAGGAAGATAAAGGCATCACGTCGATCAGCTTAAACAAGTCATCATATACTTGCGCGAGCTCTTGGCCGAAACGTCTGCTCCACTCATCAGGACTCCAAAAGAGATCCCAGTTACCGATAACCTCAGTCGTGATAAGAGGCGTGTTAGCAACAAGATGCTTATCAATAAATTCAGCTTTACTGATGGCCGCTCTTCTTGTAACCTGCATGGTGCTCCCGAAGATGCAATATTCATGCTCTATTGAGCCATTCTTGATGACGGAAAACTTAAAGAAGTGTAGCACAGGGAATTAGGCCTCTTGCGGTCAAGGTCCTTGATTTAAGGCGACAGCACAGATAAGTTCGATCAAATATTTCTATGCTACTTCCGGCGATCCCCGGGGTGCGGTTTGGGGCGCGATTGTCTCCTCGATCGGTCTTTATGAAATCCAAGTTCCAGGATTCGCTGGCCTTGAAGAGTTGCTCGAAGCTTTGTACGCGTAGGAATGTGACTGCCGAGTCCTGGGCGATAGCGGAGGCGAACGTTCGCCGCGAGCTGATGCACTACGGCGTGGCGCTGGGCCGCAACGAAGCATCGGCAAATTCATCGCCGCTGAGCGGAATGACGGACAGTCGTTCGGTACGCCTTCGATGGAAGAGCATTGCCTGTTCACAGGGATGGGATGCGTGCCGGTTCAAGTCAGCCACTGAGACGACTTCGGCTAGGCTGGGAACACAGCGACATGCGGCCGCTCTGTCGAATTGAATAGCGACAATACTGTGCTGGGCTAGAATCGATAAAAGCGAGGAGAAATGGCTGTTAAGCCGAGACAAATCGACATCGAAGATGTTAACGAAGCAGATTCATCTATATGGGATTTGCGAAGAGCCTTGCGAATTATCGAGGAATGGAAGCGGCGCTTTGGGTTGAAGGCGCCGCGGCGCATTGCACGAGGAACAGAAATCTTCGGTATCGGCACGCCACCAAACGATATTTTTCTTCTGGTTAGAGGCGTAGCTGCGTTGTATTATCGGCTTTCGGAAGGACGTGAAACGCTTTTCCTGCTTGCGTACCCTGGCGACATCCTAGCCATCACGAGCCCCGAAGCGAATATACCAACCCAAACTTCAGCCTCCTCGGTTACTTCCTGCGAGGTGTACCGGCTTGACATGCACCAGCTTCAACGAGCTGATGCAGACGGCAGTGTCGCTGCGCTGCTGAACCGCTCTCTGCGCATCCAGATGGCGCGCAGAACCAAAGCTTTGGCGGAGCTGCTCGCGCTCTCGCCGGCGGAACGGCTTGAACATCAGCTGTGTGAGCTGGCCGATGTACTGGGAGTGAGCGGCAATGAACCCGTGCGTATTCCAATGCCCTTGAAAGACTACGAATTGGCGAGATTATTGGGCTTGTCCGAACGGCAATTTAAGCGTGTTAAAACTGACATGCAGCGAACCGGCAAATTTACCGTGGAGGATGGACGGATTTTTCAGCTCCCCAATTGCTCGAAAACAGGTCAATTTCAGCTCTTTGAATCCAAAACTAAGAGAACAACAGGGCAGTTTCTCGATCATAAGCCGGTTCCGCGGGAATGACCGATTCACCCGCGCTACTCACTTCGGCGATCTCGCTATCCAGTTGCAGCCTCGAGTTGCGCCAACTTTCGCGGTGGCGCTTGCTTCGCTGAGCGATGTCCCGCAATTGCCGAAGACAATCATCGAGGCAAATATTAATGCTCTCTGGGGCCGGGCCTCCGCCCCATCTGGATTCACGCGCGACTCGCGCGGGATCTACTTCCGCTGAAGAGATGTTCACGCCGTGAGCTGCCAGGCAGTTTACGAGAGCATCGTCATTGCATGACCCATCGCGCTCGATAGCTTCCGAGATCGCACTGCCGATCAGCTTATGCGCCGACCTGAAGTCCATGTCGGCCGACAGGATCAGTCGATTGGCGGCGGCGGTGGCGGAAGTAA
>Ga0210385_10002181_pt1 | contig 11816 bp, 9 predicted proteins | sample IncBWH26OmetaG_FD_160107 | JGI IMG/M metagenome (GOLD analysis project Ga0210385, IMG submission 160107) | Forest soil microbial communities from Barre Woods Harvard Forest LTER site, Petersham, Massachusetts, United States - Inc-BW-H-26-O ... | reverse complement strand
TCCGCGTCGCGGAGGAATGCAGCGGCATTCGTTCCACTCTCGCGCTTATCATTTGCACGGTGTTGGCGGGACGACTATTCCTTCAGCGGTTGTCGAGTCGTCTGATTTTGTGCCTTTTTGTTGTGCCGATATCGATCCTCAAAAATGGCTTTCGCATCGCCTTCCTTTCGACGATGGCACTCTACGTCAGTCCGTCTTTTCTTAAGGGTCCGCTTCACTACCACGGCGGAACGGCGTTTTTCGTGATCGCTTTGGTTCCGATGTTTCTCTTTTTTCGCGCCCTAAGAAACCGCGAAAACAAGATGGCGGCCGCTGCTTCCTCCGGCGGAAGCCGCGAAGTCGCAGCAGTTGCCCAGGGGTTCCGTTAAATCTTGGGGAGGGAAGAAGCTTTCCCCTGTAGCGAAAATAGGTTCCCTAAGTGAGGGGTGCAACAGGTTGATCGATACGCACCAATGCCGTTAACCGTAGGCAGGTCAGGTATTTACAGGTGCCCTTGGCGGCCGATATCCTCGCTGAAGTCCTGCAATCTTGGTAGGCCGATTGCGATAGCTATGATTCAATTACCTAGGCGTCCGATCTTGAGGGCTGAGCACCTTGATGACCGCTCCATTGCGATGAACTCCGGTCGCGCCTGAGGTAAGACACTCAGCACATCTCGACTCATGCTTTTAGATCAGGAGACTTTAAAAATGAAAGTTTTGTTGACGGGGCACCGAGGCTATATCGGCGCGGTGGCAAGCCAGATGTTGACGGCTGCCGGGCACCATGTGGTGGGGCTGGACACTGGACTTTTCGTGGGCTGCGATTTTGGCGCGCCGGCTCCCGCAATTGCCGAAATCCGCAAGGACATTCGGGACGTCACCGTGTCCGATTTGGACGGCTTCGAGGCGGTCGTGCATTTGGCAGCGCTGTCGAATGATCCTCTGGGCGATCTCAACGCAAACCTGACTTACGACATCAACCACAAGGCATCTGTCCGGCTTGCTGAACTGGCGAAGTCCGCCGGAGTGAAACGGTTTGTCTTTTCGTCGTCGTGCAGCACCTACGGAGCCGCTGGCGATGATTTTCTTGATGAGACTGCGGCCCTCAATCCTGTGACGCCCTACGGGGAATCGAAAGTCCGAGTGGAACGCGACATTGCGAAACTCGCGGATCGTAGCTTTACCCCGACGTACATGAGAAATGCGACTGCCTACGGCGCCTCGCCTTGCCTCCGGCTGGATCTAGCGTTGAATGACTTTGTCGCGGCCGCTTTTACGACCGGTCGCATTGTCATTAAAAGTGATGGAACCCCGTGGCGGCCGATCGTACATATTCGCGACATCATTTTGGCCATGATTCGCGTGCTCGAGGTGCCCACCGACATGATCCACAACGTCATTTTCAACGTCGGACAGACTTCGGAAAATTACCGCATCAGCGAACTCGCCGAGATCGTGACCGACGTCGTGCCGGGTTCCCGAATCGAATACGCTTCAGGCGGGGGCCCAGACAAGCGTTGCTATCGCGTGACTTGCGAGAAAATCGCCCGCACACTGCCGGGCTTCAAACCACAATGGACTGCGCGCAGGGGTGCGGTGGAACTCTACGAGGCTTATCGGGCAGCGGGCTTAAAGACCGAAGACGTTACGGGCGGCCGTTACTTCCGGATTCACAGCATCCGCCGCCTGCTCAGCGAGAATCGGTTGGATGCTTCGCTGCAATGGCGTGACGCGGTTGCGCAAGCGGTTTCAACTGACTAAGCGGCAACACCAGTGACGGAGAGAGGAAGACTGGAAAATGATCTTTACCGAGACGAAGCTTAAGGGCGCTTTTTTCGTCGATGTCGAGCGCCGCGACGACTCCCGCGGGTTTTTCGCGCGTGCTTTCTGTCAGAACGAGTTTGCGCAGCACGGACTCAAACCCATGATCGCGCAGGCCAACATTGCCTTTAATCACAAAAAGGGCACCGTCCGCGGCATGCATTTTCAATTTCCGCCCGCGGCGGAGACCAAGTTGGTTCGCTGCACGCGGGGCGCGATCGTCGACATCATTGTGGATTTGCGCCCGGAAAGCCCCACGTTTCTGCAACACGTAGAAGTCGAACTAAGCGAGGATAACTACCGCGCGATTTATGTGCCTGAGCGTTTTGGTCACGGATACCAAGTGTTGCGCGATGCTACAGACACCAGTTATCAGGTGGGCGAATTCTACACGCCGGGCTGCGAAGGCGGCCTTCTCTATAACGATTCACGGTTGGGTTTGACGTGGCCTTTGGCGGTTACCATGATTTCCGAGAAGGATCAACTCTGGAAGTCGTTTCAGGAACAAGAACCGGCAATCAAAGAGAAAATGCAAACCGAGACCGCGGGAATTTCCCGCTAGTCTCGCCCTGCAAGGAATACTGATGATCATTGTCGATAACGCTCTGGAAGCACGCGAGGCCGAGGGCCGGCCAATTCGGGTCGGGATTCTTGGCGCTGGTTTTATTTCGCAAGGATTGGCGAATCATATTGTCAACACAAAGCCCGGGATGCGGCTCGTTGGCGTCTTCAACCGTCGCGTACAACGTGCATTCGATCTTTGCCAATATGCGGGCGTCAGCGACCCGGTGCAGGCATCTACGCAAGAGGAAGCCGATCTCGCAATTCGGGAAGGTAAGGTCGTAGTTACAGACGATGCGTTCTTGCTCGCTCGATCCACCGGAGTCGATGTAATCGTTGACGTCACAGGCTCGGTTGAATTTGGCGCGCGCGTCGCTCTTGAGGCATTCAAGCATCGCAAAGACGTGGTGCTACTGAACGCTGAAATTGACGCAACCATTGGGCCGATTCTACAGACTTACGCCGAGAAACACGGTGCGATCCTCTCCGCCTGCGAAGGAGACGAGCCCGGCCTCCAGGTTAATTTGTTCCGTTGGGTAAAAGGTCTTGGGCTTACCCCGCGTGTGATTGGCAACATCAAAGGCCTGCAGGACCCTTATCGCAACCCGACGACCCAGAAGGGCTTCGCTGAAAAATGGGGACAGAACCCGGCGATGGTCACGAGCTTCGCCGATGGCTCGAAGATCAGCTTTGAGCAAGCTATCGTGGCCAACGCTACGGGCTTTGTGGTGCGCTCTCGCGGAATGTCGCGGGGCATGGAATACAAGGACGACGTCATGAAGGTCGGCAAAATTTATGACGTTGACGAGGTCAGGAAATTGGGAGGCATCGTTGATTACGTCGTGGGCACTCCCCTAACCAAGCTGTTCGTCCTGGCTGAGCACCCCGATCCCAAACAGCAGCATTATCTTAGCCTTTACAAAATGGGGGACGGCCCGCTCTATTCGTTTTTCACCCCATACCATCTGGTTCATTTCGAGGTTCCGACGGCTATCGCACGGATGGCGATATTCCGAGATTCGATAGCCAAGCCGCTCGGCGGGCCGGTGGTTGAAGTATGCGCCGTGGCCAAGCGCGACTTGAAATCAGGTGAGACCCTCGACGACTACGGTATGTACATGACGTATGGCGAGGCCGTGAACGCCGATGAAATGTGCAGCAAGCGCTACCTGCCTGAAGGCCTGGTGGAGAGTTGCATTTTGACACGCGACGTCCCGAAGGATTCTGTGATCACCTATAACGATGTTACTCTTCCTTCGAATCGTGTCGCCGATCAGCTTCGCGCGGAACAATATCGTCGATTCCGCGGCGAAACCTGGCTGGAAGAGATCGTCAGCGTTCGCGCCTAGTATCCGTATTTAACAAAAAAGGAATCCGTTATGAAAGTCGTCCTCTTCTGTGGCGGACAAGGGCTTCGCATCCGCGATGCCGAAGACATTCCCAAGCCGATGGTGCTCATAGGTAATCGGCCAATCTTGTGGCACGTCATGAAGTATTACGCGCACTACGGACACAAAGATTTTGTCCTCTGCCTGGGGCACAAAGCAGAGACTGTGAAGAATTACTTCCTCAATTACAATGAGTGTTCTTCCAACGACTTCGTCCTTTCCGACGGCGGCAAGACGTTGGATTTAATTAATCGCGACATTCATGACTGGCGGATCACCTTCGCTGATACCGGAACTCACTCGAATATCGGTATGCGCCTGAAGGCCGTCGAAAAATACCTGAAGGATGATGACGAATTCCTGGCGAACTACAGCGATGGTCTCTCCGATCTTCCCCTTCCAGTTCAGCTGGACCATTTTCGCAGGCAGAATAAAATCGCCAGTTTTTTGTGCGTAAAGCCGAACCTCAGTTACCACTCCGTTTCGCTCCAGCAGGGCGATAGCTATCTCGTCTCTGATATCCACGCAATGAATAACGGAGAGGTACGGATCAACGGCGGCTTTTTCATTTTCAAGAAACAAATATTCGACTATATGCGAGAAAAAGAGGAGCTCGTTATCGAGCCCTTCCACAGACTCGTTGCTGAAAATCAGCTGATTGGCTACCCCTATGACGGCTTTTGGGCGAGTATGGACACTTTCAAGGATAAACAGCAGTTGGAGGGCCTCTGTGTTGGGGGCGCCGCTCCATGGGAAGTTTGGAAGTCTAAGAACGGAAATCACGCACTAAAATAACGGACTGCTCGTCTTCAAAAATCGGAATGCTTCCACTAAAAATCGGTCGCGACGGTTCCTCACCTCTTCGAGTGCTGTGCGTTGGAGCACACTCGGACGACGTTGAGATCGGCTGCGGCGGGACGCTTCTTCAATTGCTGGCCCGAGAAAAGAACGTCGAGATTACTTGGGTCGTTTTTAGTTCAAACAAGGAACGCGCCCGGGAAGCTCGGTCGAGTGCCAAGCTTTACCTCGGCCACGCCAAACGCCAATCCGTTATAGTCCATAACTTTCGCGACGGTTTCTTCCCCTTTGACGGCGCGAAGGTTAAGAAGAAGTTCGAAGCTCTGAAGTCAGTTACCCCCGATTTGATCTTCACCCACAACCGCAAGGACGCCCACCAAGACCACCGGGTGCTGGCTGAGTTGACGTGGAACACCTTCCGTAATCATCTGATCCTCGAATATGAAATCCCCAAGTACGATGGCGACCTAGGGCAACCTAACCTTTTTGTTCCGCTCGAAAAGCAATTCTACGAACGGAAGGTGCGCTGCCTTATGGACGCTTTTGCCACACAACGTTCCAAGCGCTGGTTCCAGGAAGAGACGTTTCTCGCCCTCATGAGGCTTCGCGGCATGGAGTGTGTCGCTCCCAGTGGTTACGCTGAAGCTTTTTACTGCCGCAAGCTGGTGATGTGAAACTGGAACCACATTCGCTTTTAGTATCCGTAGCTTGCGGCGGGCTGCGCTACCGTAGATGTGGGGTTTATCTCGGAAGGACCGCATGAACCGCCAACAATCCCGCATGGCAAAGCGTCTTGCGCTATTGGGCGCGATAGTGGCTGTTGCAGCGATTTTGTTAGTTACCGCTGCCGTCTACATCTCTCCTAGCGTTGCCTGGCGAGTGCGGTTATTGAGAGAGAAGCTCTCGGGCCAAATCCCGGAAATCGCACTCCCGCAACTCCTCAAGTGGATGCGGCCAAATAGCCCCGTCAATCTGCACCATTTGGCTTACGAACCCGACGTCAATGTGAGCGTAACAAATGTGGTTTTTGACGGCGAGCCAAGCGACGATCGCGAAGCGGACGCTGTCGCAGGCGGTCGAACGTTCGGCCGGACCTGTTCCTCATGCCATGGCGATGATGCGCGCGGCCGAACCGGGCCCGATCTGCTCGCCGCAATTCGTACGATGAGCGATTGGCAGTTCTTCTCGACCGTTAAATGGGGCCGTCCCAAGACGATCATGGTTGCGCAACCTCTTTCGGACTACGATATCTGGCATATCTGCGCCTTCCTGAGAGAGTCGGCTCTAAATTCGACGCTGGGTACGAAGGACGCCGATCTAGCGGGAGCCCTGCCTCCGTATCAGTCCGTGTCGCCTCAGATGCTTCTGTCCACGTCTCAAACTGACAATTGGCTGACCTACGCTGGGACTTACGCCGGCTACCGATATGGCGAAGAGACTGAGATCACGCGCCAAAATATCTCGCAATTGCGCCTTGCGTGGGCTGCGCAACTCCCATCGGAGGGCAGCTTCCAGGAAAACTCACCCATCGTCGTTGGAGAGCGAATGTTTGTCACCGAGCCTGGCGATGGGGTAACGGCTCTCGACGCTAAAACGGGCGATATTCTTTGGCAGTTCCATCGCGCTCTTCCAACCGACATTCCTCCACCCTGCTGTGGGTTGCCCAACAAAGGAGTTGCCGTTCTGGGGGACAACATTTACGTGGCCACGTTTGACGACCACCTTCTTGCGTTGGACGCCGCCACTGGCGCGAAGGTTTGGGATACCCAGGTCACAGATTATCGTCAGGGCTATTCTATGACCGGAGCGCCGCTCGCGATCAACGACCGCATCGTGGTTGGCGTCGCCGGCGCCGATCTCGGCGTGCGAGGCTTCCTGGCCGCTTATTCCGCCTCGGACGGCAAGCAATTGTGGAGATTCAATACTGTTGCCGGTCCAGGTGAACCAGGCAGCGAAACTTGGCCGGGTGACACGTGGCAACACGGAGGAGGGTCGACTTGGGCGACCGGTTCGTATGATCCTGCCCTCGGACTCGTTTACTGGGGAACAGGTAATGCAGCTCCCGTTTTTAACGCTAAAAAGCGAGACGGCAATAATCTTTACACGTGTTCCCTAATAGCGCTCGATCTGCAGACCGGGCAACTCCGCTGGTATTATCAGTTCAACCCGTCGGATGATCATGGGTGGGACGCCACGGAGCAGCCTGTTCTCGCCGATCTTAGCTGGCAAGGACAAACTATCCCCGCGCTCTTCTTCGCCAGTCGCAACGGCTTTTTTTATGTTCTGAACCGCAAGACGGGACAGTTTCTTTTCGCCAAGCCATTCGCCAAACAAACGTGGAATTCTGGCTTTACTGCCGAGGGTCGTCCAATTCTTTCATCGACCTCCCATCCAAGCGCGACGGGCACGGTAATTTCACCAGCCTCAAATGGTGCTACGAACTGGTGGCCGCCTTCACTTGATCCGAAGCGTCATATCCTTTTCGTTCCGGCAGCCGATACCGCTGACAATTATGTGGATATCGACACGCAAGACTACAAGACCGGCAGATTGTTCCTTGCCAGCGGTTTCGAACGTGCGCACAACCAACCGACCACTTTGGCGGTTCGTGCGATCGATGTCTCGAGCGGTCAGGTGCGCTGGGATTCCACGCTTGAAAAAGGTGCTTCGGAAGTTGCCGGAGAAATGGGCGGGGTGCTGTCTACTGGCGGGAGCATTGTCTTCGCCGGCCATAGCAGTGAGTTTGACGCACTCGATTCAGATACGGGCGCGAAACTCTGGGATGTCAATCTTGGAGGCATCGTCCACGCCGCGCCGATTTCGTATAGCACGGCAGGTCAGCAATACGTCGCCGTTTTCGCGGGGCGAACTCTGTTTGTCTTCGGTCTGAGCACTTCTGGGCAGCGAGCGGGCAAAGATAAACCTGCTCCATAGAGCGAATACCAATACCTATTAGGACATCACGTGTCGTGGCTCAAACGAGACCAAAGACCCTCGGTAGCCTAGGATACTCGCATTGTCACAAGATACCAATTCGACCTCGCAACGGCCCGGTAGGCACCCATTCAAGAGCCATTGGGGGCGTGTTTTCTTCGTTGGTGCGGTTCTGGTCGTCATCGCGTCAGCCGCGTCGTTCAGATTTGCCTCCTCAAGAGAACTTGTACCCGCCGGATGGACGTGGAAGGCCGTCTCCTGGCGCGCGCAACTCTTTAAGCGCAAAGCGGAAGGCGACATACCGGATTTGTCGTGGCGCGAACTGTGGTTTATGGGCCACGCCCGCGGCGGCTTCGCCCTGGAAAACTTTGTCACCTTGGGAACCAGTCTGGAAGGGACGGTGATGAATCCGTACTCTACCCCGGCGGATAACGAGGCCGGTGCACGGATTTTTCGTGAGCACTGCGCGGTCTGCCATGGCAGCGAAGCGACCGGCGCGCTTGCTCCGGCGCTCAATCATTCGAGCCTGCGGCACGGCGATAGTGATCTCGCTGTCTATAAGATCAGCAGAGACGGTATCCCTCAAACTGGTATGGCGCCGGTAGCACTTTCCATGCAGGAACGCTGGCAGGTGGTCGGATATCTCCGAGACCTGCAGTTTGCATCTTCTGATCGATACAACGCCTCGCTGCCGCCAATTCTTCCTGAAGTGACGAACGACCAGATTCTAAACTCTCGAAGCACCCCCGACAAATGGTTGACCTATTCAGGCTCTCTCGACGGGCAGCGTTTCACGCCGTTGAACGAGATCACTCGCGAAAATGTGTCGCGCCTGCGGGTTCGATGGGTTCACCAGTTCGGTCCCTTCGATTCTAAGATTGAGTCGACTCCACTTGTCGTCGGCGGGTTTATCTTTATGACAGTGCCCCCTTCCGACGTAGTTGCCTTAGACGCTAGCTCCGGAGCCGAGAGGTGGTCGTACAAAAGTGTGGCGCCCGATAACCTACCCGTCGACACGGCTGCCTCAAATAGGGGTCTTGCGATATTGGGGAACTCCTTGTTCCTTGAAAGGCTCGATTGTGTTCTGTTGGCCCTGAATGCAACCGATGGGCGCGTGCTCTGGCAAACCAAAGTGTGCGACCCGTCGAGCGATTACACGATGACGGGAGCGCCTCTGATCGCTAATGGCTCGGTTGTGGTAGGCGTCGCTGGTTCCGAGTACGGGGCCCGCGGATTCTTGGCTGCTTACGATGCGGAAACCGGGGAACAGAAGTGGAAGTTTAATACAGTCCCGGGTCCGGGCGAATTTGGGCATGATACCTGGACGAACGACGCGTGGAAGTCAGGTGGCGGCTCAACCTGGATTACCGGTAGTTACGATCTTTCACTCAATCTCATTTATTGGGGAACAGGTAATCCGGCTCCCGCCTTTAATGGAGATGTGCGGCCGGGCGACAACTTGTTCACCGACAGTCTCGTCGCCCTACACGCCGACTCGGGAAAACTGGCTTGGTATTTCCAATTTACTCCCCATGATGAGCACGACTGGGATTCGGCACAGACCCCGATCTTGGCAAATATCACGATCAAAGGCGTCTCGCATCAAGCCATCTGTGTTGCAAACCGCAACGGCTTCTACTACGTCCTCGACCGGGTCACCGGACAATTCCTTTTGGGCGTGCCATTCGTGCAAGAGAACTGGGCTTCGGGGCTCGATTCGACCGGGCACCCAATCGTCACCTCGCATGCTGACCTTACATCGTCGGGCCGCCTAACCAAACCCGGCAGCGGCGGCGGCATCAATTGGGAAAATTCAGCTTTCGATGAAAAGCAGGGCCTGATTTTCATCCCTGCGACGGAAGGTGCCTCGATTTTTACTAAATCGCCCAAGCCCGGACGTGGGAATCTTGGCTTCTATCCAGGCAGCTCAGGTACCGCTGGAGATTATGACCAGGTGTCAGTAGTACGCGCCTTGGACGCATCCACCGGAATAAAGAAATGGGAGCAATACTCGCCGGCCGGAGGGAAGGAACTTGGCTATAGCGGCCTGCTCGCAACAGGCGGGCAGTTGGTATTTGGACAGTCCGGCGGGACTGCTTTTGCGTTGGATTCGACATCTGGCCACGAACTTTGGTCCGTTTCCCTCGGTGGGAACACCGTCGCAGCGCCAATTTCATTCACGGAGCAGGCACACCAGGTAATTTTAGTGTCGGCGGGTCAAGCATTATTCGCTTTTGGACTCTAATCCGAAGCTTCCCATTCGATGGCAGTATCGAACTCACCTCGGCTTATAACCTCGTAGAAACTCTTCTTTAACCGGAGTAAATCCCACCTTTGATTCGGGAAACGCCCAAGCTTCGATGGGTTGCCCGAGGTCACTTTTCTGCATGGCGTCTTTCGCTGGTTAAACGGAACCATCTTCCCCTATCAAGCCCTTCGGCTTTAGCTCGCCAAGCCGGCCAAAGCAATTCGCATCGCCAGATGCGATGAACCAAGCGCGTTCGGGCGGAATCACAGGCAAGGTGATCAGTGAGCGGTCGCCTCTACGTTTGGAGGAGGAGCGGGCACCCCTTGGGAACCTTGCGAAGCCGCGTCAAATGCAATCGCACTAGTCTCCATATATGAGCTGCTGATCTGCATCGTCCAAGTATACGTGATCGTTGCAGGCGTTGTGTAAAAAAGATGCTGCCACGCGTCACCGTTGTTCAACTGGCCCGTGTCAGTCTCTTGGCTGTACGGCGTGTTGTCAAAGATCGCTCCGGCCGTGCCGTTCGCGCCAACCTGCGTCACCGGACCCGTCCCGTCATTCGCTGCGCCGAATACGATCCCTGGCCCTTTGGACGGTGGAATCGTGCAGGAAACGAATCCGTTGTTGCCCTGGCATAGGCTGCTGCTCAAAACGTCGAGCGGGGAGGCCGCCGCGCCCGCGACGTCGTAGACCACCATGATTTCGTTATCTCCGGTGTTGGAGCTGTGGATTGTGCAATGCAAGTTGGTTGAGAATGAGGCCGTTGACGTCAAATAGAAAAAATACGGCCAAAATGAACCCTCTGTCTTTGTCGTCCAACTGTTCGACGGACTGCAGCTGTCGATCGAATTCGTGGTGAACGTCTGCCCGGTGTCTGTGTCTGCCACGACCAGATTTCCCGACGAAACAAAATAATCGTTGAACGACGTTGGAGCAGAGCCGCCGATCTGTATGTGCTGCTCGTGCAGGATGTACATTCACGTTGGGTTGCTTCCGGCGCTGGCAGCTTTGAATGCCGCGCCCACGATGTTAAAGGACTGCGAGCTGCCCGCGATCGAAAAAGAAGGCGTCACCGATCCCGGCGACGTCTGCACGAACTCTTCATCCGCAGTGCTGGTCTGCGTGTCAGCGGAATCCAGGAAAAAACTTCCGCCCGGCGCGATGGTTCCCGTAGGACTCAACCTGTTCCACTCGATCGTCGCTCCCAGGCCGATTGTGGTGGCGACCACGAGATCGTTCGCAGCCGTCGTCGTTATCGCAGAACTGCATCCCACCGGTGTCGAATGATTGGAACAGGTTCCGTCGACCGGAGAACTTGTCGCAACCCCCGAATATTCCTGGACCGCACCGTGCCAGTCGGCAACTGCGGAGCTATAGTTCACTGTGATTTGAGTGATTCCCGCAGGGGCGCCGGCGAGATAATAAAGGGAGGTCACCCATCCGCCAGATCCGCTGTTGACGCTGGCGCCAAGAGTGTAGGTGTCTGACAAATTGTCGGAGATTGATGACACCGTCGATCCATTCGGGGACGTAACCCTGATTGTTATGAGATTTTTGGCCAGCGATCCCGTGCCCATCGCGCCGCCATATACAATCTTGAAGTTGTTTCCCGGCTGGCCAGACGCCGCAAGGGAATTCGAGTACACGAGGCGAGGAGTTTGAGCCTGTACAGGCAGGCCCGCAAAAAAGATCATAAGCGGAGGAAACGCGAACATAGCGCAAATCTGAAGGATCTTTTTCACTATTAACCTCGGTCCCGTATTTGTTGACTCGGCGCAAGCATTAGATTCCACGTCCAGGGCCCTTTTCAACGGCAGGGGCTCCCGATTCAGATGGGCACTGCTTAGCGCGAACAACCGACGGCCTTCCATCCGGGCTGGTGGGCTCGGCTAGCCCAGTGGCACGGGCTAAGTCCTTCTAATCGCGACCCTTGCCACCATAGGAGCACAAAATCGCTAACAATGCACTCCCAGGGAACCTCTACTTCGCCTTCGTAATATAGTTTAGGTAGGCCTATGCCTGCCTTCTACTGGACGGAAGGGCAGAGAAAGGGCAGGTTCCCTAGGCTGTTCGCTGGTACGGCTA
>Ga0210385_10002180_pt1 | contig 11816 bp, 10 predicted proteins | sample IncBWH26OmetaG_FD_160107 | JGI IMG/M metagenome (GOLD analysis project Ga0210385, IMG submission 160107) | Forest soil microbial communities from Barre Woods Harvard Forest LTER site, Petersham, Massachusetts, United States - Inc-BW-H-26-O ... | reverse complement strand
GGCTGATGCGCCTGCGGGCTGTCGGCAAGGTGCGAGCTCTCGAGGAAGCGATCGAGCAGCAGCCGACGCGCGGCAAGGTGGGCATTGCGCATACCCGCTGGGCCACCCATGGCGCCCCGACCGAGCGCAACGCGCACCCGCATGTCTCACACGACGGCCTGGCGATCGTTCACAACGGCATCATTGAAAACCACAGCGAGCTGCGAGCCGACCTGATGCAGCTCGGCTACAAGTTCATGTCCGAGACGGACACGGAAGTCATTGCCCATCGCATTCACTATCACCTGCGCACGGTGAAGGATCTGTTCAAGGCGGTGCGGGCCACTGTCGCCGAACTCGAGGGCGCCTACGCCCTGGCGGTCGTCAGTGAGCAGGATCCGGACCGGCTGATCGCCGCCCGCCAGGGCTGCCCCGTGGTGCTGGGACTGGGCGTCGGGGAAAACTTCGTCGCCTCCGATGTCGCGGCACTGCTGCCGGTGACGCGGCGCTTCGTGTTTCTCGAGGAGGGCGACGTCGCCGAGGTGCGGCGCGACAGTTACCGGATCCTCGACCGCGACGGCAACAGTACCGATCGTCCAATCCGCGACAGCAAGTTATCGGCGGATGCCGCGGAGAAGGGTCAGTACCGGCATTACATGCTCAAGGAGATGCACGAGCAACCCCTTGCCGTGGCCAACACCCTGCAGGAGCGGGTCGCGAACGGCAAACTGCTCGAGGCGGCATTTGGCCCGGCCGCGGGCGAAGTGTTCAAACGCACGCAGCACGTACACATCGTTGCCTGCGGCACCAGCTTTCATGCGGGCCTGGTCGCACGGATCTTCATCGAACAGATCTGCAAGATCTCCTGCACCGTCGAAGTGGCAAGCGAATACCGGTACCGCAGTCCGGTGGTACCGCAGGGCTCGCTGTTCGTGACCATCTCACAGTCCGGTGAAACGGCAGACACGCTCGCGGCGCTGCGCCTCGCACGCCAGGCCGGGTACCTGTCCACCCTGGCGATTTGCAATGCGCCGGAAAGCGCGTTGGTGCGCGAGTCGACGCTGGTCATGCTGACTCGTGCCGGCCCGGAAATCTGCGTGGCCTCAACGAAGGCCTTCAGCACACAGCTGACCGCGCTGGGCATGCTCATCGTGGCATTGGCCAAGCACCATGGAGCCGATGCCGAGCGCGAGCGCAATCTGGTCGCACGGCTGGTGGAACTGCCATCACTGATCGAGAAGACCTTGGCGCTCGATCCGGTGATCGACAATCTGGCCAAGCGTTTCGCCGACAAGGAGCACACGTTGTTTCTGGGCCGCGGCGCCATGTATCCGATCGCAATGGAGGGCGCACTGAAGCTCAAGGAGATCTCCTACATTCATGCGGAAGCCTATCCGGCCGGCGAACTCAAGCACGGCCCGCTCGCATTGGTCGATGACGACATGCCGGTCATCGCGGTCGCGCCGAACAACGAGCTTTTGGAAAAGCTCAAATCGAATCTCATGGAGGTGCGCGCGCGCGGCGGCGAGCTGATTGTATTTGCGGACCCGGAGGCCGACTTCAAGGAAGTCGACGGCGTCACGGTCATCAACATGCCCCGCCACGTCGCCTCCTTCCAGGAGCCGATCGTCTACACGATTCCACTGCAGCTGCTGGCCTACCACGTAGCGGTACTCAAAGGCACCGATGTGGATCAGCCCAGAAATCTGGCGAAAAGCGTAACGGTCGAGTAGAGAAGCGAATATTCCCCGAATGTCACTCGGTGTTTACCGCATTGCAACCCCATGGATGGTAGGGTCAGCTGGCCTTTCCTCGTTCATGAGGTGGAAGCGTGAGATGCACGACATGAAACTGCGGCACTTGTTCACAGAGCATCCTGAGGCTGTTGGTGAGACCTATTTCGAGCATCAGCGGTGTGCGTTCGCATTCGGCGCAACGATGCTCGCAGCGGGGGCTGCGTGTCTGCTACATGGCTTGGTGCCGGCGTTGTTTCGGACCACGGGCAGCAGCACGGTGAAACGCCTCCATGAGCGCATGGTGGTGAATCGCACCGGTCGGCATGACAGCAGTGACGCGCCGCAAGTCGCACCTATGACCGGCAGTTGAGGAATTTCAGAAACTCCCCAATCCACAGGGGACCTTGCAGGCCAGAAAAACAAATTGAATACCTCCTTAGAGGACACCGCCGGGTCGGTCGAGTCAGCAAGCGCCATCGAGCCTCCCCAGACGTTGCGCCGCACCCTCAAGCGCCGCCATATGCAAATGATCGCCCTGGGAGGGGTTATCGGCGCGGGGCTCTTTGTCGGCAGCGGGGTGGTCGTCCAAGCCACCGGTCCCGCGGCGGTAATTTCCTTTGCGCTCACCGGTGCGCTGGTCGTCCTGGTGATGCGCATGCTCGGTGAGTTGGCGGCAGCGTTCCCGGGAGTGGGCGGTTTTTACGAATACAACCGCCTCGCGATGGGCAATCTCGCGGGCTTCATGACCGGTTGGCTGTACTGGTATTACTGGGTAATCGTGGTCGCGCTGGAGGCGGTCGCCGGCGCGCGGCTGCTGAACTACTGGTTTCCGTACGCGCCACCCTGGGCTTTGACGCTCGGGCTCCTTGTGTCGTTCACCCTGTTGAATCTTCTTTCCGTGCGCTCATGGGGCGAGGCGGAGTATTGGTTCGCCTCAATCAAGGTCGGGGCGATTTCGGTTTTCTTGTGCGTCGGGGTTGCCTTCATCGCGGGTCTGGTGCCGGGAGGCGCCGGGCTCGCAAATCTCACGGCGCATGGAGGATTCATGCCGAGGGGCATCATCCCGGTACTGACCGGTGCGGTAGCGGCGACCGGGTTCTACTTCGGCGCCGAATTGGTCACGGTGGCGGCAGATGAGTCGGCCGAACCCCAGGTGGTCGTCGCGAAGGCGGCGCAGTCGGTCATCTACCGGGTGCTCCTCTTCTATATCGGTTCAATCCTCGTGGTCGTCACCCTCCTGCCCTGGAATGCGCCCGGGATGGCGCAACCCTATGTCAGCGCGCTACAGCAGTTGCATATCCCCGGCGCCGGTGCCGTGATGAATGCCGTCATCCTCACCGCAGTGCTTTCCGCGCTCAACAGCGGCCTGTTCGGCTCCTCGCGCATCCTGCTCGCGCTGACTCGAAACGGCGATGCGCCCAAAGTGCTGACGAAACTCAACAAGCGCGGCGTCCCGGTGACGGCAATTCTGACGGGAACGACCTTCGGCTATCTGGCGGTGGTCATGAGCTATGTGTCACCCGACCGGGTATTCCCGTTCCTGGTCACCTCCTACGGCACGGTGGCAATCTTCGTCTATCTGCTGATCGCTCTGGCGCAACTGCGGCTGCGTGCGCGCCTCGAGCGCGAAGCGCCGGCGCGGCTGCGCGTTAAGATGTGGGGCTATCCCTACCTCACCATCCTGGCCATCGTGGCCATTGTCGGCGGCCTGGTCGCGATGGCATTCAGTGCCGATCAACACCTGGCGCTGCTTTTCGGAGTGGTCAGCGCGCTGACCGTGGTGGCGGGTTATTTCCTGAGGCGCAGGTTTGGACCTTAGGTGCTGATCTTTAGAACGGCCGGTCACCATTCACCGTTGCCCGGTGCATCGTGCGACGTTCGGGCAGGTAGTCGGCAATCGCGTAATGCTGCGTGACACGATTATCCCAGAGGGCGATGTCGTCCCTCTGCCAGCGCCAGCGCACGGTGAACTCCGGTCGGGATGCATGCGCATACAGGTAGGTTAGAAGGGCCCTGCTTTCTTCCGGTTTGAGTTCCTTGATGTGAGTGGTAAATCCTTCGTTGACAAAAAGCGCCTTGCGCCGACTCACGGGATGCGTGCGCACCACCGGATGGGTCACGGGCGGATGCTTGGCGACCGCCCGTTCGTAACGCTCCTTGAAGGCCGGATCGCTTTGCCAGCGCTCCGCCGGAAACGACTTCGCCACGGAATGCTCAGCGGTCAACCCCTCGAGCAGGGCACGCAGCGGCTGGGATAGCGCCTCATAGGCGGCGAGACCGCTGGACCATAAAGTATCCCCGCCCGATGGCGGGATGCGTTTGGCGGCGAGAATTCCGGCCAAAGGCGGTGTCTGACTGAAGGTCACGTCGGTGTGCCAATTGTCATTGTCAGGCAGGAACTGCGGGTGCGTATCCAAGACCATGATCTGCGGCAGGTCGGGCAGCACCGGATAGATGGGGTGCACATGCAGCGAGCCGAAGCGGGCAGCAAGATCGGCCTGCGCATGAGGGGTGATCGGCTGATTACGAAAGAACAGCACCTGGTGTTCGACCAGCAGCTCGTTCAGGCGGTTCACGGTTGCGCCGGCAAGCTCCTGCGAGAGATCCAGGCCATCGATCTGCGCGCCCAGCGCGGGGCTGAGGAGTGTTACGCGAATACTCAAGAATCACCATGGAGTGTTGAACGCGTGCGCATTTTAGACTCGCTCGATGGCGCGTGCGCAGACGTTACTCCATCAGAACCTATTCGTAACCCGAGTATAACCGCATGGCTTCAACAGCTATCGATTGCGAAACGCCAGGGCCGGGGAGATCGAGGCCGCTCGCAGTGCCGGCCAGACCACGGCCGCCTGGCATAAGGCGAGCACGATGCCCGCGCCACCGCAGATGAAGGCGGCGCTCATCCGCGTGATGGAAAAACTCGACACCAGCCAGAGGTTCCCGCATATGCCCAAAGCGATTCCGAGCAGCGCGCCGGTACCCGCGATGACGAGGTTCTCCAAATGGAAGTATCCAAGAATGTCCCGCCGTCGCGCCCCCAGGGCCCGACGCATGCCGATGTAACGCGTGCGTTGGGAGACCCAGTATGAAGTGAGACCGACGACACCCAGCGCCGTGACGGTCAGCAGCAGGCCACAGACCACGGCGAGAATGACGCTCGCCTTGCGCTCCGAGGTGTAGGCGCTGTGGCGCACCTGGGCAAAGGTGCGCACTGCGCTCACGACTCTCTGTGGATCCAATTGAAACAACTTGTCCTGGGCGATCTTCATCGTCGAAGCGATCTGCCCGGGAGCCGTTCGCACGACGTAGACGGTGTCGTTGCCGAGATCTCGAAACGGGAAGAAGGAAACATCGGCTACCCGCGAACCCTCCTGAATGTCGGCAGTGAAAGGCGCCTGAGCCTGCTCGACGATGCCGATGATCCTCGTGGCTTGAGTCTCGCTGAAGTACACAACCTGCCCCAGAGGATTGGAGTGCGGGAAGAGCGCCTGAGCGAGACTTCGGGTCACGATCACGCTGGCCGGAAACTTGGTCTCATTGTCATGAACGTCGCTGACCTCTTCGGCCGCGAACCACCGGCCTGCGGCCAGTTTGACTCCGAAGGCTGACAGCCCATGCTCATCCACGAAATAGACTGCCGTTTGCGACGCGGCGAATCGCTGCGTCGGATTCAACTTCAGATCGGTGTTCCACATCGAGCCCTGCATGGGAAAGCTGTTGGTCGCTTCGGCGTCGATGACGCCCGGCACACTGCGCAGCGCCGCCAGGTCCTCGAGCACCTTGGCCTTCAGGTCGCCGGGCTCGCCGATCCATTGGTTGCGCAGCGACCAGATGCTCGGTTCGTCGAAGCCCGTGGGCCGGACCATGTGCCGCAGATGCTGCTGAATGATCGACAGAGAATTGCAGACGATCGCCAGGGTGAGCGCAATCTGCAGCCCGATGAGAAGTGCGCCGAGCTTATTGCGACGCAACGAATGCACGATGAGCGTGAGCTGCATGGCCTCGTCAATCCGTTTTGAGCTGCAGCGCCGGTTGTACGCGGCTCGCGCGCCAGGTCGGATAGAGCCCGGAGCATACCGTGGCGAGGACCGCGGCCCCGACCGTCATGAGCACCGTCTCCTGATTGATGGAGTAAAGCAGCCGGATCACGACGCCATCGCCACCGTCCAGGGCGCGCTCACTGGCCTGGCCGATGGCCGTCAGACCGACGCCGAGCGCGCCCCCCAGAAGTCCGATGATCGCGGACTCCGTCAGGCACTGGCAGAAGATATGCCACCGGCTGGCGCCGAGCGCGCGACGCACCCCTAGCTCGCCGGCGCGGCCCGAGAATCGGGCGAGCATCAGCCCGACGGCATTGATCAGACACACGACCAGGAATCCCAGCGCGATCAGGGTGCCTAACTTCACCTCATCGGGGACCACTTTTTTCTGCGCAATCCACTCCGGCAGGGTAGATACGAACGCGAGCGGCGCCCAGTGGAAGCGTCCTGCGGCACGCTGGTCTGCGACATAGCCGAGCAGATACCGGCGATAGTCGCTCTTCGCCGCGGCGCTCGGGAGCTCGGCCCAGAACTGTACCCAGACACACTCGGAGTTCAGATGTCCCAGCCAGCCCGGCGCCGGGGACGAGTTGCAGCTGTCGTGACCGTAGTGACGCAGCTGCCGATCGATGGCCGTGGTGAAGGGTACATATACATCCTCAGCATCCAGCGCGGCGTTCTGCGACATGTCGTAGACACGGGGAATGAGTTGCCACGGGGCCAAGACGCCGACGATCCGATAGTCCCGGCCATCCAGCGTGAGGGTCTTGCCCACGGCATCGGCGTGCTGAAAGAGCCTGTCGGCCAGCCTGGCGCTGAGAACCGCTACATTGGCATGCTGGGCATCCTCGGCCGGGGACCAGGGACCCCCGAAGCGAAACGGCGCTTCGAACATGGTAAAGAAATCCGCATAGGCCGCACGACCCGAGGCATGAAACGGCCTGCCCTGGGAAGGAGTCACGTTCGGCCCGATGCCGTACATCGCCGTTTGCCGCAGCGCCTTATGGCCCTGCATGAGTGCCATCGCATCGCGATAAGTCAGTTGATCGGGAAGCTCAATAGCGCCGCCGCCTGGGGCGCTTCGCGAATCCGGACCCCAGGCATCAATCTGCGGCACCACCAATCTTGAGGATTTGTCCGGAACGGGATTTCCCAGCAGAACGTACATGACGGAGAACTCGGTCATGCAGGTACCGATACCGATGCCCACGGCCGTGATCACCAGCAGGGTCAGCGCCACGTTGCGCTTCAGACTGCGGATGGCCAGTTCTATGTAGTACCAGATCAAGGCACGCGCTCCGGTGATACTCGATGTCGATCGCAGCGGTGGCGGCGGCTTGGGCAATCGCACTTCATTTATAACAATACGCGTCAGGGACCCGCTTCGGGTGCATCTCTCATATGCATGAACAGATCACCGTGGACCGGGATTTGTCCAATTTTACAGCCGCCGAGCACCGCCATGAGACTCAGGCTGATGAGGATCGAGCAACGATCATTCAGGTTTACGACCAGGCCTTGTGCCGAGGACTCCAGGCGGTGGGTTCGCGAGTGGTCCCAGGAAAATCCGGACGCCGCAGGCGCCTTCGGAGACGGCATCACGCGTAATTGCCATTGTGATAGTGCCGCGGCCTGACGCGAAGCCTCGGCCTCCAGTTTCAGGCTATCGGCGGCGGCAAGCTCGGCCTCCTGCGCCCAGTCCACCGGGGCGGGTGCGGTATCCGCAGGCTTGTCCGGTTGGACCTGGCTCAGACTCGCCGGACCTTTATTGAATTTGTGGGCCCGGATGGCTTTGGGGATCGGTCGGGTTTGCGAGACCCGTTCGCTCGGCGCGGTAGAGGAGAGGGTGGCGAACGAAATCTCCTGCCCGGGTGCGTCTGGCGGTGTCGTACGGTCAGCCGGGAAGAACCGCACCACCAGCAAATGTGCGATCACAATCGCTGCGAACAGGAGTGTACGCCGCCATCGCATCCGCCAGCCTCCCCCGGAGCTTTTGGACACGGGCTGCCTCGGCGAGTTCCGGGCGGCGGGGCGGCTCGGCGCGGCAGCCGGGGCTTGCATACCTGCCAGTTCGAGGTATAATACCTAGAACATCGAGGTGCCAGAATGCCGCGCGAACCCAACCCCAATTTCATGGCGGGCGTCCCGGAGCTGATGATCCTGCGTCTGCTGCAGGATCGTGAGATGTATGGGTATGAGCTGGTCCAGGCGATCAAAACCGAGAGCGCCGATGTCATCAGCTTCGGTGAGGGCGTGGTTTATCCCGTCCTTCACGGCCTGGAGGACGATGGCGCCGTGACATCGAGGCGCAAGCTCGTGGACGGCCGCAGCCGCGTCTACTACACCCTGACCGCGAAAGGCGAGCGACGGTACCGCCAGCTGGCGGACACCTGGTCTTCACTGGCGCAGGCCATTCAGTCCGTTCTCAAGGGGTCACGATATGCAACCGGGCTTTGACTCTCTGCGTGAGAGGCTGTTGCGGGCGGGTATCGCACCGCGACGTGTTCACCGCTATCTCGCGGAACTGCGCGAGCATCTGGCCGACCTGACCGAGCGTGAGCGGGCTTCCGGTCTGGATCCCCGGCAAGCCGGCGAACGCGCGATGAGTCTGTTGGGCGGCGACGCCGAGTTGGCAAAGGCGATGATCGACAAAGGCTGCGGCCGATCGCTGGCGGCGCGTGCGCCATGGGCGGTGTTCGTGATGTCGCCGCTGTTTCTGCTCGTCGCGGCGCTCGCGCTGAATTCGATGCTGATGTTCCGCTTACTGTGGCCCATGCAAGGACTGACCCCCGGTGAAATGCCGGAGAGTTATCGCGCCCTCATCGACCTTTCGGGCGTCATTACCAACTACCTTCTGGGCGCGGTCCTGTCTCTCGGTTGTATCGCGGTAGCGCTGCGTCAGCGTCTCGAATCCGGCTGGGTCTGGCTGGGCCTCGGACTCATCGCCGTGCTGACCGGACTGTTGGGCTTTCATGTACATGAGTATCCCGCAGTACCCGGTCACAAGGCCGCAGTTTCGTACTCCCTGGCCGAAGTCATCTATTGGCACGAACGTGCCAGTCTCGCGGCCAGCCTCGGCGTCGGCGCATTGCGGGCGGTCGTACTCTTCTCAGTGGCAGGCATTGCCTACCACATGGTGCGGCTGCGGCTGGTACCTGACCGGCGGTAACGTTGGCTACTGCGGTACCATCAGCGCCTTGGCGAGGTAGCAGATCCCGACAACGGCTATCGTCGCGGAACCGAATTGCTGAATCAGCCACATGCGCCGGCCGCCGCCGGGATCCTCGTTCCTTGCGCGTCGCCCGATCTTCAGCAGGCCGAAGAGCGGCAATAACACCACTTGATGACCCGCCTCGACGCCGATACTGAAACCGAGGATCGCCAGTAGGGCGGTGTGCTCCGGCATCCGATGCATCAGATCGAGAAGACCGCCCGCGAAGCCCAACCCGTGAAATAGTCCGAAGATGAAGGCGACCGCAAGCCGGCTGCCGGCCCGGGCGCTTTTCGGCCAATAGACATTCTGCAAGGCCACGCAGACGATGCTGGCCGCGATGACCGGCTCGACGACGCGCTCGGACACATGGATCAGACCCAGTGCGGCAAGAGTCAAAGTGATCGAGTGTGCGACCGTAAACGCAGTGACGACCTTCACCAGATCCCAGAGAGTCGTGACCGCGAGCACCAAAGCAACGGCGAACAAAAGGTGATCGTAGCCGGTGAGGATGTGACGAACCCCGTGTATGAAGTAACTCTTGATCACCGCGCGGCCGTCCTGCGCCGCCAGTTGCCTTGCGACCGGCGCAGGCACAGAGGTGGCGCCGCCAATCGCATAATCCAACTGATAGGAAGACTGATCGACGCTGCGTCGCTGTGCCAGGATACGAATGCCGGGATCGGCGGGCACAAAGCAATTCACGAGATACGCGGCGATTGCGTTCTGATGGACGTTTGTAAACGTCAGGTGATGCGGTGATGGTCCCGGCGGCGGCGCCGCATCGAAGGTGAAGGCAATCTCGCCGATGCCGCTTCGCAGCTGCGCGGCGGAGTCGAAGGATGAATCAATCAGCCGCAGACTCAGCGGAACGCCATCGATCGTCAACGCCAGGTCCTGGCGCACCCGTTCCCAGTAGGCACGTTGCGCTGCGTCAGAGATCCTCCCGCCATTCTTCACACTCATCGCGCCGAGCACCTGCCCGGCTACGGACACGCTGGGTGTGAGCCGAAGCCGCAATGTGACACGCTCCTTCGCGAGTGTGATCGTTGTGGCCTGCAGATACTGGTCGAGGCGATGTGTCCACGCCGGACCGGAGAAGCCGATGAGCAGGACCGCAAGATACATCCATCGCCGGTTCATGAAGCGCACAATACCAATCGTCGCTGCGAGCGCTCGGTGAAATTCAGTATTATTCTCAGGGTCAATGCACCGCGGAATCCGGATGTAAGCAATTATGCAACCAACCCTACGCTCGGTCAGCTGCGTCGCAGCCGTCACACTGGCGCTCGCGATCACCCATCTGACGCCGGGATTCGCCCAATCCCGAAACGCCGAGGTCGTGAATGCCGCCAATTCCTTTCTCGCGACGTTGAGCGCTGAGCAGCGACAGAAGGTCATGTACGACTATGGAGACGCCGGGCAGCGCGCGCGATGGTCCAACCTGCCGACTGGTTTCGTGCCTCGCGGCGGCATCAGTCTCAAACAGATGAGCGCCCCGCAGCGGGAAGCCACCTGGAGGCTGCTCACGGTCGTGCTGAGCCCCATGGGACTGGAAAAGGTGAACGCAATTCGCGCAGCGGACGATGATTTCAAGGCAAACGGCTCGAAGCGCGGCCCGGGTGGTGGTGGACCGCCGCCGGGCGGCCCCGGCGGCCCAGGAGGATCCGGAGGTCCAGGTGGCCGAGGGGGTCCGCCATCGTTCGCTAGCGGGGACATGTTCGGCAGCGATTTGTATTACATCTCCTTTCTCGGTAAGCCGTCGATGAGTACGCCCTGGATGCTCCAGTTCGGAGGTCATCACCTCGCATTGAATATCACGATGTCGGGACCGCATGATGTGCTGACTCCGACGCTCACCGGCGCCCAGCCGGCCGTATTCACTTTGAATGGCAAGATCGTGCGGCCGCTGGGGCGCGAGAGCGATCAGGCACTCGCGCTGGTGCAGTCCCTCGATCAGACGCAGCGCCGACAGGCCGTTCTGAACTACACCGTACCCGACCTCGTGCTGGGTCCAGGTCAGGACAATGAGAAGATCGTCCCGGAAGGACTGAAGGCTTCGGCCATGAATCCCCAGCAGCAGGCCATGATGTTGGCGCTGATGGGCGAATGGTCGGGCATCCTCAATGAGCCGGCCGCCACGCTACGCACATCGCAGTTGAAGGCAGAACTACCTGACACCTGGTTTGCCTGGAGCGGTGCGACTACCGGCAAGGCGGGAGACAATATCACCGCCTACTTTCGCATCCAGGGGCCGCATGTGGTCATCGAGTACGCGCCACAGCACGATGAACCCACCAATCATGTGCACACGATGTATCGGGATCCGACCAATGACTACGGGGCGGCGATCCCATGAACGCGCCGGCGGACCTTATATCACGTGCGAAGGAAATCGGTGCGCAGCTGCGTGAACAGCAGGATGAAAGCGATGCGCGGGGTTGTTACTCCGATGCCATTCACCAGCGGCTCCTCGATGGCGGGTTCTACCGGATTCTGCAGCCGCGTATGTTTGGCGGTTACGGTTCAGATTGTGAAACTTATATACGGGTGATCATGGAGCTGTCGCGTGGTCATCCGTCGAGCGGCTGGTGCTATACGCTTGCCTCCTCCCATGCGCTGCTCCTGGGTGCGCATTTTCCGGAGGTCGTTCAGCGTGAACTCTTTGGGCCGACGGGTGACTTCCGCTGCGCCTACGCGGCGGCCCCGGCCGGCAGGCCGACATTGGAGCGTAGCGGAGCAGGCTACCTCGTCAGCGGCATGTGGGCTTTCGCCTCGGGCATTCCGGTTTGCACGCACTTCATGGGCGGCGCAATGATTGCCGGCGCCGACGGTGTGCCGAGCACGATC
>Ga0210385_10002177_pt1 | contig 11820 bp, 7 predicted proteins | sample IncBWH26OmetaG_FD_160107 | JGI IMG/M metagenome (GOLD analysis project Ga0210385, IMG submission 160107) | Forest soil microbial communities from Barre Woods Harvard Forest LTER site, Petersham, Massachusetts, United States - Inc-BW-H-26-O ... | reverse complement strand
TCTGACCTTGGTCGGGTTCGCGGTCTCGGAGATCGACCGCAGCGGCGCCGAGCAGCTGTTGCTGCCCTTCAGCGCGGCGCAAGGACAGCCCAAGGACGTCGGGGCCGTCGACGCGGCTGTCGACCGCGTGCGTCGCCGCTACGGGAAGTCGGCGCTCACCCGCGGCGTGCTGGTCGGCCGCGACCCTGGCGTGGAGATGCCGCATCTTCCGGACTGACTGCGCACCGGAGATCCCGTTGGCTATACGGCAACTACGACGACGCCTCATCCACGCCGGCGTCGGCCGGTGATAGTGGCTTCGCTCCTCGTGGTCGCCGTTGTGGTTGTCGCTGCGACGCTTCTCATCGTGTGGCGGACGCGCGCTAACCCCACCCACTCGCGCCCCGTTTGGCAACCGCCGGCCCAGACGTTTCTGGCGTCGTCGATGCGCGCGCAGCCCGTGCCCGGCTGGAGAAGCGGTTTCGCGGAGCTGGGTTTACCCGGCCAAAGCAGAATCGCCACGCAGTCGGATCCGTTCTCGTCCAGACCGTTCGTCGGGAACCTCGGTGATCGGGCCTACTTCGTGGCGGGCAGTCCCGGGGCACCGGACACCCAGTGGTGGCTGGTCGGGATCGGCATGCGCGACGGTCGGCACCTTTTTGCGCCGGTGCCGCTGAGTTCCGAGGCGCGCGCGCCCGCTTGCTTTGTCAACGGCCCCAACGCGGTGTTGTGCCTGCGGCACGATGTGCATGACGTCACCGCATGGGTGATCGACGCGGCCACCGGCAGAGTGTCCTACGCCGGCCCGACCGATCTTCGCGTTGATCCGGCGACGCTCACAGTCCACCAGGTCGGCATCTACGCGGTCGCCGAAACGGAGCAGCAGGGCGTCTATGGAGTGGGGCCACACGCCGAGACGACCTGGTTCGTTCCCGGTCGCGGATCGGTCGACCAGAAATATCTCGGCAACCGTGACGTGGCGCCACTGCCGATCGCCAGTCAAACAACGCCGGGCCGAGGATCGGACGCTGAGGAGGTCTTTTCACTCAAGGACGGCGCAGTGATCACGCCGGAATTGGACGCCGGCGCGCAGCAGCAGCAGACTGCGGTCTACCCCGGTGGGTTCGCTGCTGAGATCGCCGACAGCGAAAGGTCCACGCGGGTACAGTTTTTCGACGACACGGCCAAACGGACCAGCCGGCACAGCATCCACGGCGATCTGTTAATGGCGAAGATCGGTAGCCCGGACCTGCCGATCGTTCGGTTGTTGACGGGGCCGGATCACTGGGCGGTGTACACCCCCGACGGCGGACAGCTCCTTGAAGCAACCGGTGACACCCCCCAGTATTCGCGTCTGGTGGGAAACAGATTCTTCGTGCAGGTGTCCGTCGACGGCATCAAAAAACGCTGGCAACAGTACGACTTGCAGACCGGCGCCGAAGGCAAGGCGTGCGACACCGACATGATCGGCTACATCGGCAGCGATGGCGCGGTCGGCGTGTTGGAGGACGGCAATCCCAACGTCGGCCTCGTCACGACCGCGATGGATCTCAAAACCTGCGACACCCTGTGGACGCTCAAATCGGCCGTCGGCTCATTCCGCGCCGTATGGCGGATCAACACCACGCTGGTGCAGTTGTCCGATGACGGAACCGCATTGATGTCCCTGGTGGCTCCGGGCTGACACGGCTAACCCGTCCAAGCCAGCAGCTTGTCGACCGGCCAGGTGTTGACGATCCGGTCAACCGGCACGCCTGCGTCCAACGCCCGCTGCGCGCCGTAGCCGAGAAAGTCGAGTTGACCCGGTGCGTGCGCGTCGGTGTCGATGCTGAACACGCACCCGATCTCTAAAGCGAGGTTCAGCAGCCGGGTTGGCGGGTCGCGACGTTCGGGTCGGGAGTTGATTTCGACGGCGGTGCCGTGATCGCGACAGGCGGTGAACACCACTTCGGCGTCGAACTTCGACTCCGGGCGGATTCCGCGGTTCCCGGCGACCAGTCGGCCCGTGCAATGGCCGAGCACGTCGGCGTGGCCGTTGCTGACCGCGCGCACCATCCGGCGGGTCATCGCGTCGGAATCCATCGACAGCTTCGAGTGCACGCTGGCCACCACGACGTCGAGGCGCTCCAGCAGATCGGGCTCCTGGTCCAGGCTGCCGTCGTCGAGAATGTCCACCTCGATGCCGGTAAGGATCCGCATCGGCGCGAACCGGTCGCGTAGTTGCTCGATCACGTCGAGCTGTTTGCGCAGCCGCTCAGGTGACAGCCCGTTGGCGATGGTCAGCCGCGGCGAGTGGTCGGTCAGCGCGCAGTACTCGTGGCCCAACGCCGCCGCGGTGGCCATCATCTCCTCGATATTTGCCGAACCGTCCGACCAGTTCGAATGCAGATGCAGGTCGCCGCGCAGCGCCGCACGAATTTCACCACCGCCGAGATCCTCAGCGGCAGCGCTCAATTCGACCAGCAGGTCGGGCTCCCGCCCGGACCAGGCCTGGTCGATCACCTTCGCCGTCTTCGGCCCGATACCCGGCAGCGACTGCCAGCTGTTGGCCTGACCGTGGCGCTCCCGCTCCGCGTCGTCAAGACGTTCGACGATGTCGGCGGCGTTGCGGTAGGCCATCACGCGGCGAGAGTCCTCACGCGCCCGGTCCTTGTAGTAGGCGATCTGTCGCAGCGCGACCACCGGATCCATGGCTTCAGTGTGCCCGTCAGACGAAGGTTTACGTCACCAGTTGGCCGGCGATGAAACCGGCAAGCAACACCCCAAAGCCGCCGATCTCACCGACGATGAGCAACACCATCGACACCTGCGAACCTCGGGTGGGGTGTTCGAACTGGTTGGTGGTGTCGCGGAGGGCACCGTGGACAATATAAACGCCGATAGCGGCAACGAAAAAGAACACCACCACTGCCGCCGCGGTCAGGTTTACCCAGGTCGGCCAGGCGCTCAGCTCCACGAACGCCGCGAGCAGCAGCGTCGCGAACGAGTAGAGCAGGGCCGCGCGATGCGCGATGTCGACATAGGGATGCGCGCGGTGATCCGGCGCCACCATGATCTGGCGGTACTTCCAGACACCGAGGACCAGCGCCAGCAGGAATATCAATCCGGCTGCCAGCAGGGTGATTTTGGTGTCGATGCCCAGATGCCAGTTCATTGCTCGGCCGAGTCTAGCTAGCTGCGGGTTTCGGACACCCGGCTAATGTCGATGTGATGCGATTCGCGTTCAAAACCTCCCCGCAAGACACCACCTGGGCACGGATGCTCGCCGTCTGGAAGGAAGCCGACGACATCGACGTCTTCGAATCCGGGTGGACGTTCGATCACTTCTACCCGATTTTCGGAAACTCCGCCGGCCCGTGCCTGGAGGGCTGGACCACCCTCACCGCGCTGGCCCAGGCCACCACTCGACTGCGGCTGGGCACCCTGGTGACCGGCATCCACTACCGTCACCCCGCGGTACTGGCCAATATGGCTGCCGCCCTTGACGTCGTCTCGAACGGCCGGCTGGAGCTGGGCATCGGCGCCGGGTGGAATGAGGAGGAATCCGGCGCCTACGGCATCGAGCTGGGCAGCATCAAGGAACGTTTCGACCGATTCGAAGAGGCCTGCGAGGTGCTGACCAGCCTGCTGAGCCAGCCGACCACCAACTTCGACGGCAAGTACTACCAGCTCAAAGACGCCCGCAACGAGCCCAAAGGACCGCAGCACCCGCACCCTCCGATCTGCATCGGCGGCAGCGGCGAGAAGCGCACGCTGCGGATCACCGCCCGTTACGCGCAGCACTGGAATTTCGTCGGCGGCACTCCCGAGCAGTTCGCCCACAAGCGCGACGTGCTGGCCTCACACTGTGCCGACATCGGGCGCGATCCCAAGGAGATCCGGCTGTCAGCCCACCTTCGCCTGAAACCAGATCGCAACTACGCGAAGGTCGTCGAGGATGCGGCCGGCCTGGCCGCCGAAGGCCTGGACCTCGGCATCGTGTACATCGCGCCGCCGCACGACCCGGCAGTGCTCGAGCCGCTGGCCGAGGCGATCCGAGACTCGGGGCTGACCACCTAACCCCTTGTCAGCAATCTCCAGATCTCCGTGTCGGGGATCATAACGAGTCGATGACGTTTAGCAAACGCCCGGCTTAATCAGCAGCCCGACGGAGGTGGCGCTCACACGCCGAAGCGCAACAACTCTTCCGCGGTTACTAGGCGCTCGTGCTTGGCCGGGAATTCCCGGCACTTAACTGGGTGTCGGAACCATAACCAGGCGATTCGGCCGACCCGCGACCGGCTCATCGGATTGATATACACGGTGCTCACTCCTGCGATTGATCAACGTGGTCGAGCACCACGCCCCCGCGGCGCCCTATATCGAGCAATTAGACACCCTATAGCTGGCAAACAGTGTAAGACGCGCCGGAAAATTTATCAAATGTTGCCGATGGGGCAGATGTGACTAGCGTTGCGGGGCCGCGGTCGGCCCGATGGGCGCAGGCAGAGCGGTTTCACCCATCAGGAATCGGTCCGCGCCCGCCGCGGCCGCACGGCCCTCGGCGATTGCCCAAACGATCAACGATTGGCCTCGGCCCATGTCGCCCGCAACGAAGACCCCGGGCACCGAGGTTTCGAAGCTATTGCCGCGCGCGACATTACCGCGATCGGTGAACTCAACCCCCAAGTCGGTCAGCAGTCCCGGCTGCTCCGGCCCGACGAATCCCATTGCCAACAACACCAGATCGGCTTCGATTTCGAAGTCGGTGTCCTCGGTCTTGACGAACTTGCCGTCCTGCATCGTCACCTCGTGCACTTTCAGCGCGGTGACATGGCCGTCACGGCCGACGAATTCCTCGGTGTTGACCGAGAACATCCGCTCCCCGCCTTCCTCGTGCGCCGAGGACACCCGGAACATCAGCTCGTAGGTCGGCCACGGCGTGGACGGGGCGCGGGTGTCCGGCGGGCGCGGCATGATCTCGAATTGGTGCACGCTGGCCGCACCCTGACGGTGCGCGGTGCCCAGGCAGTCGGCGCCGGTGTCGCCGCCGCCGATGATGATGACCTTCTTGCCCTTTGCGGTGATCGGTGGCTCGCCGTCTGGGCCAAGCACATCGTCGCCCTCTTGCACCCGGTTGGACCAGGGCAGGTATTCCATCGCCTGGTGGATACCGTCGAGCTCGCGGCCGGTGATCGGCAGATCCCGCGACGCGGTCGCGCCGCCGGCCAGCACCACCGCATCGAACTCGGCGCGCAACTGCTCGGCGGTGATGTCGACACCGACATTGACACCGGCACGGAATTCGGTGCCTTCGGCCCGCATCTGGTCCAACCGCCGTTCCAGATGGCGCTTTTCCATCTTGAACTCGGGAATGCCATAGCGCAGCAGTCCGCCGATGCGGTCGGCGCGCTCGAACACCGTGACCTTGTGTCCGGCCCGGGTCAGTTGCTGCGCCGCGGCCAGACCGGCCGGGCCGGAGCCCACCACCGCCACCGTCTTGCCGGTGAGCTGATCCGGTGGCAGCGGCACCACCCAGCCTTCATCGAAGGCGTTGTCGATGGTCTCCAGCTCAATCTGCTTGATTGTCACCGGATCCTGGTTGATCCCGAGCACACACGATGATTCACACGGCGCTGGGCAGAGCCGGCCGGTGAAGTCCGGAAAGTTATTGGTCGCATGCAGGCGTTCGATCGCGTCGCGCCAACGACCGGTGCGGACCAGGTCATTCCATTCCGGTATCAGGTTACCCAGCGGACAGCCATTGTGGCAGAACGGAATCCCGCAGTCCATACAACGAGTCGCCTGGTGCTGCAGCGTCTCGTGCGGGAAGTCCTCGTAAACCTCATGCCAGTCGCGCAGCCGCAGTGACACTGGTCGGCGTTTCGGCGTTTCGCGATGGGTGTACTTCAGAAAGCCCTTCGGATCAGGCACTGGCGGCCGCCATGATCGCTTGGTCGGGGTCGGCGCCGCTGCGCTCGGCCTCGGCGACCGCCTCCAGCACCCGCTTGTAATCGCGCGGCATCACCTTGGCGAAGCGGCGCTGTCCGTCCGTCCAGTCGTTCAAGATGTGCTGACCGACCGCGGAGTCGGTGGCGTCGACGTGCGCCTGAACCATCCCGTGCAGCCAGGCCAGGTCATCATCGTCGAGCGCCTCCAGTTCCACCATCTCCGAATTGAGGTTTTCCGACAACGTGTCGTCGGGGTCGTAGACATAGGCGATGCCGCCGGACATCCCCGCCGCGAAGTTGCGGCCCGTTTGACCCAGAATCACGACCCGGCCGCCGGTCATATACTCGCAGCCGTGATCGCCGACGCCTTCGACCACCGCGTGGGCGCCCGAGTTGCGCACGGCGAACCGCTCACCGACCACTCCTCGCAGGAATGCCTGGCCGCTGGTGGCGCCGAACAGGATAACGTTGCCGCCGACGATGTTGTCCTCGGCGACATAGTCCGACGGCACGTTGTCGGATGGGCGCACCACGATCCGACCCCCGGACAATCCCTTGCCCACGTAGTCGTTGGCATCGCCGTACACCCGCAGCGTGATGCCCGTGGGTAAGAACGCGCCAAAGCTGTTGCCCGCCGAACCGTCGAAAGTGATGTCGATGGTGCCATCCGGCAACCCTTCGCCGCCATAGGCTTTCGTCACCTCATGGCCGAGCATGGTGCCAACGGTTCGGTTGACGTTGGCGATCGTGGTGGAAAATCGGACGGGTTTGCCGGAGTCGAGTGCCTCGCGGCTCATCACGATCAATTGTTGATCCAGCGCCTTGTCCAGCCCATGGTCCTGCTTGGAACTGCAGTACAAATCCTGGTTCATGAACGCCGATTCCGGTTCGAGCAGCACCGGTGTCAGATCGAGTTTGTGCGCCTTCCAATGCGCGCGGGCCAAGGTGGTGTCCAGCGACCCGACTTGGCCCACAGCCTCGTTGAGGGTGCGGAAACCGAGCTGCGCCAAGTACTCGCGGACCTCTTCGGCGACGAACAGGAAGAAGTTCTCCACGAACTCCGGTTTGCCGCTGAACCGCTCCCGCAGCACCGGGTTCTGGGTGGCCACCCCGACCGGGCAAGTGTCCAGGTGGCACACCCGCATCATCACGCAGCCGGACACCACCAGCGGAGCGGTGGCGAAGCCGAACTCCTCCGCGCCGAGCAGCGCCGCGATCATCACGTCACGGCCGGTTTTGAGCTGGCCATCGACCTGGACCACAATCCGGTCGCGCAACCCGTTGAGTAGCAACGTCTGCTGGGTTTCGGCCAGCCCGAGCTCCCACGGCGCTCCGGCGTGCTTCATCGACGTCAACGGCGTGGCGCCGGTGCCACCGTCGTGCCCGGAGATCAACACGACGTCGGCATGGGCCTTCGAGACGCCGGCAGCCACTGTGCCAACACCATTTTCGGAGACCAGCTTGACGTGGATACGCGCCGACGGGTTGGCGTTCTTCAGGTCGTGGATCAGCTGGGCCAGATCCTCGATCGAGTAGATGTCGTGATGTGGAGGTGGTGAGATCAACCCAACGCCTGGTGTGGAGTGCCGCACCTCGGCAATCCAGGGATACACCTTGTTGCCCGGAAGTTGGCCGCCTTCACCGGGTTTAGCGCCCTGCGCCATCTTGATTTGGATGTCAGAGCAGTTGGTCAGGTAGTGCGAGGTAACGCCGAACCTGGCCGACGCGACCTGCTTGATGGCGCTTCGGCGCCAATCCCCATTGGGGTCACGCTCGAAACGGCTCACGGCCTCGCCGCCTTCACCGCAGTTCGACCGGCCGCCCAGCCGGTTCATCGCGATGGCCAGCGTCTCGTGCGCCTCGGCGGAGATCGAGCCGTAGCTCATCGCGCCGGTGGCAAAGCGTTTGACGATCTCACTGGCCGGCTCGACCTCATCGAGCGGGATCGGCGGGCGGACCCCCTCGCGGAACTTCAGCAGCCCGCGCAGCGATGCCATCCGCTCGCTCTGGTCGTCGACCAGCCGGCTGTAATCCTTGAAGACCTTGTACTGGCCGGTGCGGGTAGAGTGCTGCAGCTTGAACACGGTCTCCGGGTTGAACAGGTGGTACTCACCTTCACGGCGCCACTGGTATTCGCCGCCCACCTCGAGTTCGCGGTGTGCGCGTTCGTCGGGTCGATCCAGGAAAGCCAGCGCGTGGCGGGCCGCGACATCAGCGGCGATGTCGGCGAGGGTGATTCCGCCGGTGGGGCAGGTCAATCCGGTGAAGTACTCGTCGAGAATCTCCTCGGACACGCCCACGGCCTGAAACAGCTGGGCCCCGGTGTAGGACGCCAACGTCGAGATGCCCATCTTGGACATCACTTTCAGCACACCCTTGCCGGCGGCCTTGATGTAGTTCTTCAGCGCCGTCTCGCGGTCGAGGCCCTGGAGCACGCCGCGGTCCAGCATGACCTCGATCGACTCGAACGCCATGTACGGGTTCACCGCCGCTGCGCCGAAGCCGATCAGCGCGGCCATGTGGTGCACCTCGCGGGCGTCGCCCGACTCGACCACCAGCCCGACTTTGGTACGGCTGCGTTCGCGAACCAGGTGGTGGTGCACCGCGGAGACCGCCAGCACCGACGGGATCGGGGCCATCTTCTCGTCGGATTCCCGATCGGACAGGATGATGATCCGCGCGCCCTCCGCGATCGCCGCCGAGGTCTGCGCACGCACCTCGTCGAGCGCCGCCTTCAGTCCGGCGCCGTTCTCGGCAACCGGGTACAGACAGCGAATCACCTTGGACCGCATACCGTGCCGACGGCCGTTGACCTCGACGTCCGGGTCGAGGTTAATCAGCTTGGCCAGTTCGTGGTTGCGCAGAATCGGCTGCGACAACGAGATCTGGCGACAGGAATTCTCGTTCGGGTTGAGCAGATCGCCCTCCCCGCCGGTGGTGCCCTGCAGGCTGGTCACCACTTCTTCGCGGATCGCGTCCAGCGGTGGGTTGGTCACCTGTGCGAACAATTGCTGGAAGTAGTCGAACAGCATCCGCGGCCGCTGAGAGAGCACCGCTACCGGCGTATCGGTTCCCATCGACCCGATCGGCTCGGCGCCGGTCCGCACCATCGGCGCCACCAGCAGGTTGAGCTCCTCGTAGGTGTAGCCGAAAACCAGCTGGCGCAAGACGACCCGATGGTGCAGCATCCGCACGTAGTCGCCCTGCGGCAGCTCATCCAGTGGAATCAACCCGTTGTCCAGCCACTCCTGATAGGGCTGTTCGGCGGCCAGCTCGGCCTTGATCTCCTCATCGGAGACGATGCGGCCCTGCGCGGTGTCGACCAGGAACATCCGGCCGGGCTGCAACCGCATCCGGCGGACCACCGTCGACGGGTCGAGGTCTAGCACGCCGGCCTCGGAAGCCATCACCACCAGGCCGTCGGCGGTTACCCAGATCCGGGACGGGCGTAGGCCGTTACGGTCGAGCACCGCGCCGATGATGGTGCCGTCCGTGAACGTCATCGACGCGGGGCCGTCCCACGGCTCCATCAGCGAAGAGTGGTACTGGTAGAACGCCCGCCGGGCCGGATCCATCGACTCGTGACGCTCCCACGCTTCGGGGATCATCATCAGCACCGCGTGGGCCAGGCTGCGCCCACCCAGGTGCAGCAGTTCCAGCGCCTCGTCGAACCGCGCGGTGTCCGAAGCGCCCGGGGTGCAGATCGGGAACAGCTTGTCGACGTCGTCGTAGGAGCCGAAGACATCGGTCTTGATCAACGCCTCGCGGGCCCGCATCCAGTTCTCGTTACCGGTGACGGTGTTGATCTCGCCGTTGTGGGCGATGCGGCGGAACGGGTGCGCCAGCGGCCAGGACGGGAAGGTGTTCGTCGAAAACCGAGAGTGCACGATGCCCAGCGCGCTGGTCAGCCGGTCGTCTTGCAGATCGAGGTAGAACGCCTTGAGCTGCGGGGTGGTCAGCATGCCTTTGTAGACGAAGGTCTGCCCGGAAAGGCTTGGGAAATAGACGGTTTCGCGACCCGGACCGTCCTGGCCCGGGCCCTTGGTGCCGAGTTCATGCTCGGCACGCTTGCGGATGACGTAGGCCCGGCGCTCCAATTCCATGCCGCCGGCGCCGGCGATGAAGAGCTGACGGAAGGTGGGCATCGCGTCACGCGACAGCGCGCCCAGCGACGAGTCGTCGGTCGGCACGTCGCGCCAGCCGAGCACCTGCAGACCCTCGGCCTCGACGATCTTCTCCACCGCGGCACACGCCGCAGCCGCCTCTTTGGACGATTGCGGCAAAAATGCGATGCCGGTGGCGTAACTACCGGCTTCGGGCAACTCGAAGTCCACAATCGACCGCAAGAAGTGATCGGGGACCTGGATCAGAATGCCGGCGCCGTCACCACTATGCGGCTCGGCGCCTTGTGCGCCGCGATGCTCGAGGTTGAGCAGCGCGGTGATCGCCTTGTCCACGATGTCGCGGCTGCGGCGGCCGTGCATGTCCACGACCATGGCCACACCGCATGAGTCGTGCTCGAATGCGGGGTTGTAGAGCCCGACGCGGTTGGGCGCCATTCTCACCTGACCCTCCACCAGAACTTTCTGCCGCAGAATTCATCAATCACTCCGTTGGCGCCGCGCCCGGAAGGCTTGCGGGCTAGGCCCCATCGGTCTTGTCGATACGCTGGTCGCCTGGCGGCGGTTGATCCGGTTGGGGATGCATCCGTGCAGCGCTGAACGGTGGCCCTGTACCCGGTCTCGACAAGTCGTAAAACGATATGACAAAACCCGCCTGACATGCCAACTTGACCAATACTAACCCGTCGATCGGGGGCGCCGCTTCGCTGCGGCGGCACCGGTTGGCGGGTTTGCCGGGTCAGTATGTGTCGCTGCGCGTTTGGACCCGCCGAACGGCGTTTGCTGGGCGGGCAGCCCCGGGCGTGCGTCCGCGTGACTCGCGGCGACAGTTTGCTGTGAAAGTGGTCAAAGACACGAAACCGACCGGGCGGTTCGCCCGGAATCACGCCAGGCCAGGTGATTCAGCTCGCCATTAGTCATGGCAGCGCCGATCTACGGGTCGCTTCGGAGAGCAACTTCAGGTTCTGCGACCCCGTCCGCGCCCGGGGCCGGACAACTTTGCCGAAGACATTGCCCGGATTTTTGCGCCGCCGGTGCCCGCAAGCCCACCGCCTTCAGGACGATCGCCACGCCGGCTGGCGGACGGGATAGCCACCCCGCTCGGCCAGGGAACGCAGCCGGCGAAGCGCGTGGGTGCGCCCGCGCCCCGATTCGGGAATGAGGACGCCGGCCCACATCCCCTCGGCGCGGGGCATCTCGCAGGCCTCCCGCGCGCACAACCAGCGCCGCGGGCAATTGAGGCATGCGGCCTTCGCCTGCTCATCGATGGTCGTTATCCAGCGGTCCGGATCGTCGACGCAGGCGCCGATGACGGCTTCCGGCGACAAGACCTCGGCCAGGGATCTGGTCATCACACTGCCTCCCTGTTGGCCTTTCTATAGGTGGACGTGCCAACTTCCATAGGTGGCGGCCAGTTCACCCCACAGTGCGTCGGGGCCGAGTCGCGCCGCAGCCACCTGGCGATATCGTTTTGCGCTAATCGAGTCTCGTTTGGTCTCTTTTTGCCTTAGCCTCTTCTTGTGACCATCGCGCTGAAGTCACTGCTGCAGCAGCGGCACCTGCACGAGTACTCGGAATTCGTGGTCGAATATGAGCGGCGCGCAAAGGAATTGGACCTGCCCCGGCATGCGTCGGCGCCGACGAAGGCGCAATACTATCGCTGGGTGGGTGGCCACATTCAGAATCTCCCGCGCGGCTATCACTGCCTGGTGCTGGAGCGGATGTTCCCAGGCTGGACAGCGCGAGAACTGTTCGGCCGCATCGATCCTCAGCAGGCCGCCACCACGAAC
>Ga0210385_10002176_pt1 | contig 11821 bp, 10 predicted proteins | sample IncBWH26OmetaG_FD_160107 | JGI IMG/M metagenome (GOLD analysis project Ga0210385, IMG submission 160107) | Forest soil microbial communities from Barre Woods Harvard Forest LTER site, Petersham, Massachusetts, United States - Inc-BW-H-26-O ... | reverse complement strand
TGGGCGTGCGTCGAAAATTCACGGCCTGCTTTCCGCGCGGCATCCTCGATCCCGGCGAAATTCGCGACCACCAGCACGGCCGGAAATTTCCGGCGGTCACCCACCACCATCGCGTTCGAGATGAGCGGCGAAACCTTCACTAAGTTCTCGATCGGCGCCGGCGCCACGAACTTTCCACCCGCGGTCTTCAGCAATTCCTTCTTTCGGTCAGTGATCAGCAGAAAGCCGTCTTCGTCGATCCGACCGATGTCGCCGGTCATCAGCCAGCCGTCACTGGTGAACGTGTCGCGCGTTTGGTCCGGCTTGTGGTAATACGCTTGCATCACGCAATTCCCTTTCACCAGAATCTCGCCGTCGTCCGCGATTTTCAGTTCCACGCCGGCGATGGGCCGTCCCACCGTCCCCACTTTGTAGGAATGCGGACTGCTCATCGACACGACCGGTGAAGTCTCCGTCAGCCCGTAGCCCTGATAAATCGGAAGCCCCACGCTCCAGAAGAATTCCAGCAGCTCGACGGATAACGGCGCGCTGCCGGAGGTGAACGTACGAACGGCTCCGCCCATTCCTTCGCGGAATTTCGGATAGACCAGCGCGTTCGCGATTTCCCAGCGCAGCCTCACCCCCACGCTCACGGGTTGTCCATACGCTTTCCACGGCGCTGCTGCGGCCGCCGCGCGCAGAGCCCCTTCGAATATCGCGCGCTTCACACCCGTTTCGCGGCGACCTTTCTCGACGATCGTCGCGTAGATTTTCTCGAAAAAACGCGGCACCGCCGCCACCATGGTCGGGTGCACCTCCCGCAGCGCCTCGGCCACCGTCTCGGGCTGTTCGACGTACGCCACGGTAATCCCGCGAAAAAAATAGGTGTAATCCACCACCCGCTCATACACGTGCGACAGCGGCAGAAACGACAGCCCAATGTCTCCCGGCAACACCTCGGCGTCCCGGCACGAATCGATCGCGTTCGACGTCAGATTCGCGTGCGTCAGCATCACACCCTTGGGCTCGCCCGTCGTCCCGGAGGTGTAGATGATCGTCGCCAGGTCCTTGCCGGTCACCTGCGCGGCGTTACGGCGATAGTGCGCGATATCGTCGTCGCCGGCCGTGGCGATCAGCGTTTCATAGTGCAGGATATCGCCCAGCAGTTCCGCCGGCGGTGACGCGGCGATAACCTGCTCCAGCTCCGGCAAACTCCCCCGGCACTCTTCGATTTTTCGGGCCTGCTCCTCGCCGGACGTGATCACCACCCGCGCGCCCGAGTCTTTCAGGATGTAGATCAAGCGGTCGTCCGACTCATGGAAATATACGGGCACGCTCGCCGCGCCCAGCCCGAGAATTGCAAAATCCGCTATCGCCCATTCGGGACAGTTCGGCGCGAAAACTCCTACCCGATCGCCCGCCTTGATTCCCAACTCCGCCAATGCCTTCGACAACCCGGCCACGCGCCTCAGCGTCTCGGCGCCCGGAATCGCTTCCCAAACCCCCGGCTCCGCCCCGCGCGATTTGCGGTACATCTGCGCCCGCGGATTCGCAAAATTATCGACCGCGTCGAGAAAACATTTTGTAATCGCCGGATATTCGGTGGTCATCGCCGCAACTCTAGCCCATCGCGTGCGCCCCATGCAATGACACGCACCCTTGCGCCCCGCCCATTCCGTACTAATATGGTCGCGTGATCCGTGCAAAGGACGCAGGGTGAAAATCGCCACCGACGAAGCCACCGGCTACCAGCCGCAGCGAGCACCACGCGGCACCACGCTTTCCTGCAAGGGCTGGCACCAGGAGGCGGCGCTGCGCATGTTGATGAACAACCTCGACCCCGAGGTCGCTGAAAAGCCTGAGGACTTGATCGTTTACGGGGGGCGCGGCAAAGCGGCGCGCGACTGGAAATGTTTTCACGCCATCGTCGTGTCTCTCCGCGCGCTTGAAAATGATGAAACGCTGCTGGTGCAGTCCGGCAAGCCCGTTGGTGTTTTCCGCACGCACCCTTACGCTCCGCGTGTTTTGATCGCCAATTCCAATCTGGTCGGGCACTGGAGCGACTGGAAGCATTTCGACGAGCTCGATCGCGCCGGCCTGATGATGTACGGCCAGATGACGGCCGGCAGCTGGATTTACATCGGCTCGCAGGGAATTTTGCAGGGTACCTACGAGACGTTCGCCGCAGCCGCGCGAAAACATTTTCAGGGCGACCTTTCCGGAAAACTGGTCGCCAGCGGCGGTATGGGTGGAATGGGTGGCGCGCAGCCGCTCGCCGCCACTCTCAACGGCGCCGCGTTCCTGGGCATCGACGTCGATCCTGAACGCATCAAGCGCCGGGTGAAGACCGGCTATTGCGACGTGATGGTGAACAATCTTGACGAAGCGCTGCGCATTCTGAAAAATGCCGTGCGCAAGCGCGAAGCGACCTCCGTCGGCTTGGTCGGAAACTGCGCGGACGTGATTCCAGAGCTTGCTCGTCGCGGCGTTGTGCCCGATCTGCTGACCGACCAGACCAGCGCGCACGATCCAGTCGGCGGCTACATCCCGCAGGGCCTCGATGTCGCGCAAGCGGCCGAGCTGCGCAAATCCGATCCCGACGCCTATCAAAAGCGTTCACTCGAATCCATGGCGCGCCACGTCGAAGGCATGCTGGCGCTCCAGAAACTCGGCTCCGTTACGTTCGATTACGGCAACAACATCCGTACGTTTGCCTTCCAGCAGGGCGTGAAGAACGCCTACGACTTTCCCGGATTCGTGCCGGCGTATATTCGCCCGCTGTTTTGCGAAGGGCGCGGCCCGTTTCGCTGGGCGGCGCTTTCCGGCGAACCGTCCGACATCCATCGCACAGACAAGCTCGTACTCGAGATGTTTCCTCACGATGAGATTCTCTGCCGCTGGATCGCCCTGGCGCAAAAACGCGTTCGCTTTCAGGGGTTGCCCTCGCGGATCTGCTGGCTCGGCTACGGCGAGCGCGACAAATTCGGTCTGGCGATGAACGATCTTGTGGCCAGCGGCGAATTGAAGGCGCCGATCGTGATCGGGCGCGATCATCTCGATTGCGGGTCGGTCGCCTCGCCCTATCGTGAGACCGAATCGATGCGCGATGGCTCCGATGCAGTGGCCGATTGGCCGCTGCTCAACGCGCTGCTCAATACCGCGAGCGGCGCGAGCTGGGTTTCGATTCACAACGGCGGCGGAGTCGGCATCGGCTACTCCCTGCATGCCGGGCAAGTTCTCGTGGCCGACGGGACGAAGGAAATGGCTGCGCGCATCGAGCGTGTCCTCACGAACGATCCGGGCATCGGCGTCGCTCGCCACGTCGACGCCGGCTACGTCGAAGCAGTCGACTTCGCCCGCAAGTCCGGCGTGAAAATTCCCATGTCATGATCGCTGGCGGCACCAGTAGTTTTTTGCCACTGTCCGCGTTAGTATCGGCGAACCGCCCTTGCCCGACTGGCTGATCACCGGCTGCTCGGAGCTGCTGACGCTACGCGGTCCCGTTCCGCGCCGCGGACGCGGCCTTGCCGAGTTGGGCCTCATTCGTGACGGGGCGATCCTCGTCCATGGCGATCGCATCACGGCGATCGGCCCGCGGAAAAGCATCGAGCACCATCGAGGCGCGCGCCGCGCGGAAAAACTCGATTTCGGCGGCCGTGTCGTGCTCCCCGGCTTCGTCGACGCACACACGCACCTGGTATTCCCCGAAAGCCGTGCGGCGGAATACGAGCAGCGTAATTCCGGAAAAACGTACGAGGAAATAGCGCGCGACGGCGGTGGTATCCGCTCAACCGTGAAGCACACGCGGACCGCGAGTTCGAAGTCGCTGCGCGAACATGCCCGCGCGCATCTCCGGCAATTCGCGGCGCACGGGACCACGACGCTCGAAGCGAAAAGCGGCTATGGCCTCAATTGGAAGAGTGAAGTCAAGATTCTCGACGTGCTCGACCAGCTTCATCAGCACCAGCCGATCGACATCGTCCGCACATTTCTCGGCGGGCACGTGGTTCCCACGGAATATCAGAAAGCTCCCGAAAAGTTCGTTGATCTGCTGGTGAAGCGTTGGATTCCCACGGTTGCGACCGCCGGGCTCGCGGAGTTCTGCGACGTGTACTGCGACACCGGCGCGTTCACGGTGGCCCAGTCGCGCAGGATCTTGTCGGCCGGGCGCGCCTGCGGACTCGTACCGCGCATTCACGCCGAGCAGCTGGCGCGTACGGGCGCGGCGCGGCTCGCAATCGAGATGCAAGCGGCGAGCGCGGATCATCTCGAAAAGATCGATCACGGCGACGTGCGCGCGCTCTCGCTTTCGAATGTCACCTGCATTCTGCTGCCGGGCTGCTGCTTCCATCTTGGCCTGGGCGGCTACGCGCCCGCGCGGGAGCTGATCGCGGCCGGCGCGATCGTAGCGTTGGCCACGGATTTCAATCCGGGCACGAGCCCGACGGTAAGCATGTCGATGATTATGTCGCTGGCCTGTACGCAGATGCGCATGACTCCGGCCGAGGCGATTGCGGCGGCGACGATCAATCCCGCTTACTCGTTGCGCCTGCATGATCGTGTCGGCTCGCTCGAAGTTGGCAAATATGCGGACCTGGCCGCATTTGACGTCGCCAGCTACCGCGAAATTCCGTATTATTTTGGCGTGAACCTCTGCAGCCTAACCATGAAGCGCGGTGCGATCATCCACAGCAAGAAACGTTAGCCGATGAAACCGCTTGTCGAGTGTGTTCCCAATTTTTCCGAGGGCCGCGTGACGGCGAAAGTCGACGCCATCGTCAACGCGATGCGGGCGGTGCCGGGTGTGTATCTGTTGGCGCGCGAAAGCGACGCGGACCATAACCGCAGCGTGGTTACGCTGGCGGGCGAACCGGAAGCAGTGCGCGATGCCGTGGTGCTCGGAGTTGGCAAAGCGGCCGAAGTGATCGATCTGACGCGCCAGACCGGCGCGCATCCGCGCATCGGCGCAACCGACGTGGTGCCGTTCGTGCCCATCCACAACGTCACGATCGAGGATTGCGTCAAACTGGCGCACGAAGCCGCGCAGGAAATCTGGAGCCGCTATCAGATCCCGGTGTATCTGTATGAAGCTGCGGCGCAGTGGCCCGAACGCACGAATCTGGAAAACATTCGGCGTGGACAGTTCGAAGGCCTGCGCGAGGAGGTGCAGCGCAATCCACAGCGCGCTCCCGATTTCGGCGAGCCGCGCCTGCACCCGACGGCCGGCGCGACCGTGGTGGGTGCGCGCAAATTCCTGATCGCCTACAACATCAATCTCAATACCGCCGATCTGGATATCGCCAAGCGCATCGCGAAGACGATTCGGTTCTCAAGCGGCGGAATGCCCTGCGTGAAAGCGATGGGTGTGGACCTACGCGCGCGAAATCTGGCGCAGGTTTCGATGAACCTCACGGATTTCGAGCAGACCGGGGTTCACACGGTCTTCGAGCGGGTAAGAAATGAAGCGGAGCGGCTGGGCGTCGGAATCGTCGGCAGCGAAATCGTGGGATTGATTCCGCGCCGTGCGATTGAAATGACCGCGGAGCACTTTCTGAAGGTCGAGAACTTTTCCTCCGCCCAGGTGTTAGAAAATCGACTGGAAGAATCGCTGGCCGAGGCGGCGAAAAGCCACGCGAGCCTAGCCGCAAGGGCACAGCCGTTCATCGATGCAGTCGCCACTCCCACGCCCGCTCCCGGCGGCGGATCGGTGGCCGCACTGGCCGGTTCGCTCGCAGCGGCTCTAGGGCAGATGGTGGCCGGTATTTCCAGCAAGAAGAAATCGCTGGCAGCCCATGCCCCGCAGCTCGAGTCGATCGCGAAGGAGTTGCAGCAGGCCTCAAAGGCTTTGGCCGAGGGAATCGATCGCGACGCGACGTCGTTCGATTCCGTGCTGGCGGCCTACCGGCTTCCGCGCGACACTGCCGAAGCATCGAGCAGCCGTGACCGCGCGATCCAGAAGGCGCTGGTGGGCGCCGTAGGCGTGCCGCTTGAGATGGCGCGCCGTGGCGCCGAGGTTTTTGACACGCTCGGGCAACTGGAACCGATGGCCGGGCCGTCTATGTTGTCAGACGTGCGCGTGGGCCGCATGATGGCCGCGACGGCGGTTCGCGGCGCGCTCGAAAATGTGAACACGAATCTCGCATCCGTAACTGATACGGCTTTCGCCAGCAGCGTGCGCGCGGAGGTGTTATCTCTCAGCATCCGCGTGGGTGAAAGTGCCGTCGCCACCGGCCGTTAGAGCTATCCTGAAGCCCTGAGGTTACTAAAGTGAAACGACAAATACGGTGGTTTGCGGGAATCGGACTGCTGGCATCGCTTGTGTACACGACCGCGCTGGCACTGATGCCTCAGCCGACCTCCGCCGGATCGCTCAGCACCGCCGTCATCGGCATGTTTCCGAAGGAAGTGGGCGAATTCACCTACGCGGATCTGAAAGGGGCGCGAAAATTCCCCTGGTTCAGCCAGCTGAAAGAGCAGCTGTTGCCGAGCCACTTCCGCGATTTCGAGAAATTCCTGGCCTCCGCGGGTGTCGATCCGAATACGCAGGTCGACGAGCTCGCCTGGGGCGGAATCAGCGCCACGAAAACCAGCGGCGAAGAGGTCGTGGGCGTAGCCTTGGGTGCGTTCAACCCCTCCGCCAGCGAGGACCACTTCAAGACGCAAAAACTCCCGATGATTGACTATCACGGCTATCACATGTACGCGTTCGGTACGGGCTCCGGCGCGGGGGATATTCTGTTCATGTACATTGATGCCAATACCGCGGCGTTCGGCAGCCGTCCGGCGCTCGAAAAACTGGTGGACGTTCGCACGGGAGTGACCGAAAGCCTGCTGGCCAACGACCTGATTTTTCCGCTGATTAATGAAGCCAACGGCACGGGGCTGATCTGGGGCGTGCTCAACAAGGACTATGCGCACATGGCGCTGACGCAGCTGCTGCCGGAAGCGAGTCAGTTCGCGCAAGCGGTGCCGATCGTGGGCCGGATCAAGGCCATGACGATTAGCGTGACCGCCGACAGTGGAATCGATGCGAATTTCCAAGCGGTCTGCAGCACGCCCGACGATGCCAATCTGCTGGCTGCGGGAATGCAAGGCGCGCTGATGATGCGCCGCTATCAGGAAGCGCAGGGCCATCCCGACCTTGCGGGCGCTCTCGATCAGGTGCGCATTTCACCGGCCGGCGACCGATTGAAAATCGATCTTCCGGTAACCCAGGACCAGCTGCTCTCGATCATCAAGACGCGTGCGCTTGCCACGTCGATGTGAACTGGCGACGATCTGACTGGGTAAGGACTTTCAGGAGAAGCAATTTCAGCAAGCCGAGCCGGATTTCGCTGCACCGCAGGACTTCAATAACGTCACTCGCACGCCGCCTTCGCGCGATTCGCATCGGATGCGATCGTTCGCCCTGCCTTCCAATTGCTTGCGCATCCGTTCCGGGTTGGGACCCGCCGGCGATTCGAACGTGAGCTCCAAGCGATCCGGGAATTCATCGACGATCAGCCGCGTGGTCGCTGCGGCGCTTCCGTGGGCGGAAACCGCCATTTCACGAGATGCGTTGGCGGCGGCGGACGCAACCTCCCGTTGAGCGTCCTCCGAGAAACCTGCCCGCCCTGCCGCATGAGCGACGATGGTCTCTACCGAGGCAAGGAGCCGCGGATCGTTGTCGAGGTTGCATTCGATTCGACTGGTTCGGGCGCCCGGGGCAGCGGAGGAAGGCTTCGCAGCAGGCTCTGCGCTCATCGAAATTCCCCGGACTCGGCCACGTGCAGATCGCAGGCTTCGCGGCAATCCGGGCAGTAATACATGCCATCCTCGCAAAGACGGATATTTTCCATGGACTGGCAGAAGGAACAGTATTTCTCGCAAGTGCACTGGTGTTCCGTCTTGTCGCACTGCGCGCAAACGACGATCGTCGCCATGGTTGTCCCTCCGCCGGGAGCCGGGTTCGCCTCACACAATACTAGGTGACAGACGCGCCCGAGACAAGCGCACCCGAGCCCATCGAAGCGCCGGCCCGGCTAGCGCTGCTTCTCGTTCCGGGCCTTTTCGACAGGCAAAGCTCGCTGTGCCGCTACCGTCGGCTTGATTTCCGACGTCGCCGTTGCCGGAGTAGTCGCCGGAAAGGTCAGCTCGCGTCCGTCGGAAATCGCGGCAGCAGCTTCGGAGCGCGATTCAGGTACTGGCGAAGCCATCGGCACCAGCGCGCCTTCGGCTTCCTTCAGGAAGGTCAGGCCGGTATCGCCCTGATTCCAGTCAATCGAGATCACGTCGCCGAGCTGCACCTGGCTGGTCGCCAGCAAGCTGGCCAGCGGATACACCACGTTGCGTTCAATCGCGCGCTTCAGGTGACGCGCGCCATATTTGAGGTCCGTGCCCTCGCGCAGCAGGAAATCCCGCGCGGGCTGCGTGACGCGGAACAGGAAGCGGCCTTTGGCGGTTTCGAGCACGCGCTGCTGCACCATACCCAGCTCGATTTCGAGGATCTGTTCGAGCTGCTGTGAGCGCAACGGATGGAACACAACGACTTTGTCGATGCGGTTCATGAACTCCGGCGCGAATTTGCGCTTGGCCGCTTCGGCCGCCGTTCGCTCGACCTTCTGGTCGAGGCCCGTCTGGGTTTCCGGCCGCAACAGGGGCGCAAAACCCATTCCACCGGTCATCAGCTCGGTGATTTCTCCGCCACCGAGGTTCGAGGTCATGAAAATCATGGTCTGCGAAAGATCGACGCGGCGATTGTCGCCGAGCGTGAGCGTGGCCTTGTCGAGAATGCCAAGCAGTAGTTGCCAGAGCGCGTCGGAGGCTTTCTCGATTTCGTCAAACAGAAGGAAGCTAATCTTCAATTTGTCGGTGTGATATTGGGCGAGCGCCTCCTGCGTGATCAGCGGATGCGTCTCGCGGTGCCCAAGGTATCCCGGAGGCGAACCGATCAGCTTGGCGATTTCATGCGAGTGCTGGAATTCTGCGCAATCGATCTTGATGACCGCGCGCGGATCGCCGAACAGCACTTCGGCCGTTGCTTCCACCACGCGCGTCTTACCCGCGCCAGTCGGCCCGAGGAATAAGAGATTCCCCACCGGGCGCCCGGGCGAATTCAAACCGGCGCGAAACACCTGGTACAGATCGACGACAGCCTGCACCGCTTCGTCCTGCCCAACGATCTTTCGTCGCAGCCCTCCCTCGAAATCACGCGACTCCACGCTGCGGAGGGTCGGGTCGAGTTGTAGTGCTTGCGCGCCCATGGCAATGCTCCCTACCGGAACTTTCTGCCGCTTTCAAGATTGCGCGGTTCGGAGCGCTCGAATTGATCGAGCTTGATATCCACCGTCGACCGCAGCAATCGCAATTGCGTGACCAGTTCCCGGCTCGAATTGGCGCGATCCGTCAACACCAGCATCGGCGGTGAAAGATCGGCCAGGTCCAGGTTAAGGTTGCGTAAGGAATGCATCAGGTTCTGCACATACAGCGAACGTATATTGAACAGCTCGACCCGGCTGCTGACCCGCTCCCGCAGGTTTGACCAGTCCAGCTCGAGGAAAGGGTGGCTCCGGGACACCGTGCGGACCACTTCGTCGGTGATGCGCGGCCTCTCGCCCAGCCGCGCCAGTTGGAGCTGCTGCACTTTCCCTTGCCGGCGCACGTTGTGCACCAGAAAGTAGGTGTTCCCTTTTCGTCGTACGAAAGCCACGACTATCTCTCCTTCGAGCCGGGCACCACGTCCAACTGGGACGTAGTGTATGGGCCGTCCACTACACGGTCAATGGTACGATGCAAGAGATGGACCAAAGTTGCATCGAATCGGTTAATGCCGGGCCGGAAAGCGCCGCCGATAGGGGAGTGCTGCAAATAAGGGGTTTGATGACGGCGGCAGGCTGCGTGGGCAAGCAAATTTCGATCGCACTCATTTGGATGCTGAATCGAGGCGCCGGGAAGCTTCGAAGGAGGGCCCCATGTCGTGGGAGTTGGTATACCAAGTGGTGAAAAAGATCCCGCGCGGACGCGTGACCACCTACGGTGAGTTGGCGAAGCGGCTGCGGATTCGCGGCGGTGCGCGCGTGGTGGGCTACGCGATGGCGGGCTGTCCCAACGGGCGCGGAATTCCGTGGCACCGCGTGGTGGGCGCCGGCGGACGGCTGATCATTCGCGAGCCCTACGGCAGCTTGCAACGGAAGCTGTTGGAGTCGGAAGGCGTCAAGATTGAAGGCGCGCGAATCGACATGAAGCTGTACGCTCTCGCGCCGCCGAAAAAGAAATTCTCCGCTCGGTCGCGAAAACGGGCGCGTCCGCAGGCTCCCCGACGCGCACGCTGATTCGCGCGGCTCCCGGCGATTGTGTTGTAGTATTGTTTCTCCCCGACACTAGGGATTCAGTCCGTGGGCGAACCCATCATTCAGGTCGAGAACCTCTACAAGAACTACGGCGCCGTGGAAGCGTTGCGCGGCGCGAGTTTCGCCGTGCAGGAAGGCGAGGTTTTTGGCCTGCTGGGCCCGAACGGCGCCGGGAAAACGTCAACCATCGAAATCTTGGAAGGCCTGCGGACAGCCGATCGCGGCGTGGCCCGGGTTTGCGGCCTCGATCCTGAAAAAGCCGGCGAGAAATTCAAGGAAATCATCGGAGCGGTTTTGCAAGCCACTTCCCTTCCGCAGAAACTGCGCGTACGGGAGGCGCTCGACCTGTTCGCGAATTTCTATCCCAAGCGGACCGATGTGAGCACGTTGCTGAAACGTTTTCAACTCGAGGAAAAAGCCAACGCTTTCTACAGCGAGCTTTCCGGCGGGCAGAAGCAGCGACTGGCGCTGGCCATGGCGCTGGTGAACGATCCGCGGGTCGTATTTTTGGACGAGCCGACGGCGGGCCTCGATCCGCAGGTCCGGCGGGAAATTTACGACATCATCGCCGAGCTGCGCGGCAGCAAAAAGACCGTGCTGATCACCACCCACTACATCGAAGAGGCCGAGCGGCTGTGCGACCGCGTGGCGATTATCGACCACGGCCGCGTGATCGCGCTGGGCACGCCGCGCGAATTGAAGCAAGGCTCGGCCGGAACCACGCGCATCGAGGTGCGAGTCGCGCGCCCGCTCACAAATGGCATGATGGGCAAGCTGGACGGCGTAGCGAGCTGCCACGAGTTCGACGGCGCGTGGGTGCTGAGCTCGACGCGCCCGCCGGCGACCATTGTCGCGCTGGTGAAACAACTGGAAGCGGAGAGTAACGAGCTGCAGAGCCTGGAAATGTTTTCGCCGTCGCTCGAGGACGTGTTCATCGAACTGACCGGACGCCGGTTACGGGAGTGACATGGGAATCTGGAGCCGTACATGGACGCTGACGAAGGTGCGATTGGTGCTGGCAACGCGCAATCGCGCGTTCTTCTTCTTCAGTCTGGTGATGCCTCTGATCTTTCTGGTCGGCGCCGTGGTGTTCATCGGGAATCACACGCAGTGGGCTGGTTACATCCTCGGCGCGATTCTGACCACGACCGTCATGGGCAGCTTCTGGGGGCTGAGCGTGCAGCTTGTCACATTTCGCGAACAAGGAATTCTGCGCCGATTCCGAATCGCGCCCGTGGGAGCGGGACCGATGCTCGCATCGAGCATCATTGCGAACTATTTCATGGCGCTTCCGGTCGTTACGCTGGAGATTCTGGTCTGCCGCTTCGTGCTGCACATGCAGAATTGGGGGAACCTTCCAGCGATCGTGCTGCTGGTGACGATTGGCTCGGCGACGTTTTCCTCCCTCGGGCTGATCGTGGCCAGCGTGACGAACACCATGCAGGAAACGCAGATGATCAACAACCTGATCTGGATGGGATTCATTTTTCTGGGCGGGGCTACCATCCCGATCG
>Ga0210385_10002174_pt1 | contig 11825 bp, 9 predicted proteins | sample IncBWH26OmetaG_FD_160107 | JGI IMG/M metagenome (GOLD analysis project Ga0210385, IMG submission 160107) | Forest soil microbial communities from Barre Woods Harvard Forest LTER site, Petersham, Massachusetts, United States - Inc-BW-H-26-O ... | reverse complement strand
CAGCTGCGCGGCGCCTGTCCAACCTGCAACGGCATCGGTTCCGTGATGTCGCCGCAATCCGTCGCCATCGATACGATGCGCCACGTGCGCCAAAACAGCCAGCACGACCACTCGCATTCTCCGGTCTTCGTTTATGCCGCACCCACCGTTGCTGCGCAGATGGAGTTCTGGTACGAAGACGAAGTGCTCGAGCTGTCCAAAGAGATCGATTCCAAGATTCACATGCGCGTCGATCCGTTGATTCATCCGGAGCGCTCGCGCGTCGAACGCATCGCTAAACCAGTCGAGCAGTTGCGCCCGATTCGCGTGGGCGACGAAGTCGAAGTGGATTTGCTTCCCGGGCGTCTGCCCAATGCAACTTCGGCGACCGCGGTCATCGGCGATCGCATCGTCGAAGTCGAAAACGCCGCGAACAATGCGGGCAATGCGGCGAAGATTCGCGTGCTCGACATCGACGACGATCAGGATTACGTACTCGCCGAGCTCGTCGCGGCCGTAGCCGGCGAAGCGAAGAAGAAACGCCGTCGCGGCGGCAAGCGCAAGGGCCCGCTCACTGCGGCCGAGCAAGCCGCGCAACTGCGCGAACTCGCTGAAGAAGCGGCGTCGCAGCAGCAAGCACGTCCGCCGATCGGCATCACCACGGTCACCGAAGAGGAAGAGGCCGAGGATCCGGCGCTCGCCGCCGAAGCGAAAGGCGAGCACCAACCCGATGCGATCATCATCAACGAAAGCGAAGCGCTCCAGCGCGAAGGCGCCGGCGGCAAGAAACGCCGTCGTCGTCGCCGTCGTGGACGGGGAGGTCGCGGCAACGGTGAAACCGCGCGCTTCGATGTTGCCGCGCAAGTCGGCATCACGCCGCAGAGCGCGGCCGCACAAGCTGAGTTCGACGACGAAGAAGAAGACGACGACGAAATCGAAGTCGAAGCGCAGCCGCCGATGCACGCGACAGCCGTGCCCAGCACCAATGGCGAAACCGGCGGCAAACGTCGCCGTCGTCGCCGTCGTCGCCGCGGACGCGGTGGCGTTGGACCGGGTGGCGAGCAACAGCAACATCAGGACGGTCCCACCGGTTCGTTGCCGATGAGTCCGTCAGTTCCGGATCGTCATGTCTTCCGCGTCGACACGCGAGGCTCGGCCCAGCCGACCGGCATGACCGCGCCGCGCGAACCATCGCGCGCGATCACGCCGGCACGCAAAGCCGCACCGCCGGCGGTCGAGGCGCCCCCGCCGCATCTGACGCTACCGTCGGAAGAACTGGGCCACGCCACACCCACGCGTCGTCGTCGCACGCGCACGACCGGCGTTGCCAAACTCGAGACAACCGTGATGCAGGCGCTGCCGGCACCGGTCGAAGAGAAGCCCAAGCGCACGCGCAAGAAGGCCGCCGATGCGGTCGCTACCGATGGCGAAGTTGCCGCACCCAAGAAAAAAGCGAGCGGCGTAAAGAAAACGTCGACGCGCAAAAAGACGTCGACAACAGCCACGAGCACTCGAAAAAAGAAGACGACCTAGAATAAAAAGGCCCGGCGCTTTCGCCGGGCCCTTTTATTGCACAGAGGGCGCTAGTTATTCGCCGTGCCGTTGATCGCGCTCAAGTGCGCGACGCGGTCGTCGACGTACTGCATTGCGCGCCGCAGTTGCGGATCGGTCTTCGGATCGCCGAAGCGCGCGGTGCGCGGTTCCGCAATCACGATGTCCGGATCGATGCCGAGGTGATTGATGTCGCGATTGTGCGGGGTGAGATACCGCGCGGTCGTGATCTTCACCGCCGAGCCGTCCGGCAGCGGATAGATCGTTTGCACGACGCCCTTGCCGAAGGTCTTGGTGCCGACCAACGTGCCGACGCCCGAGTCTTGAATAGCGCCTGACGTGATCTCCGACGCCGATGCGGTGAATTGATTCACCAGTACCGCCAGCGGTACCGGCGGCGTGATAGCGGTGTCGCTCGCTTCGAGCGTCGTGATGTTCGAACCGCGCGATTCCACCGAGACGATCGGGCCCGACGAGATGAACTTCGAGCTGACGCCCACGGCCGCATTAAGGTAGCCGCCGCCGTTGTTGCGCAGGTCGAGAATGTAGGCGCGCGCGCCCTTCTTTTGCAAGCGGTCCAGCGCGGCCGTTAACTCGGTTGTGGTATCGCGGCCGAAGACCGTGAGCGCGACGTAGCCGATGTTGTTCGGCAGCATCTTATCGAACACGCTGAGCTGGTGAATCTTTGCGCGCGTGATCGTAATCGGTGGCAGCGCCTTGCCATCGCGCTGCAGGGTGATCGAGACCTTCGTACCCTCTTTGCCGCGCAGATGTCCGCTGGCGCGATCGATCGACCAACCCTTGGTCGATTGTCCGTCGATCGCGATGATCAGATCGTCTTGCTGCACCCCGAGTTTGTCGGCCGGTGCGTCGGGCACGACGTCGCTGACCGCAATGTAGTGGCTCGCGTCATCCTCTTGAATGACGATACCGGTCCCGCCGAAGTCCGAGCCGTCGAGTCCGGTATTGAGCTCGGCGTAGTCCTTCGGATCCAAAAAGCCGGTGTAGCGATCGTGCACCGAGTTGAGCATGCCCGCAATTGCTGAATAGGTGAGGTCGCTCGCGGAGACCGCTTTGCCGGCGGCGCGCTGGGCATCTTCGACATCGAGCTCGATCGCGCGAACGTTGGCTTCGTCGGTACCGGCGTGTAAGTTCGGGATCTTCGCGTTGACGTGATGCTTGCCGAGCGCGTCGACCAGCGCGTCACGCGCGCCATCGAGCACCTGCTGATCGTCGACCTTCTTGTAAAACTCGCTGGTCAAGTCGTGATAGCTGGTCGAGATTTCATTGGCCTGCGCGGTGCTGATCGTAGCCGGCGTCGCGGCCGAAGCTGCGGCGTGCACGAGCAAACCGGCGGCGATGCCGCCTGCGAGGATGAGGGAGAGAAGGCGCTTCATGGTGACCGATCTATTTGAGGAGCTGTGCGAGTTGAGTCTTCGCGACGGCGAGCTGCTTGTCAGTAGGACTGTCGAGCGGCACGTCGTCGCCTTGCGGGACGATAACGTCCGGGGTGATGCCTTTGTGTTGGATCTCGCGTCCGAGCGGGGTCAGATATCGCTGGGTCGTGATCTTCAACGCTCCGCCATCGGGCATGTCGTAAATACTTTGGATGACGCCCTTGCCGAAGGTTTTCGTACCTACGATCTTGGCCAGGTGGTAATCCTGTAACGCGCCCGCTGTAATCTCGGATGCGCTGGCGGTGTAGCGGTTGACCAGGACGACGAGCGGTTGGCCGCCGATCGCGTCGCCTAAGGCTTCTTCGACCTGGCGATGCCCCTCGCGATCGATCGTCGAGACGATCGTGCCTTGCGGAATGAACAGGCTCGAGATCTTCACCGCGGCGTCGACCAGACCGCCGCCGTTGTAGCGCAGGTCGAGGATGTAGCCCTTGGCGTTGTGCGATTTCCCGTAGAGTATCGCGCTCTTCACTTCGTCAGCCGACGTCGAGCCGAAGTCGGTGAGCCGAATGTACTCATATCCGTCTTTCTCCATGCGCTTGGAGACCGTCGGCACGTGAATGATCGCTCGCGTGATGTTCCAGTGCCGCTCGCCTGGCTTCTTGTACGGATGCGTCGTCATCACGACGTGCGAGCCCGCGTCGCCGCGAATCCAGTGCTCGACCACGTCGATCGGCACGCCGCGCACGCTACGACCGTCGACCGTGTCAACGATTTCGCCCGGCTTCATGCCGGCCAACGCCGCTGGTGCGCCGTCGATTGGCTGGAGCACGACCTCGTTGTCTTTGAGCTGATAGATGTAGACGCCGATGCCGCCGAAATTGCCGCCGTTGAGCGATTCTTGGAGGCTTTCAATCTCTTTGGGCGTGAGGTAGACCGTGTACGGATCGTCGACCGAGTTCATCACGCCGCTCAGCGCGGCTTCGGTCAATCCGGTCGCGGCGCCGGAGCCCAAGCGCTTACCGTACGTGCGCTGCGCGTACGAGACAACCGTTGCCATGCGCTGCGCGTCTTCGTTCGGATCGCCACTCGCGATCTCGTCGGGCAGCGATGGATGCGCGATGTGATTGCCCTGCAGATACTTGGTGAGCGCTTGTGATTCGCCGCGGAAGGGCACTTGCGGATCGAACGGTTTGTAGTATTCCGTTTGCAGATCGGTCAGCTCTTTTTCGAAGAGCTCAACCGGCGGTACGTTCCCCGGCGCGTCGCCACGCAGCGAAGCGCCGGCGTCGCCGACGCTCACGGTGAGTTGCGGTTGCGTCGTTTCGACGTTGTGCAGCCAAAGCGAAAGACCGCCGACAAGCGCGACGACGAGGAGCACGAGCGCGGCCATCAGCGCCCGGAACTTACCGGTCATGGGATCGATCATACCCGCCTAGCTTAACGAGAGGTGGGCCTTATTCCGTTTCGCTAGGGCGAGTGAAGGCGCTGTGCGGGATCGACCGGCTTGCCGTTCACGCGGATTTCGAAGTGCACGTGCGGTCCCGTGCACTCGCCGGTGCAGCCGACCGCTCCGATGGCTTGGCCTTGCTTGACTTGCTGTCCCGCAGACACGTAAAAGGCCGAAAGATGCCCGTAACCGGTGGAATAGCCACCGCCGTCATCGATCAAAATGAAGTTGCCGTAGCCGCCGTACCACTGTGCCATGATCACGGTACCGCCGGCGGATGCGGTAATCGTCGTGCCGGTCGGCGCGGCGATGTCGAGCCCTTGATGGAATTCGGGCGCGCCGCCAAACGGATTGGAGCGCCAGCCGAAGGGCGACGTAATCGTGCCCGAGACCGGCCACCCAAATGCACCCGGCGCGTTGGTCTGCACCTCGTTGCCGACGATGCCTTGCGCGCGGCGCTGCGCTTCGAGTTGGCGCGCGCGCTCTTGAATGAGCGCTTCGAGTTGTGCTTCCTCCGACGCGGAAAGATCTTCCATCTCGGCGACTTCGCTTGCGACGTGACGACGCTGGCCGTCGGCAACGGCAACCAGATTGCGGCGCTCGTCGGCCAGCGTATCGAGTTGGTTGCGCGTCTGCTGCTGCGCTTGCGTCTCACCGTTCAACTCGAGCTGCGTTCGTTGGAGTTCGGCTTGAATCGCGGCGACGTGTTGGGCAGCCGCGCGGCGTTCGCGCACCGCTTCTTGGTTGGCGTCGATGAGCAGATGCAGATCCTGCCAGCGTTCGACGAACTGTGTGAAGGTGCGCGCCGAGAGCAGGACCGAGAGATAGTTGAGGTCGCCGTTTTCGTAGATCTCAACCAGACGTTCGCGCAGCACCCGATCGTGGAGCATAAACGACTGCTGCGCCGCGCGCAACTGGATTTCGTTCCAGTCGGCCTTGCGTTCTGTCGAGTGCTGCGCCGCGTTGAGTTGATCGAGCTGCGTGCTGACTTGACCGATTGCAGCATTGGTCTCGTTGAGTTGTGCTTGGAGGCCCTGTACCTTGACCGTTGCGGCATTGAGCTGGGCACGCTTGACGTGGAGCTTGGCTTGAATAGCCGCCGCTTTCTGACGTTCCGCCTCGATGCGTTGCTGCAACGTCGTGCTCTTCGCACCGGCCGCCGCCGGAATCATGGCGAGGATCGTTAGGACGCAGAGAATCGTCCTCATTAGCGAGCTGATCGTTGGCGAGCTGGTCATTGGCGACGCTTGTCCTTTACATAGACCGAGCCGGCGATGGATTTTGCATAGCGCTTGAGTTCGGCGGCGGCCTCACCGACCTGCGCATAGTTGCTGAGTTGACCGCGGTCGTTGCTGACGATCGCCATCGAGAGCGTGATGATGGGGAAGCGATTGAGCGCGCCGCGGCGATCGCGGGTCTCGATGAATCCGGCGCGCAAATCTTTGGCTGAATACAGATTGCGAATGTCGCGATCGAATTCGGCGATGACTTCCTTGGCGATCTCCTCGGCGCGGTCGTTGTGCGTGACCACGATGAAGTCGTCGCCGCCGATGTGTCCAACGAAGTCGTTTGCCGTGCCGCGACGGCGCACCGCGTCGACCGTCACGCGCGCGAGCAGCACGATCGCTTCGTCACCGTGCGTGAAGCCGTAGACGTCGTTGAAGGCTTTGAAGTTATCGAGATCGAGGTAGATGACGCCGAAGGGCTCGTTCGCGTCGATGCGCCGGCGGAGTTCGGCTTCGATGGCCAAATTGCCAGGTAGACGGGTGAGCGGTGAGAGCGACGAGTCGACTTCGACGCGACGGATTTTGGCGCGCACGCGCGCGAGCAGTTCTTGCGGGCCGAACGGCTTGGTGATGTAGTCGTCGGCGCCGGCTTCGAAGCCGCGGAGTTTATCCTCGGTCTCGCCCTTCGCCGTAAGAATGATGATCGGCACGTTGGCAATCGACGGGTTCTGATGGTTGCGAATTCGTTTGGCGACTTCGTAGCCGTCCATGTACGGCATCATCAGGTCGAGCAAGACGATATCGGGCTGCAGGTTCTCGATCGTCGAGAGCGCCTCAGCGCCGTCGGACGCGGTCTCCACCGCGAAGCCGGCCAGCTCGAGATTGGTCGAGATGATCTTACGCAAATTGCGATCATCGTCGACAACGAGCACGCGATGCCCGGCGCCCTGTGCAAGGTCCTTCATGAACCTCTCCGCGCGTTGGGAGACGGGAGCGACATCGTAAACGTGCTCCCGCCGTGCGGGACGCTTTCGACGGAGACCGTGCCGCCGTGCGCTTGCACGATCTCGCGCGCGATCGTGAGGCCGAGGCCGCTCCCACCGGTTGCGGCGGTAAGGTTGCGCTCGACGCGATAGAAGCGATCGAAGATGTACGGCAGATGCTCCTCGCCGATGCCGATACCGCTGTCAAGAACTTTCACCGCAACCGTCACCCCTTCGTCGCGGCCTTCGATTGCGACGGTCGCTGATTGCGACGAGAACTTGAGCGCGTTATCGATCAAATGCAAGAGCGCATTGCCGAGCAAGTGCGGATCGCCGCTGAGCGTGACCGCGGTCGACCGACGCTCGATCCGCTCGGCCGCGCTTGGCCCCAGGCGCTCGGCGGTTTGGTCGATCAGCTCGTCGAGCGTTACGCGCGCGCGAGTTGAAAGCAAATGTTGCGCGTTGACGCGTCCGACAAGCAGCAGATCGTCGACAGCGCGCGTGAGGCGATCGGCCTGTTCCTCGATCGTGGCCAGAAAGTCGTTGCGATGATCGGCGAGCGCATCGGGATTCGAGCGCATCGTCGTGGCGTACGCCTTGATGGTGGCGATCGGCGTCTTGAGCTCGTGCGAAACCGCGGCGACGATTTCTTCTTTGAGCTGTTCGATGGCGGCGAAGCGCCTTTCGCGGCCAAATGAAATAAGCCAACCTTCATCGATGCTGAGGGTGGTTGCGTGTAGGCCTTTGCGCCGTTCGTCCTTGCTGAATAGCACGATCGGTTCAGGAACAGCCGCGAATGCCAGCGGCGGCTCGATACGCTCGAAGAGCTCGTCGATCGGTTGACCGACGGCAGCAGCGCGAGCAATACCCGTGATCGCCGCGGCGGACGCGCTCCAGGCGCTGACAGTGCCCTCCGGGCCGACATAGGCAATTCCGTCGGAGATACAGTCCGCGAGCGCATCGAAATCAACATCGACGCGAAGGTGCATCAGCGGTTCACGCTACGTTCGCAGGTGACGGCCGACGGAGATCCACGAGGCGACGATGCCGATCGCGCCGCCGGCAGCCACCAGCTGCGCGATCAGCAGCAACCCGTTAATCGGCGCCGCATTGAAGGCAATCCACGGAAGCGCGAGCGCGATCTTCGGCCAGAGCGCATAGCGAGCGACCACTAAGAGCAGCACCGCGATCAACGAACCCAGGACGCCGTCGAGCAGTCCTTCACAGATGAAGGGCGCGCGAATGTACATGTTGGTCGCGCCGACGAGCTGCATGATCGAGATTTCACGACGGCGCGCGAAGACCGTCAGGCGAATCGTATTCGAAATGATGATGCCTGCCACGACGAGGAAGAGCGCGATGACGCCGATGCCGACGCGATGCATTACGTCGCCAAGCTGCAGCAAACGCGACACGACGTCCTGTGGAAAGAGCACCTTGTCGACACCGGGTTGCGTCTGCAACTCGGCAGCGATGGTGGGAACGCGCTGCGGGTCCTGGACCCAGACGCGGAGTTTGTCGGGCAACGGGTTTTCGGTCAGGAGCGATGAGGTGTCGATCTTGCCGTGTTCCTCGGCACTGAGTTCCGAGAGCCCTTGCTTCTTCGGAACGAACTGCGTCGAGGCGATGCGCGGGTCGTGCGCGAGCGCGGCGCGCAACGCATCTTCCTGCTTCGTCGAGACGTCACTCTTGAAGTACACGGAGATCTCGATCTGATTGAGCAGATCTTTCCCGACTCCCGCGAGCATCTGATGGACGAAGAGGAAGGCGCCGAGGAGGACGATGGTCATGGCGACCGAGCCTATTGCGGTCGCTTGCATGCCGGCGTTGCGCGTGAAGTTGCGCAACACCTCACCCAGAAAGAATTTGACCTTGCCCGAGTCCAAGATAGTAATAGCCCCGTTCTTCGTCGGTTACGACCTTGCCATCTTCGAGACGCACGACGCGGCGGCGCATACGATCGACGACGGCTTGGTTGTGAGTGGCGACGAGCACCGTCGTGCCCTTGAGATTGATGCGCAGCAACAACTCCATGATCTCGGTCGTGTTCGAGGGATCGAGATTGCCGGTCGGCTCGTCGCAGAGCAAGATTTTCGGATTGTTGACCAGCGCGCGCGCGATGGCGGTGCGTTGCTGCTCGCCGCCGGAGAGTTCACCGGGATACATGCGGCTCTTGTGCGCGAGGCCGACCAGGTCGAGCGCGCGCGGCACTTGGCGCATGACGTCTTTGGTGTGCGCACCGGTTACCTGCATCGCGAAGGCGACGTTCTCCCACACCGTCTTGTCGCTGAGCAGTTTGAAATCTTGAAAGACGACGCCGAGGTGCCGGCGTAACGCCGGGACGCGGCTACGACGAAGCCGGTCAACACGAATACTGTCGACCGTGATTTCACCGTTGCTGGGAAGCTGTTCGCGGTAGAGCAACCGCAGGAGACTGGACTTGCCGGTCCCCGAGTGTCCCACGAGGAACACAAAATCGCCCTTGCCGATCTCAAGCGTGACGTTATCGAGAGCCCGCACGCCGTTCTGATAGACCAGCGAGACATTACGCAGAGAAATCATCGCTGTAAAAGGGTTTTTCCTCAGGACGAGTGCTATACCTCCGGGCTATGAATTTCGATCTGACGGACGATCAGAAAGCGATCCAACGCCTCGCGCGCGATTTCGCGCAAAACGAGGTGCGCCCGCGCGCCGAGGAGATGGATCGGGACGAGGCCTTTCCGTACGATCTCGTGGCGCAGATGGCCGAGCTCGGCTTTATGGGGCTACCATTTCCCGAACAGTATGGTGGCGCAGGTGCCGACACGGTGAGCTACGCGCTCGCGGTAATGGAGATCGCCCGCGTCGACGCATCGACCGCGATCACCATGGCCGCGCACATCTCGCTCGGTGCATCGCCCTTCTATCTTTTCGGAACCGAAGAGCAGAAACAGCAGTATCTGGTTCCGCTCGCACAGGGGAAGATGCTGTGGGGCTTCGGCCTGACCGAGCCCAATGCGGGTAGCGATGCCGGCAACGTCCAGACCAAGGCACGGCTTGCCGGCGGCCAGTGGGTGATTAACGGCACCAAGGCCTTCATTACCAACTCGGGCACGACGATCAGCGGCGGCACGACGATCACCGCGGCCACCGGAACGCGCGCCGACGGCAAACCCGAGATCTCGAACCTCATCGTCCCGCAAGACACCCCTGGCTTCACCCGCAGCAAGAAGTATAAGAAGATGGGTTGGCGCGCGTCCGACACGCGCGAGCTCAGTTTCGTGGACGCGACGGTGCCCGAAGGCAACTTGCTCGGCGAACGAGGCGAGGGCTTTGCGCAGTTTCTCAAGATCCTCGACGGTGGCCGGATCTCGGTCGCGGCGCTCTCGGTGGGCCTGGCGATGGGTGCCTACGATGAGGCGCTCCAGTATTCGAAAGACCGCATCGCCTTTGGTAAACCGATCAGCAAGTTCCAGGCGATCGCGTTCAAGCTGGTCGACATGCTCACCGAAATCGAGCACGCCAAGATGATGGTGCTCAAGGCGGCATGGGAGAAAGACCAAGGCCGCGAGTTCGAACAAACTGCGAGCTTGGCGAAACTGTATTCCGGCGAAGTCTCACGCCGCGTCGTCAACGAGGCGGTGCAGATCCACGGCGGTTACGGCTTCATGGACGAGTATCCGGTCTCGCGCATGTATCGCGATCAGAAGATCAACGAGATCGGCGAAGGCACGAACGAAGTGCAACGCATGGTACTCGCCCGCATGATGGGGCTGTAGCCCGGGACGAAATGCCGAGGGCACCACGCCGGCGTATCGCCGTTCTCTCGGCGACGCTAGTGCGGCACCATCGTTTGGCGATCGTTCGTTAGAACGATCTCTCCCGCATCAACGAGCGCTTGGAGAAACGCCGATGCGTCGACAAGTTCGCCAAGTGCGAACGCTCCCGAGCGTACGTACGGACCTGCGCAAACGCGTTCAATCGCTTCCACGACGATCGGTGCGGTGATCGCGTAGATATCGCCGCCTTCCGCGCTAACGCGCCGCTCTTCGTCGCCCTTGTGGACCCGTACGTCGATCACGAAGCGCTGGTTCGAACGCCCGCGCTCATCCGCTGCAACCGGTTCCGGTGTGTTGGGATCGCGGATGTCACGCAGCGGCACGGTATTGAGGTAGTTGTGTATGTCGCGCGCGTGCAGATGACGCGCCGCCAAGATCGTTTCGGTGAACGGCAATTCGACGACGTCTTGCGTTCCAAATGGTTGCGGAAAACTCCATGATGACGGCGTCGACGGCTGCATCGGTGTAAGCCTTCCCCCGGAAAAGGTTCGTCGCGGCACGGTGTTGCGCTCGCCGGTTCGCCGCGTGCCGCGCGTCGGCCACCAACTGCTCAGCGCAATGCCAATGTCTATCCGATCGGCCTGCGCCCAATCGGCCATCGCGAGCGTTGCCACGAGATCGCCGAACCCACCGTAGAATCCGGTGGCGGGTACGATCAGCATGCCGCGCTCGCGTGCGGGCGCGTCGAAGCGTTCGAACGTCAAACGCGCGCTCTCTTGTTCCGCGGTGACGTCAAAGTAGTGCACGCGCGTACGGAGCGCCGCTTCGATGAGCGGTGCCGCGGAGTCGATAAACGGACCAGCGCAGTTGATCACCGCGTCGGCGCCGTCGAGCGCGCGATTGAGTGCGTCCGCGTCGTCGAGGCTCGCGATGCCCCGGGTGATCGCGATGGGGGCGTGGCCGCGACGCAGCAGCTCCCCGATGATGAAGCGTGCCGTATGCCCCGAGGCGCCGTATACCGCGATTTTCATGCCGAACTCCCGCTACAGACCTGTTTGTAGGTTGCATTAAAACAGACAGGTCTGTATCATGTCAAGCATGGACGAGCTAAGGGAGCGGATTTTACGGACGGCGTCGGAGCTGTTTTATCGCGAGGGGGCCCGCGCGGTGGGGGTCGATCTCGTGGTCGAGCGCGCCGGGGTCGCCAAGACCAGCCTCTATCGGCACTTCCGAACCAAGGACGATCTCATCGCCGCTTTTCTCGAGCGCGAGGACGAGCAGTTCTGGGGTCAATGGGATAGGGTCGCGGCGCTTCACCCGTCGGACGCGCAGGCGGAACTCGACGCGCACATGGCGTGGATTGGTGAACGGCTCGGCCGCAAGAACTATCGTGGCTGTCCGCAGTTGAACATGGCTGCGGAGTTTCCGGATGCCGAGCATCCAGCGCGCGCGGTTGCAGCCGCGCACAAGCACGAACTTCG
>Ga0210385_10002172_pt1 | contig 11827 bp, 11 predicted proteins | sample IncBWH26OmetaG_FD_160107 | JGI IMG/M metagenome (GOLD analysis project Ga0210385, IMG submission 160107) | Forest soil microbial communities from Barre Woods Harvard Forest LTER site, Petersham, Massachusetts, United States - Inc-BW-H-26-O ... | reverse complement strand
GGTGCTGTTCTACGTCGGCCGGCAGTACTGGCACGGGAACGGCCACCTGGCGCTGGCCGGCCCCGTGGCCGCGGTCATCGGCCTGGTGCTGTGGGCCGCGGGACTAGGCCTCGCGGTCTGGGCCCGGCTCTACATCGGCCGGAACTGGGGCATGCCGATGACGCGGCGGCAGGAGCCGGACCTGGTCACCACCGGGCCCTACCGCTTCATCCGGCATCCCATCTACAGCGGCATCATCCTTGCCCTGATCGGCACCGCCCTCGCCACGACCCTGTTCGAGCTGATCATCGTCGCCGTCATCGGCGGGTTCTTCGTTTTCAGCGCGTCCAGGGAGGAGCGCTTCCTGGCCCAGGAGTTCCCCGACAGCTACCCGGAGTACAAGGCCAGGACGAAGATGCTGATCCCGTTCGTCTTCTAGCCGACGACGCCGAACACCTCGCCGAGGATCTTGAGCGCCGTGCCGGCCTGGTCGCGGGTGATCACCAGCGGCGGGGAGACCCGGATCGAGCGCTCACCGCACTCGAGGACCAGCAGCCCGCGCTCGAACGCCCGCCGCTGCACCAGCTCGGCGAGCTCCGCCGTCCGCACCTCGACCCCGATCATCAGCCCGACGCCGCGCACGTCGGTGATCGTCTCCGGGTGCGCCCGCCACAGCTCGCGCAGCCCGTCGAGCAGGAAATCCCCCTGCGCGGCGGCGTTCGCCAGCAGTCCCTCGGACTCGATGACCGCCAGCGTGGCCAGCCCGGCGGCGCAGGGCACGGGGGAGCCGCCGTAGGTGGAGCCGTGCGCCCCGGCGCCCCACTTCTCCATCAGCGGCGCCCGCGCCATGAACGCGCCCAGCGGCAGCCCCGAGGCGAGCCCCTTCGCGCTGATCAGCACGTCGGGCTGGACCCCGGCGTGCTCGATGGCCCACATCCGCCCGGTGCGGCCCATGCCGGACTGCACCTCGTCGGCGACGAGCAGGATCCCGTGGGAGTCGCACAGCGCGCGCAGCCGCGCCAGCCACTCGGCGGGCGGCACGATGTACCCGCCCTCGCCCTGCACCGGCTCGACGAAGATCGCCGCCACCTCCGACGGGGCGACCTGGTAACGGAAGAGCGTGTTCTCCAGGTAGTCGAACGTCTCCTCGGGATCGTGCGACCGCGCGCCGGTGACCGGGTCAACCCGGTTGAACGCGTACGGGGCGTGCAGCACGCCGGGCACCAGCGGCCCGAACCCCTGGTGGTACTTGGCCTTAGACGCGGTGAGCGTCATCGCTCCGTAGGTGCGCCCGTGGAACGCGCCGAAGAAGCTGATCACGTACGGCCGTCCGGTTGCGTACCGGGCCAGCTTCAGCGCCCCCTCCACCGCCTCGGCCCCGGAGTTGGTGAGGAACACCCGGACCGGGCCGGGAATCGGGGCGGTGGCGGCCAGCGCGGCGCCCATCCGCGAGTAGATCGGCAGGTAGAAGTCGCTCGCCGAGTAGTGCAGCAGCTCGCCGGCCTGCTCCTGCACGGCGGCGACGACCCGCGGGTGGCAGTGCCCGGTGGAGGTCACCGCGATGCCGGCGTTGCAGTCGAGGAACAGGTTGCCGTCGGCGTCCTCGACCACCGAGCCGACCGCGCGCCGCGGCACCAGGGGGTAGGCGCGCGGCAGCGAGCCGCTGGTGACCGCGAGGTCCGCCTCGATGATCGCCCGCCCGGCGGGGCCGGGCAGCGGGGTCCGTACGTCGGGCACCGGGCGTGCCTGGTCAAGCCACTCGTTCATGCGACCACCGTCCTTGACTGTTCTCGCAGGTACTGCTGCACGTAATAGAGCCCGCCGCCGGCCTTGCCGCCGCTGCCCGAGCCCTTCCAGCCGCCGAACGGCTGCACTCCCGGCCACGCTCCGGTGGTGGCGCCGGCCGCCCGGTTGACGTAGACGACCCCGGCCTGGATCCCGTCGAGGAACTCCTCGACCTCGCCGGGGTCGGCGGAGAAGAACCCGGCGGTCAGCCCGAGGTCGGTGTCGTTGGCCAGCGTCATGGCCTCGTCCAGGGTGTCGTAGGGCGCGACGGCCACCAGCGGCACGAACAGCTCGTCGCGGAAGATCCAGTCGTCGGCGGGCAGCCCGGTCACCACGGTCGGCGCCAGGTAGTACCCGTCGGGCAGCGCGCCGGCGCCGCGCAGCACCGAGCCGCCGGTCACCACGTCGCCGTCGGCCCGCGCGTGCTCGACCGCCCGCTCGAACCGCGCGACCGCGTCGGCGCTGATCACCGGCCCGACGAACGCGTCCCGTGACGTCGGGTCGCCCACAATCAGCGACCCGGCCCGCTCGGCCAGTTTGGCGGTGAAGTCCTCAAGCACGTCGCGCTGCACGTAGACCCGCGAGCAGGCGGAGCACTTCTGGCCCGACAGGCCGAACGCGGAGCGGGCGACGCCCGCCGCGGCCACGTCGAGGTCGGCCCGGTCGGAGACGATGGCCGGGTTCTTCCCGCCCATCTCGCAGATGACCGGCTTGGGGTAGCCGGAGCCGGCGAATTGCCGGTATATCGACATGCCGACCGCGTAGGACCCGGTGAACGTCAGCCCGCTCACCCCCGGGTGCGCCACCAGCGCCGCCCCGGTGTCGTCGCCGCCGGGCAGCAGGTGGAACACGTCCGGGTCGAGCCCGGCGTCGCGGAAGCACTCGTACAGCTTGGCGGCGGTGAACGACCCCTGCGGGGACGGCTTGAGCAGGACCGTGTTCCCGGCGGCGAGGGCCGCGCCGGCGGGCCCGGCGGCCAGGGCCATCGGGAAGTTGAACGGGCTGATCACCGCCCACGCGCCGTACGGCCGCAGCACGCTGACGTTCTTCTCGCGCGGGTTCAGCGACCCCATCGGCGCGGTGAACCCGTCGCTGTCGGCGACCTGCTGGCAGTAGTAGCGGATGAGGTCGGCGGCCTCCTCGACGTCGCCCAGCGCCTCGAGCCGGTTCTTGCCGCACTCCAGGCTCATCAGCGCGGCCAGCTCGTTGGACCGCTCGCTGATCAGGTCGGCCGCGGCGCGCAGCACCGCCACCCGCTCCGGCCAGGGCGTCCGCCCCCACCGGGGCGCGGCCTGCGCGGCGGCGCGGACGGCGTCATCGACGTCGGCTCGGGTCGCCGCGTGCACCCGGCACAGGGTGAGCGACAGGTCCCCGGGGCTGGTCACGGTGAACAGCTCACCGGCGTCGCGCGGCTGCCCGCTGACGTACCCGGGGATGACGGCCCCCAGCCAGCCGGTGGCCAGCCGCAGCCCGGCGTCGTAGGCGGCTTGCAGTTCCTCGTTGTCGGCCGACAGGGTGGCGTAGGTTACCCGAAAATGCGTCGACATAGCAGCAAATCCTACTGTGAAGAGGCCAAAAAACGGAAGAATTACATGCGGTCGGTTCTGCCGGGGGCACGCGCGGACGTCCGCACCGCTCCGGTCTTTCGATTATCCCGAACGGAAGCGCGGTTCCCTAGTAACGCCGTGCCGCGCCCCGGGGCCCGGTAGCGGCGGAAGGCCGGCAGCAGCAGCCCGATGGCGGCGGCGCCGGCCACGGTCGCGAGGCCGCCGCTGAGCGCGCTGATCGCCGGGGTCGTCCACGACCCGACCAGGCCGGCCTCGAGCGATCCGAGCTGGCTGCCGCCCGCGCCGACCAGGAAGTCGGCCGCGTTGACCCGGCCGCGGAACTCATCCGGCGTCACCTCCTGCATGATGGTGCTCCGCATGACCACGGTGAAGGTATCGGCGAGGCCGGCGATGGCGAGGCCGAGCAGGGTCAGCCACAGCGACGGCGCGACCGCGAACAGCGCGAAGCCCCCGCCCCATACCGCCACGCACGCCAGCATGACCAGGCCGTGCCGCCGGGCGTGCCGCAGCGGCCCGGCGAACACCGCGCTCACCAGGCCGCCGGCGCCGATCGCGGCCATGAACAGCCCGAGCGTGCGCGGGTTGCCGCCGAACCGCTGGGCGTCGATCGCCGGGAACAGCGACACCGGCAGCCCGAAGAACGTCGCGTTCAGGTCGGCCAGGAACGCCCCGCACAGCACGGGCGTCCGCCGGATGAACGCCAGCCCCTCCAGCGTCAGCGCGAGGCCGGTCCGGGGGCGGCCGTCCTGGCCGGCGGCGGCGGGCGACGGCGGCATCGCGGGCAGCCGGCCCACGCTCCACAGCGCCGCGGCGAAGGACGCGACGTCCGCCAGGTAACAGCCGCGCAGCCCGGTCCACCCGGTGACCAGGCCGGCCAGCGAGGGACCGACGATCATGACGACCTGGAAGATGATCCGGTTGAGCGCCATCGCCGTTGCCAGCTGCTCCCTCGGCACCAGCCGGGGGATGAACGTCTGCCGGGCCGGGGTGCTGATGGCGCTGAACGCCGACCCGAGCGCGACGAGCGCGTACAGCGCCCACAGCGTGGCGCCGCCGAAGGCGGCCAGGGCGAACAACACGGCGGAGAGCGCGGACTGGGCGACGGCCACCACCAGCACCAGCCGCCGGCGATCGACCCGGTCGGCCAGGGTGCCGCCGGGCACCGTGATCGCGAGCATCGGCAGCAGGGTGGCGACGCCGACCCCGCCGACCGCCGCGGTCGACCGGGTCAGGTCGAACACCTGGAGGGAGATCGCGAACGTGGTCATCGCCGACCCGGTCTGGGACAGCATGGTGCCGAGCCAGAGCCGCCGGTAGGCCGGGTGCTCGCGCAGGGGGGTGATGTCGGTAAGGAGCCGCACGCGAGTCAGTGTAACAGCGCTTATATAAGTGCTGTCATTTCATTTATAATGGGCCGCATGAGCGACGAGCCCGCGGCGGTACCCGCCGCCGCGCCAGTGGACGACCCAGTAGGCGACCCAGTGGACGACCCGACCGAGGTGAGCAGCTGGCGCCCGGTCGTCCGGCTGCTAGCGGACATGGACGACGAGATCGCCCGGGTCTACGCCGACAACGGCATCGAGGACCTCAAGCCGAGCTGGGTGCTTGAGATCGTCCGGCTGCGCGCCCGCGGCCCGATGACGATCGCCGAGCTGGCCCGCTCGGTCGGCCGGACCCATTCGGCCCTGAGCCAGAAGGTCGCGGCCATGCGCGCGGCCGGCTGGCTGGAAACCACCCCCGGCCGCGACGCCCGCAGCAAGACGGTCGCCCTGACGGCGAAGGCCGAGCGCGTCGCCGCCCTGCTGGCGGCCGAGTGGCGCGCCTCCGAGGCCGCGATCACCGAGCTGGAGGCCGAGCTCCCGTACCCCCTCACCCGGGTGGCCGGGGACATCAGGTCGGCCCTGGCCCGCCGGAGCTTCTATGACCGCGTCACCGAGCACCTGGCGGTGAGCGACTCGCCGCGCTGGCGCGACGAGGTGGCCGACTGAGGCGCCCCGGTTGACCATGCGTTTTACTGGGCGGTGCGGGTGAGTTCGGCGGCGAGCGAGCGGGCCGCGTTGTCGTCGAGCGGCGCGTGGCCGATGAGGAGCCGGTAGTAGAGCACGCCGTAGGCCATGTCGACCAGCATGTCGAGGTCCGCCTCGGGGGCGAGCTCGCCAGCCTCGCGGCCGCGTTCGAGCAGCGCGCGCAGCGCGGCCCGCCGGGCGGCGGTGAAGTCCGCGAGCACCTGCGTGACGTGCTCGTCCTGCTGCGCGGCGGCGACGATCTGGCGCAGCCGGCCGGAATAGCCCGGGTCCCGCAGGCCGGCGAAGCTGTCGGTGAGGAATGCCCGCAGGTCGTCGGTGAACGACCCGGTGTCGCGTTCCGGGACGGCCGCCTGGGCGCGGCGGGCCAGGGCGTCGGCGACCACGGCCCCCTTGGACGGCCACCAGCGGTAGATCGTCTGCCGTCCGACACCCGCCTCGGCTGCGATCGCGTCGATCGTGATGCCATCGCGCTCCGGGTCGCTGATCAGGCGGAACGTGGCGTCGAGGATCGCGTTCCGCGCCGCGTCGTTGCGCCGCCGCCCGGTGTGCGGGCGGCGGGGTGAAGCCGTGCCCATGACCGGAACCTTACCCAGTTGACGAGACCGGCAGTACCGGTAAGCTCTTGTAGAGACGGATAGTCTCGACAAAGTCTCGGCAACTAAGAGGTCAGGCAGCATGTCATTCGACGGGCAGCGAGTGGTGATCATCGGCGCCAGCGCCGGCATCGGCGAGGCGGCCGCGAAGGCGTTCGCGGCGCAGGGGGCGGCCGTGGTGATCACCGGACGCTCCAAGGAGCGCCTGGACCAGGCGGCGCAGCGAATCGGCGCGCCCGTCCAGGCGGCCGAGCTTGACGCGACGGACCGCGGGGCGCTTGACGCCTTCTTCGCCGCCACCGGAACGGTCGATCACCTGGTCCTGTCGGCTAGCCCGGGCGCGGTGGGCGCGGGCCCGATCGCCACCCTGGACGAGGCCGCGCTGCGGCTGGCGTTCGACGGCAAGGTCTTCGCGCACGTCAAGGCGATCCAGGCCGCGCTGCCGCGGCTGCGCGCGGACGGGTCGATCACCTTCATCACGGCGGCATCGGCCCGCGCGGCCTTCGCCGGCACGGCCGGGCTCGCCGCGGCCAACGGGGCGCTAGAGGCGATGGTCGCGCCGCTCGCGGTGGAACTGGCGCCGCTCCGGGTGAACGCGGTGTCGCCCGGGATCATCGACACCCACTGGTGGCACGGCATGCCCGAGGACCAGCGCCGGGCGTACTTCGACGCGGTGGCGGCCAGGACCCCGGTGCGCCGCGTCGGCCAGCCGGAAGACGTCGCCGACGCGATCGCCTACCTGGCCGGCGCCGGCTTCATCACCGGCACCGTGCTTGAGTGCACCGGCGGGGCGACCCTCATCAACCCGGCGCCCGCCGGCTGACCTCGGTGATCGGGGATCCGTGGCGGGCGCGGGCGAAACCCGCTGCCGTTCGGGATCCGGGTGGTTGTAGCGGGAACCGGCGGTGCTAGAACGGGCCGAAACCGTCCGGCATCGGGGTGCTGTCCAGCGTGATCAGCGGGAGCGGGCCGGCCAGGTCGGCGGGGGCGGCCGGGGTGTAGGCGAAGTTCTTCGCCCGGGCGCCGCCGTCGACGACCAGGTCGATGCCGGTGATCAGCCGCGCGTAGTCGGAGCAGAGCCAGGCGACGGCGTGCCCGATGTCGGTCGGGGTGCCGGTGGTGCCCATCGGGACCATGGGGTTGCGGGGGCCGTCAAACCGGGCCGGCTTGCGCCATTCGTCGGTGCCCTCGGGCGCGCCGAGCCCGCCGGTCGCGCCGGGCCGCAGGCCGAACGGGGTGCGCCCCTCGCTCTTCCACTGGGCGAGCAGCTCGGGGTTGTCCGGGTTCGGCGCGGTGGGGGTGTAGCTGTTGACCCGGATGCCGTAGGGCGCTAGGTCCATGGCGGCGGCCCGGACGAAGTTGTTCACGCCGCCCTTGTGGAACGCGTAGGCGCACACGCCCGCGCTGCCGTTCCAGCCGTTGGAGGAGGAGACGCAGACGATCGAGCCCTTAACGCCGCGCTCGGCCATCGACCGGCCGACGTACTTGGTGTTCAGGAACGTGCCCATCGACGAGACGGTCACCGCCCGGTGGAACGCCTCGGCGGTCTCGTCGAGCACGCCCTTGCCGCCCAGCAGCGCGGCGTTGTTGACCAGGATGTCGATCTTCCCCCAGGCGGCCAGGACGTCGTTGATGTAGCCCTTGACCGTCTCCTCGTCGGTGACGTCGCCCGGCGCGGCCATCGCCGTCCCGCCGTTGCGCTCGATCCGGGCGATGCACGCGTCGATCGAGTCCTTGGACACGTCGTTGAGGGCGACCTTGGCGCCGTACCGGGCCAGGGCCAGGGCGATGCCGCTGCCGATGTTCGGCCCGCAGCCGGTGACCAGCGCCACCTTGCCTTCAAGGGATACGTCCAACGCTGATTCCACCTCTGTTTTCTCCCGGGGGACGCCCCCCGTACCCCCCGATGCCCGGCTGGGGCGGGCCGACACGATGGCGGTTTTGCCATCGGGCCGCCCCAGCCGGACGAGAGGCTTGAATGTTTGGACGTGCCGATTATCAGGGGGCTGCGCGCGGCTACGCAATCGGCTCACGGGACAGAAGTCACGTCACCTGGCCTGGGGAATGCACTAACTTACCCGCGTCACCCGTGATCGGTTTTGTATCGTTGCGCCCGGCGAGCCGGGCCGGGCTACCGGCGGCTGACCAGGAGGTAGCGCTCGTCGGTGACCGGGCCGCCCCACAGCGCCGGGTCCTCTAGCGCGGTGATGGTGGCGTCCGCCCGGTGCCGCAGCACGGCGCGGCCGGCCTCGGCGGTCGTCAGGCCGGCCCCGGTATACCAGCGGCCCTCGATCAGCACCAGCGTCCCGCCCGGCAGCAGCAGCCGCACCCAGGCGGCCAGCGCCTGGTCGACGTCGGGCATGGCCCACAGCACGTGCCGGGCGAGGACCACGTCGAAGCTGGCGGGCGGGAGGGTGGGCGACGACGCGCCGGACAGCTCGAACCGGGCGCTGACCCCCGCCGTCCTGGCCTTGGCCCGCGCCGCCCTGATCATGGCCGGAGCGAAGTCGAGCCCGGTGACCGCGTAGCCCTCGGCCGCGAGCAGGATCGACAGCGAGCCGGTGCCGCAGCCGATGTCGGCGACGGCGGCCGGGGCCGCCGGGAGGTGGGCGAGCAGCAGCCGCCGCCACGCGTCCCTGACCCGCGGGTCGCGCAGGCCGTGGTCAGCGGATTCGTCAAAGGTGGCCGCCTGGCTGTCCCAGTACGCGGCGTCGCCGGTCATGGTCGTTTTTACTAAATCCACCGGGCAGTGCGCGGTAAAACCGACAAAATCTAACGTCCTGCCCCGGTCGGTCACACCGCGGCGGCCCGCACCACGTGGCTGAGCAGCAGCGCCGTCGTGACCGGGCCGACGCCGCCGGGAACGGGCGTGAGCGCGCCCGCGACGCCGGCCACCGCCGGGTCGACGTCGCCCGCGAGGCCGCCGTCCGGCGTGGGGTTCGTGCCCACGTCGATGACCGTGGTGCCGGGGGAGACGTGGCCGGGACCGATCAGCCCGGCCCGGCCGGCCGCCACGACCAGGACATCGGCCTGGCGGGTGATCGCCCGCAGGTCCGGCGTGCGCGAGTGGCAGATCGTCACCGTGGCGTGCCGGTCGAGCAGCAGGTGCGCGGCGGGCTTTCCGACCACGACCGAGCGGCCGACGACGACGGCGTGCCTGCCGCGCAGTTCCACCCGGTAGTGGTCAAGCAGCGTCAGCACCGCCTCCGCGGTGGCCGGGGCGAAGGCGGGCAGCCCCGCCACCAGGCGGCCGATCGATTCCGGGCTCGCGCCGTCCACGTCCTTGGCCGGCGGGATGGCGGCCGCCAGGCCGGCCAGGCTCGCGCCCTCGGGGAGCGGGGTCTGCAAGATGATGCCGTGCACCTCGGGGTCGTCCGCGAGCTGGGCCAGCGTCGCGGTGATGCCCGCGGCGGTGGTCGTGCGGGCCACGTCGCAGGCGATCCCGTCGCGGGCGGCGGCGTTGGCGAGCGACCGGACGTAGGCGGCGCTGCCGCCGTCGTCGTTCGCGGTGACGACCGCCAGCCGGGGCTGGCGCCCCTCCTTGGTGAGCGCGGCGGCCCGCGCGGCGACGTCGGCGCGCAGCTCGCGGGCGAGCTGCCGGCCGCTTAGCTCCCGGGAGCCCTGCCCCGTGGTCACTGACTAATCTCCTCACGGATGGCCGCGATCACCCGGTCGGCCCGGTCCGTCACCCCGCTGGCCAGGGCCGCGGTCGCCGCGAGCTCCTCGGCCAGGGCCGGGTCCTTGATCCCGGGCAGGTTCGCCTCGATGTTCACCGCCGCGGTGAGCGCCGCCGCGCTGATCGCCGCCGCCGCGGCGGCGATGTCGGAGATCACGCTCTTGTTCGCGACCGGCAGCAGTTCCTCGGCCAGCCCCACCAGCCGGACCGAGGCGGCCATCAGGTCGGCCGGCGGCCTGGCCGCGCCCGCCATCGCGTCGGCGATCGCGGCGGACCGCGCCGCCGTCGCCTCCGGGGTGTCCTTCGGCAGCTTGTAGGCGGCGATGACCTTCTCGAAGGCCGCGCCGTCGGCCACGCCGAGACCGAGGCCCTCGTCGGCCAGGCCATCCGCCGCGGCCCTGACCCGCCCCACGGTCTCGGCGTCGTACCGCGGCCCGTCGCTGAACCGGGCGACCATGGCCAGCAGTGCGGCGGCCTGCGCGGCGTGCAGCGCGCCGGTGGCCCCGCCGCCCGGCGCCGCGCTGCGGGCCGCGAGGCGGGTAAGAAAGCTCCCAATTGTCTCGTCGCGCATGCTCATGAGGCTATCGGGTCACGGGGGCACTCGACAGAGAGTTTCCCGGTGACCGCCGGTTCGCGGCCGCGCCGCGGCCAGGCCGGGCTGAGGCCCGCCTAGTGCCGGTCCGGATCGGATTGCCGGTCCTCATCGGCGATGCCGGCGTACCGGGCGGCCACCGCCTCCCCCAGGGTCCAGCCGTCGCGGATCAGCAGCGCCGCGTCGGGCAGGATGAAACCCGCCGCGCGCCAGGCAACCGCGGTCTCAAGCGCTATGCGCGTTTCCCTCGCCTCGACCGCGTCGAAGGGGGCGAATCCGGCGCCCGCCCACGGCGCGAGCTCCTCGGGGGTCATGCCGAGCGCGATCGCGCGCACGGTGTCGCAGGCGCGCAGCCCCGCGCGGGCCCAGCCGCGGGCGGCCGCCGGGGTGAGGCCGTGCCTGCGCGCCCAGAAGATCTCGACCGCGGAGAAGGGCGCCCACTCGCGCAGGTCGTCCGTTGTCAGGCCGTAGGCGCTTGCCTCGGCCGCCTCGCGGGCGGTGCGGGGCTGTCCCGGGGCGGGCTCAGCCACCAGCGGCCAGCTCCTGCGCCGAGGCGGCGCAGGTCCGCCACGCCTCCGCGAACTCCTTGACGACCTCCTCCGGCTGGCCGGCCAGGAACGGGAACCGGGGCGGGCCGTTCTTGGCGGCCGGGCGGCTGAGGCCGCCGATGATCGGCAGGTGCACGCCGTGATTGAGCGCCGGATCGCGGATCGTGCCCATGGGGTCATGCCCGGCGGCGACCGCCTCCAGGTCATCGAGCAGCCGCTTGCGGAGGAGGATCACGCCCCGGTCACTCTCCCCGAGGTGCTCCATCGAGCGGTCCGCGATCGCGCCCTGCCCGACCCAGGCGATGAAGTCCTGGTTCATGACGTGGCTGTCGATCCAGCGGCCGCTGCGCTCGTCCCTGATCGGGGCGTGCCAGCAGGGAATCACGTCCTGCCCGAACGGAGCGTCACCGGGCAGCTCGTCGATGAACCAGCCGACGCTCAGCGTGTGCTCGTCGTCGATGGGCACCCGCCACTCGAAGTGGCCGGTGTACAGGCAGTTGGGCCACAGGCACACCCGGCCGGTGGTCCACAGCTCGTCGTTCTCCGTCGTGTCCTCGCGGACGCGGCGGTAGACGAAGCCGTAGTCGAACTCGTCGAAGCCGAGCCGCTGGTGGGTAGGCGCGCGGTCCCCGTCCTCGCCGCGCAGCACCCGTGACCAGTTGTCATGCAGCCACTCGAAGTGGACGGGATCGATGGAGTTCTCCTGGCACTGGAGCCAGTTGCACGGGATCTCCGAGATGGCTATCTGCTTGAAGCCGCGCGAGTAGAACCGGTCCCAGTCGGGCAGCAGCGGCGCGGGCCGCGGCCCCAGGTAGACCCAGACGAGGCCGGCCTTCTCCTGGACCTGGTACGCCTTGATGCGGACCTTGTCCTTGAAGCGGCCCTCCGGGTGCAGGGTCTCCTCAAAGGGCTGGTGCAGGCACTGCCCGGTGTGGTCGAACAGCCAGCCGTGGTAGTTGCAGCGCAGGCCGCGTTCCTCGACGAAGCCGTACGTCATGTCGGCGCGGCGGTGCGGGCAGTGCTGGTCCACCAGGCCGTAGTTCCCGCTCTTGTCGCGGT
>Ga0210385_10002171_pt1 | contig 11830 bp, 10 predicted proteins | sample IncBWH26OmetaG_FD_160107 | JGI IMG/M metagenome (GOLD analysis project Ga0210385, IMG submission 160107) | Forest soil microbial communities from Barre Woods Harvard Forest LTER site, Petersham, Massachusetts, United States - Inc-BW-H-26-O ... | reverse complement strand
GCAAATCGCACCGTTACGTCCGCAGCCCCTGGCGATCCCGTCGCACATCCGCCCGAGCATCGGGGGTGCCGAGACCGCCATGGTCGACTTTGAAACGGCGCCATTTCCGTATCACGGCGCGATGCCCGGCTCGGGCCGGCCGTTCTTGAACGCGGGTGAAGCCGGCCACCGCGGTCATGCGACGTTCCGTGGCCGGGTGTTGTGGGAAGCGGAAACATTCAGCGACGACCGCGTCCTCCTGCATATCCCGCCCGGCTTCGACCCGAGCCGCCCCGCGGTGATGGTGGTCTTCTTCCATGGTCACGGCGCCGACCTTGCCCGCGATGTTCGCGATCGCCAGCAGGTGCCGGCGCAGATCACCGCCTCGGGCGTCAACGCCGTGCTGGTGGCCCCGCAATTTGCTTTCGATGCCGCCGATTCAAGCGCCGGAAAATTCTGGGAGCCGAATGGCTTCAAGCATTTCCTCGACGAAGCCGCGGTGAAACTGGCACGGCTTTACGGCGATCCACGTAAGGCCTTCACCTTCGCCAATATGCCCGTCGTGATTGTCGCCTATAGCGGCGGATTCGGTCCGACCTTGTCGGTGCTCGACCGCGGCGGCGCGAATTCGCGCATCAAAGGCATCGTGCTTCTCGACGCGCTTTATGCCGGTATCGACACCTTCGCGAATTGGGTCGCGAATAACCGATCGACGTTTTTCGTAAGTTCGTATACGCCGCATACCGCCTATCACAACGCCGATCTCGAACGCCTGCTCAACGCGCATTCGGTGCCGTACAGTTCCGAACTGCGGCGCGGCAACCTCCCGGGCATGGTCTCGTTCCTGCCGGCCGGACCCGTCTCTCACCGTGATTTTGTCAACCACGCTTGGGCTGACTACCCGATCAAAGACATCCTGGTGAGAATGGACAGCGTCGATCGAAGGATGGAACCGGCCAGCACGACGGCGTCAATTCCGGCTCCGGCGCGGAATTAGCAATCATCCAGGCGGCTATGAGAATTTGGTAGCGGAGGAGGGATTCGAACCCCCGACACACGGATTATGATTCCGTTGCTCTAACCAACTGAGCTACTCCGCCGTCAACTTGCAAATACGTCCTATTTGCAAAAGCGCCTTTAAAGCATTTGGCCGATCTTCGCCGGCTATTCTCTATTCGCCAGCGGTCCGCCACGTCAATATGATACCGCCGCTACTTACAACTGCTCAAAGCAGCGGTGCTCCCGTTAAGCGACATAATCCCGCGAGCACGCGTTAAGGAGGGATCAGATGCCCAGGCTGCGCTACATCGAGGAAAACGAAAAGACTCCGCACACCCGCGAACTCATCGAGTCGGCGAAGCGCACCGGCGCGCCCGACCCGCGCGTCGTCAGCCTGATGACGCGCGGCAAACTCGGTACGGCCTGGGTCGAGTATTGGAACAAGCTTCTCTACCAGGGTGTGCTGCCGCACAAGCTCAAGGAGATGTGCCGCATCAAGATTTCGGTCGCGCATCAATGCGGTTACTGCTCGACGGTTCGCTCAAACGTCGCCAAGGCCGAAGGCCTCACCGAGAGCATGATCGAGGATTTGTTCGATTACGCCGGGAGCAAGCAGTTCAGCGCGCGAGAAAAGGCGGCGCTGCATTACGCCGATCTATTCAAGCAAGGCGAACACGCCATCGACAAGGACGAGGTGTATAGCGAACTCGCCAAACACTTCAGCGACGAAGAGATCATCGAACTCGGCCTGTTCTGTGCCGAAGTCGACGGCGTCGGCAAGTTTGTCAAATCGCTGAACGTCGTGAGCTGGGAGGACGCTTGCGAACTCAATCCCAAGCTCAAAACAACGCCGGCGCAAGTTGCTGCCGAGTAGGACACCGATCAGGAAACGAACTTAGCCGTAGCCGAAACGGATCAGCGAAAAATGCCCAAGCGGCGGCATCGGCCGCCGCTCGAGGACGCGAACGCCGCCGTGCCGGTCGGCCCACTGCGTCAGCCGCTGCCAGGGAAATTCCGGATGCCATCCGAGCCGCCGGGCGAGTGGCGCAAAGCAAGCTTCAAACAGCGCGCGCGGCCCGGACTCGGCGCCGAGATGATTGACCAAAACGATTTCGCCGCCCGGCTTCAGCACCCGGACAAACTCATCGAGCGTCGCTTCCGGATTCGGCACCGCGGTGATGACGTATTGCGCAACCACCACATCGAAAACGCCATCGCCAAACCCGAGCCGCTGTGCGTCCATCACCGCGAGGCCGTTGACGTTGTCGAGGCGGTGTTGCGCCGCGCGCATTTTGGCTTTGTGCAGCATCGGGGCCGATAGATCGATGCCGGTCAGGCGGTTGCGCGCCGAGTAATCAGGCAGCGACAGCCCGGTGCCAACGCCGACTTCGAGGATGTGACCGCCTATCCGTTCGGCGGCCGCGATCGACGCTTGGCGGCCCCTATCAAACACCGCGCCGAACACGAGATCGTAGACTGGCGCCCAGCGGGCATAAGCTTTGGCGACCGTGTCGTTATCAAACTTCGCCGCCATGATTAGTGAGTATGTGGGCTGTCGCCGCGCGGCGCGTCAGTTGATGGCGGCAAGATCGGCGCGGCGCACGGCGCCGACCGTCGACGCCGCCCAGGTGGAGGCAATAATGCCGCCGCCCAGCACCCGCGCCTGCCCGTCAGCGGCAGCGTAGAACACGCAAGCTTGGCCCGGCGAAACACCATCATCACTCGCGATCAACTCGACCTCGACGCCGCCGTCCGCTCCCGCGCACAGCCAGGCCGATTGCGGCGGGCGCGTCGAGCGCACCTTAACGAAAACTTCCGGGTGGCTTTCCAGCGCAGCCTCGATTGAGGCGTCGCCGAGCCAATTGACGTCGCGCAGCCGGATACGGCTGGTGCGCAAATCTTCGCGCCGCCCTACAACAACGCGGCGCGAAGGCGCATCGAGGCGGACGACGTAAAGCGGCTCGCCGGTGGAAATTCCGAGGCCGCGCCGTTGCCCGACGGTGAAGTGAATGATGCCGTCGTGCCGGCCGAGAACGCGTCCATCCAAGTCGACGATTTCGCCCGGTGCCGCGGCACCTGGCCGCATGCGCTCGATCACGTCGGCATAATGTCCACTCGGCACGAAGCAGATGTCCTGACTGTCGTGCTTTTCGGCGACCGGCAGCCCGAAACGGCGCGCCAATTCGCGGGTCTCGGCCTTGGTTTGGTCGCCGAGCGGAAAACGCAAATGTTCAAGCTGGGCTTGGGTCGTGGCGAACAGGAAATAGCTCTGGTCACGCTCGGGCTCGCGGGCCCGGAACAGCGCGCGGCCGCCGCCCGGCAATCCCCGGGACGCGACATAATGACCGGTCGCCAGCACGCTCGCGCCAAGATCGCGGGCTGTGTCGAGAAGATCGCGAAACTTGATCGATTGGTTGCACTCCAGACAGGGCACCGGCGTCTCGCCGGCGACATAACTGTCCGCGAAACGGTCGATCACGGCTGCCTTGAAGCGCTTTTCGTAGTCGAGCACGTAATGCGGAATGCCGATGCGCTCGGCAACGGCGCGGGCGTCATGGATGTCGCGGCCGGCGCAGCAGGCGCCCTTACGGTGGATCGCGGCGCCGTGATCGTAGAGTTGCAGCGTAATGCCAACGACATCGTAGCCGGCGTCGCTCAGCAGCGCCGCCGTCACCGAAGAATCGACACCCCCCGACATGGCGACAACCACGCGCGTGTCGGAAGGCTTACCCTCGATATCAAGACTGTTGCGCATGTCCCAACGGGCCGTAAATCCTGTCCAGGAAGCCACGCTCGCCCCAAAATCCCCTGCGGCGGGCTAAAGCTCCTACCAAACCTACTATAAGTGCCGATTTCGCCGTCCGCCACTTGTGCCGCACCGCGAATTCCGGCCCGGCGGGCGCCCGGCGTGCTCGCATTAGCATCAATTACTTCCGTTGCTTAGCCAAATTTTAAGCGGCCATGCGTAGGGTTCACGCTGGTGCGTGGAGTTTGTGAGAGTTTCTAATGACTGAGCCTCATCGCCCGAGGGTCAAGTATGTCATCGGGCCGGACGGTTCGCCGCTGACAATAGCCGATTTGCCGGCGCCTGGAACCAAGCGTTGGGTGATCCGCCGCAAGGCGGAAGTCGTCGCCGCGGTTCGCGGCGGCCTCCTCTCCCTCGAGGAGGCGTGCAGCCGCTACACCCTGACGGTCGAGGAATTTTTGTCCTGGCAATATTCCATCGATCAGCACGGCCTCGCCGGACTGCGCACGACGCGCATCCAGCAATATCGCCAGTAACAACTGCTTAACGGACGTTACCGCTTCGTCAACGCCGGGAACGATCACTCGGCGGCGCGGCGCGCTGCCACGATCTGGTCGGCGGTGCGCCCGGTAAGTTCGGCCATGTGATCGAACTTGAAGGTGAAGGTACCTGCGCCGGCGGTGGCCGAGCGGACCTCGACAATGAGATCGCCGATCTCCGCCTCCGGCATTTTCGCCCGCACCACGTCCCAACCTTCCCAGCCTTCCCGCGTGTCGAAGCCGAGAATCTGGCCGCGCCGTCCTGACATCAACGCATTGATCTTGGCGGTCGCGTCGGTCGGACAAACAATCTCGACCAAATGGATCGGCTCGAGCAGCACCGGTTGGCACTGCGGCAGGCCTTCGACAATGCCAATGCGTCCGGCGGTGCGGAACGCCATGTCGGACGAATCGACCGTATGGTACGAGCCGTCGACCAACGCCACGTGCAGATCGACGACCGGGAAACCGAGCGGGCCGTGCTTGAGCGCGTCGATAATCCCCTCCTCCACCGAGGGAATATAGTTGCGGGGCACGACGCCGCCGGTGATCTGATCCTCGAACGAAAATCCCGAGCCGCGCGGCATTGGTTTGATGTCCAGTACGACGTCACCGTACTGACCATGCCCACCCGACTGCTTTTTGTGACGCCCGCGTTGCACGACGCCTTTGCGAATGGTTTCGCGATAACCGACGCTCGGCTGACGCCGCTCAATGGCGACGCCGTAGCGGTCGCTGAGCCGTTCGGTCGTCACCCGCAAATGCATTTCGCCCTGGCCCCACAGCACCACTTCGTGGGTTTCGGGATTGTGGGCGATGGTGATGGATGGGTCTTCCTCGGCAAGCTTGTTGAGCGCCTGCCCGAGCTTCACGTCGTCCTTACGTTCCTTGGCCGAAATGGCGATCGCGAGGACCGGCGGATAAGGCTCGACCTTGGCGATCGCGGCGTGAGCTTGTTTGCCCGAAGTCAACGTATCCCCGGTCTTGGCCTTTTCCAGCTTGGCGAAGCCGACGGTCTCGCCGGCACTTGCCGGGCCGCGCTTTTCGCTCGACTGGCCGACCAGCTTGAACACGCCGGCCACGCGGCCAACTTCGTTTTCCGGCGAAACAAACGTAACGGCATCGCCGGCTTGCCCGGCGAGCATCCGTACAATCGAGAGGCGGCCGCCATGCGTGCTGTTCTGCGTTTTGAGCACGTAGCCGATGGCGTCGGCGCCGGATTTGACGCCGAGCCGGTTTGCGGTGTCGGCGGGTCCCGGCGATTCATGCCGCAGCGCTTTCAACAGCCGCAAAACGCCGTTGGCGCGGCTCGCAGTCCCCATCAGGACCGGGCACACCAGACCGTCGCGAAGCTCACGGGTTAGATCGTCGAACACCTTGTCGCGCGGCGGCTGGATGTCCTCCAGCAACTGCTCCATGAGCTCGTCGTCGTGATCGGCAAGCGTTTCGAGCATGGAAAAGCGCGCGGTCTTTTCCCGGTCGGCGGCGTCGCCTTCGAGCGCGATGACTTCCGACGGTGCGTGTTCCTTGTAGACAAAGGCGCGCTCGAGCGCGAGGTCGACGAAGCCGCTGATGATTTCGCCGGAGAATGTCGGGATCTGCCGCAACACCAGCTTGGTGCGGGAAGCGGGCTGCAAAAGCGTAAGCACGTCGTGAACGCCGGCGTCGGCCTTGTCGATTTTGTTGAGAAAGAGAATGCGCGGGACCTTGCGGTCTTCGAGCTCGCGCAAAATGAGCTGAAGCTGCGGCACTTTCTTGTCGTCCATCTCACAGACGACGACGGCGGCGTCGATCGCCGGCAGAATCGCTCGCATGTCGTGCGCGAACTCGACCGAGCCGGGGCAATCGAGGAAGGTGTAAGCGTCACCCATGAAGCTGGCGGTGGCAGCCGTGAGCTCGACACTCATGCGGTGATGCCGGGCTTCGCTGCTGGCGTCACCGACGGTGTTGCCCGACTCTACGTTGCCCTGGCGCGCGATGACGCCGGTACGAGCGAGGATGGCTTCAAGGAGCGTGGTCTTGCCGCTTTGAAACGGCCCTACCAGCGCAATACAGCGGGGACCGGTCGCGCGCGTGGAATGGTTTCCATTTGCGGCCATGACTGCCTCCCGGCGCCGACCCGTCGTTCTACCGCGGATCGCGTCAACGCTATCGTTTCAGGGGACGGCAGGTTTGGTCAAGAGGCGCGACGTTTTCAACTGATACGTACCGCCGCGAGGTTTACTGCGCGGGATGCAACTCCAATTCGCTGATGCCGGCGCCGAGATCGAGCCCAACTTGGCCCTGGATCGACACGGGCTGCAGCGCGACGGTGTGGCGCGAGCCGCCGACCAGCACGTTGGCGCCAAGTCCCGCACCTATGGAAGCCTCAGCTGTCGGACCGCCATAGGTGCCCGCGAGCATGCGGGCGTATCGATTGCTATCGGCAAACACTGTCCAGGAGATGACCCCTCCGGTGGTGAAACCAACATCGAGACCAACGCGGGTCATCGTGCCGGTATAGGCCTCTTCCGGTTCGCCCGGCGCGCCACGGAAAATACAGTTCACGTTACGCTGCGACGCGACGATGAGGCCAACGCTGGCCGACAGCGAGCACGTCAGCTGCCCGACCTGGAGTTGCCGTGGCTGCGCCTGCGCGGACATCACCGACAAGGCCAGTGTTGCGGAAATTGCCGCCACGGCAGCCGAACTGCGAAGCATGTAAGTCTCCCCCTGCGCTGGCCCTATGCCGGCTCGAAAGAAGTGTAGGCGACATTCCGGCCGCCGTCTGCACTGTTTAGGCCGTTTCCGCCTTCGGCGGCGGTTACTTTAGATTGCCGCAAAAACGCTGGATGCGCGCACAGGCTTCTTCCAGCACCGGCGTAGCGGTCGCGTAGGAAATGCGAAATGCCGGACCCCATCCGAAAGGCGTGCCCTGGACGACCGCCACGCCCTCCGACTCGAGAAGTTCGGTGACAAAATCCTCGTCGGTCGCGAGCTTCTTACCCGTAGGAGCGACCTTGCCCATGGTGTCGCGGCACGACGGATAGACGTAGAACGCGCCCTCGGGCTTCGGACAACGAATGCCGTTCGCCTGATTGAGCATGGAGACGCAAAGGTCGCGCCGCTCCTTGAAAATCTTGTTGTGCTTATCGATGAAGTCCTGCGGGCCGTCGAGCGCTTCCACCGAGGCCCATTGCGCGATGGCCGTCGGATTTGACGTCGACTGCGATTGGATCATGGCCATGGCTTTGATCAGCGCTTGCGGTCCGCCGGCATAGCCGATGCGCCAGCCGGTCATGCAATACGCCTTCGACATGCCGTTGACCGTCAGGGTGCGCTCGTAAAGCCCGGGCTCGAGTTGCGCCGGCGAAAAGAAACGAAAGTCGTCATAGACGAGGTGCTCGTACATGTCGTCGGTCATGACGTGGACATGCGGATGCCGCAGCAGCACATCCGTAACCGCCTTGAGCTCGGCGCGCGTATAAGCGGCGCCGGTCGGGTTCGACGGCGAATTGAAAATGATCCACTTGGTCTTCGGCGTGATCGCCCGTTCGAGCGCTTCCGGCTTCATCTTGAAGCCGGATTCCATGGTGGTCGGGACCGCTACGGGCTCGCCGCCAGCAAGCAGGACCATTTCCGGATAACTCACCCAATAGGGAGCCGGAATGATCACCTCATCGCCCGGATTAATTGTCGCGACCAGCGCGTTGTAGAGCACTTGCTTGCCGCCGGTGCTGACGATGATCTGCGACGGCTGATAAGTGAGCTCGTTTTCGCGCTTGAACTTGCGGACAATCGCGGCCTTGAGCTCCGGAATGCCGTCGACCGCGGTATATTTAGCCGCCTTGCCATCGCGGATGGCCTTGATTGCCGCCTCTTTGATGTTCTCCGGAGTGTCGAAATCCGGTTCGCCGGCGCCAAGCCCGATCACGTCACGGCCGGACGCCTTCAACGCGCGCGCTTTGTCGGTCACCGCAATGGTGGCGGACGGCTTGATGCGCGAAAGACGGTCGGCGAGAAAGGCCATTGCACGCTCCTTTCCAAAGGCGTGTGCTTCCTAAAGCGCCGGGCGCAGTGAGGCAAGACCAAATGGACGTTGCGCGAAGAGACCGCTGATCAAGCCGCCTGATAGGTGGCTTGCCGGAGCGCAAGCGGCGCCGGCTCCATCATCCGCCGCAGTACTGCCGCAAACAGGGCCGCGACCGCGACAATCACGCCCACTTTGATGGCGTCGTCGAATAACGTGACCTTGAACATGATCGGGGCGAAGTAGGCCGCACAAAGCGCGACAATTTCGCCGCGCCGAAAGCCGCCGCGCAGCCCCTCGCCGATCAGCCACGCCATCGGAACCGCGAGCACCATCAAGTCGTATTCGAGCATGAACGGCGAGCAGAACGGCACGCAGGCCGCAATTGCCGCGCCTTGGGCGCGGCCCGATTGCGCGCCAGGCCGCCGCAGCAGCAGTACGCCCGCGAGCAAACAAGCGGCGATCAACGTCACGGCCGTCTGTGCTCCGTAGGCTAAGGCCAGCGACCCGCCATGCAGACGCACAGCGCCAAAAACGGTGATCCAAAATTGATGGTAGAGCGGATTTTCCGGCTCCATCCAGCTTTGGCGCGCGACACCCATATTCGTCAGGAACGCCGGCCAAATCTCCGCGCCAAAGGCGATCGTTGCCACGCCGGCCAGCACGAGGACGGTGAGACCGGCGACGGCGAAACAGCGCCACCGTCCCGCGGCCGCCAGTGCCAGCGGCACGATAATGCCAAGCTGCGGCTTATAAGAGAGGCATCCAAAACATATGCCGGCGAGCGCCGGCCGGCGGTCGAGCCAGATCGCGGCGCCGCCAAGCAGCGCCGTGCTGAGAAATCCGTTCTGACCAAAGCCGGCGTTGACCATCACTGCCGGGTAACCGAGGAACAGCGCCCAGACGGAGTTGCGTTCCGGCACGTCGCGCGGCAATAGCCCGCGCAGCATGGCGGCGTAGCCGGCAAACGTGCTCGCCAACCAGAGGCACAAAGCCGGGAAATATCCGACCAAGGCGAAAGCCGCGCAGAGAAAGAGGAAGAATGGCGGATAGAAAAACGCCAGGTAACCCCAGCCCATTGGATCGCCGGTAAGCTCGGCCTGAAGTACGAAATGCGGTCCCTTCAGATACGCGTCGCCGGCGGCCCCCTCCAAGGTCAGCTTCCCGGCAGTCCAAAAACTCACGAAGTCGCCGGAGATCTTTGAGACTCCCGGCGACGCCATCTGCCACTGCACCCACAAAATGCAGAAGCTGAGGAACGCGGCGACGGCGGCCGCTCCGGCCAAGCGCAACACGTAAATTTGAACGCGCTTTCCGCCGCGCACCGGAACGGGCGCGTGAAACGATGACAGCGCCGTGACAGGCAATGGAGGCTCGATCGCGGACATGCGGTTTATAAGGAAATATCTTTGCCCGCATCGTGAGGGCCGAGTTCTAACAGCGACTTAACATCGCGGGTCGGCCGCAGATTGGCGTTCGGCCCAGTGGCGCGGCCAAGCTCTAGCATGCGCTTCTGTTTTCTCGGGCTGCCGTTCAGCAACGGCGCGCTGTTGCGACGCAACACGAATGGATCTTTTCTTTAGAGTCGCGTCCGACTGCAATTTTCTTCTAAAATGCACCTGTGAATGAACCGAGGGTAGGATCGCCACGACATCGCCGCGTTCAAGTCCTAGTTGCGGATGTGGGTTTGGCCGAGCGAGCTGGGAAACGGGAATGTTGACGCTCTATTCGATGCGGCGTTCGGGCAATAGTTACAAAGCGCGCCTGGCTTTGGCGCAGCTTCGCATTCCCTATCAGCTCGTCGAGATCGATATTCTCAAGGGCGAGAGCCACACGCCCGAATTTCTCATGAAGAATCCGAACGGCCAGGTGCCGCTATTGGAAACCGCGCCCGGCCGATTTCTCGCGGAATCCAACGCCATCTTGTGGTACCTCGCCGGTGGCACAAAACTCGCTCCCGATGACGCTTTTGAGCGCGCCGAAGCGTTGCAGTGGATGTTCTTCGAGCAGCACAGTCTGGAGCCAAATTTGGGCGCCGCTTATTTTTGGCTCACGCTCGTCAAAGGTGGACGGGAATTACAGAGCCATGCCTTCGAGGACTGGATGGAGGAAGGCCATCGCGCGCTCGGCGTAATGGAAAAGCACATCGCGTTGCACGACTTCTTCGCCGCCGACCGTTACACTGTCGCCGACATTGCGCTTTACGCCTATACGCATGTCGCGCATCTGTGCGATTTCGATCTCGCGGGCTTTCCGGCGGTACGGGCGTGGCTTGAGCGCGTCATCGATCAGCCGGACCACGTGGCGATGGACTTCATTCCTGCGGAAGCTGTCGCCGCCGAGTGATCGCCCGTTAACCGTCCGTTAACGATATCCCACCAAATCGCCTCTGTTCTTCAATGGCTGCGCCCCAATCCGGCCGGATGTGCGCCGGGTTCAAGGACCAGCTTGCAACAAATGATGATTCTCAAGGAACGACGACAATGGCAGAGTTGACCGGCCAGCCCGGTTTCGCGCCGCCGAAAAAGCAACAAACCGGCTCACGGCGCCGGCAGGCGACCACGATCGAGCTTATCGCAACCGCGACGCTCACGGTGTCGCTTGTTGTTGCCGCAACGGCGGTGTCGATGGGCAACAAGCTTCTCACCCACGGTGATCTTTTGGAAAAGACAACCGTCCAGTCGCCACAGCCGCGGTAATATGCGGCAATTGCTGCGCGCGACATGCGACAGCTCGTTCGCCGACCGGTAGACTAGGCCAAACGCGCTTCGCCGGTACGCCGGCCGCTGAGTGAGAGACCGCGGGCGGCAATGACATGAATGACCAGGCCATCTCGCCGCCGGCCGACGCGCCGCCGACCGACCGAGGCCTAACCACGCACTTATTGATCTTCTTTGCTCTGGTTTACGTCGTCGAGGGGGTCGGTCAGGTCGGCGGCCTGATTGCCCAACCGCTCAGTTATTACCTGAAACAAGCGCAAGGCTGGACGCCGCTGCAGGTTACCGCGTACCTGGCGATTTTCAATTTCCCCTGGATCATAAAGCCGATCTACGGCGCGTTTTCCGACTTCGTGCCGCTGTTCGGCTATCGGCGAAAGAGCTACCTGATCGCCGCCAACATTGCGGCCATCGTGGGTTTTATCCTTGTCACTCAGCTTGAAGCGCCGAGTACCTTGGTATGGGCGTTGCAGCTGACCGCCTACGCCATGGCGATCTCCAGCACCGTGTGCGGAGCGGTGCTGGTTGAGCAAGGTCAGCGGCTTGGACAGAGCGGTAAGTTCGTCAACCAGCAATGGCTTTGGTTCAACTTCGCCGCCATGCTTGCGTCAATTCTCGGCGGTCAACTGGTGCAGCATTTCGCGCCCGGTACCGCCCTGCATGCGGCTGCCGCGATTGTCGCGGTGGCGCCGGTCGCAGTGCTGGTCGGAAGCATCTTCTTTGTTCCGGAACGCAAGGCTCGGCTCGATGTGGCAGCGCTTCGCGGTACCTTCGGCGGGCTCGCGGCCGCGTTCAAGAAGCGCGAACTCTGGATTATCGCGGTTTTTCTTTTCTTCTATTA
>Ga0210385_10002170_pt1 | contig 11831 bp, 8 predicted proteins | sample IncBWH26OmetaG_FD_160107 | JGI IMG/M metagenome (GOLD analysis project Ga0210385, IMG submission 160107) | Forest soil microbial communities from Barre Woods Harvard Forest LTER site, Petersham, Massachusetts, United States - Inc-BW-H-26-O ... | reverse complement strand
CGCGCTGATGGTCACGTGCGAGCGCTGGTTGTGTGCGCCGTAATCGGAGATCTTCTTCGAGCACGGGCACAGGCTTGTGACTGGCACGGCCACCTTGACCCACAGCTCGTTTTGACCGTGACGGTGCTCGCCGATCAGGCTGGCGCGGTAATCCATCAAGCTCTCGACTCCCGAGACCGGCGCCCGCTTCGTCACGAAGAACGGGAAGCTCATTTCGATGTGGCCGGTATCGGCCTCGAGCCGTGCCGTCATGGTCGCCAGCATGCTGCGGAACGACTCTACGGAAATCTCACGCTCGGCGTGCAGGATCTCCACGAAACGCGACATGTGCGTGCCCTTGAAGTTGTGCGGCAGGCTGACGTACATGTTGAAACTGGCGATGGTGTGCTGCTCGCCCGCCGAACGGTCCTTGACGCGCACCGGGTGACTGATGTCCTTGACGCCGACGCGATTGATCGGCAGCCGGCGCGTGTCGGCGTGCGCCTGCACGTCCTCCACTTCGGTGACCGCGCTGCGGGCAATCTTGGCGATGTTGGCGGGGGGATTCATGGGGGAAAGCCTACAGCAAAGCAGCGAAAATCCGTAATGCCCATTACGCCAGCGCGGCAACGGCGCGGGAATACCTCCAATTAAGTAGAAGCGGCGCGTTCCGCCGTGTTGGGAACGCGGCCGGGCGACTTCAGCCGCCGCCCGCCGAGCGCAGCCGTTCCGGCGCCTGCAGCGCCCACCAGCGCTCGACGCTCGCAGCCAGGCCGGCCGCGTCCAGTCCCGCGGCGGCCAGGCAGCCCTCGCGTGAGCCGTGCTCGATGAAGCGATCGGGAATGCCGAGCTGCAGCAGCGGCACCGCGAGTCCCTCGGAGGTCAGCAGCTCTCCCACCGCTGAGCCGGCACCGCCCAGGGTGGCGTTCTCCTCGATGGTCACCAGCGCGCGGTGGCGTGCGGCAGTTGCGATGACCAGCTCTTCGTCGAGTGGCTTGATGAAACGCATGTTGATGAGGGTGGCGTCCAGGCGCTCGGCGATCTGCGCGGCACTCGACAGCAGCGTGCCGAACACCAGCAGCGCGAGCCCGCTCTTGCCCTCGCGCCGCAGCTGCGCCTTGCCGAGCGGCAGCGCGCTCATTTCCGCGACGATCGGTACGCCCGGTCCGCTGCCGCGCGGATAGCGCACCAGCGCCGGGCAGCCGAGCACACTCGCGGTGTACAGCATCTGCCGGCACTCATTCTCGTCCGCCGGCGCCATGATCACCGTGTTGGGAATGCAGCGCACGAACGACAGGTCGTAACTGCCCTGGTGGGTGGCGCCGTCGCTGCCGACCAGGCCGGCGCGGTCGAGTGCAAACACCACTGGCAGGTTCTGCAGTGCCACGTCGTGCACCAGCTGGTCGTAGGCACGCTGCAGGAAGGTCGAGTAGATCGCCACCACCGGCTTCAGTCCCTCAGCGGCCAACCCGGCAGCGAAGGTGACCGCGTGCTGCTCGGCGATCGCCACGTCGAAGTAGCGCTCGGGGAAGCGCTTGGAGAACTCCACCAGCCCCGAGCCCTCGCGCATCGCTGGGGTGATGCCGACGACGAGCGGATCTGCCGCGGCCATATCGCACAGCCACTGACCGAAAATCTGCGAGAACGTCGGCCCAGTGCTCTTCTCCTTGAAGATCGTGCCGCTCGCCGGGTCGAAGGGGCCGGGTCCGTGCCACTTGATCGGATCGGCCTCGGCGGGCGCGTAGCCCTTACCCTTTTTGGTCACCACGTGCAGCAGCTGCGGGCCGTGCAGCTTCTTGATGTTACGCAGCGTGCTCACCAACGCCTTGACGTCGTGGCCGTCCATCGGGCCGATGTAGTTGAAACCGAACTCCTCGAACAGTGTCCCGGGCAGCACCATGCCCTTGAGATGCTCCTCCGAGCGGCGCGCCAGCTCCCACACCGTGGGCATCGGCCGCAGCACCTTCTTGCCGCTCTCGCGCAGGTGCGCGTACACGCGCCCGGAGAGCGCGCGCGCGAACTGATTGGACAGCGCACCGACATTCTCGGAGATCGACATGTCGTTATCGTTCAGGATCACCAGCAGGTCATTCGGCAGCGAGCCGGCATGGTTCAGCGCCTCGAAGGCCATGCCGGCGGTCATTGCGCCGTCGCCGATGATCGCCACCGCGCGCCGGTTGGCACCGCTGCGGGCCGCGGCCACCGCCATGCCGAGCGCGGCACTGATGGAAGTGCTGGAGTGCCCGACCCCGAAGGTGTCGTACTCGCTCTCGGCGCGCGAGGGGAACGGGGCGAGTCCGCCGTCCTGCTTGATGGTATGCAGGCGGTCGCGCCGGCCGGTGAGCACTTTGTGCGGGTAGGCCTGGTGGCCGACGTCCCAGACCAGGCGGTCGCTCGGGGTATCGTAGACATAGTGCAGGGCGACGGTCAGCTCGACCGTGCCCAGGCCGGCGGCGAAATGGCCGCCGCGCGTGCTCACGCTGTGAATCAGGAAATCACGCAACTCGTGGCACAGGGCGGGCAGCTGGCCGAGTGGCAGGCGCCGCAGGTCGGCGGGGGAGGCGATCTCCGCGAGCAGCGGATACTTGTCCAGCGCAACAGTCATCGGCAGGAGTTTACACGCGCATTGCGCCCTTCATCGATGCACCGGCGCACAAACGTCGCGGCGCAGCCACAGGAGCCGGGCGTCGGCGCTGCGCGCCGCTGGCGCGTCTGCGTTTTCATTCCCCGTCCGCGCGTTCGCTCTCGGCAGCGGTGGCGGGATCCTCAAAGGGGCTGACCTCGGGCTGGCCGCTGCGCTTGAGCAGGATCTCGACCTTCTGCTGCGCCGCCTGGAGGCTGGCCTGGCAGTGGCGCGTGAGGGCCACGCCGCGCTCGAACGCCTTCAGGGCCTCATCGAGCGGCAGATCGCCGCGCTCGAGCCGCTCCACGAGGCCTTCGAGTTCCTCGAGCGCCTGTTCGAATTCCGGGGCCTTGCCGCTGCGTGACACGCCGTCTGCCTCTGGTTCATGCCGCCGGTACCGCTCGGCGGGCGCGCAACGTTACACAGCGCCGGCGCCGAGGGTCAACGCACGGTTGACGTGCCGCGCGTGGCGGCGATAGAGTCCGCCTCCGAGTTAGACCCAGTCTAAGTGAGGAGTGTCATGAATCTCAAAGGCAGCAAGACCGAGAAGAATCTGAAGGACGCGTTCGCGGGTGAGTCGCAGGCTAATCGCCGCTATCTCTACTTCGCCGCCAAGGCGGATGTCGAGGGGCTGAACGACGTATCGGCAGTGTTCCGCTCGACTGCCGAGGGTGAAACGGGTCATGCACACGGGCACCTTGAGTACCTTGAGGCGGTGGGCGATCCGGCGACCGGACTGCCGATCGGCGAAACCAAGCTGAACCTCAAGGCGGCCATCGCCGGTGAGACGCACGAGTACACCGACATGTATCCCGGCATGGCGAAGGCGGCACGCGACGAAGGCTTCAGCGAAATCGCCGACTGGTTTGAGACGCTGGCCAAGGCCGAACGCTCGCACGCCAATCGGTTCCAGAAGGCGCTGGACGGCATCTGACCACGCCCGTTCCGCCGGGAGCCGCGCGGGGGCGCGAGGGCAGCCTGGAGGCGCCCACGCGCCACCCGCTCGCCTGGCGGACCCCTGAGTTCTATGACCACGCTGCGCTTGAGAAGGAGCTCGAGCGCGTGTTCGACATCTGTCACGGCTGCCGCCGCTGCTTCAGCCTGTGCAACGCTTTCCCCACGCTGTTCGACGCTGTCGATGCCAGCGCTGAGGGCGAGGTCGGCGGGGTCGACAAACAGGTGTTCTGGCAGGTGGTGGACAACTGCTACCTGTGCGACATGTGCTTCATGACGAAGTGCCCGTACGTGCCGCCGCATCCGTGGAACGTCGACTTCCCGCACCTGATGCTGCGCGCCAAGGCGACGCGCGTGCGCCGCGCCGGCCTCAAATTCCCCGAGCGCGTGCTGGCGGCCACCGACGCCGTGGGCAGCTTCGTCGGCATTCCGCTGGTCGCCGAAGTGGTGAATGCGGTCAACGGCTCGGCAGCCGGGCGCGCGCTGCTGGAGAAGACCCTGGGCGTAGACCGCTCGGCGCCGCTGCCCAAGTACTACGCGCGCAGTGCACGCCAGCGGCTGGCAGAACTCGGCACAGTCGCGCGGCCGGCGCCGGCGCAGCACGCGCAGGCGAGCAGCGCGACCAGCGGCCGGGTGGCGCTGTTCACCACCTGCTACGGCAACCGCAACGAGCCGCAGCTCGGTGAGGATCTGGCAGCGGTGTTCGCGCACAACGGCATCGAGATGGTGCTGGTGGAGGCGGAGCACTGCTGCGGCATGCCGCGCCTCGAGCTCGGCGATTTGGAAGGCGTCGCCCGGCTGAAGGAATACAACATTCCGCAGCTGCTGACGGCCATCGAGGCCGGTTACGACGTGGTGGCGCCGATTCCCTCCTGCGTGCTCATGTTCAAGCAGGAACTGCCGCTGATGTTTCCCGAGGACGCCGCCGTGCAACGGGTCGCGCGCCGCATCTTTGACCCGTTCGAGTACCTGATGCTGCGCCACGCTGCGGGACTGCTGCGCACCGACTTCAAGGTGTCCCTCGGCAAGGTGAGCTATCACGTGCCCTGTCACCTGCGCGTGCAGAATCTCGGTCTGAAGACGCGCGATGTGCTGAAGCTCGTGCCCGACACGCAGGTTGAGCCGATCGAGCGCTGCTCCGGCCACAACGGCACCTACGGACTGAAGACGCGCTTCCGCGCGGCCTCCATGAAGATCGGCCGCCCGGTCATGCAGCGGGTCGAGGCGTCACAGTGCAATCACTACAGCAGCGACTGCCCGATGGCCGGGCACCAGATCGAAAGTGGCCTCGAGCAGCCGCGCGCGAGCGAGCACCCACTGCGGTTGCTGCGCCTGGCTTACGGACTGTAGGGCGGGGGGCGCGGTGGCAAAGCTCGTGGCCGGCGATCTCATGTCGCTCGAGCAGTATGCGCGCGAGCGCGCGGCGTTCCGGGCGCGCGTGCTGGCACACAAGGGCGCGCGGCAACTGGCTGTGGGGCCGAACGCGACCTGGAGCTTCGAGGACCGCCTGACGGTGCAGTACCAGGTGCAGGAGATGCTGCGGGTGGAGCGCATTTTTGAGTCGCAGGGGATCGCCGCTGAGCTCGACGCCTACAACCCGCTCATCCCCGACGGCGGCAATTGGAAGGTGACGCTGCTGCTGGAGTACGACCCGGCCGCGCGCGCGCACGCACTCGCCCAGCTGAAGGGTGTCGAGGACCGCTGCTGGGTGCAGGTGGCAGGCCATGACAAAGTGTGGGCGATCGCCGACGAGGATCTCGAGCGCGAGAACGCCGACAAGACCTCTGCGGTGCACTTTCTGCGCTTCGAGCTGAGCGCGCCGATGATCCAGCACGTGCACGCCGGAGCTGCGCTCGCCGCCGGCATCGATCACGCGCACTACCGTCACAGCGTCGAGCCGCTGCCCGAGGCGCTGCGGCGCTCGCTCAGCGCCGATCTGCACTAGCAGCCGCGTCTGCTAAGATCGCGCCGCCGCCGCCGCAGCGCGGCGCGTTCAGCACGGAAATCGCGACACGCCGGATGAGTCAGTCCTATACCGCCTCCGACATCGAGGTCCTCACCGGCCTCGAGCCCGTCCGCCGCCGGCCGGGCATGTACACCCACACGCAGCGCCCCAATCACCTCGCGCACGAGGTCATCGACAACAGCGTCGACGAGGCGATCGCCGGTCACTGCAAGCAGATCGACGTGGTGCTCTACAAGGACGGTTCGCTGCAGGTGGCCGACGACGGTCGCGGCATGCCGGTCGACATTCATCCGAAAGAGAAGGTGAGTGGCGCGGAACTGATCCTCACGCGGCTGCACGCCGGCGGCAAGTTCTCCGACAAGACCTACAAGTTCTCCGGTGGCCTGCACGGGGTCGGCGTGTCGGTGGTCAACGCGCTCTGCAAGCATCTGGAATGCTGGATCAAGCGCGGTGGCAAGGAATACAACATCAGCTTCAAGGACGGCAAGATCGCCTCCAAGCTGGAGGAAACCGGCAGCGTCGGCCAGCGCAACACCGGCACCACCATCCGTTTCTGGCCGGACCCGAAGTTCTTCGACTCCGACAAGTTCTCGGTACCGCAGCTGAAACACACGCTCAAGGCCAAAGCGGTGCTGTGCCCGGGCCTGCGGGTCACATTCAAGAATGAGGCGAGCGGCGAGAAGGACGAGTGGTTCTACACCGGCGATCTCGGCGCCTACCTGGTCGAAGAGCTCGACAAGCACGAGCGGCTGCCGCCCGAACCCATCACCGGCACGCGGGCGGGCGACAACGATGCGGTCGACTATGCGCTCTGCTGGGCCCCGGACGCTGAAAACGTCATCGGCGAGAGCTACGTCAACCTGATCCCGACCCCCGAAGGCGGCACCCACGTGAATGGACTGCGCGCCGGTGTCGCCCAGGCGGTGCGCGAATTCTGCGAGTTCCGCAACCTCATCCCGCGCGGCATCAAGCTCACGCCCGAGGACATCTGGGACAAGGCCAACTACGTCCTGTCGGTGAAGATCCAGGAGCCGCAGTTCGCCGGACAGATGAAGGAGCGTCTGGGTTCGCGCGACGCCGCCCCGCTGGTGGAAGCGTTCGCGCGCGACTCCATGGCGCTGTGGCTCAACCGCCATCCGGATGCCGGCGAGCGCATCGCGCAGTTCGCGATCGCCAATGCGCAGGAGCGCGCCAAGGCGGCCCAGAAAGTGGTGCGCAAGCGCCTCACCGCGGGGCCAGCGCTACCCGGGAAACTGGCCGACTGCACCAGTCAGGATCCGCGTCGCTCGGAGCTGTTTCTGGTGGAGGGTGATTCCGCCGGCGGTTCGGCCAAGCAGGCGCGCGAGAAGGAATTCCAGGCGATCATGCCGCTGCGCGGCAAGATTCTGAACACCTGGGAGCTCGATGCCGGCGAGATCGCCGGCAGCGCCGAAGTACACGACATCAGCGTCGCGCTCGGCATCGAGCCGGGCTCTCCGGATCTGAGCCAGTTGCGCTATCACAAGGTGTGCATCCTCGCGGACGCTGATTCCGACGGCCAGCACATCGCGACGCTGCTGTGCGCGCTGTTCCTGCGCCACTTCCGTCCGCTGGTCGCGCACGGGCACGTGTACGTGGCGATGCCGCCGCTATACCGCGTCGATGCCGGCAAACAGGTGTTCTACGCGCTCGATGATGCCGAGCGCGACCAGCTGCTGAAGCGCCTGGAGAAAGAGGCGGCGCGCGCCAAGCTCACCGTGACCCGCTTCAAGGGTCTGGGTGAGATGAACCCCACGCAGCTGCGCGAGACCACCATCGACCCGCGCACGCGCCGCCTGGTGCAGCTCACCATCGAAGGCAAGGACAACACCGACCAGCTGATGGACATGCTGCTCGCCAAGAAGCGCGCCGCCGACCGGCGCGAATGGCTCGAGCGGAAGGGCAACCTCGCCGAGGTGCAGCTGTGAGCGGGCCGCCGCAGAACCAGGAGCTGAATTTCGAGGGCGTCGAGCGCCAGCCGCTGCGCACCTTCACCGAGAAGGCCTATCTCGACTACTCGATGTACGTCATTCTCGATCGCGCCCTGCCCGCGCTCGGTGACGGACTGAAGCCGGTACAGCGGCGCATCGTCTACGCGATGAGCGAGCTGGGATTGTCGGCGGTCTCCAAGCATAAGAAGTCAGCGCGCACCGTCGGTGATGTCATCGGCAAGTTCCACCCGCACGGCGACAGCGCCTGCTATGAGGCCATGGTGCTGATGGCGCAGCCGTTCGCCTACCGCTACCCGCTGGTCGACGGTCAGGGCAACTGGGGCTCGCAGGACGATCCCAAGTCCTTCGCGGCCATGCGCTATACCGAGGCCAAGCTCACCCGTTACGCCGATGTGCTGCTGGGTGAACTGTCCGACGGCACGGTTGATTGGACGCCGAATTTCGATGGCACGCTGGAGGAGCCGGTCATCCTGCCGGCGCGCCTGCCCAACCTGCTGCTGAACGGCACCACCGGCATCGCCGTCGGCATGGCGACCGACATCCCGCCGCACAACCTGCGCGAGGTGGCGGAGGCCTGTGTCCATCTGCTGGAGGAGCCGGAGGCCACCAGCGCCGCGCTTATGAAGTACGTCAAGGGACCGGATCTGCCGACCGGCGCCGAGATCATCTCGCCACGCGCCGACCTCAAGGAGTTCTACGACAAGGGTGTCGGGGCCTACAAGGCGCGCGCCACTTGGGAGACCGAGGACGGCAACGTGGTGATCACGGCGTTCCCCTATCAGGTGTCGCCGACGCGCGTGATGGAGCAGATCGCCGAGCAGATGCGCGCCAAGAAACTGCCGATGGTGGATGACCTGCGCGATGAGTCGGACCATGAGAACCCGACGCGACTGGTGATCGTGCCGCGCTCCAACCGCGTCGATCTCACCGAGCTGATGAATCACCTGTTCGCCACCACCGACCTGGAACGCAACTACCGCGTCAACCTCAACATCATCGGTCTGGATGGCCGCCCGCAGGTGATGAGCCTGAAAGAGGTGCTGTCGGGCTGGCTGGAGTTCCGCACCCATACGGTCACGCGCCGCCTGCAGTACCGCCTGGAGAAGGTGGCCAAGCGCCTGCATATCCTCGACGGCCTGTTGATCGCCTTCCTCAACCTCGATGAGGTGATCCGCATCATCCGCCGCGAGGACGAGCCGAAGCCGGTGCTGATCAAGCGCTTCAAGCTCTCCGACGAGCAGGCCGAGGAGATCCTCAACACGCGCCTGCGGCATCTCGCCAAGCTCGAGGAGCTGAAGATCCGCGAGGAGCAAAAGACCCTCGCGGCCGAACGCGAGGAGCTCGAGGCGCTGCTGAAGAGCAAGGCGAAGTTGAAGAAACTGATCACGACAGAGATCCGCGCCGATGCCGAGAAGTTCGGTGACGCGCGCCGCACTCGCATCATCGAGCGCGAGGCGGCGCAGGCGATCGATGAGACCAGTCTCATTCCCAACGAGCCGGTGACCGTGGTGCTCTCGACCGGCGGCTGGGCGCGCGCCGCCAAGGGACACGACATCGATCCGCGCGCGCTCTCCTACAAGAGCGGGGATGCGTTCCAGGCCCAGGCGCGCGGACGCAGTCTGCAGCCGGCGGTGTTCATCGACAGCACCGGGCGCACTTACGCGCTGCCGGCACATACGTTGCCTTCGGCGCGCGGGCAGGGCGAGCCGCTTTCCGGCCGTCTCGATCCGCCGGATGGCGCCAAGTTCGCCGGTGTCATGATCGGCGAGCCCGAGGACCTGTGGCTGCTCGCGAGCGATGCCGGCTATGGCTTCACGGCGCGTCTCAAGGACCTGATCAGCGACCGGCGCGCGGGCAAGACGGTGCTGTCGCTGCCCGAGAATGCCCACGTGCTGGCGCCGGCACCGGTGCCGGGCGCCGATGCGCTGGTGGCGGCGATCAGCAGCGAGGGGAAGCTGCTCGCTTTCGCGGTGAGCGAGGTGCCCGAGATGCCGCGCGGCAAGGGCAACAAGCTGTACGACATCCCCGGCAAGAAGGCCAAAGCACGCAGCGAGCTCATGACCGCGGTCGCGGTAGTGCCGCCACAGGCGAGTCTCGTGCTGTGGTCGGGCGAGCAGCACAAGGTCATCGACTGGAAGGACCTGCAGGAGTATCGCGGCGAGCGTGCCCAGCGCGGCGCGGTACTCAAGCGCGGTTGGCCGCGCAACATCGAGCGCATGGAAGCGCGCCTGCCACCCACTGCCCCCTAGCTGATGTGACAGTGGCCTGCTCGGTGCTGGTCGCGCTCGTCCCCTTTGCGAATAAGAATGATTCGCATTAAGATTCGCGTATAGCTTGGGCGACAGCGGGGGCGAGGGATGTTCAGGGGGAGTCGCGTGGCAGCGGCCGGGGCGCTGCTCAGCGGGCTGCTGGCCGCGTGCGGCGGCGGCTCGGACGGTGGCGGGGGTGCAGCGCCTGCGCCGCCGGCGCTGTCGGCGGCCGCGACCGCGGGTAAGGCGATCTTTTTCGATACCAGCCTCTCGGCCTCGGGCAAGCAGGCCTGCGGCACCTGTCACGTCCCTGCATACGCCTTCGCCGGCAATCCCGCGACCGATGGCGGGCGGCCGACTCCGCTCGGCGGTCGCCACATGGATCTGCAGGGATTTCGGAACGCGCCCTCGCTGCGCTACGCAGCGCTGACGCCGCCGTTCTCGGTCACCGACGGCCCGACCGGAGGTTTCTTCCGCGACGGACGCGCCTCCTCACTGGCCACCCAGGCAGTGCAGCCGTTCGTGACCGAGTTCGAGATGGCAAATGCCAACGCCGCGGAGGTCGTCACACGCCTGCAGGCCTCGAGCGCGACGCTGCAGCTGTTCGTCGCCGCCTACGGCGAGGCGGTGTTGTCCGACCCGCAGACGACGCTCACCAAGATGGGGCAGGCGCTCGCCGCCTATGAGACCGAGGCCACCGCTGAGTTCCAACCCTTCAGCAGCAAGTACGACGCCTGGGTCGCTGGCAACGCGCAGCTGACCGCGGACGAAGCCGCCGGACTCGCGCTGTTCAACAACCCGGCCAAGGGCAACTGCACCGCCTGCCACCCGAGTCAGCGCCAGGGTTACAGCGATCACCCGCTTTTCACCGACTTCACGTACGACAACATCGGCGTGCCGCGCAACTGGCAGATTGCAGCGAACCTGCCCGAGCCGCTCAGCCCCATCAGCGGCGTGCCGCTCGACTATGTACCGCTACAGCAGAACGTGCCGGCGGACGCCGAGTACCGCTACTACGACATGGGACTATGCGGCCCGTTCGCCCCGGCGCCGAGCGACCCCAACCCGCGGCCGCTGTTCACCCAGATCACCTCGATGTGCGGCCTGTTCAAGGTACCGACGCTGCGCAACATCGCCATCACCTCTCCCTACTTCCACAATGGTGAGTTCGCGACGCTGCACAAAGTGGTGCAGTGGTATGTCACGCGCGATATCAACAACAACACCGGCAACAACCCCACCCCGGTGCCGGCCGGTCCCGGCGGCAATGCGTACTTCCCGGTCGGCACCTCGTACGTGACTGCGAGCGGCACCCCGGACCTGTACCAGTACAACGATCTGCCGGTCGAATTCGACGCCAATGTCAACATCGGCGAGGTCCCCTACACGCCGCCCACCTTTGCTGGCGGCCAGGCGCCGACGCTGACCACGGCCGAAATCGATCAGGTGGTCGCGTTTCTGTGCACGCTCACCGACGGCTACGACCCGCAGAGCCCCGCGGCCTACAACGTGCCGGCGCAATGCCAGCCGGGCGCCGAATGACCCGCGCTACACCCTTGCTGAAAACTCTGGAAGAGACCGCCATGAATCGCACCGCCACCATCACGCCGCGCGCTCGCAAGGCGCTCACCGTCCTACTGCTGCTCAGCGCCTGCGGCGCCAGCGCCGGCGCTGCCGCGGATGACACCGCGCAGGCGGCGCAGCTGAGCGCGCTGCAGCAGCAGCTGCAGCAGGTGCAGGCGGCGCTGCAGCAACTCGTTGATGAGAACCGGGCACTGCGGGAGCACCAAGCGCAGGTGGACCGCAAACTCTCCGAGCTCGGTGCCGGCGGCGCCGCGCCGCCGGCGGCCGTCGTTCAGGCCACACCGGCCACAGCCGCCGCAGCGGCGGCCAACGCCTCGGCACTGCCGAATAGTTCGGCGCTGCCCGACGCCTCGGCGCTGCCGGCCACGGCGGCGCTGTCGCCGACCGCGACCGTCCAACCCGGCACCACCGGGAGCGGGCTGTTCGGCACCGGACTGCGGCTGTGGGGTTATGGCGAGGTCTACTACACCGATCCGACCAGCGATCGGCGTTCATCACAGTTCGAC
>Ga0210385_10002169_pt1 | contig 11833 bp, 5 predicted proteins | sample IncBWH26OmetaG_FD_160107 | JGI IMG/M metagenome (GOLD analysis project Ga0210385, IMG submission 160107) | Forest soil microbial communities from Barre Woods Harvard Forest LTER site, Petersham, Massachusetts, United States - Inc-BW-H-26-O ... | reverse complement strand
CAAACGGGCTCCTCGGTTCCGCTCGGCGAACCCGTTCCTCTCGTCATTTTCCGCGTGTTGCAGGAGGCTCTCAACAATGTTGCCCGACACAGCGGAGCGGATCAGGTTGACGTGTCTTTGGTTTGGGAGGGAGATGCGATCAGACTCCGAGTGAAAGATCGTGGAAAGGGCTTCGATCCGCTGGGAATCTCCGATGGACTCGGTCTAGTTAGCATGCGCGAGCGCCTCCGACTTGTGAATGGAAGGATCAGGCTCTCCTCGGCCCCGGGGCTAGGCACCGAAATCGAAGTTGCAGCGCCTGTTAAGCCCCCTCACTCAAGCCCAAACGGAGATTTTACTGGGAAGGTTGGCTAGACTTACGAAAAGCTACTTAGCGCGCGAGTATTTGTTTCTGAAGCTATATCTTCTGATACGGTCGGATCGGTCAGACCAGGCCGTTGAGCCTCTTTAGTTAAGCTTTTGCAACCCCTTTTGTACCGGCACCTAATGTTGCGCACTTGAAGGCGCGCCCTCGTGGCCTACTGTGCCCTGGTCAGAGCACGACTCTTTCAAGATTATCCAGTGACAACGGACAATACCACGCCCGCACCTTCACCAACCAAACCTCATGACCTCACGTTTTCTAACTCAGTGAGATCTGGAATCGGTCATTCACAGGCTCCCTCAGCTTTTGCTTGAATCCGAGATACCGTTCCGTCGTCAGAACGGATGCGTGCCCAAGGAGGAACTGAATTTGTTCAAGTTCTCCGCCTGATTCGTGGCAAAGACGAGCACAGCTACGACGCAGGTCATGAGGCGCCAGGTGGTCAATGCCCGCATTCTTGGCGCTCTGCTTCACTACATCCCAAACAACGTTGACAGTCACGCCGGCCTCCTGAAGAGACCCGTTCTTTCGAACTTGTCTAAAGATCTTGCCTCCCTTCACCGCGGAAGCAGTGATCCATAGATCTAGAAGTTCCTTGCACCACGCTGGTACGGGCACGGTTCTCACTCGACCTCCTTTCCCAGTCAGATCCACAATGACGCAGTGGCTCTCTCTCAACTGCAGCTGATCCACGCGGAGGCTTGCAACCTCTGAGCGCCGCAAACCACATCCCGGCAGCAGCCCCATCACAGCCGAATCTCTCTTTCCGCGCAAGGTGTTGCGATCTACGGAGCCCAACAACTGCTGAGCTTGATCGCGCGTCAGCCAATTGCCGATCCGACGCCCAAGTTGCCTCACGCCTCTAACTCGACGGATCCCTGTAGCCAGTTCGGGGCTCAGCCAGCCGCTCTCAGCAGATTCATCCGCCAAGCGCCGAATCGCAGAGAGATGAAGATTGATAGTTGCCGCTGAGAGGGCGAGGCTCTCCAGATGCGACCGGTAACGAACCACCACGGAGCGATTGAATCCGAGCCGAGGCTCGGAACAATACCATTGGATGAATCTGGCGATTGCGTATCCATAGCTACGGCGGGAATGTGAAGACGGCAACGTTGCCAGCACACTTGCCTTCGATTGCTCCAATTCAGGGACCGTAAGACCCGGAGGACAGTTGGACGGCTCATTTTGTGATCCGAAAATCGGCATAGGAGACGGCTCCCTTCGACCGTCTCCTTAGGAGAATGCGCGCGGATACCAATCTTCGCTGCGTCGAGGTAGACTGCACGACCGAAATTCTGCCCGCGAAACCATAGCGATTAGTTGGGGCCAAAGGACGTTATCACTGGTAATCGCATCGGCAATCGAGAACGGTTTTCCGTGTCACGTGTCCGAGAAGCGATTTACGTCCGATGGATTGGATTTTATTCACTGGTCGATCCGACGAACTGTTTACTTCAGGCTTTCCGACTGCCCATACTGAAGTCGTCTCAACAGCCGCGCGGAGGGGTTTATCAACTTCAATGAGTGTTTCTCTTTCTGCATTCAGATTGGATAGATGGAAATTTCTGTCATCAACGAGAAATCGGGTGCTTCCAGAAGGAATTCGGGAGTCGCGATGTATATCTCCGCCTATTGGAGTCATTGATGCCCACGCATCGCGGTGTTCGGAATAGGCCGAGGTTATAGTTACTGTGGCCTGAACTAGTTTGGTCGGCCCAGCCAGGAGTACTGCCACGCGACGGAAATATTCTGAAAGTCTCCCCCAAGTTGGACATACACATGACCGCTGTAGCTAAATTTCACAGACTGACGATTTGTTTTGGGGACAGGCACTGATATCGTCCCACCGAGGCGAGAGTTTTTTTCGAGTGTGTTTGGGTTCTCTACGCCATTCATGCTTGTTCGACCGCCGAACCACAGATTGCTGTCCAACGAGGCCCAGAGTCGGGGCTTCAGATCGTAGCTGAGATGGCCTTGCAGAGATGCAATGGGTTTCTGTGATTGCGTATTGTTACCAGGAAAGTACTGGTTGCGCGAGAAGTAATCCGGGTTCGTTGTAAAGAACCAGACACCTCCGTACGCGTCTATTACCCAATGCCCCAAACGGCGTGAATACCCGAATTCGGGTCTGACTGACCAGCGATTTGCCCCGAGATTGATGAGCCTCATCGGGTCATATTGGCCAATTGGCGGTAAGACTAGAAGGCTGGCACCGAGAACCGTTTTTTGATGCCACGCGCGAAACTTCGATAAGTCCATGGCTGGACCGCCGAGAAGGTTTATCGACAAACGAAACTCCGGAGCCGGCAAACCGGAGCGGTGCCCGGTGGTCTCATCTGCCATTGCGGTTCCGCTAAAGCCGCCGACCGCATAAGGCAGAGACGCAGTAACGTTCGTGTACCGGCCCAGCAAATTGAAGGAATGATAGTAAGTGAAGACCGATGTATAGATGTTCCCATTTGAGTCCGGAACGGGTTCTACGCCGTTCAGAAGAATCTCTCCGCTCGAGTATGAGCTAGTGATTGTCACAGCATTGGAATGGATCGGAGCAACGACATACGCACGAGGTGCAAGGTCTTGGGCGTTCGCTCTACCCAAGGAGCACGCAACGATCCATGCTAGGGACACGATGCTTTTGAAATCGACCCGCATGGCTTCCCTGTCATTTTACAGTTTCCCCAAATTCGCAGGATCGTGAAACGGTAGATCCACAGTCATCGGGCTGTGGTCGGACATTGGCTCGGGCGTGAAATTATTCAGGTCAGCGAGAGTTCGCGCAAAGTGCGGCGCAAGAATGTACGATCCCTTCTTATTCTGCGGATTTTGGAGTTCGGATTTTACAAAGATCCAGTCGAGTTTAAATTTGGCGACTCGCACCTTGCCCCATATGAGCTCGGTTACGAAGGTGGGGGCGAATCCTTTGGCTAGTCGCTGGTTAGAGTCGGCCAAGGTACCGGATCTACTGTTGGAGGTTCGTGTTGGCTCTCCACGGAAATCAAAAGCCTTTCCATCCGCAAAGCGGAACTTTTTCACGGTAGAGAACAGGCCGCGTTCCAGGTTGGGTGACAACCCGGGAATGTTCGCCGAGGTCGGATCGACCCGAAACTGAATTCCTGCAAGCTTCAAAGTCCCTCTCGTGGCGCTGTAAGCGAAACCGACTCCAGTCGCCCACTGGATGCCTTGTGTGGTCCAGAAATCTGTGCTTCCGTAGCGCTTATAAAGCAAGTTCGCCACATTTGTGGGTGTTCCATTGCCCCCTGTGGTATTCAGGTCTCCGGCAACCACCACCGGGTTGGACACATCACGGATTTGGCTCAGTAGCTCACCCATTTGCTGACGACGAACTTTGGGCTTCGTCCTGTTTTCCAAATGAGTCGCCGCGATGGTTAGTCGTTGCCCGGGCACTTCTGGAACATCGAGGTCCACATACAAAGTTGTTCGTCCGCCGCGGCGCACCTCTTGGAGCAGATCTTCTCCAATGAGAAAGGCCGCCTTTCGCTTGGCTTTTTCCAGCGGCGAGATCTTGGTTTCTTTAAACCAGTCGTATCCAACCTTGAATGGAACCAGTCGAGCCTCGCGGATGGGGTAGCGCGAAAGGACAGCGTTGCCGTGGAGCGCCCGCACTCGGTCTTTGTCTACTGCAAACTGTTTCAGAAGTTCCTGTCGAGCTTGCTCGTCCTCCTTGTCCTCGAACGTATCTGTGCCCAATTGCTTCGAATCCACTTCTATAAACTCAACGCCATAAGCCCAGTTCATGTGCAGTGCTTCGGCAAGCTCTTTTACGACTTCGCGATATTGAGTCCGCTTCACTCCCCAGTCAACTTCGTTCAGAATCCAAACGTCCGCAGACTGCAAGGCCTCGATTTCCTTTGGGATTTGTTCCAAGTCCACCGCTCTTACCGTCTGCCCGCTTTTTTTTGCTTTCTCGCGTTCCGCCTCAACCTTGTCCATGAAGCGGTCCTTATCCTTAAGGAAGAGAAGTATGTCGTCGAGTTCCAAGCCTCGTTCGATATTCCAGCAGGCCACGCGGAGCGCCGGGCCAAGGCCCTTGACTTCGAGTTGCCGGGGACGAGCTCCCGCGTAGTAGGCCTCATTGTTCACAAAGGGAGTGGTGGTTACAACGCGAAGCTTTTCTGCTAACTCAGGAGTCAGCGGCTGGTCGAGACTTAATTGGACGAGTTCGTCATATGAAAACAACTTGGGTTCTGAATCTCGGACATAGTCTTGTGCCTTTGAAGATGACGCTCCGATCAGAGCATAACCGATCAAAATGAGCGCACAAATCCAGCTTTTCGAGTTCACCTGTTTCTCCTCCGCCGAGTTCGTTACTGCATTATGGCAACCTTGACCAATCGATCAAGGTGGAACACCGCATGATCAATGCTGAAGGGAAGACGTCGGCAGGTTGATCACAACTCGTCGACTCGGAAGACTTACTAATTCCGACGGCGTGTAGCTCCTCCAGAGCCTCTGGACCGAAGTCCGCCTTGTTGCCGTTCGAATTGCTGGGTGCGTTGGGTTCCTCTTTGGCGTGCTTGCGCGTCCCGATCAAGCTGCTGAATTGTGCCTGAAGAGACTGCAGGTTGCTGCACAGCGGCAGGTCGATTGGTTGCGCCCTGAGCCGGTTGTTGCCGTGAATTGGCTCCTTGCGTCAGGGAAGCATTCGTCGCGTGGGGGGTCGGCTTGCCCGTATCAGTCCAACCACCATTCTCATATTTTTGCCAACTGCCGCTTGAGTCCTTGCGATAGACATCTCCGTTTTTGCCGGCGTACATATTGTCGTCTTTGCCTTGCGCGACGAAGCCGCTGTTCCCATTGGCCCCGTTGTAACCGACGCCGCGCGCTCCCTCGGAGGTTCGAAAGCCTGCTGCGGTTCCTTGGGACGTCGTTCTGTGCGCAGTCTGTGCCCACTGGTCGCCACGCACAGCGACGGAACTACCCCAGTTCCCGTACGCGTTCGAACCCTGGCGAGTTGCACCATACACACCTGTGTACGGATTGTAGGTACGAGCAGCGGTCACGCTGCCATAGGGCCCGTAGGCCGACACAGACCTTCCATACCGCCCCGTCGAGGGGTTGTACCACGCCGCACCCGTCACGCCACCGTAAGGGCCATACGCGCCTCGCGCCACGCCATACGCTCCGGAGTAAGGACTATAGAACGCGCCAACTCCATAAGTGATGGGATACGGCCGGTAGATGGGATACCCAAACGGCGGATGGTAGTAATACGGCGGATAGTAGTAGCCAGTGCCATACGCGATGGTGAGACCTACTGCCGCACCTAAGAAGAACATGCCGAGATAGCCAGCTGTGTGGTCGCACTCGACGGTGGTCGGAGAAGTCTGCGTCTGCGTGACGTAAGTTACGTTATAGACCGGTGAACTCGGTGGAATCGTGTAGATCTCTTTCGGTATGGAACTCGCCGCCTTCCATGGGCCGGTCGGAGTCGTGGACATAAACCACACGGCCTGAAAACACAGGTAGTAGATATCTCCAACCTTGATGACTTTATCCTGTGTGTTCGTGGCGTATGAGAGCGGCGTGGATTCAATCGGCTTGAACTGAGGGTCCCCATCGTATTGGACCTTTACCTGGGCCTCCGCTTCTTTTATGTTGACGATTGCAGTGGTGGGAATCTGCGCAAGAAGTACAGCGTCGCTTGCTTCCTGGGTTCCTGGCACCGAAGCCAAGACATCTGAATTAGGGCCATTGGGCGGAATCTTCGCAAAGTCCGACGGTAAATCACCGCCGGCAAAGCTCCATGGGCCATCCAGCGAAGATGAACGGAACCATCGTCCTGATACCAGAAAGTAGTATTTCTGTTCGTTCGTTTGAACGAAGACGACGCTTTTCGTATTGGTTGCACGGGTCAATTCTGTGCCAGGTATCTTGGCGTAAACAGGGGCTCCACTGAACTCAATCACCTCTGCCGGAACGCTGCTGAAGAATACCGTCGGTGCCGCGCCCGAAGGCCCCTGAGGCGGGATCGCTTTCTTGACCTCTTCCCAGTTCTGATCGGCGGGCAGCTTGTTCATCTCTTTCGGAAGCTGGGTGACGACCGTCCATGGACCTTCAAGTTTGGCCGCTGTCAACCATTGCTTCCCGTTCAGCAAGTAATACTTCTTCCCGTCTTTATCGAAGAGAACAGTCCAGTTCGCATTCACGACGAAGTCTAGTTTCGTCTTCTCAATCTCCGCTCGAACTTCCTTGTCATCGACCAGGAGAAGAACAGTCGGTCCTTTGCTGACGAATATCTTCGGAGGGGTATTGTCCAGTTGGACTGCGGGCGCTGAAACTTTGCCTTCTTCAACTTCCGCCGTCAAACGATCAAGAGAAATCGATATCGTCTTGTCGGGTTCGAAAAAGGTGCGAACCAATTCGCCTAATTTTGCGTCGCCTGCCGCATCAGCCGAGGGAAAGCGTGCGTCCGTCACCTTGATGTCGCTGATCACGACATTCCGGGTCTCTTTGTCCGCATCGGTACGCGCCTGGATGGAAACTACGCCGGGTGTCGGCTTTCCACCCGCGGGCGTAACCGAGATTGCCATCCTTGCATTCAGGGTGCGGTAGTCCCGCCACTCGTCAATTTGAGGTTGGTAGTAGACAATACGCGCGCCATTTTGGGTTACTTCACGCGGCCAGCCAATCTCCTCTGCGAGCATGAGATTGGGAACTCCCAAAACAAGGAGCAGAAACGCAACTAACTTTCTCGCTCCACTCTCTTCACTCAGGCGGAATCTACGTGTCATTTCTCGAGCCTCCGTTTAGATCGACCGTTAATGATTCAATTGGTTGTTCAATGCTGCGAAGCTGCGAATCGGCCAACTTGAAGAATTGTTGACTAGCAGAAGTAAGCTCGAGGCGCGAATGAGCGATATTGATTCGCATCTAACACACAGAGCTTCCCTGTCTTATCAGAGCGCATGCACGTCGGGTGTTCAGAGTTGGAGTCGACCGGCAGTCGGTTTCAACTGCCGGTCCGGAGCATTCCTACTGCCGTGCCATGGCGATGCGGAGAGCCTCCTCCGGTTCGACGAGGTGATCGACCTCTTCGGCATCCTCGGCAATGGCGAGTTGAACACCCTTGATCGTTCCAGAGAACTCATTGCCTCGCGCCTTGTAGTCCGGTGACACCGGTGACCCTGTGTCAACCCCCACGTCACATCCGTCATCGGCAGAGAAGACAACTGCCGCGGTGGCGCCAATTGCGCCCTCGCCTACTTTTTTCCCATCCACATACAAGGTTGCGATGCCACCCTTGCCAAGGCCCCCACCAGCATAGTCGAATTCCATGCGCACCTGGTGCTGGCCTACGGGCAGTGGAGCACTAGACTCTGCATAGAACTGTTTTATGCCGAGCAAGTTGTAACAATATTTCAGCTTGCCTCCTTTGGCGTAGAGACTCCAGCCGCCAATGTTGCCGCCTTGAGCGATGATGACGCCCTCAGCGCCGGTTTTGGGCACAACGATCTCGGCGGTCACCGAATGAGACTTGTTCTTCATGTTAAGGACAGAGTTCTCGGAGAGGCGCCCCATGCTGCCAAACAGAATCTGGGACTTGCCCTTGATCAGCACCGGTCGCCCCGCCAGATCTGAGTTCATTCGCGCTCCGATGTTGTCGTCGAGAGGTAATACGTTGTTTCGCACCGCCTCGATCAGCCACAGGCGCTGCAGTTCATGCAATTTGTCGGGCATCTGCTTGGCCAGGTTGTTTGCCTGGGTCCAGTCTTTGTTAGTGTCGTAGAGTTCCCAGACGTCGTCGTCGAATGCCGGGGTTACCTCACCCTGGAGGATCCACGGAGTTTTGTGTCGCGTTACCGCAGTCCAGCCTTTGTAGTAAATGCCGCGGTTGCCGAACATCTCGAAGTACTGCGTTTCGTGCTGCTCGGCAGCCTTGGCATCATTGAAGGAATACGCCATGCTGACGCCTTCGATCGGATGCTGTTGAACTCCGTTGACGAAAGTGGGCTGAGGCAAACCGGCCAATTCAAGGATGGTCGGCGCAACGTCGATCACGTGATGGAACTGAGTGCGGAGTTCGCCTTTCCCCTCGACTCCCTTAGGCCAGTGCACAATCGTGCCGTTGCGAGTGCCGCCAAAATGCGATGCGACCTGCTTCGTCCACTGGTAGGGTGTGTCCAGAGCATGCGCCCAACCCACGGCATAGTGGTTGTAGGATTCCGGGCCGCCCAGCTTGTCCAGCCGTTCCATCAGGAACTCTGGTGTCTCCAGTGCAGCGGCGCCGTTGAAGTTGATCATCTCGTTGTAGGTGCCATTCAGCGTGCCCTCGCCGGAGGCGCCGTTGTCGCCGATGATGTAGTAGATCAGCGTGTCGTCGAGAATGTTCAAATTGCTTAGCGAGTCCACCAACCTGCCAACATGATGATCGGTGTACTCCATGAAACCGGCGTAAACTTCCATTTGCCGGATCAGCACTGGCTTGAGGGCCGCGGGCATGTCATCCCACGAAGGTATCTGTGGAGGTCTTGGTGTGAGTTGGCAGTCCGACGGGATCACACCAAGTTTCTTCTGGCGGGCAAAGGTCTCTTCGCGCAGTTTGTCCCAGCCCTGGTCAAACTTGCCTTTGTACTTATCTGCCCAGTCCTTTGGTACGTGGTGCGGGGCGTGTGTAGCGCCGGGTGCGAAGTAAACAAAGAACGGCTTGTCGGGAAGCAGAGCTTTTTGCTGACCAATCCAATTAATCGCCTTATCCGTCATGTCTTCCATTAAGTGATAGCCCTCTTCGGGCGTCTTCTTGACCTCGATCGGAGTGGTGCCTTCGTAGAGTGATGGGTACCATTGATGCGCTTCGCCGCCGATGAAACCGTAGAAGTATTCGAATCCGCCTCCCCCGGTCGGCCATGCATCAAACGGGCCCGCCGGACTGGTCTGCCAAACAGGCACTTCATGGCATTTGCCGAACTGTGCGGTTGCGTAGCCGTTGAGCTTGAGGGTGCGGGCGAGCGGAGAACAGGTATTTGGCAGGATTGAGTTATAACCCGGCGACCCGGTGGCGATTTCAGTAATTCCCCCCATGCCCACCGTGTGATGGTTGCGCCCAGTTAACAATGCCTGGCGCGTCGGCGAGCAAAGAGCCGTCGTATGAAAACGGTTGTACTTCAAGCCTTCTGAGGCAAGGCGCTCGGCAGTTGGTGTCGCGCACGGACCACCAAACGCGCTGGATGAGCCAAAGCCGGCGTCATCGATAAGAACCACCAGAACGTTGGGGGCCCCGGCCGGTGGCCTGACTGCATTGATCGGCGGGTACTTGTTCTCGGGATCTTTTGCGTCGTACAAAACCAGGCCTGAACGTGGTTGATCCGGAATTGGAAGTACACTTCGCTGGAGATTGTCTCGGTCACTCATAGAGGGGAATCCTTCCTGGAGGTTGGGGAATCTTGAATCGTCGCGTGCCGGGGAAGAGAACTCGAGAAGTTCTGAATGGAAACTAGGCTCCTATCCGAAACCAAACAACTGTAAAAATTTACAGTCGTGATATAGGCACGCATGGGTCCGGCGCTCCATCCTAAGTAAAGTCTCCGTATGTCTGTATGCAACCCCGGCGACCAAAATGTGCCAAGACACACGTGCATTTAGATCATGATCCGGAACGCGGCGAAGAATACTCTCGATAGCCGCCACCTATGGAAGCAGGGAAACATAGCAATCAGTTTTTTCGACTCGAATCTCTCCGGCGGATAATTCCCAAAGAAATCGCTCAACTCTATAAGCTTTATCGGCGCTCGTCTTTCTACGAAGCCAGTCACCTTTACAAGGCTGAGTCAGAGACACGTCGATTCAGAACAGTCGCGCTGATCGCGATTCTGCAAGCATGCGTTCAGAACTGCAGTTTGATCGTGAACTGTGCGGATCGGGGTCCGCCTAAAGCGTACAGGGGGCTCTGTCCTCCCAAGGCTGCGCCTCCGCCTAGCAGAAGGTTCGTCGTGGAGCCAGGACCTATTTTGCCGAAAGAGGTATCGAATATACTGCCCGGTTCGTCGGATCCAGGGGCTCCGAACATCGGATGGTTGAAGACATTGAAATACTCGGCCCGCACACTCAGGCTGAGGCGGTCGGTCACGCTGAATCGCCTCCGCACGGCGAGGTCAGTCTGGTCTATGGAATATGGACTACGCAGACTGTTCCTTGGGAAGTCTCCAACCTGACCCGCTGGCGGGGATGTGAAGGCCGCCGGATTCAATGCTGTGCCGCTGGGCTGCGTCGAATCGGAAATCCAAAACGGCTGCCCCGGCACGACCTGGGCCTGGGTCCTGTAAGGACCAAACACCGGCGAGACCACGCCTACAGTGATGTTGATTGGTGGCGCAGAACTGACGCGCACCAGGCCGTCGATTGCCCAGCCTCTCAGTACTGCATTGCTTATGCGACCCCACGCAGGCGCCGGCACCTCGTAAGAGACGGCGCCAGCGATCGAGTTGCGTATGTCGAAGTCGGATGGTGTCAGCGGTGGCAGAACAACCTCGCCAACACTCGCCGCGACAAGGCCGCTCGAATCATCGGAACCCAAATCGCTCGATTGTGCCAGGTTATAGGAGATGAGCGCCTGCAAGCCATGCGACATGTGGCGCTGGAATTGGATCTGAAGCGCATTGAAATGAGAATACCCGGCGTTTCTGATGACGAGGACCGATCCTCCAATACCGAGGTTCACAAGTAGTGGAGGACGGATGATGTCTTCACGTAAAAGACGCGTGTCGTTGGCACCCACATAGGTTGCCGACAAGGTCTGATTCGTCCCCAGTTCTCGCTGAATAGCTGCGTTCCACTGCAAGATGAGCGGAGTGCGAAGGTTCGGATCGACTGCGCCAATATACAGAACATTCGCACTGATACTGGTTGAAAATGGCGGCGGCTGAAAGGCCGAGCTGGTCAAATCGAAAGCCACTGGAGGGGAAAAGGAAGCGAAGTTGGTGCGTTGATAAGGGAAGAAGCCAGAGGAGTCTCCAAAGTTTCCGTATCCCAGATCGTAGAAAACACCGAACGCTCCCCTCACTACTGTTTTGGGTGTGATCTGGTAGGCAGCGGCGACCCGTGGAGCGAAGTTGCTAAATCTGGTGCGCCAGGGGGCGCCAGGTATCACTGAAAGGGGATTCGAGTTGAAGATTCCCTGCGTCACATACAGAGGTTGGCTTGACGACGAAGCCGGTGAAGTATTGATCTCCCACCGAAGCCCATAGTTGAGCGTCAAGTGGCTTGATAACTTCCACGTGTCCTGGGCAAACAATGAGTAGTTATTCACGCTTATTGTCAAAGGATCACCCGCTGTCAAAAGGGCTGAGCCTACGGTGCCCTCTGTCAACTGGGTAAAATCGGAAGGGAAAAAAGCATATCCGCCAGTCGGTGCTCTTGCGGGATTCAGGCGACGATAATCGATGCCGAACTTTAGCTGATGTGTCCCGAAAACCCAAGAGAGCGAGTCCACAAAATTCAATTGGTGCGCGGCAT
>Ga0210385_10002167_pt1 | contig 11839 bp, 8 predicted proteins | sample IncBWH26OmetaG_FD_160107 | JGI IMG/M metagenome (GOLD analysis project Ga0210385, IMG submission 160107) | Forest soil microbial communities from Barre Woods Harvard Forest LTER site, Petersham, Massachusetts, United States - Inc-BW-H-26-O ... | reverse complement strand
CGCATGCAGCTCGGCGCCGTTGACGCGCAGGGCGTCATTGGCGCGATCGCCGATCTGCGCGTGGCTCTCGGTCGTGGCCTTCACGTAGGTGCCGATACCGCCGTTCCACAACAGGTCGACCGGCATTGTGAGAATGGCGCGGATGATCTCCAGCGGCGTGGCGCTCGGCACCTCCAGCCCCAGCAGTTCGCGCAGCTGCGAGGAGAGCGCGATGGATTTCGCGCCGCGGGCGAATACACCGCCACCGCGTGAGATGAGCTTCTTCGAGTAGTCGTCCCAGGAGGAGGCCGGCAGGGCGAACAGCCGCTCGCGTTCGGCAAAGCTCGCCGCAAGGTCCGGGCTGGGGTCGAGAAATATGTGTCGGTGATCGAAGGCTGCGACCAGCCGGATATGCCGCGACAGCAGCATGCCGTTGCCGAACACATCGCCCGACATGTCCCCGATGCCACAGACGGAGAAGTCCTCGGCCTGGATGTCGCGACCGAGCTCGCGAAAATGCCGCTTCACCGATTCCCAGGCGCCGCGGGCGGTGATCCCCATTTTCTTGTGGTCGTAGCCGGCGGAGCCGCCGGAGGCGAAGGCATCGCCCAGCCAGAAGGCGTACTCGGCCGACACCGCATTCGCGATATCCGAGAAGCTCGCGGTGCCCTTGTCCGCGGCGACCACCAGGTACGGATCATCGGCATCACGCCGGGTCACCATCGGGGGCGGCACGATGCGGTCAGCCACGATGTTGTCGGTGATGTCGAGCAGCCCGCGCATGAAGGTCTGGTAGCAGCGGATGCCTTCACGCTGCCGCTCTTCGGCTGTGGTCGCCCGCGGACGCCGGACGACGAAACCGCCCTTGGCGCCCATCGGCACGATGACCGTGTTCTTGACGTTCTGCGCTTTCATCAGCCCCAGCACTTCCGTGCGGAAGTCCTCGCGCCGATCGGACCAGCGGATGCCACCGCGCGCCACCTGTGCCATGCGCAGATGAATCGCCTCCACCTCGGGACTGTAGACGAAGACCTCGAACAGCGGCCGCGGCAGCGGCAGTTCGGGAATCGCCTGCGAGTCCAGTTTGAAGCAGAGACAGGGACGGTTCACGCCGTCGCTGGTCTGCCAGAAGTTGCTGCGCACGATGGCGCGGATCACGTGCAGGAAGGCGCGCAGGATCCGATCGGCATCCAGGCTGGTCACCGCTTCGAGGTCGAGCGCAATGGCATCTTCCAGCGGCTGGGTCCGAGCGCGTGCGGCGGCGGCCCGCGTCGGATTCAACCGCTGCTCGAACAGCTGGAACAGTTTGAGCGTGAGGCCGGGATTGGCCTGCAGCACCCGCTCCATGTAGGCCTGGCTGAAGGGCAGCCCGGTCTGCAGCAGATAGCGGCCGAAGGCGCGCAGCACCATGATCTCCCGCACCGCAAGCCCGGTGAGCGGCAGCAGGCGGTTGAAGCCATCATTCTCGGTCGCGCCGGTCCAGACGCTTTCGATGGCAGCGGTGAGCTTGGCCCCCAGTTTGCCGATATTGAAAGGTGTCGCGTGGGCCAGCTCAAAGTCCTGGATGCGCGCATGCGTGCCTTCGGGCCAGCGAATCTCATAGGGCTGTTCGGCGATCACGCGCAGTCCGAAGTTCTCCATCACCGGCACGACATCGGAGATGGAGACCGCGGCGCCGCGGCGGTAGAGCGTCAGATGCAGCTGGGTGTCGGCCTCACCGGCTGCGCGGTGCAGGCGCAGCCGCATGGCATCGGGCTGCGGTCCGAGTGCGACCAGCTCCCTGATGTCGCCGAGCGCGGCGGCGGGTGTCACCTGTTCGGTATAGGCGGCGGGAAAGACCGAGGCAAAATGGCTCCAGAGCTGCAGGGCCGTGGCTTCTTCCATCGACGCCGTCAGGGCATCACGCAGTCCGGCCTGCCAGGTCGAGGCCGCGCGCGCCAGCGCGCGTTCGATTTTTTCCAGATCCACGCGTGCCGTCGGCCGTGCTCCCAGGCGCACGACGACATACAGTCGCGCCAGTGTGGAGTCCGAAATCGTCACCTGCGTCTCCACCGCTCGGCCACCCAGCTCGCCGCGCAACACCGTCTCGATGCGCTCGCGTACCCGCGAGTCGTAGCGATCACGCGGCACGTAGACCAGGCAGGAGTAGAAGCGTCCGAAAGGATCGCGTCGGGCGAACAGGCGCACCTGCGCCCGCTCGTACAGGTTGACGATGCCGCGGACGTTGCGGATCAGTTCGGCAACGCTCGCCTGGAACAGCTCATCGCGGGGATACGTTTCCAGTACGTGCAACAGCGCTTTGGCATCGTGGCTGCCGGGCGCCGCATTGAAGGCTTCGACGACCGCGTTGATCTTGTCCTTCATCAGCGGGATGGCCCGTGGGCTGCTCTCGTAGGCGAAAGACGTCCACACGCCCAGAAAGCGGTGCTCGCCGGTCACCCGGCCACGGGCGTCGAAAGTGCGTACGCCGACGTAATCCAGATAGCTGCCGCGATGCACGGTCGCGCGCGAATTGGCCTTCGTGACCAGCACCGCGCGCGCCGAGCGCGCTTCGCGGCGCAACGCGCCGGCCAGCACCGTGGGAGTCGGGCTGCCGACACCCGAACGCGAGGGCCGCAGAATGCCCAGACCGGACTGGACCTGTGGCAGGAGCAGATCCTGTCGGGCACCACGGCGCAATCGATAGCGCCGATAGCCCAGAAAGGTGAAATGGCCCTCGAGCATCCATTCCACGAGCGACTGGGCTTCGGCGGCATCGGCTTCGCGCGGCACGCCCGGGGCCTTGAGCGCCCGCCAGGCGACGCGCACCTGTTGCAGCATGGGCTGCCAGTCCGACACGGCGACGCGGACATCGTCAAGTGTGGCGGACAGGGTGGCCGTGATCGCCTCAAGACGCTCCGGATCGATCTGCCGATCGACCTCGAACAGCTGCCAGGACTCGCGTCGTGCCGGTGGCGAAGCGTCGGCTGACAGCATTCGCCCGGCGCGATCTCGGCGCATGTCGAACAGCGGATGGATGATCAGGTGCACGCCGATGCCGATTCTGCTGAAAGCCAGCAGCAGCGAGTCCACCAGGAACGGCATGTCGTCGATGACCGCCGCGACCAGTGTGTGCGGGCACTGCAGCGGGGCAGCTGCTGAAGTTGCGCCGAGCTCACCATCGAGAATCGCGACCACCGGGCGCCCCGCGCTGCGCTGTTCGCCGACACGTCGATGCGCCAGTGCCACGCGCGCCAGGTATTCCGGGCTGCGCGCCGCGAGGTCCTCCTGGTCGACGCCGCTGAAGTAGCGCTTGAGAAATGCCGCGGTCTCGGCGCCGCCTGATCTGCGCGACAAATTGCGCGCGGCAACGATGATACGTTCGATGAGGCGAACTCGCGCCGCGGGTATCTCGGCTGACATGGCGCGCAGTATACGCTCGGCGAATGCCAATGGATCAGGGCAGGTGTGGCTGCGACAGGTATTCGGGGGTCTGCATTTCAGTCAGCCGGCTCAATGCACGCTGGAATTCAAACTGCAGCCGCTCACCCTGGTAAAGCTGCGCCAAGGGCACGGCGGCGCTGATCACCAGCTTCACGCGCCGGTCATACAGTTCGTCCACCAGTGCGATGAAGCGTCGCGCCGCATCCTCATGTTGCGCGGTCAGCACGGGCACATGCGCGACCACCACGGTGGGCCAGGTGCGCGCGACTTCGATATAATCCTCGGCGCTGCGCGGCCCATCACATATGGCGCCGAATTCAAACCAGACGGCCTGTCCATCCACGGCCGTCGTGGCAATCGTGCGACCGGCGATCTCGATCTTGCCGGAGCGCGGCGCGGCGCCGTGACTCAACCCGCGAAACAGACTCGCCAGTCGCGTCTCGGTTCCCGGCTCGGTGGTCAGGAGATAAGTGCCCGCACGCGTCAGCCGTCGCAGCCGGTAATCGGTGCCGCCATCGACGGCGAGGATGCGCGTGTGCTGCTCGAGTAGCGAAATGGCGGGGAGGAATCGCTGGCGCTGCAGACCATCGCGGTACAGCTCCTGCGGTGGCGAATTCGAGGTCGCGACCAGCGTCACGCCACGTGCGAACAGCGCCGCAAGCAAGGTGCCCAGAATCATCGCATCGGCAATGTCACTGACGAAGAACTCATCGAAACACAGCACCGCGACACCAGCGGCGATGCTGTCGGCAACGCGCTCGAGCGGTGCCTGATGGCCCGCGTTCTCCCTCAGGCCGTTGTGCACGTCCTGCATGAAGCGATGGAAGTGCCGCCGCCGTTTCTGCGCGAACGGCAGGCTGTCGTAGAACAGGTCCATCAGCCAGGTTTTGCCACGGCCGACCCCGCCCCACAGGTAAACCCCCGTTTCCGGTGGCGTCGGCGCGCGCCGCAACAGCGCGCGCAGCAGGTTCAGCCCCTTGCGGGCGGCGCGCTGGCGGTGGATCAGACGCTGGCGCAGGTCCGACAAGGCGGCGACCGCCGCCAGCTGCGCGGGATCGGATTGATAGCCGTGGTCACGCAGTTCCCGGCGGTAGAGCTCCTGCAGGCCCTCCCATTGTTCCAGCCTCATTCGCGACACAGATGAGTGCTACAGCGCCTGGTAGTTGGGTCCCGAACCGCCTTCCGGGGTGGTCCAGTCGATGATGCCGTACGGGTCCTTGATGTCGCAGGCCTTGCAGTGCACGCAGTTGGCGGCGTTGATCTGCAGCCGGCGACCCCCCTGAGCATCTTCCACCATCTCGTACACATTGGCCGGACAGAAGCGTTGGCAGGGATTGCCGTATTCCTTCGCGCAGCGATCCGCGCACACCGACGGATCGCGGATCTTCAGATGCGCGGGTTGCGATTCCTCGTGGGTCGTCGAGGCGAAGAACACCGAGGCCAGCCGATCGCGCGGCGGCAGCATGCGCTCCACCCAATGACGTTCAATGGGTGGCTGTTCATTCAGCATTCGCAGCTGTTGGTGGTCCGCCTTGTGCCTGAGCGTCCAGGGTGATCGGCCGCCGGTAATGGTCTCCAGCACCCCATTTGCCAGCCCGATCCACAATCCGCGCTTGAAGGCGGGCTTGATGTTGCGCACGGCCTTGAGTTCCTGACCACCCGGAGATTCACGCCAACGTGTCTCGAAGCCCTGCAGGGATCCGCTGCGCACGTATTCCTCGGCCGCCAGCGTGCCCGAGCGTATCGCCTGATGCACCCCTTTGATCTTCGGTACGTTCACGCCGCCCGCCGTGTCGCCGATGAGCACCGCACCCGGCATCACCAGTTGCGGAATCGATTGCCAGCCGCCCGCGGCAATGGCACGCGCGCCTGCCGATAGAATCTCGCCACCCTCGAACAGTGGCCGGATGCGGGGATGATTCTTGAATTGCTGGAAGGCCTCGAAGGGCATGAAGTTCGGATCTGAATAGTCCAGTCCCGCGACGAAGCCCACGTACAGGCGGTCCTGGTCCAGGTGGTAGATGAAGCTGCCGCCATAGGTGGCCGTATCCAAGGGCCACCCCACCGTGTGCTGTATCAATCCGGGCCGAACGCGACCCTTGGGGAGCTGCCACAGCTCCTTCATGCCCAGTCCATAAGGCTGCGGTCCGGACTTGGCATCCAGGCCGAAGCGTTGGGTGAGGACTTTTGCGAGGCTGCCGCGAGCGCCTTCGGCGATGAAGGTCAGCGGCGCGCGCACTTCCGGGCCCGCCGAATGATTGGGTCCGGGCTCCCCCGATCGGGTCAGGCCCATGTCGCCGATCTGCACGCCGGCGACGGCGCCGCGTTCATCATAGAGCGGCGCGGCTGCGGCGAAGCCCGGGAACACATCGACGCCGAGACTCTCGGCCTGCTGGCCGAGCCACGCCGTGAGCAATCCCAGCGATACGATCAGATTGCCGCGATTGTTCATCTGCGGCGGCGTCGGCAGGCGGATGCTGCCGGTTCGCGTCAGCAGGCGGAACTCATCGTGCGTCGCCGGGACACAGATGCCCGGCGGAGTCTTGCGCCAATCGGGCAGCAGCGCATCGAGCGGGCCCGGCTCAATGACCGCCCCGGAGAGGGAGTGCGCGCCCACCGTGGCGCCTTTTTCCAGCAGGCACAGATTGATCTGCGGCTTGAGCTGTTTCAGGCGGATGGCGCAGGCCAGCCCCGCTGGCCCGGCGCCAACGATCACGGCGTCGTACTCGAGAACGTCTCTGCTCATGCCGTGATTGTAGCGGGCTTATTTGGGTTGCATGCGAATGGCGCCATCCAGGCGCAGGGTGGTGCCGTTGAGCATCGGGTTGGTGATGATGCTGGCCGCCAACTGTGCGAACTCCGAGGGTTTGCCCAGGCGTGACGGGAAGGGAATCTGCCTGCCGAGCGACTCCTGCACTTCGGGCGGCATGCCGGCCAGCATCGGCGTATGGAAGATGCCCGGGGCGATGGCGACGCAGCGAATGCCGAACATCGCGAGTTCCCGCGCGATCGGCAAGGTCATGGCCGCGACCGCCGCTTTGGTGGCGGTGTAGGCGGCCTGTCCGATCTGGCCTTCGAAGGCGGCGACCGAAGAGGTGTGGATCAATACCCCACGCTCACCGTCGGGTCCCGGCGCATTGTGCTGCATGAGCACGGCGGCGGCGCGATCGCACATGAAGGTGCCGACCAGATTGATCTGGATGGTGCGGGTGAACTGCTCCATCGGAATCGGTCCGTTGCGTCCGAGGATGCGTCCGGCCGTGCCGATGCCGGCGCAGTTCACCACCACATTGAGTCCGCCCATGGCCGTGGCCGCGGCCTGCATGGCCGCATCGATACTGGCCTCGGAACTGACATCACAGTGCTGGAATCCAGCCGCCGCGCCCAGGGACTCGGCCGCCTTCTGGCCCGGCGCGTCCTGAATGTCGAACAGCGTGACGCGGCCGCCCGCCGCGCACAGATGTTCGGCGACCGCGAATCCAAGGCCCGAGGCCCCCCCGGTGATGACTGCACGCACTTCATTGAGTTGCATTCAGGCGGCCTCCCGGTCCGGTTCCTGTAATTTCCCCAGTATGGCATTGCGCACCTGACGACACAGCGCCGCGACCGCCTCGCCATCGGCGAGCGGCGTTGGATTCACGGCCTCCAGAATCTCGATCCGCAGCGGCGTCGGATGTGGCAACCCACCCCGTGGCGAGAGCGCCACGCGGGATCCCTGAATGACGGCCGGAACGACCGGGCAGCCCGCACGCTGCGCCGTCGCGAAGGCTCCGAAGTGGAACTTCAGCAAACCGGGTTCTTCACTGAAGGTGCCTTCAGGAAAAAACACCATCGAATGTCCATTTTCGGCGCTGCGCATCACGCGGCGGGCGTCCTTGGTGGTCTGTCCTGCCTTGTCGCGCGCCATGAACTGCGAGCCGATGCGATGGAGCAGAAATCCCGCCAGCGGCACCGTGGCCATTTCGCGCTTGATGACGAATCCGAAGCGCGGCGGTAGCGCGGCGGTGAACACCAACCCGTCCAGATAGCTGGCATGGTTCGCCACCAGGATGCACGGGCCCTGCGGCAGGTGCTCGAGGCCTTCCACGGTCAGGGGCATGCCGGCCAGCGACAGGAACAGGCGCGAGGCGGCCCGCGCGAGCCAACGGCGCCGTCGCACGCCCGGTAGTAACATCATGACCAATAAGGCCAATAAGGCCACGCTGGTGAACAGCACGGCGGCGTACAGCCCATACAGGGATTTGGCTATCAGGCGCATCTGTGACGTAAGCGTAGGGGTAGCCGGGGAATTTCTTGCCGATTCTTGGGCCGGTGCAGTGAAGAATAATCGCGCGGCGTTTTGTGTGAACTGGTTCTCTTTATGTAATGCCGGATCAATAGTTGTGATAATGGTCACTCCGGATCGGCATCCCCCATCCGATACTCCATACAGACGCCGAACAGGTCCTCCAGGCCACCGAAGCCTCAGGACCTCCCACGGCGAGCATCGACGTTCCAAGTGAGGCCGACCTTGTCCAAGCACGCTACAGCTCTTGCGGCGAACGCGCCAGAACCCGCTGACCCGGCCGTGGCTCGGTTTCTGGATGCCGTGTGGATGGAGCGCGGATTGTCGTCCAACACACTGGCCGCGTATCGCGCCGATCTCACCGCCCTGTCGCGCTGGTTGGGGGAACGCGGCGTGCAGATGTCGAAGACGACCAAGTCCGACCTGCAGGATTTCATTGCCGCCCGCGTCGAGCACGGTGCAAGACCGCGCTCCACGGCCCGACAGTTGTCGAGCTTCCGACGTTTTTTCCGCTATCTGATGCGCGAGGCCGTCATCCGCGATGACCCGACCGCGCAGATTGCCATGCCGAAGATCGGCCGCTCCCTGCCGAAGTCCCTGACCGAGGAGGAAGTGGAATCCCTGCTGGGTGCGCCGGCGGTCGGCGATCCTCTGGGTAACCGCGATCGCACCATGCTCGAGGTCCTGTACGCCACGGGGCTGCGCGTTTCTGAGCTGGTGAACCTGCGCTACTCACAGGTGAATCTCAATCAGGGCGTCATCCGCATCATGGGCAAAGGCAACCGTGAGCGTCTGATTCCGCTCGGCGAAGAGGCCGTGCGATGGCTGAATGAATTCGCCCGCGCCGCGCGCGGCGAGATCCTGCTCGAGCGCCAGACGGATTACCTGTTCCCGACCCGCCGTGGTGATCGCATGACCCGGCAGGCCTTCTGGCACATCATCAAGCGCTACGCCCGCAAGGCTGGCGTCGACCGCGACTTATCCCCGCACACCCTGCGTCACGCCTTCGCCACGCACCTGTTGAATCACGGCGCGGATCTGCGCGTGGTGCAGATGCTGCTCGGTCACAGTGATCTGTCGACCACGCAGATCTACACCCACGTCGCGCGCGAACGCATGAAGGAACTGCATCAGCAGCATCATCCGCGCGGCTGATTATTCGGGCTGAGCGCGGACCTCTGGTACTATCGGCGCATCGGGCTCGAGCGCCCGTAGAGGCAGACGAATATGACAGTCCGCAGCCGTGCCTTGATACTTCTCGCGACCCTTCTGGCAGCGCCGCAGCTGCCGGCCGCCACGTCCGCGACTGCGCCTGCGCCGGTCACCGCTGTCGCCGCTCCCGCGGCCGCCGCTGCCCCATCCACGACAGCCGCAGATCCCAGAGTTGCCATTGCGGCAAAGATGCAGGGCGTCAAGCCTGAGGACCTGCATTTAACGGCCATCCCCGGCATCTACGAATTGCTGCGCGCGGGTGACGCCGCCTACGTCACCGCCGATGGCAAGTACGCCATCATCGGCGACCTGTACGAGACTGGCACCAACAACGATCTGACTGAAAATCGCCGCCGCGACCTGCGGCTGAAGATGCTGGCCGGGATTCCGGAAGCGCAGATGGTGGTATTCGGGCCCGAGAACGCCAAGCACACCATTACGGTATTCACGGACATGGACTGCGCCTACTGCCGCAAGCTCCACAGTCAGATCAGCGACTACAACAAACTCGGAATCAAGGTTCGCTACATCGCCTATCCGCGCACCGGTCCGAATACCGCCTCCTGGAGCAAGGCCGAGCAGGTGTGGTGCTCAGCCGATCGCAAGACGGCACTTACCGAAGCCAAGCTGGGTAAGACACTGCCGAATGCGATCTGCCCGGACAATCCGGTGGCGAAGGAATACGAACTTGGCCAGCAGTTCAATCTGCAGGGCACGCCCACCATCGTTCTCGGTAACGGTGAGCTGGTGCCGGGCTACCTGGCGCCGGCGGATCTCGATCAGGAATTAAAGAACGTCGATCGCTAACCTAGCGCTCGAGCAGATCACGCTTACCGGGCTTGTCTTCCCACTCCTTGGCGTCCGGCGGCGCGGCCTTCTTCTCCGCAATCACCGGCCACTTCTTGGCCAGCTCGGCGTTCACGGCTTTGAATGACTCCTGACCGGCCGGCAGCTCTTCTTCGGAGAAGATCGCCTCGACCGGACATTCGGGCTCGCACAAGGTGCAGTCGATGCACTCGTCGGGGTCGATCACGAGGAAGTTCGGTCCCTCATGGAAACAGTCCACCGGGCACACCTCCACGCAATCGGTGTACTTGCACTTGATGCAGCTTTCAGTAACGACAAAGGTCATTGGCTATCCCCGACACAGATGACTTGCACGCGTCACAGACGCGTCCGAACCCGTTATTCTGCCATGCACTGCGGCGAGGCGTGAAGCCCGCTCACATCCTGGTGGTGTCCTAATTTGGGCGCCCAGCCCAAAAATCGGGTAATCGGCTCCCATGAATAGGAAATCATGCGGGCGGCTGGTGCGGCAGTCAGGGGTCATCACGGCCTGGGCGTGTCTTTTGGTTCTCATAAGCTCGATTGTGATCCCCGTACTGGGTAAAGGTCGCAATGAGTTTCTTCTCTGGGGAAGTGGCAAATCCGACTCGGTAGCACCACTCCGTGGAATGACCTTTCCCGAAAATATCCCAATAGTCGGCACGGCCCCAAACAAGAAGAAGTGGACGGCTAAATCCGCCCTTCAGGGGCGTCCCGTTAACGAACATGATGACTTGCAGAGCCGGTCCAAGTCCCACTTCGATACTTTTGCTCAGTTGCACGGCATTGCCCCCTACAAAAAGTTGCTTCGGGGGCTCCTTATAGCCAATAAAATCTGGCTCGGGATCGCCATCGAAAAAACCGTAATCGACACTTATTTTCATGTCTTTGGTTTCGGTCGTACCACTATTTTTCCATCGTGGCTGCATCGAGAAATAGCCGGGGAACAGGGAATTATCAAGTTTTTGCCCGTTCTCAAAATCATATTGCCCAGGCCCTTCTGCGGTCTCGCGCGGATGCAATATGGTGTTGAAATCGTCGATGAAAACGAAGGCGCGCGATGTAGTAGTGAATTCTTCGCGAGCAAGCGCAATTTGACGTCTCGTGAGGCTCGCCATACGGCGCATTTCGATACGCTGCCGCCGCATCTCGATGACCTGATTTCGAAGGAACTTCAGAGTGCAAATAGCGGCGATAACGCCGGCTATTCCAACGGCGATCAAAACGAAGTTTCCATAGTAAGCAGCCCAGTCGTATTTGTCCTTCGGGGCAACTACGGCTATGGGGGAAGAAACCGTTCTGATCTCTACGATACGTTCTGGCTCTTGGGGCTGCTTCTTGCCGCTATTGTCTTTGAGAGCTTTGCTGTCGGATTGTTGTGGGTTAACTGGGATCGCCGCCGGGGAAGAATTAGCGGGAGACGCGGCAGAATCCTTTGTAGGATTGGGTGGTTGTTGGGGGTGGCTAGCCTCGGCATTTGGATTTCCATTTGCTTGAGCGGTCCTATTGGGTGCCTGCCCATGGACTGGGCCAAGTGCATAAATGACCCCAGTAATTACCATCAAAACCCGTAGAAATATCGGCACCATTTAATAACTGTATCACAAAAACTGTTGACAGACACTAATTCTTGTAATACAGTATCTCACATGGCAAACGTACTTCCCACCGACAAGAAAATCCAAGTCATCGCGGCCCTGGCGGAAGGCTCGTGCATCCGCTCCATTGAGCGCATGACTGGCATTCACCGCGACACCATCATGCGGCTGGGCGTGAAGGTCGGTGAAGGCTGCGGCCGCCTAATGGATCGGACCATGCGTGACCTGTCTTGCGAGCGGCTGGAAATGGACGAAATCTGGGGATTCGTCGGTAAGAAAGACCGCAACGTAAAGCCCGGTGATGCTGGGGTCGGCAGCGTTTGGACGTTCTGCGCCATTGATGCCGAGACCAAGCTTGTGCCGGCCTATAAGGTGGGTGACCGCGATAACCTCACCGCAGATGCCTTCATTCAGGACGTGGCCAACCGGATGAGGAATCGGGTGCAGATTTCTACGGATGGTCTAGCCGCCTACGTGTCGGCAGTAGAAAAGGCGTTTGGCTCGGGCGTGGACTATG
>Ga0210385_10002165_pt1 | contig 11841 bp, 5 predicted proteins | sample IncBWH26OmetaG_FD_160107 | JGI IMG/M metagenome (GOLD analysis project Ga0210385, IMG submission 160107) | Forest soil microbial communities from Barre Woods Harvard Forest LTER site, Petersham, Massachusetts, United States - Inc-BW-H-26-O ... | reverse complement strand
AGCGGCTTGAACAAATCGAGGTCTGGCATCTGCTGTCGCGACGAAATTCTTCCCATGCGAAGCGCACGCATCCACTGCGCGGCTCGAGCGATCGGGCCAGTGATGCTCCAGCGCACGATCAGCAGCGTAATGGACACTATGAGAAAGACCTGCACAAGAATTCTAAGGAAGGCTTCGCGCCACGCGCGTAGGGTTTGGGCCCGGATGTAACCGGCATCGTGCACTATTGCCAGCCCGCCCACGACCTCATCTTGACGGTGCAGGGGCAATGCAAAAATGTGCACCGGATCATTGCCTATACGTACGAAAGAACTCTCTCCGTGACCCTCCGACATGGCCTGGATGACATTCGGTGGCGCAGCCTTGAGGACTTGTCCCAGCTCGGACGTGATCGCGACTGCTTTGCCTTGCCGGTCGTAGACCGCGACCCCAAGCAGGTGTTCGCGGTTGCCGAATCGCTGCACCAGTCGCTGTAATCCCCGTTCCGATCCGTTCTCCCACGACTTCTCGACATTGCCAGCGAGGCTTTCGCTGAGCACCTCGGCCCGGCGTTCCAGGTCGCTGCGCAGAGCGCGCTTCTGTACCACGACCTCATAGTAGGAAAAACCTAGAGACACCAGCGTGATTCCGACAATGAGAGAGACAATGAGCCGGGCACTCAGTAAGCGCATAGAGATAGCTTTCCGATTTACGTCCCTCTAAGCATAGTGACCGCGAGCATCCCAGCAACATACGGGGATCACCCTAGGGTCTTAGGAAATCCGCGAGCATAAGGCTTCAAAAGGCAAAGACTTAGAGAGTAAAAGAGTAAAAAAAAGAGGCAGGTTGGTTTCCGCGGGTTTCTCGCAAATTAGCAAGTAGGTTGGCGCATAGAAGTAGAGAAGGGCTTCAGGCGACGTCTGACGACGCGCCTTTGGCAGTCGTCGGTTCTCGAAGCGGCAATGCGGCGGTCACTGCTGTGCCCGCTCCATCCGACCGAATATCCAAAGATCCGCCCAGCTGCCTGAGACGTTCGCGCATGCCGCGAAACCCCACTCCGGTTCGACCTGATGAATTGAGCTCGAGTTGTTTCGCCAAAGGTATACCTTTGCCTTGGTCTTGAACCTCAACCAGGACCCGGTGATCTTCCTCGCGCACGCGGATGGCCGCGAAAGTACCACCAGAATGCCGGTGAATGTTTGTGAGGCACTCCTGGACCATGCGGAAGATTGCGATTTCCATTTCTTCTGGAAGCCGGCCAAACTCCTCTGGGATACGCAGATCGACTTTGATCTGGCTGCGCTCCGAGAAGCCATCGACGTACCAGCGAAGCGCGGACGCGAGGCCGGCTGCATCGAGCAAAGGTGGATGCAGCAGATGTGAAATAGTGCGAATTTCGCGGCCGATTTGCTCCACCATCGCTGCGTTCTCGGAAACGGCGCGCGCTCCCGTCGAATCGAGATTATCGGACTGACGCTGCACGACGGCAAGATTCATGCTGAGCGCGGCGAGCAATTGTCCCACGCTGTCATGCAGCTCCCGCGAAATGTGCCTTCGCTCTTCATCGCGGATCTGCTGCAGCCGGCCCGAGAGTTCGTGCAGGCTCTCGTTCGCCAGTTTCAGGTCGGCGGTTCGTTCCTGAACTTTGACCTCCAATTCGTTATGCGCTTTTCGCAGTTGCTCTTCGGCCCAATGGGTTCTGACGAGAAAGCGGCGGTTTGCTTCCCCCGTTGCGATGATCAAACCGGAGAGTAGGAGGAAACCGGCCATTCCAGAAATTGCAGTCTTGGGATCTCGAAGTGCGAAGGACCCCGCAGGCGGAAGGAACCAATACCAGACGCCGACCACTGAGAGCAAGACCGAGATGATGGAAGGGCCGAGGCCACAATACCAGGCTGAGAAGAACACAGCTGCCCACACTGTGTGATAAGGGTTGCTCTCGCCCAGAAGGGGAGAGAGCACTTGACGGAGCAACAAAGCAGCGCTCGCCGCCAGAATCGCCAGGCCATAGCGGCGCACGGCATCGTAGACATTGCCAACTTCTGAAATATGATCACTCGGCATCCCGGATCCCTAACTTGCAGAGTCTCCTCGAAGGCGAATTGTCAAGAACAGTGCAATGTCCTTACAGTGGCAGTTCATGTTATACGACGCAAAGCGTCGCTTTCGGCTTTTGCCTTACGCTTCGCAGCTTCGGCATTCAGGTATGCCAGCTTGTTTGGATCTCTCACGACCCTCGCGTGACGAAGCACTTCCGTCATCGCCAGCTGCCGTCTGCGCCAAGCCGGCGCCGATACCTTGCGGCACATGCGTTGCATAACTAACTCCTCCGTCGGAAGCAGGCCCGGGCCCCGCAGGTTTGAATCCTCGGAGCGCGACCCTTTGCAGCGCCTGCAGATTCCCCAGAGCTGCGGACATCTCCTGCATCTCTTCACCAGCGGCCTCGCGATCGCTCAGCTCTTCCATGGCCTGCCGTATCACGGTTTGGGCGACTTCAATTCTGCCTTGTAGGCTGGCGAGATCAAGTTCGAGCATTGCCGCTGCGTAGAACTCCTGCCACGAGTGATTTGTCGTCACCGCGGGACCCTCCTTCCTGACGGTTTGAGCATACCCTTGTCACTAAAAATAGGTGGAATATCTGACTTCGTCTGTCGTAGCTGCGACGAACGCTTAGCACAGCTGGAATTGGGGCATCGCATGGTCAGCGCGTCGTATAATAGACGCACGTGTATAGTATCGTAGACTTATCGCACATACATTAGAATAGAAATATATCGTAGTCAAGTGCAGAAATATACTTGACCTAGATATTGCGCTCTGGTATTTTGCTGGGAAAAGAACGAGGAGGGAAATGTGCCCAACGAACAGAAAACCAAACACCCGGGGAAGTACCGGCAGGTTGAAATAGCTGGCTTGAAGACGGGCAGACATGGCAAGCACCACGAACTGGTTGAAGGAATTGTGCGCGAATTAGTTTCGCTGCAGGCGGGTTCAGCCCTTGAGATTCCGCTGGCCGATGTGGGCGGCGTCGGCTTAGCTAACCTTCGTTCTGCAGTGCATCGGGCAGCAGCCTCCAATGGTGTAAGCATAGAAACGGTTGCTGACGATGGCAAGTTCTATGTGTGGAAGGCCAAAGCGAAATAATTTTTGCCGCCCGGGCGTCGTCCCTCTGTGAAAACGGTGCCAGCGCACCCCCGAGCTACAGCATCTACCCGATGTTTCATGCCTCCCTTGATTGTGTACTGTAGCCCCGTCATCCCGTGGTTGCGGGAGCCCTTCGATTAGAATTCCGCTGCTGCACGAGGGTTCCTCGCTTCCCCGGTGTTCGAAACTGGCAGTCCGTTGCGCAATCCAGAAGTGGAGATCGACCATGACCGTAAATCCTCCCGCAGCCTACGGAATGTACTCATACGACAAGGAACTTCACCAGGTCGTGCACACCTTGAACCAGTCAGGGTTTGACAACGAGGATATCTGCATGATGGTTTCGCCCAGGCATCCCATCGCCACATTCGTGCGCGAGGCGAATATTCTCAACGCCGAGCGAAAGGAGGATACGATCGCTGAGCAGTTCATGGGCTGGCTCTTCGAGTTCGGTGCGGTAGTGATCCCGACGGTCGGCTTCTTCATTCGTTCGCGCATCTTCCTTCATGCCCTGGTGGCCAGCGGTAACTCGGGATGCCTTGCAGGATTAGGTTTTTCTGAGCGAGACGCGGCGCGATTTGAGAAGCAACTCCGCGAGATGGGGGTCATGGTTTACGTTGCGTGCGCGGAAAGCGCAAATGCGGCGTGGGCAGTGGAGATATTGCGCCGGACCGGCGCTAGAGAACCCGGGTTGCTGCAACAAGAAGCTTTTTTGGAGGTCGCAGTCGCGTGACAGGAACTGGAAGCCGTTAGTTAAGCCGGTCTGTCACATCTCACCACGATCTCTGTTCTCGCAGGGGCCTACTGCCAGTCAGGCTCAGAAACTCACTTTCCCTCAGCGCATACAGTAAAGACCCTAGAGTCACCGTACAGTTTTTCGTGTTACCTATCCATATTGGTCAGTAAATTTCCTGAGTTTGAACATCTCAAGACAAATGGTTTGAGCTGTCGCTGATTTTGGCGGTGGTCCGATCCAGCGCCCGGCGTGAGGCAAGTTTTTCTCGTCCCGCCATCGCCGTTCGGTGCGCGACTGCTGCCGGATCAGGAAGGCATAGAAACCCGAGCGATGAAAGGCTTATCACAACCCCAGGTACTCCCCCGGTTCTGGAGCACACCATGAAGCGAAACAATCAAGGCCCGGCGATTTCCGTGGCCAACGGTACGCCCGGTGGTAGTCAGGAGAGCAAACATAACGGGAATTCTATCCTTGTTGCTGAACCCGGGTCGAGCGATCTCAGCGTAATTCTGGGCAGCCTGCAAACCATGCGGGATGGAGATTTTTCCGTGCGACTTCCGGGTTCCTGGACCGGTCTGGCGGGCAAAATCGCGGATACTTTCAATTCTATCGTTTCGGCCAACCAGCAGATGGCAGAGGAACTGAAGCGCGTTGGGCAAGTAGTGGGGAAGGAAGGAAGGACTCGCGAACGTACCCGCTTCCATGAATCGAGAGGAGCGTGGGGAGAGATGGAAGTCTCGATCAACACCTTGGTTGAGGACCTGCTCCGTCCGACTGAGGGCGTAACCCACGCCATCGCGGCCGTTGCGCAGGGGAACCTAACCCAAACTGTGCGCTTGGACGTGGATGGACGGCCTCTGGAAGGCGAGTTCCTGCGCTCCGCAAACATTGTCAACACCATGATTCAGCAGCTCAGCGTATTCACCGCCGAAGTGACTCGCGTGGCGCGTGAAGTGGGCACGGATGGCAAGTTGGGCGGCCAAGCGCAAGTGCCGGGCGTGGCAGGCACGTGGAAAGACCTCACGGATTCAGTGAATTCGATGGCCAGTAACCTCACCGGCCAGGTTCGGAATATCGCTGAAGTCGCCACTGCGGTCGCCAGCGGCGATCTCTCCCGCAAAATCACCGTCGATGTGCGCGGTGAAATTCTTCAGCTCAAAGAAGCCATCAACACGATGGTGGACCAGTTACGCTCGTTTGCCTCAGAAGTAACTCGCGTCGCGCGCGAGGTGGGCACAGACGGCAAATTGGGCGGACAGGCCGTTGTGGTGGGTGTGGCTGGTACATGGAAAGACCTTACGGACTCCGTCAATGCTATGGCCGGCAACTTGACGGCTCAGGTGCGCAACATTGCCGAAGTGACCACCGCCGTGGCCCGCGGCGATCTGTCGCGCAAAATCACGGTCGATGTGAAGGGCGAAATCCTTGAACTCAAGGACACCATTAACACCATGGTGGATCAGCTCAACGCGTTCGCCGGCGAAGTTACGCGAGTGGCGCGTGAAGTGGGTACCGAAGGCAAGCTGGGCGGCCAGGCCCAGGTGCCCGGAGTGGGCGGTACGTGGAAGGATCTCACGGACAACGTGAACTTCATGGCCAGCAACCTCACCGGCCAGGTACGAAACATCGCAGAGGTGGCAACGGCGATTGCGACCGGCGATCTCTCGCGGAAAATTACGGTGGATGTGCGCGGCGAGATTTTGCAGCTGAAGGAAACGCTCAACACGATGGTGGATCAGCTCAACCGCTTCGCCGGCGAAGTCACGCGAGTGGCTCGCGAAGTGGGTACCGAAGGCCGTCTGGGAGGACAAGCGAATGTTCCCGGTGTTGCCGGCACATGGAAGGATCTTACAGATTCGGTCAACTCGATGGCCGGGAACCTTACGGGTCAGGTGCGAAACATTGCTGAGGTGACCACGGCTGTGGCCCGCGGTGATTTGTCCCGCAAGATCACGGTGGACGTGAAAGGTGAAATTCTTGAACTGAAGAACACCATCAACACGATGGTTGACCAGCTTAATGCGTTCGCTGGTGAAGTGACGCGCGTGGCTCGCGAAGTGGGAACAGAAGGGAAGCTGGGCGGACAGGCACAGGTACCTGGCGTGGCCGGCACGTGGAAAGATCTTACGGACAACGTCAACTTCATGGCCAGTAACCTTACTGGCCAGGTACGCAACATTGCTGAAGTCGCTACGGCCGTGGCTCGCGGCGACTTGTCCCGGAAGATCACTGTAGACGTCAGAGGCGAAATCCTCGAACTAAAGGACACCATCAATACGATGGTTGATCAGTTGCGGTCGTTCGCATCGGAAGTGACCCGCGTGGCCCGCGAAGTGGGCACTGACGGAAAACTTGGCGGCCAGGCTCAGGTGCCTGGAGTTGGCGGCACGTGGAAGGACCTTACCGACTCGGTCAACTCGATGGCCAGCAACTTGACAGGCCAGGTTCGCAACATCGCAGAGGTGTCCACGGCGATCGCCAGTGGCGACCTTTCGAAGAAGATCACGGTGAACGTGAGCGGTGAGATTTTGCTTCTCAAGGAGACCATTAACACAACCGTGGATCAGCTCAATGCGTTCGCGGGCGAAGTGACGCGCGTAGCCCGCGAAGTTGGCACCGAAGGACGTCTGGGAGGCCAGGCCAACGTGCCTGGCGTAGCAGGTACCTGGAAGGATCTTACGGACTCCGTCAACTCGATGGCCGGAAACCTTACCGGTCAGGTGCGTAACATTGCCGAGGTTACGACTGCCGTGGCCCGAGGCGATTTATCGCGCAAGATCACGGTCGATGTGAAGGGCGAGATTCTCGAATTGAAGAACACCATCAACACCATGGTGGACCAGCTCAATGCATTTGCCGGAGAAGTGACCCGTGTGGCGCGAGAAGTGGGCACCGACGGCAAACTGGGCGGCCAGGCGCAGGTTCCCGGGGTTGCCGGTACGTGGAAAGATCTCACTGACAATGTCAACTTCATGGCCAGCAACCTTACGGGCCAGGTGCGTAATATCGCGGAAGTGGCTACGGCCATCGCGAACGGTGATCTCTCAAAGAAAATCACGGTCGACGTTCGGGGCGAGATTCTGCAGTTGAAAGAAACGCTGAACACCATGGTCGAGCAACTGCGTTCGTTCGCCGCCGAAGTAACGCGTGTGGCGCGTGAGGTGGGTAGCGAAGGCCGGCTTGGCGGACAGGCCAATGTGTCCGGTGTGGCCGGAACGTGGAAGGATCTCACGGATTCCGTGAACGCAATGGCAGGGAATTTGACGGGACAGGTGCGCAATATCGCCGAAGTGACGACTGCCGTGGCCCGCGGCGATTTATCACGCAAGATCACCGTGGATGTGAAAGGTGAAATCCTTGAGTTGAAGAACACTATTAATACGATGGTGGATCAGCTCAACGCTTTCGCTGCTGAAGTAACTCGCGTGGCTCGCGAAGTGGGTACCGAAGGCAAACTGGGCGGGCAGGCGCAGGTGCCGGGTGTGGCTGGGACTTGGAAGGACCTTACCGATAACGTAAATGTGATGGCTGCCAACCTTACGGAACAAGTGCGCGGCATCGTCAAGGTTGTGACTGCCGTCGCCAATGGCGAACTGACTCAAAAGCTGACTGTAAATGCCAAGGGCGAGGTCGCGGCGCTGGCCGAAACGATCAACAATATGACGGACACGCTGGCCACTTTCGCCGACCAGGTTACAACCGTCGCGCGCGAAGTGGGCGTCGAGGGACGGCTTGGCGGCCAGGCCAATGTACCTGGCGCTGCCGGTACGTGGAAGGATCTGACGGGCAACGTCAACCTGCTGGCCGACAACTTGACCAACCAGGTGCGGGCCATCGCTGAAGTCGCTACCGCTGTGACCAAGGGCGACCTCACGCGCTCCATTCAGGTGGAAGCGAGTGGTGAAGTGGCTGAGTTGAAAGACAACATCAACACCATGATCGACAACCTGCGGCTCACGACCGATCGCAATACGGAGCAGGACTGGCTCAAAACGAACCTGGCCCGCTTCACCGGAATGTTGCAAGGGCAACGCGATTTGTCGACCGTAGGACGCATGCTCTTGTCGGAACTGACGCCTCTGGTAAACGCTCAGCAAGGCGTTATCTACCAGATGGGAAGTGAGGAATCGGCAGAGATGGTGCTGCTCTCGGCGTTTGCGGGCGATGGCGAGGATGGACATCTCCGGCGGCTGAAGCTCGGTGAAGGGCTGGTGGGCCAATGCGCATCGGAGAAGCGGCGGATGCTAATCTCTGAATTGCCGCCAAAGACGATTTCTATTCGCTCCGGCTTGTTCGAGGCTGTTCCGCGAAATGTTATCGTCCTCCCCGTGCTATTTGAGGACCGGGTCAAGGCGGTTATTGAGCTGGCCTCACTGAGCGCTTTCACAACCTCTCAACTGGCATTTTTGGAGCAGTTGACGGCCAGCATCGGCATCGTGCTCAACAGTATCGAGGCCACCATGCAGACTGAAGGCCTGTTGAAGCAGTCCCAGCAATTGGCCACCGAACTGCAAGTACAGCAAAAAGAGTTGCAGCAGACGAACGAACAGCTCGCGCAAAAAGCGCAGCAACTCGCCGAACAAAACGTTGAAGTCGAGCGCAAGAACCAGGAAATCGAGCAAGCTCGTCGGGCGTTGGAAGAGAAGGCCAAGGAATTGGCCTTGACTTCGAAGTACAAGTCCGAATTCCTGGCCAACATGTCCCATGAATTGCGGACACCACTCAACAGCATTCTGGTGCTCGGCCAACAGCTCAGCGATAACCCGGACGGAAACCTGACACCGAAGCAAGTTGAATTCTCGCGCACGATTCATGGCGCCGGGACCGACTTGCTGAACCTGATCACCGACATTCTCGATCTGTCGAAGATCGAGTCTGGAACAGTTTCCGTGGAGGCGGAGGAAGTGTTCTTCGCGGGCATGCTGGATGCGCTGGAGCGTCCGTTCCGGCATGAAGCGGAAAACCGGCACCTCAGTTTCGAGGTTCAGACCGACCCGCACCTGTCTCGGAGCGTGGTCACCGACTCGAAGCGGCTGCAACAGGTGTTGAAGAATCTGTTGTCGAATGCGTTTAAGTTCACCGAGGTTGGAGGCGTCCGGTTGTCAGTTTCTCCGGCTAAGAGCGGCTGGAGCGAGGATCACCCGATCCTGGGAAAATCCGCATCCGTAGTGGCCTTTGAAGTTTCCGATACAGGCATTGGCATTCCGTTCGAAAAACAGCGCATCATCTTTGAGGCGTTCCAGCAAGCGGATGCCGGCACCAGCCGCAAGTACGGCGGAACGGGTCTAGGGCTGGCGATCAGCCGCGAGCTCGCCGGTCTTTTGGGTGGAGAAATCCAGTTGCGCAGCGCTCCGGGACGAGGCAGCACCTTCACTCTTTATTTGCCCCAGACCTACGTGGGGCCGTCCACTGCGGCCGCAGCGGTCGAACGAAAGTTCCCGTTGTCGGTTTCTCCGGTTCCGTTATCCGTGGAGCATCCGGTCGAAAAGGTTCCCGATGACCGGGAGAATCTGCAGCCAGATGATGCTGTGTTGCTGATTGTTGAAGATGATCCACATTATGCGCGAGTGCTGCGCGACCTTTCCCGGGATAAGGGGTTTAAGGTCCTTGTGGCGACCCGTGGTGCGGATGCGCTTGCCCTGGCTCATGAGTACCACCCAACTGCTGTGTCGCTGGATGTTTTCCTGCCCGACATGCTGGGCTGGACCGTGTTGAACCACCTGAAGCAGGATCCGGCAACCCGGCACATACCGGTCCAGATGCTGACGCTGGACGAAGATCGGCATCACGGCCTGGCGCGTGGCGCATTTGCATTTGTTACGAAACCAACCACGCCTGAGGGGCTGGAAGCAGCGCTGGCCCGCATCAAGGAGTATTCGGCTCCGCGGCGGAAGCGATTGTTGGTAGTGGAAGACAATCCGGCCGAGCAGCTCAGCATCAAGGAGTTGCTGGGTTATGACGACATTGACGTTACGGTCGTTGCCACGGGTGCGGAGGCGATCGAGGCTGTCAACCAGCAGGCGTTCGACTGCGTGGTTCTCGATCTGCGTCTACCCGACATATCAGGTTTCGACGTGTTGGAGCGCTTCCGTGACACCCCGTCACTAGGCGACCTGCCGGTAGTAGTTTTCACGGGCAAGGAGCTTTCTCCGGAGGAGGATGCTCGACTGCATTCGCTGGCGCGCAGTGTGGTGGTAAAGGGAGTGGAATCACCCGAACGCCTTCTGGATGAGACTGCGTTATTCCTGCATCGCATAGTCGCCGATCTGCCGGTAGAAAAACAGAGACTGCTCGACCGGTTACACCACTCCGACGATGCCCTGGTGGGAAAGAAAGTGCTGGTGGTAGACGATGATGTACGCAATATCTTCGCCCTCAGCAGCGTAATCGAGCGTCGCGGCATGACCGTGATCACCGCCGGAACCGGCCGGGAAGCGATCGCCAAGCTCGAATCGACCCTTGATATTGCGATCGTATTGATGGATATTATGATGCCCGAAATGGACGGCTACGAAACGATGCAAGTTATCCGGCAGAACCCTTCGTTTCGGCGGTTGCCGATCATTGCGCTGACCGCAAAGGCGATGAAAGGGGATCGCGAGAAATGTCTCGAGGCCGGAGCGTCCGAGTACCTGGCCAAACCTGTTAACACGGAGCAACTGCTCTCGTCGTTGCGGATGTGGCTTCACAGATAAACGTCGGCGGGAGCAGGCTGTCGGCGAGCAAGACCCGCGGAGAGGACTTAGTAGGACTCATGAGCAGAAACGAGAAGGTCAACATCCTGATGGTGGATGATCAGCCAGCCAAGCTGCTCAGCTATGAGGTCATGCTCGACGGCCTGGGCGAGAAGCTGATCAAAGCCAATTCTGCGAAAGAGGCCCTCAATATTCTGCTTAACAATGAGATAGCCGTAGTGCTGATGGACGTGAGCATGCCCGAGCTTGACGGCTTTCAATTGGCTGCGATGATTCGTCAGCATCCGCGTTTTCAGAGAACTGCAATAATTTTCGTGTCGGCCGTCCACCTGACCGACCTGGATCAGCTCAAAGGCTATGAGCACGGCGCAGTCGATTACATTTCGGTTCCGGTCGTGCCAGAGCTTCTGCGCGCCAAAGTAAGAGTATTTGCGGAACTACACCGCAAGACGCGACAGCTCGAAACGCTGAATCGCGAACTCGAGCAACGCGTGCTGGACCGGACCGAAGAGTTGGCCGGCAAAGCGGAGTTGCTGCTGCATTTGAACATGGAGCTGGTGGGAAAGAATCAGGAACTCGATGCTATTGTCCACACGGCTCCCGACATTATTTTCAGTCGTAAGGCCGATGGCTCCAGGGATTACATCAGCGACCGATTTTATGAATTTACCGGCGCCGCTCCAGGTTCGGCGAATGATTTCGATTGGCTGAACTATGTGCACCCCGAGGATAAGCAAAAGGCCATGGCTGACTGGTTGCTCTGTGTTGACTCGGGGGCAAACTACGAAGCGGAGTATCGCATGCAGGCCAAGGACGGAAATTATCGCTGGTTCCGGGCTCGCGCGGTGCCGATTCAAAATGACGGGAAGATCGTCAGATGGTATGGAACCTGCTCCGACATTCATGACAGCAAGCTGCTGGAACAATCGATCCGCGACAACGCCGCCGAGCTGGAGAAAATGGTCGATCGGAGAACGGACGAATTGAGGCGTCTTTCAATCCGCCTGATGACCATGCAGGATCAAGAGCGCCGCCGGCTCGCACGCGATCTGCACGACGGATTAGGGCAGGAACTCGCTGTCGCCAAGATGATCCTGGACAGAATGCTGCTGCAGAAAACCGCCCAGTTCCCCGAGGAGGCCTGGGTCCAGGCCAGCAACATTGTTGATGGTGCTATTCAGCAAGTTCGTACCATTTCTCATCTTCTGCATCCTCCTTTGCTCGATGAAGTTGGCCTGCTGTCGGCGCTTTCGTGGTATGTAGACGGGCTCACAAAGCGCAGCGGCA
>Ga0210385_10002163_pt1 | contig 11843 bp, 12 predicted proteins | sample IncBWH26OmetaG_FD_160107 | JGI IMG/M metagenome (GOLD analysis project Ga0210385, IMG submission 160107) | Forest soil microbial communities from Barre Woods Harvard Forest LTER site, Petersham, Massachusetts, United States - Inc-BW-H-26-O ... | reverse complement strand
GATCCCTAATGCGCCGGCAATAACGCCGCCGAAACGCTACCATCTGCGAATGATGAAGGGCGTGCCCGCGTACGGCGTTTATTTTATCGACAAGTCCGCAACGATCGGGCGCAGCGAAGAGAGCGATATCTTTTTAGTCGATCCGAGTGTTTCGCGCAATCATGCGACCTTGGACATTTCCCCGATTGCCGTCGAAGTCGAGGACCTTAACTCGACCAACGGCACCTTTGTCAACGGTGAACGCATAACGGGCAAGCGCCGCGTCGTTTCGGGCGACGTTCTGACCTTCGGGAACACGCAGATGCGGCTCGAGGCACGCGAGTGAATTTTACCGCGCACATGCGCATCGGAACGCTCGAGATTACCGCGATGTTGGCGGCCGTAGCCTTCGTGGCGGCGCGTCCGCGCGGCGGCAGTCCAGCCGAAATTGCAAGTCTGATGCCCGTCAAGGCGGTCCTTCGCGTGGTCGAGCCGGGACGCGAGCGTAGCTTTGAAGGCTTGTGTCCCTTGACGATTGGTCGCGACCGCAGCTGCGAACTTGCGCTTGCCGACGTTGAGGTCAGCCGCAAACACGCACGTCTCGAGGCCCAAGGCGGCATCGTTTTCGTGCGCGACCTCGAAAGCAGCAACGGCACCTTCCTCAACGGCCGGCGGTTGGATAACGCCGTGGAGCTGCGCGAAGGCGACGAGATCGACGTGGGGACGACGAGATTGGTCGTGGAGAAATTGCAACGATGGACGTAGCGATTCGGGGCGATCGAGCTTCCTGTCTTTCGTTGCAGCTCGGCTCACGCTCGTGGCTCTTCGCGGTTGCGCGCGGATTCGGCACGGTCGACGGCGTCGCCACTGCGCCCGCGACGCTCGAACGATTGCGCGCCGAATGCGAGCGCCGCTTGCGAACCGAGCGCTTTCGACGCGCGGTCGATCGCGTGCCCGCCGCGCCGACTGCGGTGTTGGGCGCGCTTGCGCGCGTCAATGGGGATCTTTTCGCGCGTAGTGCATCGCATGCCGATTACGTGACCGCCGGATGCTCGATTACGATCGCGGTGATCGTCCGCGGCTACGCGTGCGTTATCCACACCGGAGGTACGGCTGCCTATCTGGCGCACCGCGGCGAGATCAGCGTGCTTACCGGCGATGACACCCTCAGCGAGGCGGCGCACGAACTATTGGGTCGCGCGCTGGGCGCGAGTTCGTCGCTCGATGTTTCCGTTGCAAGTGTAACGTTCGATGCTGGTGACGTGATGATTTTGCTCGGTCATCGCGTTCGGGGCGACGTCGATCGGCGCGCGCTCGTGTCGCACGTCGAACGCGCCGGTGAGGACGAGCATCTCCTCGTCGTTCGCTTTGACGAGAGCGACCGCGCGATCGAGGAGCTCGGGACACGCGAAGTACCCGAAGTTGTCTACCGCCCGAATCCGCTTGCTCGAGCGCTTCTCGTTGCAGCGTCGTTGATCGTGGGACTCGCACTCCTGACCGCGTGGGCGCAATAGCCACAACCGTTCGGCGGGTTCTTCCGATGCTCGTTGCGCTTGCAGCGACGGCGGTAATGCTCGCCTACGCGCCGGCACGTTCGATCGGACCGCCTTGGCTGCTCGCGATGCTCGCGGTACTTGCGCTTGCATGGGTCGCGTGGCAACCGGCGACGACGCAACGCGACGATTTCTTGCCGCCGCTCGCGGTGCTGCTCGCCGGATTGGGCTTGTTGCTCGTTGCACGCCTTGCACCGGATCTTGCACAGAAGCAACAGTGGTGGCTCTTGGTGTCGTTGCTGCTCGCGATCGCTGCCGGGCCGGCCTTTACGCGCTTTCGGCGCTTTGCGAGCTACAAATATTTGTGGGTCGTGGGATCGCTTGTGCTCTTTGCTTTGCTGCTGATCTTCGGTCAGGAAGTCAACGGCGCGCGACTGTGGATCAAACTCGGACCGGTGCAATACGAACCGATCGAGTTGATCAAGCTGTTCATCGTGTTCTTTCTGGCGGCATATCTGGGCGAAACGGCCGATGTCATCGCGCAAGCGCGGCCATGGTCGGTGCGCGCCAACCTGCGTTATCTCGGCCCGCTCTTCATTGGCTGGGGCGCGTCGATGGCGATTCTGGTGGTGCAACGAGATTTGGGAATGGCGACGCTCCTGCTCGCAACGTTTGCAGCGATGCTCTACGTCGCGACGCGCCGCGTTGACATCGTGATCGGCGGCATCGTTATCTTCGCCGTGGCGGTATTGTGGGCCATGCATCACTATCCGTACGTGCAAACGCGCATCGCGGTCTGGCGCAATCCATTCAGCGATCCGCTCGGTGCGGGATACCAATCCTCGCAGGCGTACTACGGGCTGGCGGCAGGCGGGCTTTTCGGTACTGGGCTCGATCTCGGCCACCCCGGATTTATTCCGGACGTTGCTACCGACTACGTCTTTGCTGCCTTTTCCGAGGAGTTTGGATTGCTCGGCGCCCTGGCGGTGATCGCGGTGTTCGTGATGCTGGTCCGTCGCATGTTCGCCGCAAGCACTGAGCAGCCCGATCTATACGCAAAACTGCTCGGCATCGGTATGGCGTCAACGCTCGGGTTTCAAGTCTTCATCATCATCGGCGGCGTGATCGGGCTCTTTCCGCTCACCGGCATTACGTTGCCGTTCATCTCCTATGGGGTAGCTCGCTGGTTGCGAATTTCTTGCTCGTCGCGCTCGTTTGGGCGATGAGTTCACGTGTGTGCGTTCCCAGGCGTTCTGGCTCGGCGTCATCGCCTTAGCGCTGGCGGCGATCGCCGGCGGCTACTTCAGCGGACGAGCAACAGGACCACCGCCGCCCATGCGCGTGCAAACGCACGTCGCTCCGAGCGTGCATCCGGTACTACGTGACCCCTCGGATTCGTACGTTGACGACCTTTTTTCGAAGGATGACGTGGTGATCGATCGTGCGCGCACGGTCTCCACGCACTGGCTCGAGCCGCAGCTCGCAATCGTTGTCGGGCTCTGCGGCCGCGCAGCCTCAACCGATGCCGCTTTCATCGAACTCGGCGTCCCGCTCGCCGTCGATCTCGATCCGTCCGCACCACAGGCAAGCGATGTCGCGGCACTGGCGCACCAATCGGGCGACGTAGTGCTCTTGCACCTCGAGAGCGCGCCTACGCAAGCGCAGCTCGCGCGTTTGCGAAAACGCTTCGGGGACTTTTCCGGCGTGGCCTCGCGGTCGGTCGACGGCTTCGTGCAATCGCTCGACGGCACGGGCCTACTGTTCTTCGATGAGCGCGGCGATGCGGATCCAGAGGAGTTCACGCGGGTCGGCATTCCGATCGTACAACGCGATGCAACGGTCGACGATCGCACCGCGCGCACGTACATTCGCTTCATGCTCGATCGCTCGGTGCAGCGTTCGCGGCGCGAAGGGAGCATGGTAGTGCTCATGCGCCCACTCGCGCATTCGGTGGACGCGCTCAAGGGGCTCATCGCCACGAGGAGTGTACAATTCGTGGCGCTAACGCAACGCTGATGGAACGCTCACGAATGGCACGACTGGCTGCCGTGGCACTGATCGGCATCCTAGCAGCGTGCGCAAAAAGCAATAACAGTGCCTCCGAGTCCGCCAGCCCGTCCTCGCAGGCATCGGTAGCGGCATCGGCGTCCGCGGCTGTTGCGCAAAACGGTGCGGCTGCCAACGACGGCGCAAAAATTTATGCGCAGAACTGTGCGAGCTGTCATCAGTCCAGCGGGCAAGGGGTGCAAGGAACGTTTCCACCGCTGGCCGGTAACGCAACCGTGACCGGCGATCCCACCAAGGTCATTCACATCGTGAAGTATGGCTTGAACGGCGCGCTTACCGTTGCCGGCGCGAGCTACAACGGCATGATGCCGGCCTGGGGTCAGTCGCTCTCGAACGCCGATATCGCATCGGCCATAACCTACATTCGTTCCGCGTGGGGCAACAAGGCGAGCGCGGTGACCGAATCAGCGGTCGCCGGCGTCTCGCAATAGGTCTGTCACGCCCAGCTGCTGATCTTTCCAGCGGACGGTGCTGCCGAAGAGTCCGGCCGCCCAGATGCCTAGACCGATGCAATCGCGCAGCGGCAGGAGCCATGCCGAAGCTGTGCCCGTCACCTTGAACGCGCGGCGCATCGCCTCGTGCATCGCGAGGCGTACCGCTAAAGACGCGCCGAGCGTGATCCAGGCGGCGATCGTCGCCGGGAAGAGCAGCACCCATGCGAGTGCAAACGGCACCGGAAATGTGACGAACGAGCAAAGATAGCCGAGCGCCTGCACCGAACGAATCGTTCGCGCCCAACGCAGCTCGTGTTGCAAGAGCGCGCTCACACTGGGCTCCGCGACGACGTTGCGAACGACATAGCGCGAAAGCGCCACACGGTAGCCGTGCGCGTGTACGAGTGACCCCAGCATGTAGTCATCGGCGAGGTATCGCGCAAGCGCCGCAAAGCCACCGATCGCTTCGAGGACGCGGCGACGAACCGCCATCGTCGAGCCGAGACAAAAGCGCGGATCGCCGCCGAGCGTAGCGACCAGCACCGATGGGGCGAACTGATCGTTGAGTTGGAGCGCGGCTAGCGCCGAAGCGAAACCGTCACATGCGACGCCGGCGTACAAGCACGTAACCGCACCGACGCGATCGTCGGCGAAGTCTGCGACGATGGCGCGCAGGTAGTTGCGGTCGACGCGCATGTCGGCGTCGGCGATGACCACCAGATCGTGTTTCGCCTGAGCGAACATGTTCTGTAGATTCGCAACTTTGGGGTTGCCGATCGCAGGGTGGCCACCAACGACGAGGGCGAGATCGTGCAGCGGAAATCGCTCGATGACGCGCTGGATCACCGCGATGGCCGGGTCGTCCGGCTGCGAGACCCCAAAGATCACCTGAAATGCTTGCGCATCCTGATCGCAGAACGAACAGAGATTCTCGAAGAGTTCGACTTCGAGCCCCGCGATGGGTTTGAGTATCGTTACCGACGTGCTTCCGTCGGCTAGCTTTGAAGGGCGCGAGTTGAAGCGAAGGACCGCAAAGAGGGCGACGACGCAGTAGGCGACGCCCGCCACGCAAACGATCAGCACGCGGTCAGATCCGAATAGGCGCGTGGATCAATACCGATCGCAGCGAGCTTTGCGCGCACTTCCGGGCTGACAAGCGCATCGAGTTCGCCGGCGAAGTCGTAATCGGCGATCTGTGGATCGATGCCGGGCCAGGGTCCGGTTGCCGGGTGGAAATACATTTCGGAAATTCCCGGCGGCAGCGTGTCGAGCAATTCCAGCACACGCGCGCGGGTCATATGGCCGGAGTCGCGGATGCCGAGCACGACGTCGTTTGTCGCAATTCCCGCACGGTGCAGGCGGCCGCGCATCAAGGCGAGCCACGGCGTCAAGAATGCCGCGCCGCCGGGCTCCTGCGGAACGCGAACGGCGCGCACGTCGTAGTCCGCACCGACCTTGATGATGATGCTCAAAATCGTTGGGTGGACGTGCATGTGATTTTGCGCGTTGACGTGATCGAGTGGAAGCCCGGTTCGCGCGAAGGCCTCGAACTGCGCACGAATCTCCGCTTCGAGCGCACGTCGCGCGCGCGGATCAAAAAAGTAGCGTATCCCCGCGGCAACCAGATGGGACGAGAAATTCCCGTTGGCATCGACGAGCGGACGCACGCGATCGCGTGGCAAAAGCGGCTGTCCGTTCACCACGACGACGTGCAAACCCACGCGCAGGCCCGGCAGCGCTCGCGCTCGCGCAATTGCATCCGGCGCAGCAGGGGCTGCAACCATCAGGCTCGCGGCTCGCAGAATGCCGTCGCGATGAGCGCGTTCGACGGCCTCGTTGACTTCCTCCGATAAACCGAAGTCGTCGGCGGAGACAATCAGCTGGTTGGTCATTTGGAGGGCTATAGAGTACCGTAGCGAACGCATCGTTCCTTCGCGCGAACGACGTAAATCATGGGAGACTTCGGAGCTTTGGAATTGGCTCTTCTACGCGACCGGCAGGCGCGCACAATGGACTATCTGCAGAGCGCCGATGTGCAATTCAGCGCGGTGTTCGAACGAATCATGCGCCATACGTTCGCGTACGCGGATCCGCTCTGTGCGAGCCTTGTGCTCTGGGCCTGTGATGCCTGCGGCGGCGATTCGGAGACCGCGGTTCCGGTAGCGGCGTCCGTCGAATGTCTGTATCGTTTTTCGGTGTTGCATGACGAATTGCAGATGACACCGACCCTCTCGTTCGAACGCGAATCGACCTCGTCCATCTGGGGTTTGGCGCAGACGCTCAACGCCGGTGACGCCTTTCACGCGCTGGGGTTAGGGCTGCTGGCCAAGGACGCGGTGCATGGCGATCGGGTATTGGACGTTGGGCTGGTCCTCGCGCATGCCGTATTACACGGCGTTGAACAGCGCAACCGCCTGATCCGGGCGAGTGCGCGCGCCGGGAGTGAGCGGCGCTTGCGCATTGCCTATGCCGGAACCCACCCGTTGATGCTCGCGTTGAGTCTGCGTGCCGGCGGCATGATGGCTGGAGCCTCGCCGCATTTGGTCGACCTCCTCGCACGAGCCGGGCGTCTGCTCGGCGCGATCATGCAGCTGGCAAGTCAGGCGCACGGTGTCTCCAGCCCAGCCGCGGCGCGCTATGCAGCGAAAGCGGTGGCGCTCGTGGAAGGGTCCTCGCTGGACCCCATCTACCGAGCGGAATTCAAGGAGATCGCGTACGAGCTTGCAGCAGGGCGCTGAACGCGGCCGGCCGGGTGACGGCAGCACGTCAAGAAAAGCCGAGCATCTTCGCATCAATATCGAACAGGATGTCCGCGCCAAGGGCGTCAGCTCCGGATTCGAGCGCTATCGTTTTGCGCATTGCGCGCTTCCCGAGATCGCGCTCGACGATGTCGATCTGAGCGTCACCCACTTCGGACGCACGTTGCGCGCGCCGATCCTGATCTCGTGTATGACCGGTGGTACGCCCGAAGCGGCGGGCGTTAACCGCACGTTGGCGCGCGTCGCCCAGGAATTCGGCTTCGCGATGGGATTGGGCTCGGGGCGGGTGCTGCTCGAGCAACCCGAGACGCTGGAAAGCTTCGATGTGCGCTCGGTTGCACCCGAGGTACTGCTCTTTGCAAATCTCGGCGCCGTTCAATTGAATAAGGGCTACGGCGTTCCGCAGTGCCGGCACCTCGTGAAACTCGTCGGCGCGGATGCGCTGGTGTTGCACCTCAATCCGCTGCAAGAGGCGTTGCAGCCCGGGGGCGATACCGACTTTCGCGGGCTGCTCGATCGCATCGGCGCGCTCGCCGGTGGCTTAGACGTGCCGGTGCTCGTCAAAGAGGTTGGCTGGGGATTGAGCGGGCAGGTCGTGCGTGCGCTGCTCGACGTCGGCGTAGCCGGTGTCGATGTTGCCGGCGCCGGCGGGACGTCGTGGAGTGAGGTCGAGCGATTCCGTACCCATGAGTCGTGGCGCATTCGCGTTGCCGCGCAGTTTGCGGCATGGGGCATTCCGACCGCCGAGTGCGTTCGCGCAGCTCGGGCGGTGGCCCCGGACGCGCTGATCATCGCGAGTGGCGGTATTCGCGACGGACTCGATGCCGCCAAAGCGATCGCGCTGGGGGCCGATATGGTCGGCATTGCAGGGCCGTTTTTGCGCGCAGCTTCGCAAGGTTACGACCAAGTTCAGGATCTCGCTCGCGAGATCGTCGAGGTACTGCGCATCGCGATGTTTGCACTCGGTGTGCGCTCCGTCGATGAACTCAAAGAGACCGACCTCTTGGTTCCATCGTGAGCGTCACCGTCGATGCGGCAGATGCGTATTGCCGCGAACTCACCAAGCGGCACTACGAAAATTTCATCGTCGCGTCGGGTCTGGTCAGCGCCGCGACGCGGCTCGACCTCGCGCGCATTTACGCGTTCTGTCGTACGACCGACGATTTGGGCGACGAAAGCGGCTCGCCCGAAGCGGCGCTGGAACGGCTCGAGCGTTGGCGCGCCGACTTGCATGCGATGTTTGCCGGACAACTGCCCGTCCATCCGGTGCTGCTCGCGTTGCGCGAGACGGTCGGGCGCGCGGCGATGACTCCGCAACCGTTCTTTGATTTGATTGAAGCAAATCGCCTAGACCAGCGCGTCAGCACGTACGAAACCTGGCCGCAGCTGGAGGCCTATTGCCGCCTCTCGGCGGCGCCAGTGGGGCGTATGGTGCTCGCGGTGTTTGGCGTCGGCGACGTCGATGGTCAGTTGCTCTCGGACGACGTCTGCATCGGGCTGCAACTCGCCAATCACGCGCAGGACGTCAGACGCGACGGATTGCTTGGACGACGCTATATCCTCGGCGAGGACATTGCACGTTCGGGTACGGCCGGTGCCGTTCGCGGCTTGGTTGAGCGCGCGCGGCGGCTGCTCGATTCCGGGCGTGCGTTGGAAGCGATGGCTCCGCTCGCGTTGCGGATGCAGCTCGCGCTCTACCGCCTGGGTGGCCTTGCAATCTGCGATGCCATCGAGCGCATTGGGTTTCGCACCGATGTGCAGCGGCCGGTGGTCACCGGGGCAGACAAGATTTCGATCCTGATCCATGCGATCGGCGGATCATTGCGCTCCGGTAAAAGCGGGAGATATGTCGGCAGTACTTAGTCTCGCAGACGCCGAGCGGTATTGTCACGATATGGCACGCCGCGAAGCGAAAAATTTCTACTGGGGATTCATCTCACTTCCGAGGGAGCAGCGCAACGCGATCTACGCGTTGTATGATTTCGCGCGCCAGGTCGACGATGAAGCCGACGCAGTTGCCCACGCGCCGGACTTGCCCGGGCGTTTGCAACGCCACCGCGAGCGCATCGCTGAGTGCGTACGCGGGGAGTACGCCGACGACGACGCGGTGATGCAGGTGCTCGCGGTCGCGGTGGCGCGGTTTGCGATACCCGAGCGCGAACTTCAGATGCTCATCGACGGTGTGGAGATGGATGGGACCAAAGTGCGCTACGGCAGTTGGGACGAGCTGCGGTCGTACTGCAATTTGGTGGCTTCCGTCGTCGGGCGGATGTGCGTGCGTATCTTCGGCTTCGAGGATGAAGCCGCACTCGAGCGTGCGGACGATCTGGGGATCGCGCTCCAACTGACCAACATCATGCGTGACGTGCGCGAAGATGTCGGCCTCGGGCGCATCTATCTGCCGCAAGACGATTTGCGGCGCTTCGGCATCTCCGAAGCGGATCTGCTTGATGGAACGCCTGCGCCACAATGGGACGCGCTGGTGGCCTTCGAAGCCGCACGCGCGCGCGAGTATTTTGCACAGGGCTATAAGGTGTTGGACTACATCGATCGTCGGCCGGCAGCATGCGTACGAACGATGGCCGGTATCTACGAGCGTATCCTCGAGAAGATCGAGCGCGATCCATCCTTGCCACTCCACGCTCGTGCCGGCCTCTCCCGTACCGAGAAGATCGGCGCGATGGTTCGGGCGTGGCTAGGGCTGTGAGCCCTGGGCATATAGCGGTCGTCGGTGCGGGGCTTGCGGGACTGAGTGCGGCACTCGAACTGCGCGAACGCGGGTACGACGTCGAAGTCTACGAACGCTCGCGCTTGCTCGGGGGGCGCGCGACCTCGTTTGAAGTCGGCGGCCGCGAGATCGACAACGGCCAGCACGTGTACTTACACTGTTGCGACCACTTCATCAGTTTCGTCGAGCGTGTCGGGATGGGGCACGCGCTGCGCGAGCAGCCGCGTTTCGATGCGCTGGTGCTGGCGCGCGACGGAACCTCGAGCCGCCTGCGTGCTGCGCCGCTACCGGCCCCGTTTCACTTGCTCGCGTCGTTTGCCGGCTATGCGCACCTCGACATCGGCGGCCGGCTGCGGGTGGCCCGCGCGCTGGCGAGCGCCGCGCTCATGCCGCGAACCGATCCGCAGCTCACCTTCGCACAATGGCTGGATCGCAACGGTCAAGACGAGGCCACCCGGCGTGCCTTTTGGGATCCGTTCTTCATTCCGGCGCTCAATGCGTCGTTCGATCGCGTGAGCGCGGCCGACGCACTCTTCGTGATTTCGACCGCATTTCTACGCGACGCCGCGGCGGCGCGTTTCGGTTTCTCGACCGTGCCGCTCGCGCACGTTGCCGCCGCGGCCGCCCGGCAAATCGGTGATGTGCATCTTTCGACCGCCGTGCTCGCGATGAACGTTGACACCCGCGGCGTCGAGTTGCAGTTGCCCGACGAGCGCCGCGTGCGCTTCGACGGCGTCGTCCTTGCGGTCTCACCGCGCACCACCGCGAAGCTGCTCGGTACGCCGGAGCAGTTCGACGTGCGCGCGCTCGATACGTACGACCCCTATCCCATCGTCGACGTGCATCTGTGGCACGATCGCGGCGCGCTCGGGTTCGATTTTGCCGCCGTGCTCGATTCACCGCTGCAGTGGATTTTCGAAAAGGACGAGGGGTACGTATGCTGCAGCATTAGCGCCGCCGGCGACGTGTTGACGGTGCCGACGGCGGAGTTAGAGCGCCTGGCATGGCAAGAATTGTGCGCCTTCGTTCCTGCGTTGCGCGATGGGAAGGTCGTGCACGCGGCGGCGACACGCAATCCGGAAGCGACGTACCTGCCACGCCCCGGCGCGCCGCGCACACAACAGCGCACGTCATCGCCGCGGGTCGCGATCGCCGGCTCGTGGACCCAGACCGGCTGGCCCGATACCATGGAGGCTGCGGTACGCAGCGGCGCTGCTGCGGCGAAGTGGATCGCGCATGGGTAGCGACGCGCTCGAGCGCGGCGTTGCGTGGTTGCTCGCGCGACAGGCGCCCGAGGGATGGTGGACCGGCGAGCTCGAGACCAACGTGACGATGACCGCCGAGCAGATTTTGCTCTATCGCTTTCTCGGCATCGACCTCGCGCCAATCCGCGACGGTGCAATCCGGCACATGTTGGGATGTCAACGCGAGGACGGTTCGTGGGCGCTGTACTACGACGGGCCTGCCGATCTAAGCACCACGATCGAGGCCTACGTGGCATTGAAGGTGCTTGGGCACGATACTGTCTGCGATGAAATGCAACGCGCGCGTCGGACGATCACGCGTATGGGTGGCCTCGCGCAAGCGCGCGTGTTCACCAAGATCTGGCTCGCGCTCTTCGGTGTCTATCCGTGGGACGGGATTCCGTCGTTGCCGCCGGAGATGATCTATTTTCCGCTGTGGATGCCGTTCAACGTCTACGATTTCGCGTGTTGGGCGCGCGGCACGGTTGCGCCGCTGACCATCGTTGTCTCGAAGCGTCCGGTGCGGCCGCTCGGCGTCGACGTCAGTGAGGTCATCGTTCCGGGGACGGAGACGGCCATGCACCACGTGCCGGGATCGGGCTGGATGTGGTGGCTCGACGGTGTGCTTAAATTCTACGATCGCTTCACGGGGAACTCGCTGCGAGCATCGGCGATGTGCAAGATGACTGCGTGGATCGTCGAGCGCCAAGAGGCGGACGGAAGTTGGGGCGGCATTCAACCACCGTGGGTGTATTCGCTCATCGCCCTCGATCTGATGGGCTACGCGCTCGATCATCCCGTCATGCGCAAGGGCTTGGCGGGATTCGACCGGTTCATCATCGACGACGCCGAAGCTTGGCGCGTGCAAGCGTGCATGTCGCCGGTCTGGGATACCGCCTGGGCGTTGCGTGCGCTGGCGCTGGCCGGATTGGAGCACGACCATCCGGCGATGCGGCGCGCGGTACAGTGGTTGCTGCGCGAGCAGATTCCAGCCGGCGCACCGGGTGATTGGCGCGAACGCTCGGATTTTCGCGGCGGCAACGGGTGGGCATTCGAATTCGACAACGATGCCTATCCCGACATCGATGATACGGCGGTCGTAATCCTGGCGTTGCTTGATGCGGGTGAGCCGGCGGCGG
>Ga0210385_10002162_pt1 | contig 11843 bp, 9 predicted proteins | sample IncBWH26OmetaG_FD_160107 | JGI IMG/M metagenome (GOLD analysis project Ga0210385, IMG submission 160107) | Forest soil microbial communities from Barre Woods Harvard Forest LTER site, Petersham, Massachusetts, United States - Inc-BW-H-26-O ... | reverse complement strand
GGAAATGCCGCTGCTGCGCGCGCCGGAAAACAGACGCACCGGCATGGAGATTAATCCGAACGTAAGATATCCAGACCAGACTGATGCCGCCATTAGTTTCACTCCACGTAAAGACGAAGTAGAGACGAGGAATTCCTCGTCACAGCAAAAACGTCAGATGCCCAAAACTCGCCAAGCGTACAGAAGTGTAGCCTAAACGAATGCGGGTTGCAGCCGCCACATTACGGGGCGAATCCAAAGGCCAAGCACTACATGACGCGGTCTAATGCCGGCGGATACCGAATATAGTGTTATCGAAGGCGGATCGTGCATTTTCGAGCCGTCAGCCATCAGCTATCAGCTATCCGGGATATAAGGTCTACGTGAGACTCTACTGAGGACTTACGAACTGGGAGCTGACCGCGCCGAAATCTGTCCTAATTATGCTGAACCCTTATCTAGCGCATGGCTGGGCATCAACTCCGGAGCGGCTGGCGATCGCCGCTACAGTGACGCTGGGCTTCGCGGTGGCCGCTCGCTTTCTGCGTGGCGTCAACCGATCTGGAGCGCTGGCAGGAGCCATTGCCTGTTTCCTGCTTTTTGCCGGCGCCGGGCCAACGGCTTTCGCTACGCTGTCCGCACTCTTTTTAATGACTTGGGCGACCACGCGCCTGGGATATCGCCGCAAGCTGGCGCTCGGCGTAGCCGAACCGCGCGAGGGACGAAATGCAGGGCAAGTCCTGGCCAATCTGGCAATAGCTGCTCTTGGCTCGGTTATTTTCAGTGTACATGGAGACCGGATTTGGCTGGTCGCGGCACTAGCCGCTCTGTGCGAAGCTGCAACTGACACCGTGGCCAGCGAGATTGGCCAATACCGCAGCTCCGATGCGCGCATGATTACCACCTGGAACCGCGTTCCCGCTGGCACCGACGGCGGCATTACGATTTCCGGAAGTATCACGGGACTGGCAGCCGGCCTGATGATTGCATTTGTGGGAGCGATGGGCGGGATGATTCTTCCGTCACAGATTTGGATTCCGGTAGTGGCAGGATTCGCCGGAATGCTTATCGACAGCATTCTCGGCGCGACCTTGCAGCATCGTGGCTGGATCAGCAATCAGGCGGTGAATTTCTTCGCCACAGTAGCTGCGGCTGGGCTGGCTTATGTTGCCATGATATTGACGCAAGGTCCGTAGAGACACCCTACAGAGACAGCTTACATTGAAGGTAGCGCATGCAGGAGACGGGGCAAGCTCCGTCTCGACCAATCATTTTTGGAATCCGCCAGTGATTTACGATTTAGGTGCGCTGCTTGACTCGGTCCAGCAGCATGAAGACCAGAACACCTAGAAGTGCATTCGCGATGCCTGATAGAAATTCGTGCGGCCAACTCCATGCCATATGCAATCCCACCAGGCCGCGTGCGATCGTGAAGTAGACGACCTCATGCACTACATAAAAGAAGATCGTCAGCAGGAAGCGAGCGCCAGCGTTTTCTACGTCCAGCTTGATGCCTAGCGAAGAAGCGCCGAATCCCACCACTGTCAGCGAAATTCCGTAGAGCCCGATGGGTTGATGCGTCAGCGCGTCCTGCAGAATACCGATCAAGCCACCCGTCAGCAGGCCCGCCAGCGGACTGCGCCGAGCCGTCGCGAAGCCGATGGTAATCAGCAGCGGCAGGTCAAAAATCCGAACGAATGGGAGCCAAATCGGTAGGAACGCCTGCAAAAGCAGAGCTCCCAACAGAATGACCACCGTTGCCACCCAACTGAAGCGGTAAACCTCGACCTGCTCTCCCGATGTGTATGTAATCGCCACGTTAGCGCGGAGCACCCTCTACGACGGGTTGGGCGTTGGGTTCTTTTGTCGCATCTGCTGCTGCAGCCGGTTTTGTTGTCGAAGCCGAAGAATTCGTGGATAGAGGAGTGGCCGATTTGTGCGCCGTGGTCGCACCGCTGCCGATGGAGGCGTTTGAAGGCGCGGTTCTTGGCTTAACATCCGGGCCTACGATTGTTGGAGCGAGAGTCTTTGGTGTAGCAGTCGTCGGCGGGACAGTCTCAGGTGCAACCGACTTTGGCGTGACGATTCTCGGTGTGTCAGCACCCGGAGTGGCAGCTTTCTCGGCGTTTTCCGGTTTGGAAGGAACAGTCGGCAGTCGTTCGGCAAGGATGTCGACGGCGCGTGCTGCACCGGTTTTGTCGGGCTGCACTTGCCGTTCATCAATCTTCGTTACGACCAGCACTTCTTCCAGTTTGCTGAGATCGGCTGCTGGACTCACGCGAATATTGAGAAAGAGCTCGCTGCCGGGCGCAACCTTGGTCACCCGGCCCACTAAGAGCCCTTTGGGGAAAATGCTATCTCCTCCACTGGTCAGAACCTGTTCTCCAACTGGCACGATTTCATCGCTCATTACCTTCTCGAGCATCACTTCACCAGCCGCCGTACCGCGCACGATCCCCTGGGTCCGCGACTTCTCAAGGATCGCGCCCACTCCGCTGCTATGGTCGTTAATCAAGAGGACCTGTGAAACGGAGCGGTACACGTTGAGCACTTTGCCCACAACTCCATCAGCGGTGATGACCGCCATGTCGGATTTGATTCCGTCCTTCTCGCCCTTGTCGATGTAAACCAACCGCGACTGCTCGCTGCCGCTCGAACCAATGACCTGCGCCGCCATGGTCTGCGAAATATACTGCTCTTTGAAAGCAAGCAAAGCCTGCAGACGCCGTGCCTGGTCGGCGTCCTGACTCATTCGCACCTGCTCGAGATTCATGCGCTCGATCTGCTGCTTGAGACTGCGATTCTCGGCGCGCACACCGCGCAAGTAGAAGTAATTGTGCCAGATGTTGTTAGTGGAGGTTCGTGCCCAGACCAGCACCCTCTCGAAAGGAGTCACCGTGCCCACCGCCCAGATCCGGATCAGGCGTGTCGGCTCATTGTCGGTCGTCCGCCTGACCTGCACGGCCAAGCCGAGCACCTGGGCGAATAACACTCCGACCAGCACGATCAGGTTGCGGTAGCGTCCGAGGACGGATTCCATAACACCAGGTCTCAGGTCTCAGTTGTTAGGTCTCAGGCCTCAGGAATGAAATTGTCATCCTGAGCGAAGCAAAGGACCTGCTTTTCGCTCGTGGCTCGAAGCTTGCAGATTTACTCGATCGAAATCTTGCGCAGCAGCTTGAAGTCCGAGAGCATTTTGCCGGTGCCCAGCACCACACTGCACAGCGGATCATCGGCAATTGAAACCGGTAAGCCGGTTTCTTCGCGGATGCGCTTGTCGAGATTCTTGATCAGCGCGCCTCCGCCAGTTAAAACGATGCCGCGGTCGCTGATGTCAGCGGAAAGTTCCGGCGGCGTACGTTCGAGCGCAACGCGAATTGCATTCATAATCGTGGAGACGCATTCACTAAGCGACTCCCGAATTTCGCTATCGTCTACTGTGATGGTTTTCGGCACGCCTTCAATCAAGTTGCGGCCTTTGATTTCCATGGTCAGCGGCTTGTCCAGCGGATACGCGGAGCCGATCTCCATCTTGATCTGCTCGGCGGTGCGTTCGCCCACCAGCAAATTATATTTCCGCTTCAGGTAGTTCATGATGGCCTCATCCATCTGATTACCGGCCATGCGCACGGAACGCGAATATACGATGCCGCTCAGCGAAATCACCGCGATGTCGGTAGTGCCTCCGCCGATGTCAACGACCATGTTGCCGCTGGGTTCAGTGATCGGCAAGCCCGCGCCGATGGCGGCCACCATGGCTTGCTCTACGAGATGTACTTCACTAGCCTTGGCACGATAGGCGGAATCCATAACCGCGCGTTTTTCCACCTGCGTAATTTCCGAAGGCACGCCTATCACGATCCGCGGATGCACCAGCATCTTGCGGTTGTGCGCCTTCTGAATGAAGTAGTTCAGCATCTTTTCTGTGACCTTGAAGTCGGCGATGACGCCGTCCTTCATGGGCTTGATGGCCACGATGTTGCCGGGCGTGCGCCCCAGCATATCCTTGGCTTCTTTGCCAACGGCTTCCACTTCGTTGGTGTTCTTGTTTAATGCGACGATGGAGGGCTCGTTGACGACGATGCCTTTGCCGCGCGCATACACCAGGGTGTTCGCCGTTCCAAGATCGATGGCTAGGTCGCTCGAAAACATACTGAACAACGACCGGAGATTGTGCGAACGCGATGAGCCGTTATGAAAACCGTTGTTTGACATAGCAATACTTCTCTCTTCCGGGAATTCGTCTCGCCCCTGGAACCTGGGCCTTCGTCGGTTTCCGTGTGAGTCGTTTCTCCCCTAGCGTCTTCAATTGTACGTTTCTTCTATTCTACTTTGGATTGTTCAAGAGAACTGGTAGTCACTTGGGCACCGGTTGTTCCTGACATATTCCGAACATTATCCTAAACATTTTTCTGAACAGTGTTTCTCAACATTGTTCCTAACGTTGAAATCTTTTATTGAATCACCACTTTTTCCTGGTGCGTGTTCACGCCACCTTTCGAATTCTGCGCCGTGATCGTTACCACGTTTTCTCCATTCGGCAACGGCGGCGTGAAATAGTGGAATGAACCGTCGTCGGCGACCAACGGGACTTCCCTGCCGTTCACCATGACACGCGCCCCGACCTCGGTTTTTCCCGTAACTTCGATCACGTGTCCGTGCTGAATCAGAGGATCGATATCGAGCGACAGCTCGATTTTTTCTTTGCTCTTGATAATGATCGTAAAGCGATTTTTCTCGCTTTCCACTGATTCCTTGCCAGCCGCATCGTAAGATTGGATCGACCAATAATAGGCGCCTACAGGCAGGCCGGTCACAACTACGCTCTGCGCCTCCACTTTCCGATCCAGCAACAGCGACGAAAAATACGGATTGTGCGAAATGCGCAGCCGGTACCCGATGGCATTCGCTATAGGCGTCCAGGCAAATTCCACTTCCTTCGATTTCTCTCCGTCGTTGATGAAAACGGGCATCATGTTGCCCGGTGTAATCGGTGCTGGCGGCCCGATTTCCGTGGCCCGTTCCATGGTTTTTGATTCGTTTTGGAAACTTACCTTTTCCCAATTCGACAGGTGGACGACTTCCCCGTTGCGTTCGATGTCGCCGCTGCCTTTCTTGACCAGGATCTCGTGCTGGTTGTCTTTGGGGTTGTTGTGCACCATTGCCGACGAATCGGGAGCGAGCGAAGCCTTCGCACCCGCAACAATGACCTGCGACGTGGAACCTTGAACATAGGTCGCCGTCGTCAGATCAACCGTTCCGGTTGTGACCGCCACTGATACATTGGTTTGCTGTTGATCGTTGGCCGAGTTCTCCTCGATTACGATCAGAGAATCCTGTTTGACGGTGTAGTTGGTGCCGTCGTTAAAGACAATTTTAGCCATGCCTTCCGCGCCGGTTTGCACCACGTCGCCTTTTTCAAGAGGCACGTTATAGTCGGCATTAATCCAGCTATTGCCGTTGCCTTTTCTTACTCGGATCGTGCCGTCGAGCGCCGTGAAGTGCGCCTGTTGTGCGACCACGGCTGACGGTCCCTTGAGTGGAGGTGCGAGTCCTGCAACTTTTCCCAGCAAGACCGTGGACATTTTCCCGGCAGCCTTCACGGTCGAGTCCGTTAATTTCGGAAATGCCACGTGCATGACGAAACCAAAGATCAACACAACGCCAAGCAGCGCCAGAATCACGCTGCGATACGTCACCGTCTTCCAAGCAACGTAAACGCCCGGCTTTTGATTATTCGACACGAGTCCGTGCCAACCTCACTTAGAAATTCTGTGAATAAGGCGTATCTCTCACGCTGTGACCATCATATCCCCGCTAAGGTGGGTATTAATCTCTGGTCAGGGGGTGGAATGGTTACGAAAGTGACCAATGAACTCTGCCAAAATTCTGCCGTTTCAGGGCAAATAGGCCAAGTTGTCAAATCGGAGTTCTGCGCCCGCGGAGATGGCAAAATCAATCTGAGAGCACGGGGATCGCCAGTCTGTCCTAAGACGCTCTATTGTGCCAGGGCTTAGAGACATAGCAATCTTCCCGGTTTCGGCACAGCGGACCTGCAATGTCACCTCCGCAGTCCCTGAGTTATAGACATCGATACCCGCAAAAACCTGGGGATGACGAAACTGAAACGCCGCAATCTGCTTCGAAGTGACAAGGTTAAACGTTCCCAGCTTGCCGGAAGGGGTATGGATGGTCCAGGAATCGCCTGTCCACATAATGACCCCTGTCGGGTATTCTCCCCTCAAGATTGTCCCCGCCGGTTGATGGGGATCGTCGAAGTTAACGTAAAGAGGCATCGGATTGCCCCCCGTACCTCCGATGTAAATACTTCCCGATCGCCGGTGCCGAATTCGCAGCACGCGAGAGTTCGGATCAAACACGAATCCTTCTTGAGACAAGTCGGATCGTTTTGCCAGAAGGCGACCGCCCGCCGAGACCTTCGTGACGTCGAAGTCGAGGCGAAGCACGTCGATAGATTCTCGATCGAACGTCGAGTAGGTGACTGCACCTTGAGCGTACGAGATGTTCATCACCACGGAAGTTGAACCGAGCAGATGGGATTCTTTGGGCGGCGCCCACTCCGGAACTGCCCAGAGGCCATCCATCAGGCGCCTGGGGCCGTCGGCGAATTCGTCAGTAAACCACCACTGTTCGCTGAACGGGGCGTGAGCTTTGCCAGGAAGACCCTGAAAGTAAGTCACCCAATTAAACGAGCGAAGTGCCTCTTCTTTGTAACTCTTATCTCCGGTTCGCTCAAAGTACAACGCCTCGACGGCCGCGAGGCGTGCAGTGTGGCTGTCGCAACATTGGTTCGGTTTGTTGCAGCAGAAATTCACACCGTCGCCTTGCTCGGTAGTTACGGTCGCTCCGTGAACGCGATACTTCGGCCATTTGGGAGTCGTTTTCACCCACTCCATCAATTGCCTGGAGTGCGGCTGCCAGTTAGCGTCCTTCTCAGGATGTAATAGTAGGTACCGGGCCAGCTCCAGAGGAATCACATTGTTCATGTCGCCCATGGTCGGTGGGACATCCTCGAAATATCCCGCCCAGACATTGTTTTTTAGGGGATAAGATTCCAGCCAGTGCCATGCTGCCTGGCGCACTCTCGCATAGTCGGTCACCCGGCCTTGTTTCAGGCGAATCAATTCGTCAAACAGAGAGATAGGACCGAGGACGTTCGCCGAGTAAGGTCCCATGCCCTTGCCCTCGACGCGTCCATCTTTAGCAAAGCAACGCACCGGCCAAGGCGAGTGCAGTTCATCGCCCGGCTTGTAGTTCTTAACCAATTCGTCGGCGAAATGCGCGGCCGCGCGCAAATACTTCGTCTTGCCAGTCATCTCATAGAGACGCAGATACGCATAACCGTCCTCACCGATAACGTGCGGCTCGACGTAGTCCTCGCCGTGATTGCTCCAGCCGGTGTATTTTGCCGCTCCCGGATTGGCCGAGGGATAAGGCACGCCGGACCACAAATAGCCGTCTGGCGTAGTCCCGTTTTCCATCTCGTAGTCCACAAGGTCTTCGAGAGACGTCACGGTGCGTCGGTCTCCCGTGTACGGATAAAGATGCTCAACAAAACCTTCAAACATAGCTCGCAAATACGCAGTGGAGTTGGCCCAATTGCGATCGGGGACCATTTCGTAAGTGATCGGGTCGATCGCGAAACAGCAGTAAAAATATGGAAGACGTTGGCGATGAAATTGATCCAAGAGAATTGTCCACTGAGCAAGAAAATCGGAAGAGTAAGAATCTCCTACGGAGTCTGGAAAAGGCCACGGCAGCAGCTTTCCCTGCGCATCGAGTTGCACCGAACGGCCCGCAATCTCGGGTTCGTCGACTGTCGTGATGACTGGAAAAGGCTCCTGCGCCGGCATGGTCGCCGAAAGCATCGATAAACCAAGCAGCAACGTGACGAAAGCGAAAGCAAAATCCGTGCGCTTCATGAGGATTTGCAGTGACGACTGTGGATCATCTCATGATGCATATCGGGCCGCAATTGATTGAGAACAACCCGTGCCTGCTTGCCCGTCTTCACCTCGGTTGTTAGCATGGAAGTTCGGCACTTTTCCCAGGAGGTTTCTCTGTTATGGCGACCGATACTTTGACCGATAGTATGACTAAGCCTGTGATCGACGGCGGCACGACCAAGACCAGGGTTTTCAAGAATTTCATTGACGGTGAGTGGGTCGAATCCGCCAGCGGACAGACTTTCGAGGACCGGAACCCGGCCGACACGCGCGAAGTTGTCGCCATCTTCCAGCGCTCGAATAAAGCTGATGTCGATGCCGCCGTGGACGCGGCCAAGCGTGCATTTGCTAAATGGCGTCTGGTGCCCGCCCCGCGCCGCGCCGAGATGGTTTTTCGCGCCGCCGAGATACTGACTGAGCGCAAAGAAGAACACGCCCGAGATATGACTCGCGAGATGGGCAAGGTACTGAAAGAAACGCGCGGCGACGTGCAGGAAGCTATCGACGCTGCCTACTACAATGCCGGCGAAGGCCGCCGCCTGTTCGGCCCTACAGTTCCTTCGGAGCTCCCTAACAAGTTTGCCATGGCAGTCCGCCAACCGATCGGTGTATGCGGCATGATCACGCCCTGGAATTTCCCCATGGCAATTTCTTCGTGGAAATTGCTGCCTGCCATCGTCTGCGGCAATGCCTGCGTGATCAAGCCCGCAGAGGATACTCCACTCTCGACCTTCAACCTGGTCCAAGCACTCACTGACGCGGGCGTGCCAAGCGGTGTCATCAATGTGATTGCAGGATACGGCCCCGAGGCCGGAGCGCCGTTGACTGAGAATCCAGCGGTGCGCGCCATCTCTTTTACTGGCTCTTCAGCAGTCGGCAGGATCATCGGCACTACGGCGGCTCGAAGCCTCAAGCCCTGTTCGCTTGAACTAGGCGGCAAGAATCCGATGATCGTGCTCGACGATGCGAACCTCGAACTCGCCGTCGAAGGCGGACTCTGGGGCGCATTCGGAACCACCGGACAGCGCTGCACCGCGACCAGCCGCATCATTGTGCAGAAGGGCGTATATCGAAAGTTCATCGATCACTTCATAGCCCGCGCCAAGCAGATCAAAGTCGGCAATGGGCTCGACGAAACGGTTGAGATGGGTCCGGCGGTGAACGAGAAACAGCTCAAGAATAGTTTGAATTACATCGAGATCGGAAAAGACGAAGGCGCCAAGCTCGTCACTGGCGGCAATCGCCTCGACAAGGGCGAATTCCAACATGGATGGTTCCTCGAGCCTACCGTGTTCATCGACGTCGATCCGAAGATGCGGATCGCACAGGAAGAAATCTTTGGGCCGGTAGTTTCGATCATTCCCTGCGAGGACCTCGAAGACGCCATCGCCATCGCCAATAACATTGAATACGGGTTGTCGTCGTCGCTCTACACCAAAGATGTCAACAAAGCGTTTGCCGCGATCCGCGATCTTGAGACGGGAATTACTTATATCAACGCGCCGACCATCGGCGCCGAAGTTCACCTTCCGTTCGGAGGCACGAAGGCGACCGGCAACGGCCATCGCGAAGGCGGAATTGGCGCGATTGATTTCTATTCGGAGTGGAAAGCAGTCTACGTCGACTACTCCGATACGTTGCAGAAAGCGCAGATCGACCGCGGAGAGTAAGGCAATCTATCGTCGAGACGCAAAGGGCGACGAGATTTTTTGGGGGAGATTGTTCCTCAGGTCTCGGTGTTGATTTGAATGTCTAACATGTCCATCATTCAGCTTCGAGAAATCACCCCCGCCAACCGTCTCGAGAACGTCCGTTACGCTATTCGCGACTTGGCATGCGTTGCCGAGGAGGTTGCTCGGCAGGGGCACAAGATTCTCCCCCTGAACATCGGCGACCCGCTCAACTTCGACTTCCAGACGCCCGCGCACATGATTGAAGCTGTCTATCAAGCAATGCGAGACGGCAAGAATGGATATTCAAGTTCTTCCGGCATCGCGCAAGCACTCGAGGCGATTCGCGGCGAGGCGACGCGCAAGGGCATCACCAATATTCAGGATGTCTTCGTGACGTCGGGCGTCAGCGAGACAGTGGACATCTGCCTAGCCGCACTGCTCAATCCGGGGGACAACCTGCTGACTCCGTGCCCGGACTACCCGCTCTATTCCGCGGTTCTGGCCAAGATTGAAATTGGACTCAACGCGTATTACCTCAACGAAGACGACGGATGGCAGCCTGATCTCGACGACCTCAAGAAAAAAATCACGCCACGGACGCGCGGAATCGTGCTGATCAATCCTAACAATCCTACCGGCTCGGTTTGCACGCGCAAGATGCTCGAGCAAATTGCAGAACTAGCACGCCGTCATAACCTGATCATCTTCGCCGATGAGATTTACGACAAACTCATAATCGACGAAGGAACCGAAGATGACGCGCACATGGGAATGGCCGCGGTTGCACCCGATGTGCCAGTCATTACGTTCGGCGGACTGTCCAAAAACTATCTCGCTCCCGGATGGCGCATTGGATGGGGCATTGCCAGCGGCGAAGCTTCCGTCATCAAGCCCTATCTAGAAGGTGTGAACAAGTTGTTACGCGCGCGCCTCTGCGCCAACCATCCCGAACAGTACGCCATCAAGCCTGCGCTCGAAGGTCCACAAGATCACCTGATTGAGGTAAAGCGCAAACTACGTCGCCGCCGTGATCTGACCATGAAGTGGTGTGCCGAGACACCGCGCATAAGTTGTGTGGCACCTCGCGGAGCTTTCTACGCTTATCCCAGCATCGACATTCCCGAGGGCGACGACGTCTTCGTCACCGAACTGATTCGCCAAAAGCACGTGATGGTGGTGCACGGCTCCGGATTCGGCCAGCGTCCCGGAACAAAACATTTCCGTATTGTTTTCCTACCCGACGAAAAGACGCTGGCCGCTGCCTACGCTGCAATTGGCGATTTCATGCACGAGCGCTACGCATAGCAAGACCCCGACGACTAACTTCGACTCAGCCTTACGCGGCAAGTGAACCGGCCCGCGCTCCAACACTGCTATATGTTTCTTTGGGCCAACGCATAGCTTGGGCGATGCAAATGATGTGAAGAATCAGGAATAAAGGAACACCGAAGGTCGGAATCAGACTGAGCGGTAGCACCAAATTAGGTGCGGTCGTGATCCCGTTCAGATTGGTAAGACCTTGCTGGCCGATGAATCGAGCCATGCCGCCGAGGCCGACTGCCGCAACCAGATCCGTGATTCCGAGCCACTGCCACAGGATGAAGCTGTTCCTGTGGCTCGGATTGGCCAGCTTCATGCCGACGATAATCGCGGTCACACCGATCGCGATGTCTCCCCAGCCGGATGGTAACGCGAAGATACCGGGCAGAATGTCGTATGTGTACAACACCAGAAACACGAAGCCCACTATCCTCCAGGCCTGGACAATCGTCAACGTTTGCGGGTTCAACGAGAGAACAAAATCGCGAAAAGATCTCGAGCTGCGATACCACAAAAAGAAAAGGAAAATCGGAATCACCACCGCCAGCAAGAGGGGAAGCGGTGGACGGCTCGGGTCGGTTCTAAACAGGTGCAACGCCGATGCCGAAAGTGAGAAGGTGAACCAGGCCACGATGAGCCCGGCAGTCAACTTTCCATAGGTCGCGTTTGTCACGATAAGGCTCCTTTTTCTGTAACAGCTTTGGTCACGTTATCGACTAATTGCGTGAGCGCATCCCATTGGCCTTCGCCGAGTTGCAGGTGCAACCGTGTTTGCACTCTTTCCCAGTGGGGGAGCGCTCGTCTGAGTTGAAGTTCGCCGGCTCTCGATAAGCGAAGCCGCCACTCGCGCCTGTCCGCGCCACGCCGCTTGCCGATCCAGCCATGCCGACTCATGATTCTTAGC
>Ga0210385_10002160_pt1 | contig 11858 bp, 5 predicted proteins | sample IncBWH26OmetaG_FD_160107 | JGI IMG/M metagenome (GOLD analysis project Ga0210385, IMG submission 160107) | Forest soil microbial communities from Barre Woods Harvard Forest LTER site, Petersham, Massachusetts, United States - Inc-BW-H-26-O ... | reverse complement strand
TGTATTGCTACAGAATGCTGCGCGTTCGACTTGCATGTGTTAAGCACGCCGCCAGCGTTCGCTCTGAGCCAGGATCAAACTCTCGTTTGAAATCTGGTGTTTCGACCGTAGCAGTTTCCGGCTTGCACCGGCTGCGACGATCGATACGAACTTTAAATCGCTCGGTTTATCTCAATTCGCCTTGTTCCGGTACACTTGGAACAAAGCAGTAACCAAACGGGTTCTGGCATGTATCATCCGATTGTCAAAGAGCAGGTACTCCCAGGTCAACTGGAAGAACTACAGACGAACCCCCATCCTACAGAAACACAATTTCAGAGTCAAGCAGAAATAAAAGAAAATAAAAAGACGAGCAAGCTGCTCGTAAAATCTTCGACCGCGGTTGCATTTTCGCAAGAAAATTCGCAAGAAATATGGTTGGAATTTTGAATCTTGAGAGGGTTCAAAGTTCGCGATTAGGAATGGTCGGCGTCTTTTGTTTTTAGCAACTTAGCATTGAGTCTAATAATCGGAGTTCGCGATTAGAAATTAGCTGAGTCCGGCTTTGAAGTTGGATCATTGCCCGTCCAGATTTGTAAATGTCATTTCCGGTAGGGCGCTCCCATGAAGTCCTTCTGTCGCTCGCCAAAGCTTTCATCTGTCGCATGCGCTCCCTTTTCCCGGGTTCAAATATCGCCTGCCCTATTCGCGTCCAGTTTCGCATATTAACACAGTAGTAACTATCGGTCAATAGAAATAGAGTAGGAACTCCGTAATTTTGAAAGCTAGGCCCGAAGAATTACCGGGGCAGACCCGTCGTACCCACGCTTTTGATGGATGGTAGGGCTGCCAATTAGGACCTGTCTGGTCGGGCTCGCGAGCTCTGGCTATACAGGAAAACATTCATTTTCATATTGAGGAATATTAAAAAACATATCTATTACGCACTACGTATTTTTATATATCGTTAAGCTGTTGATTACAATCCTCTTATTTTACGTTGGGCATGGACTCCAACGTGCCATGGGTACGACAGCGCGGACTAGCTTCGCATGGGGGCATTGGGTGTCACTTAAGGTTGCGCAAAATTTCTCAGATAAATTTCTAGGAGGCTGTATGAATTGGAAGCGTTTTTTCGTCGCAATGTTTGCGGCGCTGCTACTGCTGCCGAGCGTAAGCATGGCGCAGAGCGTGGTGACCGGCGGTGTGAGTGGAGTTGTTACCGATCCATCGGGTTCGGTGATCGTCGGAGCAAGCGTAAATTTGAAGAATAACGAGACCGGTGAGGTCCAGACGTCGACCACGGGCTCCAGCGGAACATATCAATTCACGCTGCTCAAGCCGGGTACCTACGTAGTATCGGCCTCGCAGAGCGGCTTTAAGCAGGTCACCGAGTCAGTGAATGTTCTCCTCGGCCAGACCTCCGCGGCGAATCTAAGGTTGGAGCTTGGGAGCGGATCGGTCACTGTCGAGGTAACCGGACAGGGCGCGATGCTGCAAACTGAAGACGCGAACATTTCGTCGAACTTTGATACGAACCAGATTCAGAACATTCCGAACCCCGGCGGCGACATCACCTATGTGGCACAAACCGCACCAGGCGTGACGATGAATAACTCGACGGGCGGCGGCTATGGAAACTTCAGCGCGTTCGGCCTGCCGGCTACCGCAAACCTCTTTACCGTCAACGGTAACGACTACAACGACGCTTTCTTGAACCTGAACAACTCGGGTGCCAGCAACTTGTTGTTGGGCGGCAACGAACTTCAGGAAGTCGCGGTTATCAGCAACGCCTACACAGGGCAATATGGCCGTCAGGCGGGCGCTCAGGTTGACTACAGCACGAAGTCGGGTGGTAACGCTTTCCACGGCGATGCGGTGTATAACTGGACCGGGAGAGCAATTACCGCCAACGATCCTATCAACAAGTTTTTCGGAGGCACCAGGCCGTTTGAAAACAACAACCAATGGGCGGATTCTCTTGGCGGACCGATCATCAAGGACAAGCTTTTCTTTTTCGTGAACAACGAAGGCATCCGCTACATCTTCGGTTCGATCCACACGGTTTTCACGCCGACACCAGCTTTCGAAAGCTATGTGCTAGGCAACGTTCCGCAGGATCCAGCTACGCAAGCTTTCTATAACAATGCCTTCAGTCTGTACAACGCGGCGCCGGGCAACACGCCGGCAAATGCAACGCCGGTTCCGAATAGTTGCCCGGGGTTTGCAACCAATCCTGGAGCCACCGGTGGATTCTGCACCCAGACGTATACCCAGTCGGTATCCAGCGGCAACACTGAGTGGCTGGTGAGCGGTCGCGTCGATTACAACCTGGACGAAAATAACAAAATCTTCGGCCGCGTGAAATTCGACCGCGGGGTGCAGCCGACCTACACGGACTCGATCAATCCCGCATTCAACCTTTTCAGCATTCAACCGCAAGATGAAGGGCAGTTGAACTACACCCACATCTTCTCGCCGACGGTGGTAAACAACTTCGTCTTCAACACCTTGTACTACTCGGCGATCTTCGGCAACTTGAATGCAGCGCAATCGCTTACTCTGTTTCCGGGCAATATTGCATTTCCCATTGATGGATCATTGACTGCCCTTGGAACGGGTTCAGGAAATCCGGGCGGCTTTGCCGCGGGCTTCCAGTACCCACAAGGCCGCAAGGTTGAGCAGTGGGGGTTGATCGACGACATATCGGTCACGAGGGGAGTGCATAGTTTCAAGATGGGTATTAACTTCCGTCGCGACGACATCACTGACTATACCGCCGCGGTACAGACTTTGTACCCTGGCGTCAATGCAACGCTCTTCGGCTTCGCCAACGATATGGTTGCCCCCACGGGTTGCGCTACGAGTACGACTCAGGTTGGTTGCGGAAGCGTGGCATTCAATTTCGCGCCTAACGACCGGCAGCCTGTGGCCTATTACAGCTTTGGCGCGTACTTCCAGGACGAGTATCGCGTCAACACCAAGCTGAAGTTTACGCTGACGCTCCGGGCCGACCGCAACTCAGGTGGAACGTGCAATAAGGATTGCGCCGGCCTGCCGGTGACGCCGTTCAATGACTTGCCGCACGGGGAGACCATACCCTATGACCAATCGTTCGTAACCGGGAACAGGACTATCATCCCTGGCATCGAGAAGGTTGTGTTCCAGCCCCGTTTCGGCGTGGCATGGAGCCCAATCGGTCAAAATACAGTGATCCGCGCTGGTGTGGGCCTTTTCAGCGACCTCTATCCGGGCACCATTCTCAGTGCCTACAATACAAACTTCCCGCAGGTAACTAAGTTCAATGTGCCGACGCAAAACGCAACAATCGCGTTCGATACTCTCCCTCCGGGCAGCACCGCATTTCCGAACAGCGGACCGGCTATCGTAACGGGATGCAACACAGCCTTCGTGCAGAACTACTTTGCCGGCGGAAGTCTGACAACAAACGCTGATGGAACTCCAGGTGGTTATCAAGGCGCAGCGGCACCTTTCGGAGGCTGTCTCAACGCACTCGGGGCGCTGTCTGTTCCGGGGCTCAGCGATGTGAGCCGCAACCTCAAAAACCCGAAATATGTGGAGTGGAATTTGGAAGTTCAGCACACCTTTGGAGCACACACGGTGGTCTCGGCGAACTACGTCGGCAACCACGGCTACGACGGTCTGGTTACTAACCCGGACCTAAACGGGTTTGGATTTGGCCAGCTCCCGGCTACGGTCCCAGACCCACGCGTTGCCCAAGTGAGCTATCTGTATAACGGTACGGTAACGAATTACAACGGCGTGACCTTCTCTATCCAGGAAAACAACTGGCATGGATTGAGCGGCCGCTTCAATTATACATACTCGCATGCGCTGGACGATCTCTCGAATGGAGGCATATTGCCATTCAGCGCGATCACCAGCATCACTGCGCAGATTGATCCCTACAACCTGGCCAAACAGTATGGTTCAGCGGATGAGGACGCACGGCATCAGATTTCGGCCAGCTACCTCTATCAACTGCCGTTCAAGAGCGACAATCGGTTGGTGAATGCAGCCATCGGCGGATGGGTTGTTTCCGGCACTTGGTTTTACCGCACGGGCTTCCCCTTCACCATTCTTGACGGAGGAACGGCTGGCGCTCTTGCCGGTCAAAATTTGGCGGGCGCGCAAATCATTCTCCAGCCAGTCCCGGGCTTCACGCAGAGGAACTTCTCGAATGGACACGCGTGTCTCGTAGCAGCGTGTTTTACGCCTGCCGATTTTGAGACCTCCACGGACTTTACCAATCCAGTCGTCGGTCGCAATGCGTTCCGCGGGCCGGGATTCCTCGGCGGTGACTTGGGCGTTCGGAAGAACTTCACTGTCACCGAGCGTATAACGTTCCAGTTGGCATTAAACGCATACAACTGGCTCAACCACGCCAACTACGGCAGCCCCTATCCGAACACAAACAACGGTATTTTCGGTCTGTCCGTAATTCCTCAGACTCCGCCGACGTCTCCTTACGGAGCGTTTGCGGCTGCCGCTACGGACCAGAGGATCGCTCAGATCACCGGGAAGCTAATTTTCTAACCTTAACGCATCACAGTTAGATTGAAAAAAGGGGCGGCTCTTAAGGGCCGCCCCTTTTTATTTGGACTCCGACCCGCATCGGCTACCGGGACATTACGGGAAACATCGGTGTCCCGAGCATGGCGGCACATATGCTTCGCTTGTGATATGGATTGCATCGCTGACAACGGGTACTGAGTTTAGGGCGCGGGACTGGATGCAGGTGTCAGTTTGTCCGTCGAAAGTTTCTGCGCTACTTGCTCGCGGATTTCCTTCGCTCGCAATCCCGCCGGACTGGCAGGGTCCAGCTTGATGTAGGCGTCCAGGTCCTCAAGGAGCGCGGGATAATTTTTTTGGCTCAGGTGAATGTTGGAAAGCAAACGATAAACGATTGCGGAATCAGGAGAAAGAGAGCGTGCTTGCTCGGCTGATTTCTGAGCATCCGCAATCTTCTTTTGGGCGAACAAAAGACGCCCAAGTTGGTAGTAGCCGAACCATGAGTTGGGACTCAATTCTAGTCCATGCCGTGTCATTTTTTCACTTTCCGCTAAATCCCCGCTGTCGATCAAAAAAGAAGCAAGCCCTATGACGGGTTCACCAAACTTATCGTTGCTTACCTCGATGGATTTGCGAAAACTCTTCTCAGCGTCAGCTCGCGTTCCGAGAGTCAAAAACGCCATGCCAAGCTGGTAATAAGCTTCGTAAAAGCCGGGAGCAATCGAAACAGCTTGTTGAAAGTCCAGAAGGGCGGCTTGCGCACTCTTATCAACGTATAATTTTTTCTCACCCGAGGCCATAAGATCGCGAGCTTTCTGCGGCATAGACATTTCATGCGCAGAAACCTTCGAGGCAGGGGAGTCATTAGCGGAATCTTTTGCATTGGGAACAAGGTAAATAGACATTCCGCGGTCCGACATAAAGCTCAGGTCTATCGAGGCGCTGTAAACCTTATAGCCAACGGCGTCGACGGTAAGTTTGTAATTGGTTCGGCGAAGCCCGCGAAAACTGAAGTTGCCGGAATCGTTGGTGATGGATTCTTCGAGCAGGTTATCGCCACCGTCCGCCAATCGAACGCTGGCGTGCTCGACCGGTCTTTTAGCGTCTTCGGAGTAAATCGTGCCAGTCATACTGACTGTATTTGCCGAGGAAGCTGCGAATTGGGCAGCTGTACCGCGCGGGACGGTCAAAAGTAAAGCGAGAAGGGAAACTGAACGAAAAAGCCGGGTCACAGGACACCTCCTCCGGCTGAATTGACGGGAGTATACCATTACACCTTGTCGGAAAACAGTCTGGGCGCGGACGATCGATGGGTGGCGGCTGGCTCTTCAGATCGCGCCAAACAATCGCTAATGAGCCGCTAATGAGCGCGGGGAAAAGTACCTAGCTTCTTCAACGATTCCTCGAATGGAGGGCGGGCTACGCCATTTTCTGTGATGATGGCGGAGATGTAGCGGGCGGGGGTGACGTCGAAGGCGGGGTGCGCCGCGCGGACGTCGGCTGAGATGCGCACGCCGGCGAGATGAGTGACCTCTTCTTGAGAGCGTTCTTCGATGGGAATTTGCTCGCCGGATGCGATTGAATAATCGATAGTGGAAATCGGCGCGGCCACGTAAAAGGGAACGCCGTTTTCTTTCGCGATCACGGCAATCCCGTAGGTGCCGATTTTGTTTGCTGTGTCGCCATTGCGGGCGATGCGGTCGGCGCCGACGACTACGGCGCCCACGCCGCCGGTCTTCAGGAAATGTCCGACCATGTTGTCGGTAATCAAGGTGAGTGGGATGCGATCTTGGTGAAGCTCCCAAGCGGTGAGCCGCGAACCTTGGAGATATGGGCGGGTTTCGGGCACGATCACCTCAATCCTGTAGCCGCCTTCGACGGCCATGCGGATAACTCCCAGGGCGGTGCCGATGCCCGCGGTGGCAAGCGCGCCGGCGTTGCATTGCGTCATCACGCGGCCGCTCTTGGGCAGAAGTTCAGCGCCGAAGCGGCCAATACTTTTGTCGCCTTCGCGGCGCTCTTCGTGGACTTTTAAGGCTTCTTCAACGAGCGCGTTGCGGATTCTGAGTAGCGTTGCCGCTTCGTCCTTCTGGACTTCGCGCGCGAGTTCCTGAAAGCGCAATTTGAAACGTTCGATGGCCCAGAATAAATCGACGGCAGTGGGACGCGTGCGCGCAAAAGTGTCACAGATGATTGGAAACTCCGTTCGCAATTCTTCCAGCGACTTCGCTTGTGAATTTTGGACGCCAAGCGCGATGCCCATGGCTGCAGTAACGCCAATGGCAGGCGCTCCGCGAATCACCATGTTCTTGATGGCCGCCGCGAGCTCTCGATAATCCGTGTAGGTGTGATGGATTACTTCGCTGGGCAGTCTGCGCTGATCGAGCAGGACCACGCCGTCTGATGTCCAGCGAATTGGTTCAACCGTGTGCAATTGTTTTCTCCGCGAATCTCACAATTCCTCAATCGCTTGATGATTTCGGTTACGGCATACCGGGCAGATGCTTGAGCCCATGCGTAGCTATAAGCAGGCCGATCACCTGAAGAGAATTATAGCTCGTGTGGATAACAAAACTTGCCATCACACTGCGCGAAACCGCCCGAGCGAAGGTCAGCACAATTCCAACGAAAACGAGCAGAGCGATTTGGCTCCAGCCGCCCCACAATTGCGAGGCGTGCAGCAAGCCGAAAAGGGCTCCGGTGGCGAGAGTTCCCCACACTTTCCCGAAGCTCCGCGCGATTACGGGGTAAATGTAGCCGCGGAAAATCGTCTCCTCGACCAATGGGGCCAGAAGCACGGCGAGCAGCATGAAGAGAAGAGTCGCGTAGCGATCCTGAAAGAGAGCTTGGATCGGAAGGTTTTTCTTGGGAGGTGATAACGCAGATCCAAGCGCAACTATTATTGACAGGACAATGCCGCTAAGAATCAATCCGAGATAATAAGCTGGCGGCGATATTCGGCTCGTGTCGAGTTTGCGCCAGCCGATCGTACGCCAGAAGGGAGAGCGGAAGCGCAGGCGCATCTGAGCGGCCAGGTAAGCTAGCAAGCCTAAATCCAAGAGCACCTGGATCAAAATGCTCAAAAGATTGAGGTCAGTTGGGGATTTTTGTATGCGATGGAAGTCTGCGCCAGACATGGCGAGCGCCAGACCAGCAAACAAACTGATTAAAACAAATCCGGCGATACCCAGTACTAAGAAGAGGAATAAATCGGTCCAACCCCATGGTACGGAGATGTCGTCCGGCGCGGAAGTAAGCGGATCTGGGAGATTTTCAAATGGCGCCGAGGTTGCAACTGCTTGAGCGATGTCAACGTTCGGGGCTTCGGCGGGCGCTACCCCGTGCGCGGAATCAAGGTGGGTGGCAGAATCATGCGGCGGCGCAGAATCTAAGGGAGTCGAAGGCGAATTATTTTCATCGCTATTCATCAGAGATTACGGCTCCCTTTTAACTCTTGTCTTGGTCGGATGATCCGCAAGTTTGTAATTCAACTCGCCTTCTTTGCGTTTGCGTGATTCGCGTCAGGATTGGTGCCGTTGAATGCTCGCGCGAGGATCTGGCCGGTGTAAGATTTTTTCACGCGAGCAACTTGCTCGGGCGTTCCTTGGGCAACGATGCGTCCGCCTTCCTCGCCGCCTTCGGGACCTAAATCGATAATCCAGTCAGCCTGTTTAATCACATCCAGATGATGTTCGATGATTAAGACGGTATTTCCCAGGCTGACCAGACGGTTCAGAACGCCCATCAGTTTTTTTACGTCGTCGAAATGAAGACCGGTTGTTGGCTCGTCGAGAATGTAAAACGTGCGGCCAGTTTGGCGCTTCGAAAGTTCTTTGGAGAGCTTGGTGCGTTGCGCTTCGCCGCCGGAAAGCGAGGTGGCCGATTGCCCGAGTTGGACGTAACCCAGGCCCACATCCACGAGCGTCTGCAGCTTCTGCTGAATCGCGGGAATGTTTTCCATCACTTTCAGCGCGTCTTCAATGGGCATGTCCAACAGATCGGAGATGGAAAAACCCTTGTAACGAACGGCAAGAGTCTCGGCGTTATAGCGTTTGCCGCGGCAGACTTCGCAGGTTACGTAAACGTCAGGAAGAAAATTCATTTCGATGCGGCGTTGGCCATCTCCCTGGCAAGCTTCGCAGCGGCCGCCTTTCACGTTGAAGCTGAAGCGCCCTGGACGATAGCCGCGCTCGCGGGATTCCGGAAGCATGGCAAAAAGATCGCGTATGGGCGAGAAAACACCACTGTAAGTGGCCGGGTTCGAACGCGGTGTGCGGCCTATGGGTGCTTGATCGATTTGAACAACTTTGTCGATGTGCTCGATTCCTTCGATGGCGGTGTGCGCGCCGGGTTTTTCCATCGAGCGGTAAAGCTTCGCCGCTAATGCGCGATAGAGAATATCGTTCACGAGCGTGGATTTTCCCGAACCTGAGATTCCAGTGACTACGGTGAGCAGCCCAAGCGGAAACGTGACATCAATATTCTTAAGATTATTGCCATGGGCGCCGAGAACGACTAGAGATTTTCCGTTTGGACTGCGCCGATGTTCCGGTACGGGGATCGCAGTCTTTCCCGAAAGGTATTGGCCAGTCAGGGAATTGGGATTCGCCTCGATCTCGCTTGGGGAGCCCGCGGCTACCAAGTGACCGCCAGCTTTTCCGGCTCCGGGGCCAAGATCTACAACATAATCGGCGCGGCGTATGGTTTCCTCATCGTGCTCAACAACTAAGACGGTGTTGCCGAGATCGCGAAGGGTTTCTAGCGTGGCTAACAAGCGGCCATTGTCGCGAGCGTGTAAACCAATGGATGGTTCGTCCAGTACATACAGCACTCCGCGGAGCCGCGAGCCGATTTGCGTCGCCAGGCGAATGCGCTGCGCTTCACCGCCTGAAAGAGTGGCGGCGGAACGGTCCAACGTAAGGTAGCCAAGGCCGACGTTAAGAAGGAATTCGATGCGCTCGGCGATTTCACTGAGGGGACGCCCGGCGATTTTTCTTTGCCGCAACGTTAGGGTACTGCGAATCTTGTCGACCGCGGCACGCGCTTGCGACAACGGCAATGATGTGAAGTCAGCGATAGACAATCCCGCAATTTTTACCGCCAAACTTTCCGGGCGCAACCGGCGCTCGTTACAAGCGGAGCACGGAACAGCCGACATGTATTGTGCAATCCACTCGCGATAGGTGTCGGACTTTGATTCTTCCAGGCTGGTCTCCAGATGCCCGAGCACGCCTTGAAAGTTGAGGCCTTTACTGGATCCTCCGTTCGAAGGATTACCGTGCAGAATCAGGTTTTGTATTTTTCGAGGGAATTTCTCGAACGGCGTATCCAGATCGAACCCATGAGCGGCAGCGGCGATAGCCATGGTGCGTCGCAAGAAACTGGAGCCTGAGCCGGGGCCAAGTCCACCTTCGAAAAGCGGCTTGCTCCAATCCACGATTACTTTTGCAGGATCGAAATCAAATTTTGAACCCAGGCCGTGACACTCCGCGCACGCTCCGTACGGAGAATTGAAACTGAAGGATCTCGGCTCCAATTGCGGCACGGAGATACCACAATCCGGACACGCCAGCTTTTCGGAATAGACGCGTTCTTCACCGCCAACTACAGCGATGGTCACCAGGCCGCCGGTAAGCTTTAACGCGGTCTCCACGGATTGTTCGAGACGCTGCGCTATGCCGTTTTTCAGCAGTAATCGGTCTACAACAATTTCAATGGTGTGATTTTTCCTGCGATCAAGCGGGATTGGTTCATCCAGGTTAACCAGTTCTCCATCGACTCGGGCGCGTACGTAGCCTTCTTTGGCATATTTTTCGAGTTCTTTTTTGTATTCACCCTTGCGGCCGCGAACCACGGGAGCGAGCACCATGATGCGCTCTTCAGGTTTCAGCGCCGATACGGCTTGCACGATCTGTTCGGTGGACTGGCGCGTTATCGGCTTTCCGCAGGTTGGGCAATGCGGCGTGCCGATGGCGCAATAAACAACGCGGAGGTAGTCATATATTTCCGTGATGGTGCCCACGGTGGAGCGGGGAGAACGTGTGGTAGTTTTCTGCTCGATGGCGATGGACGGCGAAAGACCCTCGATGGAATCCACGTCCGGACGTTCCATTTGGTCGAGGAATTGTCGCGCGTAAGAGGACAAAGATTCCACGTAGCGCCGTTGCCCTTCGGCGTAAAGCGTGTCAAACGCGAGCGAGGATTTACCCGAACCTGAAAGTCCGGTCACCACAGTGAGAGTATTGCGTGGGATTTCCAGGTGGATATTCTTCAGGTTGTGCTGCCGGGCGCCCCGGATAACAATTTTCTTCAGGCTCATTTTAAGAGTGCAGGCCACCGCCGTAGGGAGTCACCGTACACTGGGCATAACGACCGCAGGTTAATCTCCCAACATAGCAAGATGACCTTCCGCTGGTCAAGTTGGGAGCGGCGAGGACGGAAGTCGATGTGCGTTCCCTGAGGCGAGAACCGGAAATTTTACGAGTATGTTGGAACTTTTTACCGGGCAACAGATATGGAAAGGTAGTGTTTTCAGTAAGATAGCTTTGGTTCATAGCGTGCGGACATTGCTATTGTCAGAGGGAAGGAAAGCCGAGGATCCCTTCGGGGATTGAGGGCTGGGCCGGCTTCCTTCCCTCGGCTTACTCCCACCCCGAATTGCAACCCTTCGTCCGTTGTTTGCTTCCGCTAGTATTCCGTTTTTATCGCGATTGTTGATCTTCTTGGCGCGAGACTAAATCACCCCTTCTATTGCTGCCGAAACTTTGGAACTGGCGGAAAAAGCCCTCTCAAATGACCGCTCGTAGCATCGCGAAGGCGATTGAAGTAATGATCTTTTTTTGCCGTGCGCCGTCGGAACCGATGCATACATCAAATGGTTTTGAGGTTGAATGTAGTGGGTGACAAAGATATTGGACGAAATATAGTAGAATTATTGGGAAAACACGGGGTCGCGGGGCAGCCGTCAGACGGGGGAATGGCGTAACTGCAATACTTTTTCGATTGTAGGTTTGTGGCCACCCAGCTAGGATTGCCCTCGTTTTCATGCGTATCGCAACATTAAAGCTTGGAAAATCATCGGGCCAGCAGCCCAAGTCTGTCAACGGGCGTCCCCGAATCAAGAGCAAATCGGAGGGCAGATGAAGATCGCCGTACTGGGTGGGGACGGCTATTGTGGATGGGCTACTGCGCTACATCTATCCGCGCGGGGGCATTCGGTAGCCATAGTCGATAACTTCTCGCGTCGGCAGTGGGACCATGAAATCGGCGCGCAGACTTTGACTCCGATTCGTCCCCTGGCGGAAAGGTTGCGGGTTTGGGAGGAGCTGACGGGCAAGGCCATCGAG
>Ga0210385_10002159_pt1 | contig 11860 bp, 13 predicted proteins | sample IncBWH26OmetaG_FD_160107 | JGI IMG/M metagenome (GOLD analysis project Ga0210385, IMG submission 160107) | Forest soil microbial communities from Barre Woods Harvard Forest LTER site, Petersham, Massachusetts, United States - Inc-BW-H-26-O ... | reverse complement strand
CGCGGCGAAGAGGCCTGTGGCACCAGCGGCATGAAAGCTTCTATGAATGGCGTCCTCAACTTTAGCGTTCTCGATGGCTGGTTCGACGAGGCCCTTGAACTCTCCGGTGGCTGGGCCATCGGCGACCGCATCCCGTATTCCGAAGACCAGGACGAAATCCACGCCACCGCCATCTACTCAACGCTCGAAAATGAAATCGTCCCGCTCTTCTACCAGCAGTCCGAGCAAGAGAACATCCCGGTCGAGTGGGTGCGCCGCATGAAGAAGTGCATGGCCAACATCACGCCCCGCTTTAGCTGTGGCCGCATGGTGGCCGAGTATATGTCGGAGCTCTATCAGCCCGCCCATAACTTATGGCGCAGTGTCTCGAACGACAACTTTGACGCCGCCCGCCAGAAGAGCGTTTGGGACGCCCGCATGAACGAAAATTGGCATCTCATCCGCTTCCTCGATTTGGGTGAAGGACCGGGCGATCACGTTATGAGCGGCTCGGCCGTGCCGCTGCGCGCTACTGTCGATCTTGCCGGGCTGAAAAAGTCCGAGGTGCGCGTCGAAGCCGTCATCGGCCAAATTGGCGTCAATGGCGAGCTGCAGGGCACCTATGCCCTGCCCCTCGTTCCAATTGAGGAGCGTGGAACTGCGGTCGTCTTCGCCAACGAGTTTACCGTGCAGCAGACCGGCCGCGTCGGTTACTCGGTCCGAATTAGTCCAAACCATTTTGACAACCCTTTGACACGGCCTTGCAATGCGCTGCTCAAGTGGGTTTCCGATTAGCGCTTGGTACGCTTAGCGAATTTTGTGGGTACGCACTGGCGCGGAAAGCAAATTCGTGGTACATACTAACTAGGTGCAGGCGGGTAATCTGCTACCATTCCTTTCCGGCCAACCGGACCCCGCCCTCTCTAGCGAGACTTCCAGCGTTTTCGGGTAGGTTTTTTTCAGAACGTACTGGAACTGCACTTTAAGTACGTCCAGTTTGCAGGATACGTCCGCCTAACATCGCGGCCGCACGCACTGGACCCACCAAGGAGTCGATCAACGACAATGGACGGAGATCGCAAATACCGGCAGAACGGCTATCAGGATTCGGACCGCAGGTCTGATTCGTACCGTTCCGAAAGACCCCGCCAACCGGGACCGAAGCTGCCGCTCGATATTACCGGGCCTAAGCTTCCGCGCCTGGTGCAAAACGTGGTTGCCTCCAGATGTTTTAATTGCACGGTCACCCTGCCGCCCGACATAGACTTCAAGGGCAAATGTCCTAAGTGCGGCGCCGCGCTTCACTGCTGTAAGCAATGCGTTCACTTCGATTCTTCCACGCGTTTCCAGTGCTTGAAGCCCATTCCCGTGCGCGTGCCGCTGAAAGATCAGCACAATGCTTGCGAGCTGTTCTCGCCGCGTGTCACCGTCGCCCGCGATGCCCTGCCCTCCGGGACCTTTGCCAGAAATGGCGATCACAGCGCGGTGCAGGCCCCTCGTAATGCCACCGACGCGCGCGCTGCCTTCGATAGCTTATTCAAGAAGTAAAGCTCGTCCCGCGTGGCCTCTCCGAAAATCAAGAAGAAAGCGGTCTCCGCCAAAACTTCCGCCATGCCCCGCCAGGGCGCCATCCCTTGCCTGCTGTTGCTGGGCTTGCTGTTGCTCATCATCGGCCTCATCTTCTTCTTTGCGCTCCGCAGCACCGCGTAACCTAGGGCCATGCGAACTGACGGACGAGACTTCAACCAACTCCGCCCCACCACTATCACGCCCGATTATCTGCTGACCGCCGAAGGCTCTGTGCTGATCGAGGCTGGCAACACGCGAGTGCTGTGCGCCGCCACCATCGAGGATTCCGTTCCCTCTTTCCTGCGCGGCAGCGGCAAAGGCTGGGTCACCGCGGAATATTCCATGCTCCCGCGCGCCACCATCACGCGCACCGCCCGCGAGATCAACAAAGGCCGCCTCTCCGGCCGCACCCACGAAATTCAGCGTCTCATCGGCCGCTCCCTGCGCGCCGTTGTCGATCTCGCCGCTCTCGGTGAACGCAGCGTCATTGTCGATTGCGATGTCTTGCAGGCCGATGGCGGCACGCGTACCGCCGCCATCACCGGCGCCTACGTCGCTCTCGCCATCGCTCTTGGAACCCTGGTGAAGTTCAAAGTCCTCCCCAAATCGCCGCTCCTCGATTCGGTCGCCGCCACCAGCGTCGGCATCGTCGCCGGGGCCCCCATGCTCGATCTCGCCTATCAAGAGGATTCCCGCGCCGACGTCGACATGAACGTGGTCATGACCGGCACAAATAAATTCGTCGAAGTGCAAGCCACCGCCGAACACACGCCCTTCGGCGACGACCAAATGGCGGAACTCTTGTTTCTCGCCCGCAGCGGCCTCGCCGAGTTGTTCTCCTTGCAGCAACAGACGCTCGCGGCGCGTGCCGAGCGATGATCCTCTACGCCTGCTCTTCGAATCCCGGCAAATTACGAGAGTTTGCGTTAGCCGCCCCCGGCGTTCCCATCGAACCTCTGCCCCATCTCCCCGATATTCCCGCGCCTGACGAAACCGGCTCCACCTTCGAAGAAAACGCCCGCCTCAAGGCCGTCTATTATTCCGCCTTCACGCCCGAGCTGGTCTTTGCGGACGATTCCGGCCTGGAGGTCGATGCGCTCGCGGGCGCGCCCGGCGTTCATTCGGCGCGCTATGCCGGCCCAAACGCAACCGATGCCGAAAACAACGCCTTGCTCCTCGAAGCTCTCGCCAACGCGGCCCGCCGCTCCGCCCGTTTCGTCTGCTTCCTGGCGTTAGCCCGGCAAGGACAGGTGCTCCAGATCTTCCGCGGTGCCGTCGATGGCGAGATTCTGCCCGCTCCCCGCGGCGCCGGCGGCTTCGGGTACGATCCTCTGTTCTTCTACCCGCCATTTGACTGCTCCTTCGCCGAACTCGCTCCCGAACAGAAATTCGCCGTCAGCCATCGCGGCAACGCCCTGCGCGCTCTATCCGCCTGGTTGTCCCAAGAGAAATTGCCCGCCGTCGCGAACTAATATCTATACGGCGTTCCCGTCCGATAAGATACAAGCATGAGCGCACAGGGCGTGTGCGCAATCAAAAAAACGAATGCATCGCCATTTACTCCATAACGGCCAGATTCGCGAGACCACGGAACTCCTGGTCGCGCCCGGCCAGGTCGGTTTTATCAACGGCTGGGGAATATTCTCCACGCTGCGTGTCGCCGACGGCGTTCTGTTTGCCTTCGACCGCCACTACCAGCGGCTGCGCCACGATGCCGCGCTGGTGCGTGTCTCATTTCCCTTCTCCGCGCCCGATCTCGAGAAAACCTTACTCCCGCTCGTCGATGCGAATCGCGCCTTCAACGCCACTCTGCGCGTCGCCATCGTGCGGAATCGCGGCGGCCTGTTTGAAGCCCCGCAGCTCGCGCGAGACGCCGATCTCATCGCCTTCACCGCCGATCTCACCCGCTGGAATGAGGGTGTGACATTATCCTATGTACCCCACGGGCGCTACGCCGCTTGGCCGTTCGCGGGAACCAAACTCACCTCCTGGGCGCACAATCTCGCCTGGTACGAACAGGCTCACGAAGATGGCTTCGACGAAGTCATTCTTCTGAATGAGCACGCCCAAATCAGCGAATGCACCTCGGCGAATATCTTCATCATCCAAGGCGAACACATCTGGACTCCGCCGGTTCAAAGTTCCGGCTGCTTGCCCGGAGTTACCCGCGCCGTCCTGCTTGAAGAGCTCCAACTGCCAGGTCTGACGATAGGCGAACGCGAGTTGACCGCGTCTGACTTAGAAGAAAGCGACCAGGTCTTTATAACTTCCACCACCCGCGACTTAATCCCCGTGCTCGAGATCGATCGACAGCCGCTTCGGCAAAATCGCCCTGTGCTGAAACGCCTACAGGATGCGTTTTCCGAGTACCGTTCGCACTATATCGCAAAGCACCGGCGCCATCGGGAGGTTCTCGCCGTATGAAGCCTAGCGCCATCGATTGTCCTTATTGCGGCAGCGCCAGCCTGCGCCGCTCCCGCAGAGCCTCGTGGCTGGAGCTGCTCCCCATGAGCATCGGGAGCTATCCGTTCCGCTGCCTCGATTGCAGTCAGCGTTTTTGGGTAAGCATTTGGCTGGTCTCGCGGCTCCGATTTGCTAAGTGCCCTAAGTGCCTGGGCCTCGAACTTACGCCCTGGTCCCGCCGTCACTACCGCCTAAGCCTCTGGCAGAACTTACTCTCTACCTTCGGCGCCCACCGCTACCGTTGCGCTAAGTGCCGCTATTACTTCCTGAGTTTCAAGCCCACTTGTAACATCGCTCCCGCCCCCGAACAGATCGTCGAAGCCGAGCCGGTCGCCCGAGAACTCGAAACCGTACCGGAAAGCCACGCCGACCGCTGAGCGCAACGCCCCATGCATGGTCGCGTTATGCGTTCGTCCCCACCGTGGGCCGCGCCGCGCTCTTCTGCCTCGAGAGAACCAGCAGGCATCCGACTTGCTCCCCGAGTGTGCTCAGCAGTTCCATGTCCGCGCCCGAGTGGATGCGCGCCTCCCGGTGCTGCACGTTGATCACGCCCACTGCCTTGTTCTGCGAAATAATAGGCGCCGACAGAAACGCTTCAAACCGGTCCTGCGGCAGATCCTTGAAGAATTTGAAGCGCGAATCGTTGTATGCCTCGCGTGATATCGCCAGCAGCCTCCGCTCCCGCGCCACCCAGCCGGTCAACCCTTCGCTCAGCCGCAGCCTCACCCGGCCCAGATTCTTGCGATTCGGGTCGTTCGAAGCATAGAGCACCAGTTCTTCATCCTCGATCAGGTAGATCAGGCAGGAATCGCACTCCAGAAAATCGCCCACCAGGTTCACGATTTCCTGCAGCACGTCATCCAGGTCTACGTCCCGGGTCATAAGCCTGCTGACACGCTGAAACAGACGCAGTTGCTGCTCGGCCCGCTCCAATCGCAGTTCCAGATCCCGGGTCTTAGACACCGCCCCTATTATCACAAACAATCTGCCCGATGAGATATTCAGCTCTGTGCACGTACTATTCCGGTGGATGTACGCTGACGTTCTCGACGGAGTAGTACGATGAATGGAGCGTTTTGAGGAGACCCCCTTCGCATGTGGAGTAAACGAAAAGAAGACGAACTGCCCCAGAGGCCCGAGAGACCCGTTAGCACGCCCGCACATTCCCCGGCGCCCGTGGAACCACTGAGGAGAGAAACCAATACCATGTCATCGCCTACCAGAAGTTTTGATCCGGAACCCAGTTCCGTCCGCAGCGGTTCTGCTGCCTTAGGAAAGAACGTCACTGTAAAAGGCCAGATCTTTGCGCGTGAAGACCTGACCATCGACGGAGAAGTGGAAGGCACGGTCGAGTGCCACGAACACCGGCTCACCATCGGCCCGAACGCGCGCGTGCAGGCCGGCTTGAAAGCCCGCGAAATCATCATCCAGGGCTCCATTCAAGGCAACGTGGACGCCACCGACAAGATCGACATCAAGAAGGAAGCCAAGCTCGTCGGCGACATCAAGACCAGCCGTATCGTCATCGAGGACGGCGCTTATTTCAAGGGCAGTATCGATATCTCGAAGCCAAACGCCGCCAAGGCAGCGCCGCAACCGCCGGCGCCCTCTGTGTCCTCGCAGCCGCTGTCTCAGCCGGTCGTATCTACCCCCGCGCCCGTCACCGCAGGGTCGGTGAAGTAGCGCTTTTCGCGGAGGGGCCGTTCCCATGCTTCACTGCACTCGGCCTCTCTAATCCCTCTCATGAGATTCGGCGCCGCCAACGGAGCACCCGCTAAGCCATCTCCCAAGGACACCCCGCCCGCTGTGACCCGTCATAGCAGCGGCTTTGACCAATTCTGCGGCTTTCTTCGCTCCGCCGAGGGGCTCTCCGTCCTCGACATGTCGGGAGCCAGTCAGGCCAATATCACCTTCATCACCGGCCTGGGCCATCGCATTTCGTCCGACGACATTGTCGGCACCATGCAGCAGTGCTTCGGTGCCGATTTCCTCGACAACCAGCAAGCCGCCAGCAACGCCCAGCGTTTCATCGAACAGACGCTGACTTTCCCCGACCAATCCTTCGACGGCGCGCTCGTCTGGGACGCCCTGCAGTTCCTCATCTCGCCCGTGCTCGAGGACACGGTCACCCAGCTCCTGCGCGTCATGCGCCCCGGCGGCATCATGCTGCTGTTTTTCAATGCGGACGAAAAAGCCACCCGCACCCCGGTCTACAACTACCGCATCCAGGACCAGAAGACGCTCTTGCAGACCCCGCGCAGCGGCTACCAGCGCAGCCAGCACTTCAACAACCGCATGCTCGAGCGCCTCTTCGACCGCGCCGCTTCCGTCAAATTCTTCCTCACCCGCGACCACCTCCGCGAAATGATCGTCCGCCGCTAGCGGCGCTCAGTCAGCCTCACCCGCTCGCCCCAACTGGCCCCCGCGGCGCCGGCTCTCCCTAACGATTTCATCGGCCCTTATCGCCCGCAACTTTAGCTGCCAAGAAAGCCAACCCTGATGGGAGTCTGTGGGTTTTACGGACCTACTCCCAGCTGAACTTTTCGCCACGAACACCCCCCTCTCGAATCACCTACAAAACGGGCCTCCCCTCCGGCGTGACCTTCACGCCCTTTCCGACGCCAGGCTACTCAGCATTCATCCCGATGTCCCAATCGTTTCCTGCGCGCCCGACGCACACGGCTCGGCAGAATACAGATCCTTGCACGGGAGAGCTCAACTGCAGCCGCCGATTGATACGGCTGCCAGCCCCTCGCAATTTGCTCTGGAATACAAATAGCGCGAGTTCATCCACACACGCTACCCCGCCGTCCTGCCAACGCGGGATAATCATATCGAGAGCGCCCGATGAACATCGAAACCACTCCCGACCTTTCCCGCATCACAGTTATACCCGGGCAGCGCTCCGGCCAGCCCTGCATCCGCGGCTTGCGCGTAACCGTCTGGGACATCCTCGACATGCTTGCGTCCGGCATGAGCGAGGACGCACTCCTCGAGGAATATCCGTACCTGGAAAAGGCGGACTTCCCTGCTGTCTACGCTTACGCATCCCGCTGCGGCCGGGAATCTTTCTCTGATTGAAGCTTCTCTTCGACGTGAACCTCGCGCTAAAGCTTGTCGCTCTGGTCGCCGATCTATTCTCTGGCTCAGTACCCGTCTTCGAGACTGGCCTTGAGCGCTTCACGTCGGATGAAATCATCTGGGACTACGCGAAGGCGCGCGATCTTACGTGCAATCGATTTTAATCCTTCGCCGCTGACCTGATTCCTTCCGCCCCCTACAATAAGATCTTCAGGAGCCCCTATTGGCATTAGAAGACGAACTCTTGCGCCAGCGCCACGACCGCATCGCGCAAATCCAGCAGCTCGGTTTTTCCCCCTACGGCCACGCGTTCGAATTCACCCACACCATCCCCCAAATTCTCGGCGAATACGGGACCAAAACCGCCGACGACCTGGCCACGCCCGTCAACGTCCGCATCGCCGGCCGCATCCAAACCGTGCGCCGCATGGGCAAGGCCGGCTTCCTTCACCTGCTGCAAGACGGCGAAAAACTCCAGCTCTACGTCAAGAAAGACGCCGTCCCCGAAGCCACTTACAAGCTCTACGAGCTCCTCGATATCGGCGACATCGTCGGCGCCTCAGGCTACCTCTTCCGCACCAAAACCGGCGAGCTCACGCTCCACGTCGAACAGCTCTTCTTCCTCTCGAAGATCATGCTCGCGCTGCCCGAAAAATGGCACGGCCTCGAAGACATCGAAACCCGTTATCGCCAGCGCTACCTCGATCTCATCGCCAATCCCGCCGTCCGCCGCATCTTCGTCACGCGCTCGAATATCATCCGCTCCCTCCGCCGCCAGCTCGATGCTCGCGGCTTCCTCGAAGTCGAAACACCCATGATGCAGCCGCTCTACGGCGGCGCCGTCGCCCGCCCCTTCGTCACGCATCACAACACCCTCGATCTCGACCTCTACCTCCGCATCGCCCCCGAGCTCTACCTCAAGCGCCTCCTCGTCGGCGGCATCGAGCGGGTCTACGAGATCAACCGCAACTTCCGAAACGAAGGCATCTCGACGCAGCACAACCCCGAGTTCACCATGCTCGAGTTCTACCAGGCCTACGCCGACTACCAGGTCATGATGCAGCTCTCCGAAGACCTGCTGCGCCAGGTCGCCATCGACTCGACCGGCTCGCCCCAAATCACCTACCAGGGCCGCACCGTTGATTTCAGCCGCCTGCGCCGCCTCTCCATGCGCGAGGCCGTGATCGAATTCTGGCCCGATGCCTCCAAGCCCTCGCTCGACAACATCAAAGATCCCGATTGGCTCCTGCGCCACTCGAAGGAAACCACTCCCGGCACCGCGCTCGTCGATCTGTTTGAAACACACGCCGAACACCACCTGATCGACCCCACCGCCATCTACGACTTTCCCCTCGAGATCTCGCCGCTCTCGAAAAACAAGCCCGGCGAACCCGATCTCGTCGAGCGCTTCGAGCTCTTCGCTGGCGGCCTCGAAATCGGCAACGCCTTCACCGAGTTGAACGACCCGCAGGAGCAGCGCCGCCGCTTCGAGATGCAGCTCGCGCGCAAGGCCGGCGGCGACCAGGAAGCGCACGTCATGGACGAAGACTACATCCGCGCGCTCAGCTACGCCATGCCACCCGCCGGCGGCGAAGGCATCGGCATCGATCGCCTCACCATGCTGCTGACGGATTCCAAATCCATCCGCGACGTCATCCTGTTTCCACTCCTGCGCCCCGAAGGCGACATCGGCCTGGTCGACAAACTCCGCGAACTCGCGCCCGGCCCCATCGCGAGCGGCAACACTTGATGCCGCACTCGCCAATCACCGGAGCAACGCGTGTCGCGCTTTGAATGGATGGTCGCGTTGCGCTACCTGCGCGCCAAGCGCAAGCAAACCGTTATCTCCATCATCACCGTCATCTCCATCCTCGGCGTCGCCGCCGGCGTAGCCGCGCTCATCATCGCTCTCGCCATCAACAACGGTTTTCAAAGCACGCTGCAATCGAGCCTGCTCAGCGCCACCGCCCACGTCAGTATCCTCGAGCGCAATCCCGAATTTGGCATCGAAAATTGGGAGCAGCTCATCCCCAAACTCCGCCGTATCCCCCACGTCGTCAGCGCCACGCCCGGCCTCTACGGCCAAGTCGCCGTCAAAGGTCCCCTGGTCGGCGCGGGCGCTGTGCTCAAAGGCGTTCCGCTCGGCCCCGGCGCACCCACGCCTGAACTTCTGCGCCATCTCAAATCCGGCTCGCTCGCATCCTTCGACACGCACGCCGGCGAAAACGGCATCGTCCTTGGCTCACGCTTGGCCGCGCAAGCCGGCGTCGTCCTCCACAGCCCCGTCACTGTCATCAGCTATCAAGGCCAACTCACTCCGCTCGGCGTCGTTCCCAGCCTGTTCCATTTCCGTGTCGCTGGCATCTTCGAATCCGGCCTCTACGATCTCGACTCCACTTGGGCCTTCACCTCGCTTCCCGCCGCTCAGCGCGTGCTCGATCTCGACGATGTTGTCAACACCATCGAGCTCCGCCTCGACAACATCTTCGAAGCCCCCACGGTCGCGCGCCATGCCGAGGCCATCACCGGCCCCAGGCTGATCGCCAGCACCTGGATGGATCAGAATCGATCGCTACTCAACGCCCTCAGACTCGAGAAACTCGTCAGCGTCATTACCGTGAGCCTCATCGAGTTGGTCGCCGCCCTCAACATCCTGGTGGTCCTCGTCATGCTGGTCATGGAAAAACATCGCGACGTGGCCATTCTCATGTCCATGGGCGCGCGCCGCCAGCAGGTCCAGCGCATCTTCGTCCTGCAAGGCCTCGTCATCGGCGCGCTCGGCTGCATCTTCGGCCTCGCCGCCGGCTATTCCGTCACCGCGCTCTTCAACCACTACCGCTGGCTCAAGCTCGACGAGCAGATCTACGCCCTCAGCTACGTCCCGTTTCAAAGCCACTGGACCGACGGCCTCTGGGTCGCCGCACTGGCGCTCGCCACCAGCTTCATCGCCACGCTGCATCCCTCGCGCAGCGCCTCTCGCGTAGCGCCTGCAGAGGCCTTACGCTATGAATAACGCGCCGGCCGACGCGCGTTCGATTATCCGTCGATATCTCGGAAAGAGCGAGCCGCTTTTCATGCTAGGCCGGGAGCGATTGCCCCCGACCCAACCGCGAAGGCGTGGTTCAATGTGCGATGACCGGCTTCGAAGCTTTTAGGGCGCTACCCGTTTGCCTCTGCGAGCCAAAATGGCCCCCATGCCGAGCAGCCCGATGCCGAACAAAAATACGGAACCCGGCTCCGGTGTAGCACTCGTAACCAAGGCGACCGGCACTCCTACTGGCAATGCGGGGTTGGCGCCTGTTGGATTAGGATCATCGAGAATGGTCGTCGCGTTTCCATCTCCAGCCGCGTAAACCTGCCCCATACCCGGAATGTTGCCATCGCTCCAGAGGTCGCCCACGTATCCACCGGCTACGTCGAACGTCACCCCGTAAACATCGAATTCGCCGCCAAAAAAGGGATAGTCGGCACAGTTGTGTGGAGAATTTCCCGCCGGGTAAAACGTGTCGTCATACGAAAAGCCGTTGCTTGCGAACGCCGGTGGCGGAGCAGTGTAGGAGGGCGGCTGCGGAGCGCTGTACGACACCGGCTGGTACAACCCCGTAATCGCACCGGAAATGCCATCGTTCGTGTCCATGAAGGTTCCGCTGATGCCCGTAATTTCATCAACCCCGGGCGTGGACGTGGGTGAAACAGTAAATGTGCCGGAACTGCTTATGCCGCCTCCGCTAAACGAAAAGTTGAATCCGTCTGCCAGTGCGACTGGCGCGAACGCAAGAACCATGATCGATGCGGCTAACACGAAGTGCTCGTTCTTCATCTTTCTCCTTTGGATTTCATTGAATTACGTCCAGCGTTAGACGCGAATTCCGCACGCCGACTACACTGAAACCTCCCAGGCAGTGGAAAACGGTACCAAGCGTACTGGAACTTGATTGTGGATCGCTTCTGTTTACCGGCCGTGCCAGACCAGAACGCCCGCTCCGTATTTTGTATCGCTGGGCTCCGGCCAGACAATGTAGGCTTTGTCGTTTCCGGATTCGACGACATGAAGGGTAGGAGATTGTGGGTTGAAATGGGCGCCCGCCGCTTTACCCAAACCGCACGTTTTCCAGTTCGTACCGTCGGCGGAACGCGAAACAACCGGATAGTTGCAGGTAGTATCAGCGGAGCCGGCGTTAGCCCCGAAGACGGCCATCACGGCTCCTTTGGAATCGCTGGCGACATCAAGGGGCGGGTTAGTGGTGCGTGGCCCATCGATGGGCAGCTTTGCCGGAGTTGACCATGATGTTCCATCGCTCGACTGCGTGTACCAGATGCCGTGGTCCGAATCCTTCGGGTCCAGCCCGATTGCGAAGAGAACACCGAATTTGTCTTTCGCAGACGTCAAAGCAACATTCGGGTAATCCGTCGATTGATTCGTTGTCACAACGGCAACCGGATCGGCGCTGCCGGGCCGCCAAAACACGTAGCGATGCTGATCGCCATCCGCTTGATTTTCAAAGAACGCAATCGCCGGCTTTCCGGATGCGTCCAGCGCAACAGGAATATTGGTCGGTCTTATCGTCCAACCCGTACCCATCGGAACAGCCTGAGCTTTCCACGAACTTACGTCAGACACCGCGCCGGTGAAATAAAACGTTCCCTCGCTCCCGATTGCCGCGGCGTGTACCTGACCGGAGTGGATCGCCAGAGAAGTCGCGCGCACAGCCCCGGCACTCTTGGGCGCGGAGGTCGTCGTCCAAGTCGCCCCGTGATCGCTGGATAG
>Ga0210385_10002158_pt1 | contig 11860 bp, 8 predicted proteins | sample IncBWH26OmetaG_FD_160107 | JGI IMG/M metagenome (GOLD analysis project Ga0210385, IMG submission 160107) | Forest soil microbial communities from Barre Woods Harvard Forest LTER site, Petersham, Massachusetts, United States - Inc-BW-H-26-O ... | reverse complement strand
AACCCGGCAGGCGCGGCAAATTCCGGACCCTCGCCGAATTGCTCGAACAACGACGCGCCGCTGCAGTAAGCTCCGTTCACGGCAACAACGGTCACCGCCGCAAATGCTTCGTGCGAGAGTGATTGTGCTGCTGCACGAGCGGGGCTTCGTCGGAGCGCAGGCGAATCGCCTACGCCACAACGGCAACGTCAAAGGCAGCTTGGATCCGCCAGCTGTATCTACTGTATCTAGGGCTGGGTGGATGGCGTTGAGGAGATTGCTCGTTCTAGGTGAGTGCGCGAACGACCCAGACAATCAGGACGAGCACTATAATCGTTCCCAGAATTCCATATCCAAACATTGATGCCTCCCAGAACAGCGATTTCAACTTCCGACTCAGTGTCGTCCACAGCCTGGATTTGGGCCATCAGGTCACGGGTGTAGTTCCGGTGGGGATATCGTCCAGAAAAAGGTAAGGGCGACAGGATCGCATTCGGCGCGACTCGCGATTGTGGTATTTCGGCTTCGCCTTGCGACTGGCTTGCCGAGCCGAAGCCCGCCATAGCAGGCGAAGACTGGTGGAGCCGAAGGGATTCGAACCCTCGACCTCCTCGATGCCATCGAGGCGCGCTCCCAACTGCGCCACGGCCCCACCGGATGAATTCGATTGTATAACATCCGCGCAACATTCAGACAGACTAAACGCAGAAGGCCTAGACGGAGGCGATCAAAAAAAGCGCGGCGAGCGGATCACAACCCCCTTATACGGCCATTTTCGATAGTCCGTTCGAGATGGATTTGCGCTTCGGATTTGGGTCGCTCGCCGTCGGAGCGCAGGTGGATCGCCTACGCCACAACTGCCACGGCAACCCCAAAGGCAGAAGCAACGGCAAAAAATCAAAGGCGGCCCGCCGAGAAGCGTCCGCATACGACGCGGACAACGGTGGCCCCTGCGCCAGCAACTTCAAAAGCTTCGCGGCGGATCGGCGGGCATAGCTATTGGCACATCCCGTCCACGATGGAGGCGTCGATGAAGCAGGCGCGGTCGAAGTAACGCTGATCTCCTACCAGTTGATATTCGAGAAGGGTCTTTAATTGGTTTGCGGGCGATGATTCGGCGCGTTTTGTGGCGGCGTCGATTCGGTCGGGCCCGTTCTTGAGAGCTTCTGCGATCACGCGGCCCTGGAGCGCTCCGTGCGCCGTGATATTGATGCCGAGAATATGGGCTAGCGTTGGGACGATGTCCGTGTTGCCGACAGGGGCTTCGTCGTTGAAGCCGGATTTAAAATCGGGGCCGATGGCGGCCATGTTGTTAAAGGTGCTGTCACGGCCGAATCCTCCGTGCATTCCCTGCCCTTCCTGAAGTGACGTATCGGAAATTTGCACGGCTGTCTGGATGTCGCCTGGCTTCAGGTCGAAAATTTTGAACGCGACCACGATTGCCGGGCGCGGCAGCGCGCTTGAACCAACAAGGCCGATTGAGCTAAGCGGCAGCGCGCCGGGAATCTGGCCGTATTGATCGTCGGTGAAAATGCCGCCCACGTAGTCGAAAGTAGCGAGCAGGGTGACGATTTGTTTTACCGTGGCGGGATTTTTGTCCGGCACGTAGATCAGGTCGGAGCCGCCGTTTGCGGCGACGATGGCGCGGGCGTCCGAGCCGTCCGCTTTATAAATGACATCGCCGACCAGACCATTGCCGCTCATCGGATGCTCGAAGAATTCAGGCTTGAGGCGCACCTGTCGATACGGACCGGGGACGCCGTCGGGCGTGCGGCGATCCGGATCGAAAAGGTTCGTGTTTATGCCTAGCGCGAGATCGATGGCGAGGAAACCGTTGGGCAGGGTGCCGATGGCGGACTCGGCGTTGTTGTTGGCGTCGAGATAGTAGTGCTGCGCGGATTCAGCGGCGGTGAGGCGTCCCGTGCGGCTGATTTCGCGTCTGCTGATGGTGGCGAAGCCGTGATCGGAGGTGACAAAGATGTCCGTTTGCGCCTTGATCGCGGGATTCGCGTCGAGCCAATCGAGCAACTGACGGAGATTGTTATCCGCATTGTGAACGCCGCTGCGCGAGCTGTCGCCGTTGATGCCGGGAAAGAGCGTGCCGCCGCTATCGCCCTGATTGTGCTGAGTGCCGTCCGGATCGCGCGACCAGAAGAGGAGCACAAATGGCTTGGCGGAATCTTTCGCGAACGCAGGAAGCACGACGTGGGTGGCGACGTCCGCGAACCACTGTTGCTGGACAACGTTGGCGTGGTGCGTGCCGGAGGCGCCGTTGTTCCAGAGCGATGTCGCACCGTAGCCGTTGGTGCGGGCGGGCGCGTCAGCTGAGAGGCCAGCGTCGTTGAGCGCGGCGAGCATTTCCGTGGGCAGCGGGACACCTGCGCTTGTGCCCGTCGAGTCGTCGATGATGATCGCTCGATTATTCGCCGGGAAGCGTCCGCCGGACGCGGCGACGGACTCGAGTTCCTGAATCGCCGTGGGCCCGAGCTTGCCGATGGAGGCCGCGTTGAAGCCGCTATTGAGCGCGGCTGTGAGGAGCGTGGTTTCGCCGAGGTAATTGCCACCGTAGTGCGCGGCGAGGTCGGAGAGGATTGGGTCATTCTCAAGAAACGGCGTGGGTGTGCCGGCGGGCAGGCCGAAGTTTCCTGTGTCAAACGTTGGATAGCCGGTCCAGATGACGTTGCTGAAGTCGCCGGTGTCGCCCAGATAGTGGCCGGTAGCGATGGCGGACGCGTTGGCCGTGGTGAATGTGGGAAAGAGGCTGTGGCTGTTGGAAAAATAGACGCCCTGCTTGCGGATCATCGAGAGCGTGGGCGCATCGGTGGGGTTCACGGAGCCGTTGCGAAGGCCGTCTGCCACGAAAATAATGGCGTTGCGGTGGGGCGCGTCGGGCGGCGCGGCAATCGAGAGATCCGCGACCATGAAAATGCTGAGCAAAATGCCCAGAAATATGCCCACGAATAGACATTTGCCCATTGAACATCCCCGCTGTCGAAATTGTTTTAGAAATAAAGCTCGCGCTTTTGGCGATGCGTCCATAGAATACCGCGCTTATGGCCAAAATAACGTTCCTGGGTGCGGCGGGTACTGTTACAGGTTCGAAGTACCTGGTGGAAGCGGAAGGCAAACGGCTGCTGGTCGATTGTGGCCTGTTTGAAGGATCGAAGGAGCTATCGCAGCGCAATTGGGAAAAACTGCCGATCGATCCTGCGACGATCGATTGGGTGCTGCTCACTCACGCGCACATCGATCACACGGGCTATCTGCCGCGGCTCACGCGTACGGGCTATCACGGGCCGATCCACGCGAACGCCGCCACGCGCGAGCTCTGCAATTTGCTGCTGCCGGACTCGGCTCACCTGCAGGAAGAAGACGCGAAATATGCCGCGCGCAAAGGTTATGCGCTGCACAAGCCGCCGCTGCCCCTGTATACCGTTGGAGAGGCGCAGCAGGCGCTGAAGCAATTCCAGGATATTCCTCGCGCGGCCGCTTTTCAGATCAGCCCGCAATTCTCCGTGCTTCCGCATGATGCCGGACACATCCTGGGATCAACCTGGCTGGAATTGACGATCACGGAGGGCGGCAAGAAAACGCTGGTGGTCTTTTCAGGCGATGTGGGCCGTTACGACCAGCCGATTTTGAACGATCCCGAATCGCCGACGCACGCGGATTATCTGCTCTGCGAGTCCACTTATGGCGACCGCGACCATCCTACAACGAATGTGTCCGAGGAATTGGCGGCGGTGATCAACGAAACAGCCAAGCGCGGCGGCGCAGTGGTGATCCCGGCATTCGCGGTGGGACGCACGCAACTGGTGATGTACCTGCTGAAGCAGCTGGTGGCGCAGAAAAAGATCGCCGACTTGCCCGTTTATATTGATAGCCCCATGGCGATCAGCGTGACGGAGCTGTACAAAAATCATCCCGAGGATCACGACCTCGATTTCACGCGCCAGGAAAAGAACGGCGACGGCGATCCGTTAAATCTGCATGAAGTCCACATGACGCGGAGCGTGGAAGACTCGAAGAAAATTAATGACGTGGTCTCGCCGTGCATCATCGTTTCGGCCAGCGGCATGGCGACTGGCGGACGCATCCTGCACCATCTGGAACACAGGCTGCCGGATTCGCGCAGCACGGTGCTGCTTGTGGGCTATCAGGGCGAAGGGACGCGCGGGCGGCAACTGCTGGAGGGCGCGAAATTCCTGAACCTCTACGGGCAGTCGATACCGGTGCGCGCGCGGGTAGTGGACGTGGGCCAGCTTTCGGCGCATGCAGGAAAGAGCGAATTGCTGCGATGGCTTTCCGGAATCAAGGTCGCGCCACGGCAGACTTTCTTCGTGCATGGCGAGCCGGTGGCGCTTACGGCGTTGCAGGCGGCGGTGCAGGCGAAATTCGGCTGGAAGACGACGATCCCGGCGTACGAGCAGTCGTTCGATCTCGTTTAACTGGACTGGAAGATAAGATTATCGCGTCGCGAGTTTTGACAGCCTCTGGGCCGCGGCGGCCAGGGTTTCCTCTTTTTTGCAGAAGGTGAAGCGGAGGATGGACTTGCCGTCGGCGGGATCGCGGAAGAAGCTGGAGCCGGGGACGGCGGCCACGCCAATCTCTTCGACCAGGTATTTTGCGAAGGCGAAGTCATCTGGAAAGCCGAACGCGGAAATGTCCGTCATGATGTAGTAGGCGCCTCGCGGTTTGAAGCAGCGAAAACCCACCTTCGTCAGAATTTCCAGCAGGCGTTCACGGCGAACGGAGTAATCGCGCGCCAGCTTTTCGTAATAACTCGGCGGAAATTCCAGGGCTTTCGCTCCGGCCTCCTGCAGGGGCGCGGCCGCGCCCACCGTAAGAAAATCGTGGACCTTGCGAATCGAGGCTGTCACTTCGGGCGCGGCGATAGCCCAGCCCACGCGCCAACCGGTGACGGAGTACGTCTTCGAGAGCGCGTTGATGGTGATGGTGCGGTCGCGCATGCCCTCGATCGAGGCGAGGGAGATGTGCTGGGCGCCGTCGTAAAGCATGTGTTCGTAGATTTCGTCGGTGATTGCGAAGGCGTTCCACTGCACGCACAGATCGCGGATCGCCTCCAGCTCGGCGCGGTCGAAGACTTTGCCGGTGGGGTTATTCGGCGAATTGAGGATGATGGCTTTGGTCTTTGGTCCGAATGCCGACGCCAGCTCTTTGGGGTCGAAAGACCAATCGGGCGGACGCAGCTTCACGTAGCGCGTGGTGGCGCCGGAGAGGATCGCGTCCGGGCCGTAATTCTCGTAGAAGGGCTCGAAGACGACGATCTCATCGCCCGGATTGATGATGGCGAGCATAGAGGAGATCATCGCCTCGGTCGAGCCGCAGCAGACGGTGATTTCGCGCTCAGGGTCAACGGTCACGCCCTGGGTGCGCTGAAATTTCCCGGCGATGGCGTCGCGAAAACGCTTTGCGCCCCAGGTGATCGCGTACTGGTTGATGTCCGCGTCGATGGCTTCCTTTGCCGCGCGCTTGATCTCTTCGGGAGCGGCGAAATCGGGATAACCCTGCGAAAGGTTCACGGCGCCGTGCTTGAATGAGAGGCGCGTCATTTCGCGGATCACGGATTCGGTGAACTTCTCAGCCTTCAGCGAAAGCTGGATGCGTTTGGCCGTGGCGGCCGAAGTCTGTAGTGTCATGTCTCGTCCCTAATTATTTTTGCGAGTAGAAGTTATCTCACAAAAGAGCGGGGCGGGAAAGACGGCGGGCGTCAGCCGGAAAGCCTGGAGGAGGGCATAACCCTTTCTGCCACTTTTGGGGCGTTTATCGTGCTGTAACCCTTACGGAACACTCTCGTGATAACTTCCTGTGCGCGGCAACACCTGGATTCGTTGTGGCATCTGAACCTCGGATGCTAAACTCCTCGAAGGCCATGGAAAATTTGCGCGGAGGTCTGTATTGCGTCGTATAACGTGTGCTTTAACGCTGGCATTTACCGCCGTTTTGCTCGGCGGCTGTCCGAAATCCAACCAGGATTTTGACGCGGGGCGGAAGGCCGAAGCCCTGGACGATTACGATACTTCGCTGGTCCATTACGAAAGCGCTCTCCGCGCCGACCCGGCAAATGCGGAGTTCAAGCTGCGCACGATCCACATGCGCATGGAAGATGCTCAGTATCACGTCGAGCAGGGCCAGAAAGCCCTGAATCGAGACGACTTGCAGACGGCGCTTTCCGAGTTCCAGCGCGCGCAGAACGTCGATCCCTCCAACGATGCCGCCGATCAAGGTATGAGGAAAACGCTCGGGTTGATCGCCGCGAAAAATGCTCCTCCAGTCGCTGCGGCCACCAGCGACGTAGACGCATTGGGACTGCTCGAAGGGCCGCCGGAGTTAAAACCGCTGTCGCGCACGCCGATCAACATCAAAGCGACGGAAGACAGCCGCATGATCTATCAGACGATTGCGACCTTGGCTGGGCTGACGGTGGAGTTTGATCCATCGCTCACGTCGCGCCGCATTTCGGTGGACCTCTCCGGAGTGTCGCTCGAACAGGCGCTCGACGCGGTGGACCTGGAGACGGGAAATTTCTGGCAGCCGATGACGGCGACGGCGATCTTCGTGGCGCCGGATAACCCGCAGAAGCGCCGCGACGTGGAGCCAGAAGTGGTGAAGACTTTTTACCTGGCCAACACGGAGACCGCGCAGGATTTAACCGAAATCGTGACGAGCCTGCGTCAGATTCTGGATTTGCGCCGGGTGCAGCCGGTGAACGCGCAGAACGCGATCGTGATTCGCGACACGCCGGACAAAATCGCGCTGGCTGAAAAAATTATCGACGAAGTGGACAAGCCTAAACCGGAAGTGATGATCCACGTGCAAGTGTTGACTGCTAACCGCGACCGGTTGCGCGATCTGGGCATACTGCCGGGGCAAAGCATCGTGGCGTCGTTTACGCCCGCCTGCTCGCTACAAAGCACAAGCAGCCAGAGCACCACGAGCGGATGCTCCTCCAGCAGTTCGACAACTTCGAGCGCTTCGGCGGCAACGGTCACGCTGAACGCACTGAAAAATCTTACCGGAGGCTCGTATAGTCTTCTGCTTCCAGGCGCCACAGCAAACGCCATCCTTACCGATAACCAGACGCGCATTATTCAGGAGCCGGAAGTCCGGATGACGGACGGCTCCAAGACGACCCTGAAGATCGGCGAGCAGGTGCCGATCGCGACGGGCAGCTTCCAGGCCGGCGTCGGCGTTAGCACCACCTCCGTGAGCCCCCTAGTGAACACACAATTCACTTACAAGGACGTTGGCGTAACGATTGACGTGACGCCGCGCGTGCATCCTGACGGCAGCGTGAGCCTGAAGCAGACGATCACCGTCACCACGCTGGCCGGCAGTGAAAACATCGGCGGCGTAAACCAGCCGATCATCAGCGGCCCCAGCGTCGATAACGACGTGACGTTGAAGGATGGCGAGACCAGCGTGCTGGCCGGAATGATCGAGCGCACGGAAACCAAGAACGTGAACGGTATTCCCGGCGGCGCCCAGATACCCGTGTTCCAGTACCTTTTTTCGGATCGCAGCAACGAAGTGCAGGACGACGAAGTGCTGATCGTGCTGACGCCGCATGTGATTCGCCAGCCGTCGATCCTCGCTGCCGATCTGGAGACGATTGCATCCGGCACGGATACGACCGCGCGCGTTTATCGCGCTGAAGAAGATCCCACTCCGGCCGCCACGACGGCGAGCGGGACTCCGGCGGGTCCGGGCGCTTCGAGCACGGACGTGCAAGCCGGTCGTCCGCTGCCTCCGCAGATGAACACACCCGGAGTTGGAGCGTCTGGCGGGATGCTGGGAGTGACCGGCGCGACCGCGCAGCTGCATTTTGATCCGGCAAACACGAGCCTGAAGGTGGGAGACACGTCTGTGATCGGCCTCTCCATTTCCGGCGTAACCGATCTCTATTCCGTGCCCATGATGATTCACTACAATCCGGACGTGATCGAAGTGCAGGAAGTGCGCGACGGCGGTTTTCTCTCGCAGCCGGACGTGGTCGTCCAGAACATCGACAAGAAAACCGGCCAGGTCGTCGTCAGCGCCCAGCGCGGGAAGGCCCCGGGCGTAAACGGCACGGGCACGATTCTAGGGCTAGTGGTGCGGGCGATTGCTCCGGGCACGAGTCCCCTGCAGGTGCTGCAGGTGAACGCGAAGGATTCGCAACAGCACTCGATCCCGGTTGCTCCATTTGAGGCAACCATTCAGGTCCAGTAGCAAGTATGCGCGTGATGCAAACAACCCGTTCGCTGTCGCGTCAGCCCGCCCGGTCAGGCCGGTCCCGCCAATCCGGCATGACGCTGATCGAGTTGATGGCGGCGTGCGCGATCCTGATCATTCTCGCCACTGTGGCCATGCCGATGCAGCGCGTGGTAGTGAAGCGCCGCAAAGAGGCCGAGTTGCACTACGACCTGCGACAGATACGCGACGCCATCGACCGTTACAAAGACGACGCCGACAAGAATCTTTTCACCGTGCAGGCCGGAACCGAAGGCTATCCACCGGACCTGCAGACGCTGGTCGACGGAGTGGAACTCTCCGGCGGGTCCAGCGGTGGGGGCGGTTCAACCGGCACCGCCGGCGCGGCCGGCACGGAGCGCAAAATTCATTTTTTGCGCGCGCTTCCTGTCGACCCAATGACAGGCAACGCGGACTGGAACCTGCGGTCGGTGCAAGACGATCTGGATTCGACGTCGTGGGGCGGGCAGGACGTGTTCGACGTTCACAGCCAGTCCACGGACACGGCGCTGAACGGAACCAAGTATTCCGACTGGTGAGTTGAAAAGCGGATGGCAATCACTTCCCTATGTAAAGGCCGAGACAAACGTGACGAGCGCGGATTCACGCTGCTCGAGGTGATCACCGTGCTGGCGATCGTGATTATCCTGGCGACGCTGGCGGCCGGCAGCTACCAGAAGTCCCTGGTGCGCGCGAACGAAGCGGCGCTGCATCAGGACCTCTCCGAAATGCGCAAGGCCATCGACAACTACACGATGGACAAGGAAGCCGCCCCGAATTCGCTGGACGATCTGGTCAGCGCGCAGTATTTGCGCCAGATTCCCGTCGATCCAATGACGCACAACGCGTATTGGAATACCGATACGTGCGACACGGTCCTGAGCCCCGATCAGACGTCCACGGGCCTCTGCGACGTGCACTCGGTGAACGACGCTGTCTCGCCGTTTGAGAACACGGCCTACAGTTCCTGGTAAATTTCCGCAAAAATCTTTCGCCGCATCGCGTACCTGCGGTTGCAGAAGAGCGGCAAGTCGCGTAGTATCTATGACGCGGGGTGGAGCAGCCTGGTAGCTCGTCGGGCTCATAACCCGGAGGTCGTTGGTTCAAATCCAACCCCCGCAACCATCCGAATTGGTAGAGGGGCCGTATTATGAGACGGCCCCGTTTCTTTTCCGAGCAGGTTCCAAGCTCCTTCTGCCAAGTAGTGCGGTTTCCCCTCTCCGAATTGGGGAGTCATGCGAATCTCTTCCAGGTGTTTCTGAATCTCGACCCTCGCCAGAGTCGTTTCGCCAGACAACAGCCCTTGTAGGTCAGATAGCCTTTTCGTGACGAATTGTCTTATACCGGAAAGGTGCGACTCAAGCGATCCCGGTCCCGCTGACAGCAATCTTTCCGTTATGTCGCGCAACTGTCGTTCACGGTCGTTGATGGCATCAACCAAAAAAGGAGACGGGCCAGTTTGCGCTGCGGTGGCCGTCAAGCGTCCGAGCTCGGCCTCAATTTTGGCCTTGCGCTCACGCATTTCGGACAGTTCGCCTGATAGGTTCTCCAGTGCTCCCTTGAGTTGGCGACCGAATTCTGCGAGCACATACTCAATCGCTTCAGGTTTCAAGACCTCCTCCTGCAGTTCGCTCAAGAGCCGTTTTTCCAACCAGTCTTGGCGCTCAAGCAGATTGTTGGGGCAAGCTCCTCGATAGAAGTGCTGCGAACAGCCATACTTTCGGTATTGCCCTCCCGGTCCATTGCGGGTCACTATCACTAAGTTTCCTCCGCACTGGCCGCATTTGAGGAGACCGCTAAAGAGGTAACTGCTGGTCGCAGAGCGTTGCAGGAGGCCCTGCTTTCTCTGACCAACATACAAATCCTTCAGCCGAGTGAGCCGGTTTCGCACCTGCTGCCAAAGGTCCTGATCGATAATTCTAAGGTCTTCGCGATTCACGATGCGCCATTCAGTCTCTGGTCTAGCTCGACGCACCCGCTTGTTTGTTCCGGGGACCTTCACAAATTTCGAAGTGTTCCAGACAAGCCGGCCCATGTATACCTCGCGGTATAGCATTTCGCGAATGGCGTTTGGACACCACGTCGCGTGTTTCTTGCCCGCTCGCGGGCGAGGAGGCCGAACGCATTCTCGATTGAGGGTCATCGCTATTTTCTTAAGTGCTAGACCGCTCGCTGACATTTGAAAAATACGGCGAACAATCGGGGCTTCGCTTTCATTTATGATGAGCGTCTTGCCTATCCCATCCTCAGCAGGCACGGTGTCGTATCCAAAAGTACGCCCTCCGGCGTGCCGCCCCTTCAAAACAAGGCCCTCCAGCCCTCGATGCGTCTTCTTAGCAAGTTCCTTGACGTAGAGGCTGTCCACCATCCCGTGAACCGTCACGAGCACCTGAGCCTGTTCATCCTGAGAGTCAATTCCCTGGCTCACAGCAATGAGCCGGATTCCGGCAAAATTCAAGCGCTCGAAGATAGTCAGCGCATCCTTTGTGTCTCGCGATAGGCGGCTGCTGTCGTCCACCAGAATCACATCGAAAGGGCGCGATTCTGAAATCGCTGCCGCCATCAGCGCGCGTAGGCCAGGCCGGTCATATCCAACACCACTAATGGCCTGATCGACGTAGACGTGCTGTTCGATGAACTCGAAGCCGCGCAGAGTGGCATACTCCCGACACTTCCTCAGTTGATCTTCGATGGAGGAGGGACTCTGGAGGTCACTGGAGTACCGTGCGTAGGCAGCACATCGAAGCGTCATTCAACGGCCTCTTTACGTTCGAGTATTTCTGAGACCGACACTACTCCACGCTTTGAAGGCAAAGCAAGATTTTTTTGATTTTCAGAAGGCAATTGGCGCAGATATTCTTGGAGCAAGGCTGGAATGATCACATTGTCCAGCCAGCCTTTTAGTGCAGGGTCGAGTTTTGTAGTCGGCTTCATCGCAGAAGTTGACGGACAAACTCTCTTCCCCTCACCTGACGGATGTTCGGTCCAGACTGCTTTCCTTAACTTCAGTCTTCGCGACTGATTTCGTGCGTACTACCTGAAGCATTTCCTGTGAACTGGTGATCAGCGCGTCCTGAGTGCAATGCAGCTTGAGCCTTTTGAACGGTGTAGCGTGCATAGCTCGGGTGCTTTTCGTCCCCCCGATAATCGGCAATTCGGCGAATGATTTCTTCGGGGTCGTCACCACGGGCAAGCGAGCGTTTGGCGAATGCCCAATCCCGTTCTGACTGGGTGATGTCGCCAGCAGGAACGCTTCGTGCTTCATGCGGGCGATATTGGGGCCGGGGTCTCGTGAAAATCCGTGCGAAGCCTAAAGTCTTCGAGATGATATGTCTGCGTCGCCCCTGGTTGTGCCCTTACTACATGCTCCGTCTCATACTTTCGATTTACGAACTCTGGTAGTCGCAGAACGCGCGTAGAATCCGTGGCGGCGGGATCGCCGCCGAATTCTCGCACCATCGCACGCTGAAGCGTCTCTGCCTGATCTTGGGCAATTCCCTCGACCTTCCAAACGACTTGATACTTTTCCGGCGATGTCTCAAGGACATAGTTGGGCCGTGGTACAACGCCGGAAGTTTCGACTGCCTCAAGAGCTGTCGGTCCGTTGCGGTCGATGTCGAGGTACAGA
>Ga0210385_10002157_pt1 | contig 11862 bp, 10 predicted proteins | sample IncBWH26OmetaG_FD_160107 | JGI IMG/M metagenome (GOLD analysis project Ga0210385, IMG submission 160107) | Forest soil microbial communities from Barre Woods Harvard Forest LTER site, Petersham, Massachusetts, United States - Inc-BW-H-26-O ... | reverse complement strand
AACCGGGCGGACGGTTCGCCGTGTCGGACGTAGTGACTCGCGGCGAAATAGTGCCGGAGGTTCGGAAGAGCCTTCTGCTTTGGGTTGGCTGCGTAGCGGGATCGCTAGAAGAGAACGACTACCGCAGCAAACTGGCCGCCGCAGGATTTGAGCAGATAGACCTTGAACCAACCCGCGTTTACAACGTGAATGACGCCCGCGAATTTCTAGCTGGCCAGAACATCGATGTTGACGCAATCGCGCCGCAGGTGGATGGCAAAATCATGAGCGCTTTCGTGCGTGCCGTGAAGCCTCGGCGCGACTGACATGCAGGATCATTACAACGTTCTGTTCCTCTGCACGGGCAACTCTGCGCGTTCAATCATGGCAGAGGGGATTATGAACTCGAAGGGCCGACCTCGGTTCACGGCTTACAGTGCGGGGAGCCATCCTTCAGGTGCGGTGAGACCAGAGGCATTGAGGCAACTCGAAGCGGCCCACATCCCGACCGATGGATTCAGAAGCAAGTCGTGGGAAGAGCTTTCGAGGCTGGATGCTCCAGAGCTCGACTTTGTTTTCACGGTCTGCGACAGGGCCGCGAAGGAAGTCTGTCCGGTATGGCGGGGGCAACCGATGACAGCCCATTGGGGAGTTCCTGACCCAGCAGCGGTCAAAGGAACAGAGGAGGAAATCCAACGGGCCTTCCGTGACGCATTCTTCCTGCTCGACCGTCGCATCACTCTTTTTCTCAACTTACCGCTCACGTCTATTGACGGCCTTGCCCTTAAGCAGAAATTGGACGACATCGGACAGCGATGATTCGCCGGTCGGCTTGTGTTGGCGGTGAGGAAGCCCGAAGATGGAAATGGCGGGCTGACGGACGGCCGAGGCGGCCGTCTCTACAGGGGTCGCGACGCTGCACACGACAGCAGGTTCCTCGCGCGCTTGCAGCGCGCTCGGAATGACAAAAAGCTTTTCCTTCGGCGCGCTCGGAATGACAAAAGCTGCTTTGGGGCGGCTTGCCAAAGTCTGGTGGTCGTCTTTATGCTTATTAGTAGTTTGGAGAGGAGTGTTATGAAGAGTTTTTCGGTATTATTGCTGACTTTAGTCGTGGCTGCGCTCTCCGCGGTAGCGGCGGACCAGGCTCAGCCTCCGGTTGCGGGCACTCAGGCGCCTGCTTTCAGTCTGCCCAACCAGGAGGGAACGCAGGTGTCGCTCGATCAGTTCAAGGGCAAGTGGGTTGTGCTTTACTTCTATCCCAAGGACTTTACTTCGGGTTGCACGATTGAAGCTCACAATTTCCAGCGCGACATCGATAAATACACGGCGATGAATGCCGTGATTGTTGGCGTCAGCGTGGACGATGTGGATTCTCATAAAGGCTTCTGCGCCAAAGAGGGGTTGAACTTCAAGCTGCTGGCCGATTCGAGCCACGTGGTGGTGAAGGAATACGGCTCGACCATGGAATACAACGGGATGACGCTTGCCTCCCGCAACACGTTCCTGATCGATCCCGCGGGCGTGATCAGAAAGGTGTACGTGAAGGTGAGTCCGCAAGGTCACAGCGAGGAAGTGTTGGCAGATTTGCAACAGCTGCAGTCGGCAAAGTGAAGTCAGGCGAACTGCCCGGTCCTCATCCCGATTTTCTCTACGGGACGGCATGGAAAGAAGAGCGGACGCCAGCGCTGGTGGAACTGGCGCTCCGCATGGGGTTTCGGGGTATCGACACCGCTAACCAGCGACGGCATTACTTTGAGGCTGGAGTTGGTCAGGGGTTGGGGGCTGCTTACCGCGCGGGAGTGGTGACGCGCGCTGATCTTTTCCTGCAAACGAAGTTCACCTACCGGCCGGGTCAGGACCACCGGCTGCCTTACGATCCCGCGGCCAGCCTTTCCGTGCAGGTCGCGCAATCGATGGCCAGCTCACTGGAACATCTGGGGACTGACTACGTCGACAGCTACGTGCTGCACGGGCCTTCCTCGGGCTACGACTGGACCGATGCGGACATCGAGGTCTGGGAAGCGATGAAGAAGGAGCGCGATGCGGGGCGCACCCGGCTGCTGGGGGTGAGCAATGTTTCCCTGGGGCATCTGGAGCGGATGGAGGCGGTGGGCTCGGGGACTCCGGCGTTCGTGCAGAACCGCTGCTACGCCCGCTTGGGATGGGACCGCGAAGTGCGATCGTTCTGCCGCGAGCGCAAGCTCGTTTATCAGGGATTCTCGCTGCTCACGGCGAACGTGGAGGTGCTTCGTGATCCTGTGGTCACGAGCCTTGCTGCGCGGGCGGGGGCCACTGCGGCTCAGGTTGTGTTTGCATTCGCGCGCGCGGTTGGGATGCTGCCGCTGACTGGGACTTCCGATGGCGACCACATGAAGCAGGACTTGGCCAGCTGTGGCCTCGAGCTTCCGGCTGAAGCAGTGCGGGGGATTGAGGATCTGGCCGGGTGAAAGGTCCCATTGTCAGGCTGACGGAGGATCAGGGATGCTGCAGGCGCTGGAGTACGGCACGTGCCGGGGGATAATCGGGGGCGATTCTCAGGGCGATCTTAACCTCGGCTGCGGCCTCGTCGTAGCGATTCATTCCCGCTAGTGCCGCTGCCAAGTTCGTGTGATACTCCGCATCGCCGGGGGAAATGGCAACCGCAGATTCAAATTGCTCGACCGCTGACGGAAGCTGTTGGCGATCGCCGTAGACGCCGCCAAGATTGTTGTGCAGCGAGGCCTGGAAATCGTCTTTCGGAGTGTGGATGGCAAGAGCACGCGAAAAGTATTGCTCAGCTTCGTCGAGATTGCGTTTGTATTCCCAGGCGAGAAGGCCGAGTGCGTTGAGGACATTTTCATCGTGGGGCCGAGCCGCGAAGGCGCGGTTCAGCAGGGGCTCGGCGTCTTGCCACCGTCCTGATTTCAGAAGGATCAGGCCCTCCTCGGCATCCAATTCAGGGTCGTTCTGAACAAACTCCCGCCACTGGTGCAGTATCTGCAGAGCACGAGCGTAATCGCCCCGATCAGCATAAAAGGATGCTAAGCCTTGCTGGCTGCGGGCGAGATCGAGCGCGTCGGGCGGATTCTCGCTCCGCGCCAAGGCAATGGCTTGCAGATAGTGCGCTTCCACTGATTGCGAATCCGCGGGATTGTCGCTCTGGGTGGCGGCGACCATAAAGTGCACAAAAGGCGCGTCGGGTGACGAAGCCAGAGTCGCGCCGAACAGAGTTGCGTCGTCGTGCCAATCCGGGTTTCGGGCGAACGTTTCCCAGGAAAACCAGACTACTACTGCGGTCAGAAGGAAGGCGGCTAGAGGCTTCTGGAATTTTTCCGGGAATCTCTTGATGGCTGAAGCTCCGATCAAGGCCGTGAGGAGACAGAACCCGACCGATGGAAGATAGAGATAGCGTTCGGCAAAAACGTTTCTGCCTAAGGCATAAATATTCATAACCGGCAGCAAGGTTATGAATACCCACAGAGCGGCAAACACGGCTAATGGAGCGCGGCGGAACCCATAGTAGATCGCGAGGCATGCCGTAGCCACAAATAGAATGCCGGCTATTGCCCGGGGATCTGCGATCGAGCGTATGGGAGAGAACACATAATAGGCATTCAAGCGAAGTGGGGCGATGAGTTTCCACCAGTACAGCGCCATCAGGTGGAAGGCGTTCAAGGCGTCCTGAAAGGGGGTAAGCTGCCAAATTCGCTGGTGCATTGAGAGGAAGCCAAGTATCAAGAATCGCAAGGCGAGATAACCGGCCAGGGCACACCAGAAGGGGAAACTAAGCCTGGCAGACTCGCGGAGCCGGTTTGGGAAATTATCTGGTGCAAGACAAAATACATAGGCCGCGATAATCGCGGGAAAAACCATGGCTGTTTCCTTCCAGAGCAGCGCAAGGGTGAACGCTAGCAGTGAAAGGCACAACAACAACCAGTACTTGGGAAGCCGGGTCGCTGTCAGGTCCGGGCTTTGAGGCGAACTTTGATCTGGGCTTTGATCTGAACTTTGATCTGAACTTTGATCCGAAGTTTGACCGCGGGCGGAAAGAAACAAGCCGAACGCGATGAGAATGAAAGTTGCGCAGCCCAGTTCGGGCAAGGCGGAAATCCAGTCGACTGCCTCGGAGTGGACGGGGTGGACTGCGAACAAGGCGGCGGCGGCAAACGCGACTGCGAGGCGCCGCGTCAACTTAAAATAAACCAAGAACGCCGCGAGAACTGCTGCCAAGGCAAATAAGACGCTAAGAATGTGCAGGTATTGAGGCTGAAGTCCGAGCCAGGCTGCCGTCACGCGATAGGAGACCATTTGTAAGGGCCGGTAATAGTTTGAGTGAGCGGACTGATCGCGATGCGCGTAGCCCCAAACGTCCGAAGAGAACAGGTGAGTCCACGGGGAACTTGCACGGAGAGCAGGATTCATGAGGATCTGTTGGTTATCGTCCCATACAAAACCATTGCTCAGGCTGCCGGCGTAGGCAATCAGCACCAGGGCGCACAGAGCGACGACGGCGATTGCGATGCCCATCCAGGGACGCGGTTGCCATCTGGGCGACGGCGATGGGAGCGACGGACTGGCATGTTCCAAATACCTACGTCTGCTTCGCACTCTCTCTGATTTGCCCAATTGAATTCACCGGTCGCAACGCGCAAATTGGACTCCGTGACGCTGACATATCATAGCTGTCGATAAGGGCTAAATACATATGCGATCCCGAACGGGCAGCGGCAGGCCCGGAGCTCGTTTCGTTGACTTGCCCGGTACAGCGACGTAGGATTCTGCGAATGATCGGACGGACCATCTCGCATTACCAGATTGTGGAAATGCTCGGCGGGGGCGGGATGGGCGTCGTCTATAAGGCAGAAGACACACGGCTGCGTCGCTTTGTCGCGCTCAAGTTCCTGCCCGAAGAGGTTGCCCGGAACCCGCAGTCCCTCGCCCGGTTTCAACTGGAGGCCCAGGCCGCGTCGGCGCTGAATCACCCTAACATCTGCACGATATATGACATCGGAGGGCAGCAGGGTGAGGCGTTCATCGCGATGGAGTTTCTGGATGGGCTTCCGCTGAAGCATCGTATTGCGGGGCGTCCGGTGGAAATGGGTGTGTTGTTGGCGCTGGCAATCGAAATTGCCGATGCGCTGGACGCCGCGCACACTCATGGCATTATTCATCGCGACATTAATCCATCAAACATTTTTGTTACCAAGCGAGGGAACGCGAAGATTCTGGATTTTGGCCTGGCGAAGCTCACGGTAGACGACGAAGCGCGGGTCAGCGGCGGCACCTTCGGAGGGGCTACACATTCGCCGGAGGACCTGACTCGCCCGGGAGCTGCTCTGGGAACTGTTCCTTATATGTCGCCGGAGCAGGCTCTGGGCCGGCCGCTGGACTCCCGCACGGATTTGTTCTCCTTTGGCGTGGTGCTCTATGAGATGGCGACGGGAGTGCTGCCTTTCAAGGGGCAAACTTCAGCTGCGTTTTTCGACTCTCTGATTCACAGCGTGCCGGAGTGGCCTTTGCGATTTGACGCGGCAACGCCAGCGGAACTGGAACGCATTGTGCGGAAAGCTCTGGAGAAGGATCCTGCGCAGCGTTATCAAAGCGCGGCTGAGATGCGGGTTGATTTTCAGCGCCTGCGCCGGGATTTAGAAGGAGGCCAAGGCTCGACGAGCGGGACAGCGGCGCGACCGCCGGATTCGAAGGAGAGGATCCGGGCTCTGTTCGCGACGGCTGCCGCGACGGTTCCGGCAAAGCCGAGAGTGAGAATCGCAGCGTCAAAGATCGCACGGTGGCTCGCGGCTGGAGCGGTTGCCATTGCTGCCGTGGTGGCAGCGCTCTGGGTCGTTAAGTCGCCAGAGTCCCCGCCGGTTGTGATTTCATCGCTGCAGATTACCAATGATGGCGCGTCGAAGCGCTCTCTGGTCACCGACGGCACCCGGCTGTACTTTTCTGAACAGGTGAACGGCCACTCGCTGCTGATGCAGGTTTCGACCTCGGGTGGAGAAACCGCGCCCGTACCAATCGCACTGGCAAGCGCTGACATTTACGATTTCTACCCGGGCCGTTCCGAATTGCTGGTGAAAGGCGTGGCGGAGGGTTCGGATACAGAATGGCCGGTTTGGGTGCTGCCGGTGCCGGCGGGGTCCCTGCGACCGGTGGGAAACATTTTGGCCCACGCCGCGGCGTGGGTTCCTGACGGACAACACATTGTCTACGCCGCGCAGTCAAGTTTGTACGTATGCAATGTAGATGGAACGGATTCGCGGGAGTTGATTACCGTGGCGGGGGTTCCATTTGCACTTCAATTTTCTCCCGATGGCCGACGCTTGCGGTTCACTATCCGGGACACCAACCAGCGCACTTCTTCTTTATGGGAGGCTTCGCCGGACGGAAAGGGTTTGCACGCGGTGTTGCCGGACTGGAACAAGCCGGCGCAGGAGTTGGATGGAACATGGACGCCGCAGGGCGAGTATTTCCTTTTCGAATCGACGCGGGATCACGCCCAGAACATCTGGGCCTTGCGTGAGAGCACGTCGTGGTTCAGCAAAGCGTGGTTCAGCAAAGCGTGGTTCAGCAAGGCGTGGTTCAGCAAAGAACGGTCTCGCAATGCTGATGCTGAGCCGACGCAACTCACAGTAGGGCCGCTCATGTTCCGTAATCCGACACCGAGTCCAGATGGAAAGAAGCTGTTCGTAATCGGCGAGCAGCGTCGCTTCGACTTAATCCGCATGGCGGGGAAGTCGCAGCAGTTCTCCATCGCGCTACCGGGCGTTTCGGCGGGCGAGGCCGACATCCAACCGAATGGCGAATGGATCACTTATGTGGCGCATCCGGAACTCACCTTGTGGCGGAGCAAACTGGATGGCAGTTCGCGGACGCAACTCACTTATGCGCCGATGCAAGCCCACATACCGCGCTGGTCCCCGGATGGAAAGCAGATCGTCTTTATGGCATCGCGCCCCGGGAAACCGTGGAGAATATTTGTAGTCGATGCTGAGGGCGGCGAGGGCGGCACGCCGCGTGAGGTGATTCCGGCAGACCACAACCGAGCCGATCGTCATCAGGACGATCGTCATCAGGGTGATCTTAGTCAGGGTGATCGTAACCAGGGCGATCCGTCCTGGACTCCGGGAGGCGATGCGATCGTGTTCGCGGGAATGCCTTGGCAGGAATATGGGAAAGCAAACGGCCCGAACATTCACATCGCCGATTTGAAGACGTCGCAGGTCTCGGATGTGCCGGGATCGGAGAACCTTTTCAGTCCGCGCTGTTCGCCGGACGGACGCTATGTGGCGGCGCTCTCCGCGGACTCGACGAAACTGATGCTCTACGACATGGACAAGAAGAGATGGACACAGCTGGCGGCGTCGCGCTTCGGCTTCGAGAACTGGTCACGGGATGGCAAATATCTTTATGCCGAGGATTATCCCGATAAAGTCGATGACGTGGTGCGCGTGAGTGTGGCGGATGGCAAGGTGGAACGGTTGCTCAGCCTGAAGGAAATTCCGCGCGGATTCGATCCGTGGGAGTTCTGGGTGGGGCTGGCGCCCGATGGTTCGCCGCTGCTGATGCGGGATAGGAGTACACAGGAGATTTACAGTTTGGATGTGCGGTTCCCGTAGGGCTCAGGCTGTCCGTCCTGCCCAGGTTTCTCGCCCCTGTGTGCCTTCTACTTTCGGCTCGCCTGAGAAAGTCGGATCTCGAAGACTCTTGGCCACAGTTTCCCAGTAACAAAGAGACGTTTTCGAATCGGATCGTAGGCGATGCCGTTCAGCACAGCTTCGGATTCGAGGCGGTAAACTGGGCTCAGAAGTCCCGTGAGATCGATCCACCCGACCACGTCACCGCTCTGTGGAGAGATCCGGGCAATGCGATTACTGTGCCAAACATTCGCGAAAATCTCTCCCTCCACGAACTCCAGTTCGTTCAATTGCTCGACTGGAGTGGCTCCATCGTGGACTGTAATGCGGCGCTTTTCTTGAAGAGTCTCCGAATCTAGAACGCGAATCCTTGACGTTCCGTCGCTCATGAAAACTTCGTTGCCATGTGCCGCAATGCCCCACCCCTCTCCTGAGTACGAAAACCGCCGCAAGAGATGGAAGGAGTTCAAGTCGTATACAAAGCCCACGCCGGACTTCCATGTGAGCTGGAGGACTGTGTCTCGGACGAGGGTGACGCCTTCGCCAAAGAACTCGGGCCCCAGGTCGACTTGTTGAATAGCTTCTCCCGTCTCAAGGCGAACCTTTCGAAGCGACGATCGTCCGTGACGGCCTGTGCCCTCATAAAGGAATCCGTCGCGATACGCGAGGCCCTGGGTGAAAGCCGAGGTGTCATGAGGAAACGATTGGACGATCGTAAACGTGTACTCTTGCGGCGGGCTCGCTGTGACCGGCGGAGAAGTCTGTCCCGTCAGGAACAGGCTGCAGGCAGCGAAAAGAAACACAAGGACAAACAGACGGGAATTCCTTTCATTTTACGTGGACCCTAGCTATTGTCGCATCGCGAGGGGAGTTCGACCGCCGAGCAGCCCTAACGCCTGGTCGGTCGTGATAAAAGTTGCTCCGAGGGCTTGCAGCTCGGCTACGGTGCGGGCTCCGTCTTCGGCTTTCAGGGTTTCGATTGCGTCCTTAACGATGGAGACGCGATGGCCGCGCTCGAGCAATCCCTTAGCCGCGAGACGAACGCAGTATTCTGTCACCACGCCGAAGACAACGAATTCCGTGTCATCTCCCAATCGCTTAACGAGTTCCCCGGCGTGGCGGCTTTCAAAAATGTCGAGCGTTTGCTTTTCGAGGAGAATCTGCTGATATTGCTTGAGATCACGCGGCAGGGCAGCGGTGGGCTCATTCGGTACGGTGACAACTTTCTGTGTGAGCGCTTCAGGAACAACCGCGGAGCCTGGGGTGCCTTTGATACAGTGTGGCGGAAACATCTTGAACTCGGGATCATCTTTGATGTGGAAGCAACCGTGGGAGACGAGAAAGACGCGGCCCTGGCGAGCGGCGTCTGTGAGTTTGCGAATGTTGGGGAGCAGGCGTTCGGCGCCGGGCACGTACAGCTTGCCGCCGGGGAGCATGAAGTCCGCTTGGGTATCGACTTCCCAGAAAATTATGTTGCTGGATGGCATTACTGTTCCACCTGATCGCCGCTGCTGAAGTTAGAACAAGCTTATTATCGCAGGGCGACGATTCGTCGTGGTCAGGAAGTGGAATCTTGGAGGCGTTGAACGAACTGCAGCAGGCTCGCCTCCAGGGCATTCCTGGTTGCTTCTGGCAGGTCGAGGAAGCGGAAGGGCTGGAGCCAGCCCTGGGTGGCCCACATGGGGAACATCATTTCCGCCTTTTCGCGAATGGTGGTTTCGCCGAGGTGGAAGATGACTTCCACATGAAGCTTTTCGTCGAGCGGTTTCTCCAGGTGCATAAGGCCGCCGGTAGTAGAAAGCTGATGCAGTTTGCCTCGTATGTGGCGGCGGTTGGGCAGTCGAATGAGCGTCAGGACAGAGCCACGCAACTTGACGCGAAAGGGGCGGTCCTTGCCGACGGGAAAGCCTACGGACGATGGACCGTGCGCGACCGACTCTGGAGTCTCGGACATCGTAGCTAAAGTATGGCACTTCGCTGGCAGCGGGACGAGGTTACGAAAGCAGCAGAATTCAGTGGCCAGTGGTTAGTGGTAAGTCGCCAGAGTGGATCCTCGGGAAGAAATCTGCGTTGGTGGGGTCGACCTGCTGACCACGGATCACTGAACACTGATCACTATTTTCGGCTGGGATGGGCTTCGCCCTGGCCGGAAAACAGGTTATATGGCCACGCGCCCTTGCTGTTGGCCGGGGCCTTGGTTTCGCTGGCGGAGGCTGGGTTGGAAGTGGAAGCGCAATTCCAATCTGCAGGCGGATCGGCGATTCCCCAAACATTTCCAGGGTTGTAGAGCGACACTCCGATAAGAAAGTATTTGCCGTCATTGCCCAGCGGCAGACAGTTGGCGACGCGGGCCGAAGCGCTTCCACCGCCCGGCAGATCATTCAGCAGCACGGGAGTTCCGATGGGCAAGGCTTGCGGCGCGCGGAATCCGCAACCCTGCGGACTGACTACCAAGGCGATGCACTCGGCGGAGAGCGGATGTTTCCGGTCCATGCTGATCACCGTGACGGGAATCTGCACACGCAATCGCGTGCTGCGGCGCGTCGGCTTGGGTGTGAGTATTTCCATCTGCGAGACTCTTATTCCGCTGGAAGCTGCATGGCCCTCCAACTTCTTAAGTTTGACAGAAGGGAAGGCGTATGGAGTCTTAATAAAGTGCTAGTGCAGGTGACGGAAGTAACCTTCGATAGTGGCTTAGGTCAAGGCTGGCGCCGGCCGGCTCTGGTTCGAGAGACGCTGCCTTGCCCTGTTAAGATGGCTCGACATCGTGAGCAATCTCGTTGAACGGACCAGCGAAACCGGACCCGTGAACTCAGGAGATCCAACCTGTGTAGACGGTTCAGCGGCAACCACTCCGGTTGCACTGGAGTGGGAACTGCTGCTGGCCGCGAGCTCAGCTGATGCATGCGAGAGCAATCTGGGCCGCATCAGGGGCTTGCTGGAGAAACCGATCGAATGGGGTGCGGTGCTTCGCCTGGCGGACAGCCACGGGACGTCTCCGCTGTTTTATCAGAATCTGTCACGTTTAGGCGACATGGTTCCTTCGCCGGTGCTGGAACAGCTTCGCGAGCGTTACCAGAAGAACGTCTACAAGTCGCTCTTTCTGGCGCGCGAGTTGATGCGGATTCTGGATAGTCTGGATGCGCTGGGAATCGACGCTATTCCATACAAGGGCGTCGTTATGTCGGAGGTCTACTACGGCGATATGGCGCTGCGGCAGTCCGGCGACATAGATTTGTTCGTTCGCAAGCGCGACTTAGCGGGAGTCAAGAGCGCTCTCGCGGATCTGGGATACACAACGCGGCTCGTCATCCCGGAAGAAGTGTTGGAAGACTACGTCGCTTCGGGATATGAGTGGGTTTTCGATAGTCCCGCCGGACCGAACCTGCTGGAACTGCAGTGGGCTCTGGAGCCGCGGTTCTACGCGGTCGACTTCGACATGGAGGGATTGTTTGAGCGGGCGGTGAAGGTCAGGGTGGCGGGGCGGTCGATGAAAACGCCTTCTCCGGAAGATCTGCTGCTGGTGCTTTCCGTGCATGCGGCGAAACATGTCTGGGGACGGCTGATCCTGCTTCGCGATATCGTGCAGATGACAAGGCTGGGGAATCTGAATTGGGATCTGGTGCAGAGGCGGGCTCAGGGACTTGGCATTGAGCGAATTCTGCGCGTCACGGTTCTGTTGGCGAACCGTTTTCTGGCAAGTGCGATTCCGGCGGCGATGGAGGGCACCGTACTCGGGGACCAGGCGGCGCGGGGCCTGGCTGATGAGATTGCTGCGTCCGTGGCTGGCGGAGTTCCCTACGATACGGAGCAGATGCCTTATTTCCGGCTGATGATGCGGCTGCGCGAACGGCGGGCGGATCGGGTGCGATTTCTTGCCCGGTTGACGTTTACTCCGGGGCCTAGGGAGTGGGAGGCGGTTCGGTTGCCTGGGGCTTTGTCTTCTCTTTATCGGGTGGTGCGGTTGGGGCGGCTGGTGGGGAGATTTGTGCCGGGTAAAGGCCCCCGCTCATAAAGCATTGGGCGCTGCCTGCGCTTTGCTGGACGGCGAGGCGGCCGTCCCCACATCGGTCTGCGAAGATTTCAGCGGCTGGCTAGGCCGCCGGCGGTTTCGCCGCCGTCCATCGTGTAGACATGTCCCGTCGCATACGCGGCGTCGTCGGAGGCCAGGAATGCGAACAAGGCCGCGATCTCTTCTGGCTTGGCGTGGCGGCGGAGGGGGATTTTGCGGTTTACTTCGTCGAGCATTGCGTCGGTGTACTCG
>Ga0210385_10002156_pt1 | contig 11863 bp, 8 predicted proteins | sample IncBWH26OmetaG_FD_160107 | JGI IMG/M metagenome (GOLD analysis project Ga0210385, IMG submission 160107) | Forest soil microbial communities from Barre Woods Harvard Forest LTER site, Petersham, Massachusetts, United States - Inc-BW-H-26-O ... | reverse complement strand
AACTCCCGGTTCAAAGCTTGGACTCGCGCCTCCGCTTCCATTCGCGCCGTCAGATCCTGCGTGACTTTCGCGAAGCCCGAAACAGTTCCGTCGTTGGAGCGTAGCGGAGTGATGATAACCGACGCCCAGAAGGACGTACCGTCCTTCCTGAAGCGCCAACCTTCATCGGCAAAGCGTCCTTCCTTCGCTGCAAGTGTGAGTTCACGGTCGGGCCAACCGTTCTGCACAGCTTCGTCTGAATAAAATACCGAGAAATGTTTCCCGAGAATCTCATCCTTGGTGTACCCCTTCATCGCCTGAGCGCCGGGATTCCAGGTCACAATACGGCCTTCGGGATCGAGCACGAAAACGGCGTAGTCGCGTATCGCCTCGACTAGTAAACGGAAAAGCTCCGTTTGCTCCGCAACTGCGGTTGCAGCGAGGTTCTTAGGGGCGATCACAGACACGGCCTGACGCGTCTCAGCCAAAAGGAGAACCCTCACATAAAAGTTAAATAAACGGCACACAGGGTCACAGGCCTGACCCCAAGGCTGCAATACACGATTCACTGTAGGCCGGACTTGCGGGCGTGTCATGAGCCCATTGCCGTAAGCGCGCGCTGGCCATAGCGCGAACTATATCGAGCCCCTACAAAAACGGGCCACGACAGCGTTCGGCTCGCTGGATGGTATAATTCCGCCCCTTACTTCCGATGACTGAATCGCTTAGGCGCTGGCTGGAAACGGCCGGGACGCGCGGCGTGCGCGTGCTGGTGATCCTGCTAATCGCTTTTATTTTCGTGCGTGTGCTGAAGGCGCTGACCGTCCGGCTGGTGCAGATCGCCAAGGGCCAGACGCGCGCGGACAGAATGCGCGAGCAGCAGACGCGCACGCTGGCAGGGCTGGTGTATTCGGTCGGCGCGGCGCTGATTGTGGCCGCGGCGGTGCTGATGGCACTGCCGGAATTCGGTTTCGACGTCACGCCGTTTGAAGCGATCGCGGCGGTGAGCAGTCTGGCCCTGGGCTTCGGCGCCCAGAACCTGGTGAAGGACATCATCAACGGGTTTTTTGTCGTGATCGAGGATCAGTATGTGGTCGGCGACCTGATTCAATTGAACGGAGAAACCGGGCGCGTGGAGCATCTGACGCTGCGGCGTACGGTGGTGCGGAACGTGAGCGGCGCGGTGGTGACGGTGCCGAATTCGCTGGTGGGGCAGGTGGCGAATCTGAGCCGCGACTGGTCGCAGGCATTCGTGGATGTGACCGTGCCGTCGGATGAAATGGTCGGCCGCGCGCTGGCGACGCTCGAGAAAATTTCCGGCGATTTCCGCAATGATGAAAGCTGGTCGCCGGCGATCATGGACGGGCCCCGCGTGCTGGGCGTCGAGTCGCTTTCGCTCGACGGCACCCTGCTGCGGCTGCAGGTGCGCACGGTGCTGAACCGCAAGGACGACGTGGCGCGCGAGCTTCGCCGGCGGATCAAGATGGCCTTCGAGGAATTGTCGATCCCGATGACCCACACGCATCAACTGGTAGTAAAGGAAGCCGTGCCGAACCCCGAAGCGCATTGAACCGAGGGAACCCCCGCAGGAATTCCATCCGTACAAACTCACAAGGAGGAAGTTGAATGGCAAAAGTAACGCACGACCAGGCCGACCTGCTGCTGCGGCTCTATGAAATACGCCGCGAGCCGAAAATGCGGGAGGCTCGCGACTGGTTTGTTTCGAAGTTTCATCCCACCTCGATGGAAGATGCGCAGAAGCTGGCACCCATGGGCAGCCCGGAAAACGCGTATATGCGCATGGTCACCAGCTATTGGGACATGGCCGCCAACATGGTGAACCGCGGCCTGATCGACGAAAGCTTCTTTTTCGAAACTACCGGCGAGCAGTGGCTGGTTTGGGAACGCATCAAGTCATTTGTTCCTCAGCAGCGGGAGCGGAGCAAGAATCCGCACATGTATTCGAATCTCGAAAAGCATGTGAAAAAGCTCGAAGCGTGGCGGAAAAAGCGCGCGCCGGGAAGCGTCGAAGCAATGCGGCAAATGATGGCGACGATGATGCCGCCAAAATCCTAACCGTCGACCTGGCGCTTCGCGCGGGGCCTTTCTTGAACTCGCTTCGCGCGGAGCGGTCTGTTGCGGCAACGTGTGACTACGCTACGTGTAGCGGAAGAGCGCTTTGAATCCGAAGTCCATGTGCTGCTGGATGTGGCAGTGGAATAGCGACAGGCCCGGTTGGTCGGCGGTCAGATCGACGGTTACGCGTCCGTAGACGGGAACGATCACCGTGTCCTTCATCAGGCCTGCGGTCGGTTTCCCGTTCAGGTCGACAAGCTCAAAAAGATGGCGGTGCAAATGCACGGGATGTGAATCGTCCGTCCGATTTCGAAATACGAGACGATAGCGCGCCCCCTGCTGAAGGACGAATTCGCGGTCGTGAGGATAGGCTTTGCCGTTGACCTGCCACAAATTGAATTGCCCGGCGCCGCTCGGGATTTTCTCAAACACCATATCGATGGTGCGGCCGAGAGCAGGGCGAGCCGCGGCGCCGCTGGCTCCAAAGACGGTGTAATCCCACAAGGGCTTGGGGGGTGGAATCCACCGGGGCTCGTGATGCTGGTTCTCGTATTCGACGATCACACCCATGCCCGCGTTGCGGGTCGGATCATCCGTCGAGCCAAGGATCCACACTCCCGGTTGATTCATTTCCACATACGCGTCGATTCGCTCGCCCGGGCCCACCATCAGCACGTCGACCGGTTTGGGCGACGGTATCGCGTTCCCATCCATCGCCACTACCTGAAATTGATGGCCGGAAAAGGCGATCGTGCGGATCTCAATGGCCCCGGCATTGAGAACGTGCACCAGCACGCGTTGGCCGGCGCGAACCCGAATCGGCTCGCCCGCGCCGAGCGCTTTATCGTTGATCGAAAAAAGTTGGCACGTCACTTCGAGACCGTTCGGCCGCGTATCGAGCTGTGCCGGGCGCTCCAGCGGCGGGCCGAATCCGCCGCTTTCCGCCGCTTCGTTTTCCATCTGATCGGTGAAAAATGGCTCCCAGTCGCGAAGAGCGAGAAAGATTTCCTGATCGTATTGCCCGGGATTGTTTCCGGATTCGACCATCAGGAAACCGTATTGTCCGGTGTAGCTCCCACGATGAAGATCGGCGCCGGCCATCGCGTGCGAATGGTACCAACGCGTGCCGGCCGGTTTTGGAGTGAACTGATAGCGGCGGCGCCCGCCGGGGGGAACCATGGGCGTGCCTTCCTCTTCCGAGCCGTCTACTTCGGATGGAACGAACAGACCGTGCCAGTGCACCAGCTCCGCGGCATCCGTGCCGTTGATCACTTCGACCGTGACCTGCTTGCCTTCACGCATGCGCAGGACAGGTCCGGGAGACGTGCCGTTGTATCCGATCGTGCTGATAAAGCGGCTGGGGGCAATCTCGAGAGCGACCGGCGCAATCCGGAGCGTGAAGTCCGCAGGCGCCGATTCCTGGGAACTGCCGGCAGCGGAATCTTGCGCCCGCAGCGGAGCCATCCCGGTGGACTGCGACTGCGCCGGCAGCTGCGCGGCGGTTGTGCCGCCGAGCAACGCCGTGCTTCCGAGTTGCAGGAATTTTCTGCGCCTCACAACTCCCTCCGCGGTTCATGCATCGCTACCAGTGAAAGCGAAATCGTCTCATGGTCAGATTGGAAGGCACAAGCCGGGCCGATGTCGAACAGGAAGCGATATCCCCTGCGGGCTGGAAGGGGCGGCAAATTAGGCCGGGTTGAAGACGATGATTGCGATCTGTTACGCTCGATGGCTCTGAGGGATCGACTCGGTGAGATCTCTTTGGCGCGCTTCCGCGATCGTGCTCGTGCTGGGGTTCGCCGGTGGTGTGGTCGCGTTCCAAGGCCCAGGTTCGTTTTTCCCCCAGGGTTATTCCTACGATGATTCCTCCAGCGGCAACAGCAAAGAGCCGTCCGAGTTTTATTGGTCGCGGCTGCGATACACCTCTAGGACCGACATGTACAGCGGATTCGGCGGCGGCTACGGTTACGGCGGGAGCTGGTCCCGCGACTATCCGAAAGCGGACCGTCAATTCTTGATGGCGTTGAAGCGGCTGACGCGGATCGAGGCGCGACCGACCGAGCAAGTCGTCGATCTTGACCATGACGACATTTTTAACTACCCCTGGGTCTACGCGGTCCAGGTGGCGAACTGGACGTTCACAGACGCGGAGGCCAGGCGCCTGCACGATTACCTGCTGAAGGGCGGATTCCTGATGGTCGACGATTTTCACGGGACAGCGGACTGGGACCGTTTCATGGCCGGGATGCGCATGGTGTTTCCGGACCGGCCGGTCGAAGACTTGAGCGACAACGACGAAATTTTTCACGGGTTATACGACATCGGCGCCCGCTTTCAAGTCCCGGGAGAACAGTACGTATGGTCGGGGCGGACGTATGAAAAGGACGGTTACGTCGCGAAGTGGCGGGCCATTCGCGACGACAAAGGGCGCGTAATGGTCGCGATCTGCCACAACATGCATCTCGGCGATGCCTGGGAATGGGCCGACGATCCAAGATATCCAGAACCCTTCGCTTCGATGGCTTTCCGGGTGGGGCTTGACTACATCATGTATGGCATGACGCACTAAGCGGGCTAGGGACCGCGAACGGGGCTCGCGGTTGTGCGAAACATGTTTGAATTTTTCTTCAGGTATCCGGCGAGAGTTTTCTCACAGGGCAACTTCGTGCTGCTCAGCGGGTGGCCGAAGTGGGTTCTTGGCATTTTGCTGCTCGCCGCCGCCGCGGGGCTGGGCTGGCGCATTTATTCACGCGTCGGGCGAGCCTCGCAGCACCTGAAATACTGGCAGGCGGCAGTGATCTGGCTACTCGAATCCGCGGCCGTTTGCCTGGTGCTGATCCTGCTGTGGCAGCCCGCCATTTTGGTAGCCGAGCTGAAGCCGCAGCAGAATGTGATTGCGGTGGTGATCGACGATTCGCGCAGCATGGGTATCAATGAGGACGGCGTCACTCGAGAGCAGCGGGCCAAGCAGATCCTTCAGAACAACGTGCTGGCCGAGCTACAGGCAAAATTTCAGACTCGCCTGTATCGCCTCGATAGCGGCGTACGCCGAGTCGAGGGTCTTCAGCAGCTCGGCGATGCAACCGCGCCTGCGACACACATCGGCGCCGGCCTGAACCAGCTGATGGCCGAAACGAGCGATCTGCCGGTTGGCGCGGTGGTGTTGCTCACGGATGGCTCGGATAACTCCGGTGGAATCGACCGCGAGACAATTGCGGCGCTGCGCAGCCGGCACATTCCGGTTCACACCGTCGGCTTCGGCACCGAAATCGTTTCGCCGGATGTGGAGATGGATGATGCCGTCGTGGCGCCGCGCGTGGCAGCCAATTCGCGCCTTTCCGCGGAGGTTACCTTTCACCAGCACGGGTACGACGGGCGGAAGGCTACGCTCGCGGTGCGCGACGGCGATCAACTGTTGTCGTCCCGCGAGATCACCTTTGCCGGCGGCGGCAAGATTCAATCCGAAGAGCTCATTTTCAATGCCGGCGCGGCCGGAGCGAAATCGCTCCAATTCTCGATTGATCCCCAGTCGGACGAGAAAAATCGACTGAACAACAGCGTCACACGGCCGGTGAACGTGGAATCGGCGCAGCGGCGGATTCTTTACGTCGAAGGCGAGCCGCGCTGGGAATACAAATTCATTCGCCGCGCCGAGGACGACGACAAGACGGTGCAGATCGTCTCGATGCTGCGCACCACTGAAAATAAGATTTACCGCCAGGGAGTCAGCGACCCCAAGGAATTAGCTGACGGATTTCCAACGCGCGCCGAGGATCTGTTCGGTTACTCCGGGATCATCATCGGGTCGGTCGAAGCCGGCTACTTCACGCCCGTGCAGCAGGACCTGGTGCGCGAGTTTGTCGACCGGCGCGGAGGCGGGCTGCTGTGGCTCGGCGGCCATTCTTCGCTGGCCGACGGTGTATGGAGCGGTTCGAGCCTCGTCGATCTACTCCCGGTGTTGCTGCCCACGCATAAGAACACGTTCCACCGCGCGCCAGCCTACGCCGAACTCACTTCGGTTGGCGCCGACAGCCTGATCTGCCGCCTGGCGGACGATCCGGCGGCCAACCTGCAGCGCTGGAAAAAGCTTCCGTACCTCATGGATTATCAGGAAGCGGGCGCGCCGAAGCCGGGGGCCGCGGTTTTGACTGAAATGCGTGTGGGGGGAACGAAATATCCGATGCTCATCACAGAGAATTATGGCCGGGGAAGGACTGCGGTTCTGGCCACGTCGGGAACCTGGCGATGGCAGATGAGCATGCCGCTGGGCGACACAAGCCACCAAATGTTCTGGCAACAGCTGCTGCGCTGGCTGGTGGCGGACACGCCCGGTCACGTCGTGGCGTCCACGCCGAACCGCAATCTGCTCGACGATGGCCGCGTGCACTTCTCAGCGGACGTCCGCGATGACCAGTATCAGCCCGCGCCGGATGCGAACGTCGAAGCGCACGTTATCGGACCCGGCGGCATCTCATCCACGATCCCCATGAGCCCTGTCCCCGATACGCCCGGAACCTTTCAGGCCGATTGGACAGCGGACAAGGCCGGCTCGTACGTTGCCGAAGTAACAGCCGAGAGAGGTACCGAGGAGCTGGGCCGCGATGTGGTCACGTTCCTGCGCGCCGACGACGTGGCGGAAAATTTCCACACCGAGCAAAACCGCGATCTGCTGGAGCGGCTGGCGCAGCAAACCGGCGGGCGCTACTGGCGTCCCGGCGATCTCGGCAAACTGGCGGAAGAGATTCCGTACTCCGAAGCGGGAATCACCATGCGCGAAACGAAGGAACTGTGGAGCATGCCCATCGTGTTCCTGGTGATTCTGCTGGCGCGATCGGCCGAATGGCTGCTGCGGCGCCGGTGGGGCATGGTGTGAACACCATGCGCAGGATCGCTTTCACTGTGCTGCTGCTGTGCGCCGCGCTTCCCGCGCGTGCGGGAACATTTTTCGTAACCGTTGCGGGGCTGGGTGGCGAACCGGACTACGACCAGCGCTTCACCGCGGCCGCCGTGGACCTCGACCACATCCTGAAGTCTTCCGCGGGCGACGTTCACGTTTTCACGCTGACGGGCGCGAATTCCACCCGCCAGCAGTTCGAAGAAACGTTGGCCCAGGTTTCCCGCCAGGCCAAGCCCGACGACGATTTCGTGCTGATCCTGATCGGCCACGGCACCTTTGATGGCGTCGAGTACAAATTCAATCTCCCTGGCCCGGACGTTTCCGCCGCGGAGCTGGCGGCCTGGTGCAATCGCATTCCTGCCAAGCGCCAGCTCATTGTGAACACCACCAGCGCCAGCGGAGGTTCCATCGCGGCGTTCGACCGGCCGGGCCGCGCAGTCATTGCAGCCACGAAGAGCGGAACTGAGAAAAACGCCACCATATTCGCCCGCTATTGGGTGGAAGCTCTCCGCGACCCCACATCGGACGTGAACAAGAACGATGCGATCAGCGCCATCGAGGCGTTCGACTATGCGTCGGCGAAAACAGCCGCTTTCTACGATTCGCAGAAGCGCCTCGCGACCGAACATGCCGTCTTCGAGGATACGGGCAAGCACGAATCGGTGCGCGCCGCGTCCACCGAAAACGGCGAAGGGCTGTTTCTCTCAAATTTTACTCTGGTGCGCGTTGGCGCCGCGCAGAAGGCCTTCGCCGATCCCGCCAAACGTGACCTGCTCGCCAAAAAAGAAGAGTTGGAGCAAACCATCGACACACTGAAGTATCAAAAGGCCGCCATGGCACCGGACGATTACAAGCAGCAGCTTACCGACGCGCTGGTCAAGCTCGCTCACGTGCAGGCGGAGATCGACAAGTGAGCCGTGCGCTCGCCGTCGCGCTTTTGCCCGCGATGTTTTTCATCGGAGCGCAGCATGCCGCCCGGGCCGCGGACCTAACGCCAGACGGCTGCGCCGCGCTGCGCAAGCATGGCCAGACGGCCGAGGCGCATGCCTGCTACGAGAAGCTTTCACAGCAGCGCGATCCCTATCTCCGCGCCGAAGGATACCGGGGCCTCGGAATGTATCGCGACGCCAACGATCAATTTCGCCTGGCCGTGGCGCAATCCGATGGCAATGTTCTCGCTCGCGTCCGCTGGGGCCGGCTGCTGCACGAGCGATTCAACAATGCCGATGCAGAAAACCTCTTCAAAGAAGCCTTGCAGCGCGATCCCAAAAACGCGCAAGCCTATCTGGGCCTCGCGCTGGTCAGCGCGGACGGATTCGACAATGCGGCCATCCAGTGGGACGAAAAAGCGCTCGAGCTCGATCCGCAGCTCGTCGAAGCGCACGAACTGATGGCCAACCTCGCGCTCGAGGATTCCGATACCGCCGCGGCGCTCCAGCAAGCCGACCAGGCCATCGGCTTGTCCAGCGATGCTCTGGACGCGATGGCGATTCACGCGGCCGCCGAAGTTCTCGCCGATCGTTCGCCCGAGGCCTGGTTCGACAAGATCCGCCGGGTGAATCCAAGTTACGGCGAGGCCTACGCCCTGGTGGCCCATCACCTGGTGCTCAACCGGCGATACGAGGACGGCATCGCCTACTATCGCCGAGCCATCGAGCTGGATCCCGAGCTGTGGTCCGCCCGCTCGGAGCTGGGAATCAACCTGATGCGCCTCGGCCAGGAGGACGAATCGCGCCACCAGCTCGAACTCTGTTACGCCAACGGATTTCGCGATGCTGCGACCGTCAACAGCCTGCGCCTTCTGGACAGCTACAAAAACTTCGCCACATTCAAAGACGACAGATTGATTCTGAAGCTTCAGAAAAAGGAAGCGGATCTGCTCCGGCCGTATTTCGAGACGGTGGCCAAGCAAGCCATGGCGACCTACGAAAAGAAATACAAATTCAAGCTGCCCGGTCCCGTCGAAATCGAGGTCTATCCCGATCACGAGGATTTCGCCGTGCGCACCCTGGGCATGCCGGGCCTCGGCGCGCTCGGCGTCACGTTTGGAGAAGTCGTCGCCATGGACAGCCCCTCGGGCCGCAAGCCGGGCGATTTCAATTGGGCGAGCACGCTGTGGCACGAAATGAGCCACGTCTATATCCTCACCATGACGAATCATCGCGTGCCGAGATGGTTTGCCGAGGGCCTCGCCGTGCACGAAGAAACCCAGGCATCGCCTGAGTGGGGCGACCGCATCACGCCCGACATCCTGGTTGCCATCCGCGACAAAAAGCTCCTGCCCGTGACGGATCTCGATCGCGGCTTTGTCCGGCCCGAATACGAAGCGCAGGTGATCGTCTCGTATTACCAGGCGGGACGGATTTGCGACTACATTCAAAATCGCTGGGGCGCGGACAAGCTGCTGGAGATGGCTCATTCTTTCGCCAAAGTTGAACCCACCGCCGATGTGATCCAGCAGGATCTCGGCATCTCGGCCGGCGATTTCGACAAGCAGTTCCTCGCCTGGCTCGATGCCGATGTCGGCAAGACCGCCGCAAACTTCGATCAATGGCACAAAAGCCTGAAGGATCTCGCCGCAGCGGCCAAAGAGCACCGCAACGACGAAGTGATCACCGATGGCCAGCAGACCCGCGTCCTCTATCCAGACTACGTGTATGATGCCAATCCCTACGAGTTTCTCGCCGGGGCGTACCAGGCCGAGGGAAACAAGAAGGAAGCCGCCGCGATCCTGACCGACTATGAAAAGCGCGGCGGCCGCGACCCGCAGATGCTCAACGAGCTTGCATCTCTCGAGGAGGAGATAGGAAGCCCGGGTGAGGCCGCGGCAACCCTGGATCGCATCAACGATATCTATCCCAACGACGAGCACCTCCATCGCAAGCTGGGAGAATTGTGGCTGGCGCAGGGCAACTTCGCCGGCGCGATCCGCGAGTACTCGGCGGTGCTCGCGACGCATCCAATCGATGTGACTTCGGCGCGCTTCGAATTGGCGCAGGCGTATTTGGCGGCGGGCCAGAAGGATAAAGCGAAAGAAAACGTCCTCGAGGCCCTGGAGTCCGCGCCCGACTACCGTCCGGCACAAAAGCTGCTTTTGCAATTGGAAGACGACGACAAGGGGAAATGACGAATGGCCGCACCCGCTGAAATCAATATGGATGCCGCAGCGCTGCAAAAACGCATCGAACGGTTTCGCGCCGTCCGCGAGGGAATCCTCGAACAGGTCCGTCAGGTAATCGTCGGACAGGACGAAGTGCTCGACCAGATCATGATCGGCCTGTTCGTGGGCGGCCACTGCCTCATCACCGGGCTTCCCGGAACGGCGAAGACCCTGATGGTCCGCACGATTGCGCAGACACTGGGTCTGGAATTCCGCCGCATTCAATTCACGCCCGATCTCATGCCGTCGGACATTACCGGCACGGACATCATCGAGGAAGACCCCACCACCGGACGCCGTCAGTGGACGTTCGTCCCCGGCCCCATCTTCGGCAATATCCTGTTGGCGGACGAAATCAACCGCACGCCTCCCAAAACGCAATCCGCGTTGCTGGAAGCCATGCAGGAGCTCTCCTGCACGGTTCGCGGCAACCATTACAAGCTGCCGTTGCCGTTTTTCGTTCTCGCCACTCAAAACCCGATCGAACTCGAAGGTACCTACCCGTTGCCGGAAGCTCAGCTGGATCGCTTCCTCTTCAACACCGTGCTCGATTACTTGAGTGCCAGCGATGAAGTACGAGTGGTCGATCTCACCACCACGACGCGTGTACCGGAGGTCCACGCGGTCACCAACGCCTCGGAGATTCTCGATTTTCAACAGCTGGTGCGCATGGTGCCGGTTGCGGAATCATTGGCGGAATATGTTGTGCGTCTGGTTCGCGCCACCCGTCCGAAAAATGCCGAAGCGCCCGATTTCGTGAAAAAGTACGTGAACTATGGAGGCAGCGTTCGCGCTGCCCAGTTCATCGTGCTCGGGGCGAAGGCGCGCGCGCTTTCGCGAAACCGCTACCATGTCGCCACCGAAGACATGATCGCGTTGACGCTCCCCGTGTTGCGGCATCGCGTCCTGCTCAATTTTCATGCCGAATCCGACCGTATCGACACGGATGAAATTCTCCGGCGGCTGATTGAGCACGTGCCTCCTCCGAAAGGGGCCTGATCGTGCAGCGATTTCTCGATCCTTCGGTTCTGGCGGAGATTTCGAGCCTCGATCTCATCGCCCGGACGGTTGTAGACGGCTTTGTGGCCGGCCTGCACCGCTCGCCCGATCTCGGCTTCAGTCAGGAATTCGCCGAGTATCGCGCCTATTCGCCGGGCGACGATCTGCGCCATGTGGACTGGAACGTTTTCGCTCGCACCGAGCGCGCCTACCTGAAGAAATATCGCGGCGAAACCAATAGCCTTCTCACCGTGGTTCTCGACGCCAGCAATTCGATGAACTACACATCACACCAGGTCACCAAGATCGACTATGCGCGCTTCCTGGCTGCCTCTTTGTTCTATCTCGCGATTCATAATCAGCGGGACGCCGCCGGGCTGATCGTCTTCGACGACGAAGTGCGCAACTATATTCGCCCGTCCACCCGACAGGGCCAGGTCAGTCGTTTGCTGCACGGACTCGAGCTTGCCGAGCCTCGCGCCCGGACCGATTTTGCGAAGCCCATCGGCCACTTTCAGGAATTTCTGCGCCGCCGCGGCTTGGTTCTGATGATTTCCGATTTCTATGAAGCGCCCGAAAAAATCATTCGAACCATCGAGCCTCTGCGCTTTCATGGAAACGAAGTCGTGCTGTTTCATGTTCTCGATCCTCGGGAAATCCAGCCCGACCTCGATAAGCCCGTGATTCTCGTGGACCTCGAGACGCGCGATCACATGAAAGTGACGCCCGAATATGCGCGCGACTCCTATCTC
>Ga0210385_10002154_pt1 | contig 11864 bp, 7 predicted proteins | sample IncBWH26OmetaG_FD_160107 | JGI IMG/M metagenome (GOLD analysis project Ga0210385, IMG submission 160107) | Forest soil microbial communities from Barre Woods Harvard Forest LTER site, Petersham, Massachusetts, United States - Inc-BW-H-26-O ... | reverse complement strand
TCCCCTTTGGGACGACTACCGGCACGTAATGGAACCGTTCGGAATCCGATCCGTTTGGTCCCGGCCCTTGTTCACGCGCGACGGCAAAGCCCTCGGCACGTTCGCCATGCTCTACCGCGATACGCGAAGCCCACGGCCGGTTGATTTACAGCTCACCGAGAATGCCAGTCACATCACAGGCATTGCGATCGAACGCCATATTAATGAAGAGAAGCTGAGGCACGAACGCGACCGGCTGGGCCTGCTTTTGGAAATTACGAACAGCATGAGTTTGAAGTTGGATCTCCGCCATTTGACAAAGGCCCTCTCCACAAATCTTCTCAAAGTAACGCGGTGCGACTTCTGCGCTCTCGTTCTTCCTTCCTCTGGCGAGGAACTACGCGTTACGGTTCTCTACAATCCGGCGAGTCGAGGGATTATTTCCGATGGCGACTCAGTACCCGTAAAAGGGTCCACTTGTGGGTATGCTTTCCGCACCGGCGAGAACCGTCGCATCGACAGCTTTGATGATCTTCGCGACGATCCCGAGACATTTGGGAGTGCCGAGGGGCGGTTGTTCTATGACCGAATGAAGTCCGAGGGCCTCGCATCCGGGTGTGAGCTCGCACTCCACGGCCGGAGCGGCATCGTGGGTGTCTTGGCAGCGCTGAGCCGGACGGAAAAGGCATTTCGTGAAGATGACGTCGCTTTTCTGGATCAGGTCGCGCGTCAGGTAGCGATCGCGGTCGAAAATGCTTTGAACTACGAAAAAGCTACGCAGGATCGCGACAGCGAGGCAAAGCAGAGACTTTATCTCGAAGCGGAAATTCGCTCGGAATGGGGAGCCATCATCGGCGAAAGTCCCGCGCTAAGGGAAACCGTGAGTCTCGCTTCAGTGGTTGCGCCGACGGCCTCCACCGTTCTGATTCAGGGCGAGACGGGAACCGGAAAGGAACTAATCGCGAGGGCAATTCATGACCTGAGCGGGAGGAAGGACCGGGCGTTCGTGAAACTGAACTGCGCCGCGATTCCCCTCGGGCTGCTCGAGAGCGAACTGTTTGGCCACGAAAGAGGTGCCTTCACTGGAGCCATTGCACAAAAGGCGGGGCGCTTCGAACTCGCAGATAAAGGGACGCTTTTCCTCGACGAAGTGGGCGACATCCCCCTCGAACTTCAGGCCAAGCTCCTGCGCGTCCTTCAAGAACAGGAATTTGAGCGGCTCGGTAGCACCCGAACGCACAAGGTCGACGTCCGCCTCATTGCCGCCACGCATCGCAACCTCGCATCGATGGTGAAGCAGGGAACGTTTCGCGAGGATCTTTATTATCGACTAAAGGTATTTCCAGTCGTAGTGCCGCCGCTCAGGCAGCGGGCAGACGACATTCCAAAACTCGTTCGGCATTTTGCAGGTCTTTACGCGCGGCGAATGAACAAAACCATCGAGCAGGTTCCTCCGGAGACGATGGTCGCGCTTGTCCGCTATCGATGGCCGGGAAACGTTCGCGAGCTGCAGAACTTCATCGAACGGGCCGTAATTCTTTCCCCTCACACCACTCTGCGGGCCCCAATCTCCGAGTTGGAGTCATTCGCTCTGCCGCGGGAATTTGAGGCGCCTATAAGCGACCTCGCTCAAGTCGAACGCGATCATATCGTTCGTGCGCTGGAGGCAAGCAATTGGGTGATCGGCGGACGGGGCGGCGCAGCCACGCGCCTGGGGATGAAGCGGACATCATTGACCTATAGAATGAAGAAGCTTCGAATTCGCCGGCCTGACGGAGTCCGACGGAGCCTCAACGCGGGCGCTACGGGCAGCGACGATTGAGTTTCTGGGCGACGGAGAGCCGTCAGTGGCAGACATTCGTCGGAAATTTGTCACGTAGAGAATTGATCTCCGCCGTCTTCATTCGTCAGGAACTTCAAAAGCTAGAATAATTTGGATCGAAATTCTCTCCCTCGTATCAGCCCTGCTTCTTTGGCATTTCATCTGCGTGCAAGCGCAAGAGCGCCTACGGGTGCTCGAGAAAGGCCAATAAAAAAGGAGAGTGCGCAATGCATCCGAAAATCTCGGTTCCACTGTGTTTTGTCCTGGTCACCCTTGCTTTCGGCTCGCGGGCCTTGGCGAAGGGACAGGAGAGCACCGACCACAACAATGGGGCGAAGAGCCTGGAGACCGGCACTTTCCACGGGCAAGTTCATCAGACTTCAGGCCGCGCCACTATCTATGAGGAAGCAGACGGAAAGAGGGTTCTTCGACTGACGAATTTCAAGACCTCGAACGGACCTGATGTCCACGTGATCCTGATTGCGGCAAAGGACGCGGACGACGATACCAATTTTCTGAAAAACGGTACGGAACGAGTGGAATTGGGAAAGCTTAAGGGCAATGAAGGCGACCAAAACTACGAAATTCCGAGTGGGACGGACTTAGCCAAATTTCAGACCGTTTCCGTTTATTGCGAGCGGTTTAACGCCAATTTCGGCGCGGCCCCACTGGAAAAGTTCTAAGCCATTTTGAGTTGGCTGGCTTTTCAGCCGCGGAGTCCAGCCCGCACAAATCTTGGGGCAAAGAGGAGTCGATCATGAGTAGCGGTGTAAGCGAATGGCTCATTCGCAAGAGGTGGATACTCGCCGCGGTTGGCGTACCGGTTCTTGTGGCGGCGTGGTGGGCCTTTCGTCCAGAGAAGCTGTGGGTCAACGTGAAAGTGAACGATCCCGCTCCGGACGGCGCGAGCGCCGATGCTCAACCAGTCTACACAGGACTTCTCACCGCGGGAGCACACCCAACGAGCGGACGAGCATCTATCTATCAAACGTCTGACGGAAAACGTGAGCTCCGCCTGACGGATTTCGTGACCTCGAATGGCCCGGATGTTCATGTCGTCTTGGCTCAGAGTGCTGACGACAATCTCAAGCAAGACTTTGTTAAAGGCCAACTGAACGTCGTTGAACTAGGCGATCTGAAAGCGAATGAGGGTGATCAAAACTACGACGTCCCCGATTCGACGGACCTCGTCCGATACGACGCTGTGGTCATCTACTGCGAGCGATTTCATGCCGTGTTCGGCTTGGCGAAGCTCGAAAAGTTTTAACGGGCGCGCCGGCGGCACAAATCTAAGGAAGGCGAAGATCAACTATGAGCACAGGTATGAAACGGGCAACGACGGCACACAGCGATCCGCAGTCTAGCATCCCACCCACCACGATCCACACGATCGAAGCTGACGGCGTGAGCGTATTCTACCGAGCCGCGGGCGACACAGCTGCGCCCACAGTTCTCTTGCTTCATGGATTCCCCACGTCATCCTTCATGTTTCGCGAGCTGATTCCTCGTTTGGCTCATCGCTTTCGAGTTGTCGCGCCGGACCTACCCGGTTTCGGATTCACGGAGGTCCCAGCCAAACGTCGCTACATTTACACCTTCGACGCAATCGCGAAGACGATCGACGCCTTTACCGAGGCGCTGAACCTCAATCATTTCGCCATGTATGTCTTCGACTATGGTGCTCCCACCGGGTTTCGTCTTGCGTCCGCTCACCCCGAGCGCGTCACGGCGATCGTCTCGCAAAATGGAAACGCCTATGAAGAGGGCCTGGGCGATGGGTGGGCTCCAATTCGCAAGTATTGGGCAGAACCGACAACCGAAAACCGCGAGGCTCTGCGCCAAGCCGTCTTGACACTCGAAGGAACTCGCTGGCAGTACACTCACGGCGTTGCGAACCCGGACAGTGTCCCTCCGGAGTCGTACACTTTGGACGCTGCACTCCTTGAACGAGTCGGCAACAAGGACATTCAGCTCGATCTTTTCCACGATTACATTTCAAACCTCAAGCTATATCCAAAATTTCAGGAGTATTTTCGCCGCTCTCAGCCACCGCTTCTGGCGATCTGGGGCAAGAATGATCCTTTTTTCATTCCGGCAGGTGCCGAGGCGTTTCGAAAAGACCTGCCGAACGCCCAGGTGGAATTCCTCGATACGGGACACTTCGCGATTGAAACTCATGTGATCGAAATAGCCGCAGCAATGAAAGAGTTCCTCGAAAACCAGCAAACAAAGGACGAAGGAATGGTCACGCGATGAACACACTCCACGAGAATGCGACGGCGGTCTTGGTCCATGGTGCATGGGCCGATGGCTCATGTTGGAGCAATGTGGTTCTCCTACTCGAAGAACAGGGCCTGAAAGTAATCTGCGCCCCTATCCCTCTGACTTCCCTGAGCAACGATGTCGCCGCCTTGAACCGCGCACTCAATCGAACTGCTGGCCCCCTTGTTCTGGTTGGACATGCATATGCAGGCGCCGTCATCGCGGCAACGAGCGAGAAAAGAGTCAAGTCGTTGGTTTATATCGCGGCGCTTGCGCCGGATGAGAGCGAGACCGTCGCAAAGGTCTTTTATCGCGAAGCACCGCATCCCCAGGCACCCAAACTGGCGCCAGATTCGGACGGCTTCATATGGATGCCCGAAGGCGGTTTCCAGCAGGCGGTCGCGCATAAGGCCTCGCGAGAACAGGCCGCCATCATGCAGGCGGTGCAGCGACCCATGGGAGTTCAATGCATTCAAGAGCCGGCCCCGGCGCCTCTCTGGAAATCGATACCGGCCTGGTATCTGCTTGCAGAGGAAGATAGAATGATCAGCCCCAAGACGCAGAGATTCATGGCCGATCGAATGCACGCCACCGTGCGCTCGCATAGGGTGGACCATACTCCGATGTACACAGAGCTTGGCCTCGTCACGGAGATCATCCTGGAAGCTGCGCGCAAGACTCTCTAGCGACCGCTGCATCGACGTTAAACGCTGCACGAAGCAGAGAGTTGTTGTGTAGATCTCTCGAATTCGGTTTTTGCCCACAGTCTGAAGAGAAAGCCAAATGGAAATCAAATCGGTAGCGATCGTGACGGGAGCGAGCCAAGGCATAGGACAGGCGACGGCAGTGCGATTGGCACGCGATTTTTCCGCCGTCGTGCTTGTAGCCCGCGACAAAGATCACCTCGATAAAACCTCATTTGAAGCTCAATCGGTGGGCGCTGAAGCGATGGTCTTCGCAGCTGACCTGCGCGAACCAAAAGCGGCCGAGGCCGTAATTTCGGCGACCCTTGGTCGCTTTGGGAGAATCGACGCCCTTGTCAATATTGCGGGTGCCGTGCCGCAAATTGACCTATTCGAGATGACGGATGCCCAGTGGGACGACGGCATGGCACTGAAATTTCACGGCGCGCGCCGATTGACAATCCAAGCTTGGCCTGCGTTGAAGGCATCAAAAGGCTCCGTTGTGTTGATCTCGGGCAGCGCCGCACTCGATCCGAAACCAGGATTCGCGGCAGTCGCCGCGATCAATGCAGCGATTATTGCGCTGGCGAAGGCTTTTGCAGAGCAGGGAATCAAAGACGGCGTTCAGGTGAACAGCGTAGTGCCTGGCGCTGTGATGACGGGACGTCGGCAGTCTTTCTTTGAAAAGTGGGCGCCTGCTCACAACCTGACTGTGGAAGAAGCGATTGCGACCTTCCCAGAAAAAGTGGAAATCAGTCGCTTCGGAAGGCCCGAGGAAATCGCGGACCTGATGGCCTATCTCGTCTCGCCGGTCGCAAAGTGGATGACGGGCGGATCGATTCGAATGGATGGCGGCGAAATTAAGGGTATCTGACATCCTGCTCTCCGCGAGAGCCATGGAATTCTCTGAGGCGTGAGGGTCTCGCTTTGATCGAAGCCACCATCCCGAAGTCCACCGATCTGTGCGCCACGGCGGAAGACAAGGTGAATCTTTGGACCATGTCCGCCATTGCGCTGCTGGTCTTTTACGGCAACTACATGGTCGCACCGCTCATACCCGCATTCTCGCGTGAGTTTGGCGTAACGCCGTATCGCTTAGGTTGGTTGGTTCCCGGTTTCTCAACAGCGTACGGCATCGCGACTCTTGTGAACGGAGTTCTTTCCGATCTCCTGGGAAGGCTGCCTGTTCTGAAGGCTCTTTTGATTCTTGCCGCGGCGACGACCACAATGGCCTCGTTTGCCGCGACCGCGCGACAATTGATCGCGCTTCGAATTCTGTGCGGCGTTGGGTACGGCGGTATCGTCACGGGCGCTCTCGCATTTGTCGGCGATCGATATCCTTATCCTGTTCAGGGCAGCCCGATGGGAAAAGTCTTCGGGGCCGTTGCGGCGGGAATGGGCCTAGGCTCAAGCTTCGGTCCGATTCTCAATCCTCTGTTGGGATGGCGCGTCGAATTTCGAATCCTTGCTTGCGGTTTGGCGCTTATTGCCATTTTCCTTATGCGTCGAACTGCAAGGTTTGTCGGCCAAGGACAACAATTCCACGCGCGTTATGATATTGCCTCCGAGTATCCGCTCATCCTTGAAGCGCCCAGAGGGTTGCGGACGATGATATTTATCTTCTGCAACGCAATTTTTCACGGGGGGATCTTTGCGTGGCTCGGTTTGCTGATAGCAAGCCGCTATCATTTGGGCGACGTTGGTATCGGCTTCGTGCTTGCTGGTTACGGGCTCCCCGACCTTTTTTTCGGCGGAATCATTGGAGGCTGGGGCGACCGATATGGAAGACGATATGTCGTGCCCCTGGGATTTCTTTGGGCCGGGTTCTGCGTGCTATTCCTGGGACTTCCGATCTCCAGTCTTGAGGCCGCTCTTGCAGTCGCAGCTTTGTCGGTTGGTTTTGAGGCCACGCATCCGCTGCTGTCGAGCATTGCCACATCGCTCGATCCCGGCTACAGAGGCCAAATCACCGGGCTCGCTACGTTCGCCAAATTCCTCGGCATGGCCGTCGGAGCGCTCATTTTTGAGCGTCTGATGCGGATGAGCCTTAATACAGCCCTGATCGTCTTCGCAACATCCGAGCTGCTCGTGGGACTTGCCGCGATCCATGCATTTCGCGGAGAGTATCCCGCCATGCCGGCACCCACGGGCGAAGCTTGTGGACGTTAATGGTTACAAGCCAAGATGATCATTGGAGGAGGTCGAAAATGCCTGAGCCGGAGCGTTACGAAATACTGGTGATCGGAAGCGGAGAAGCGGGAAAGCATTTGACGTGGAACATGGCGCAGGCGGGCCACCGCACGGCCGTCGTCGAACGAAAGTACATAGGCGGATCCTGTCCGAACATCGCCTGCTTGCCCAGCAAGAACGTGATTCGCAGTGCGAAAGCAAATTGGTTCGCACAGCATGGCGCAGAATACGGCATCCAAACGGGTCCCGTGTCCACGGACATGCGAGGGGTCTACAACCGCAAGCGGAAGATGGTGGAGCACGGTGTTCAGGTTCATCTGGATCGCTTCAAGTCCACCGGAGCCGAACTGATCCGCGGGGAAGGCCACTTTGTTGCTTCCAAAACAGTGGAAGTGCGCTTGAACGACGGAGGCAACCGGATTCTCGCCGGAGATCGAGTGTTTCTCGACCTTGGATCACGCGCCACGATCCCGAACATTCCCGGCTTGGCGGATGCGAAACCGATGACCCACGTCGAAGCGCTCGACCTTCAGCGCCTGCCAGCACACGTGATCGTGTTGGGCGGTGGGTATGTGGGCCTTGAACTCGCCCAGGCCCTCCGTCGATTTGGCGCTCGGGTGACAATTGTCGAACGTGGCTCGCAAGTCGCCACTGCGGAGGATGCTGACGTCTCACAAGCGCTCCACGAGAATTTCATAAGCGAAGGGATTGAGATTTTGCTCGGCGCGCGGGTGCAGCGAGTCGAGGGACTCTCGGGCCAGAGCGTGCAAGTCCATGCGGAAACCGATAGTGGAGATGTAACGATAGAAGCCAGCGATCTGCTCCTTGCCGTGGGACGCACGCCCAACACTCAGGAGATTGGACTCGAAGCGGCCGGAATCGAACTGGACTCACGCGGCTATATCAAAGTCAATGAACGATTGGAGACCACCGCGCCGGACGTTTGGGCCATGGGCGATTGTGCTGGAAGCCCTCAGTTCACCCACGTCGCCTTCGATGATTTCCGCGTCGTCCGCGACAATTTGAGCGGCGGAAGTCGTACAACGCGCGACAGGCTCATTCCGTTCTGCATGTTCACGGATCCCGAGCTTGCGCGAGTGGGTCTGAGCGAATCTGAAGCTCAGAAACGCGGCATCGCCTATCGTCTGGCGAAATTGCCGATGGCCGCTGTGCTTCGCGCCGTGGCGATTGGCGAAACGCGCGGCTTTCTCAAAATGCTCATCGAAGCCCAGGGAGACCGCATCCTCGGATTCACCGCGTTTGGCATGGAAGCAAGCGAAATGCTCGCGCCGGTTCAGACAGCGATGCTGGGCGCCCTGCCCTATACCCTCCTCCGCGATACGATTTTCAGCCATCCGACTGCATCCGAGGGCCTGGGACCTTTGCTTGTGACCACCCCTGAAATAGCCTCGCAACAGCCAGCATAGGCTCGTTTTTCACCGACCTCATGATGGAATCGGTAGGTCGCCCTAACCCTCTTTCGGCGCGCGCAACTAGATTTGGAGCTTCAGCAATCGGCGCGAATTATCAGCACGCGCTTTGCCCTGTGCCTCGCCAAAATGCTGCTCGGCTTTAGAATCAGGAAGTTACGGTCGTTCGCGCTTTGTCGGTTCTCGGCTATATCTGAGCGATGTTTGCTTTTCTTCGACTCTGTTTAGGCACAATTTCTCGCCTGCTTTCTTCCCGTCGCAGCCTGTTGCTGGGAAATCTCGTCCTCAGTCAGCAACTCGCGGTGTGGAAGCGTTGGGGCAGAATTTACCTTGTGCTTGCATCGCCGCTACGCCGGCAGATCAGCTGGAATTCTGCGAAAGGCCTTGCCTGTCGAGTTGGCCCATAATACTGCCGCACGCCGTTTGGACCCGGGCCGCCGAACCCATTGACCATGCAAATCGCCCGTTTTTATTTCCCGGTTTGGATTTTTGGCGAGTTTTTCTCTCGGGGATAGGATTTTGGCGAAGGACATTTCTGGAAGTTGGAGGTTTTCGCAGCTACAAAATTATCTACAGAGGCCCAAGAAGCCATTTTGACGCCCATTTATATTTTGGCGAGCGACAGGAGTTTGGTTCGAGAGTCTCGCGAAGACATGGATGACGAAAGGAAAGATTTGCCGACTGCAGACGCAGACCGTGCCCGTCAGCCGGGCAATGGCTCTGTCTTGCGCTCAAATCTGCCAAAACGCAGCGCCAGCGCAGGCAGAACGAGCAGATTTAACAGTGTGGACGTCGCCAGCCCGCCCAAAATCACGATCGCCATCGGCCCCTCAATTTCGCGGCCCGGATCGCCACTTCCGATGGCCAGAGGCAACAGCCCGAGCCCCGTAACGAGCGCCGTCATTAATATAGGCGCAAGCCTTTCGGATGCCCCCCGCAGCATTGTCTCGGCGCCCCACGTCATGCCTTCGGATTTTACCAGATGCTCGTAATGCGAAATCAGCATGATGGAATTACGCAGAGTAATTCCGAAAAGCGTCACGAATCCGACCAGCGACCCAAGCGATAAATTCACGCCCGTGATCCCTGCTGCAAACACACCTCCGACCAACGCAAACGGTAAATTGGCCAGCATCAACAGCAAATTCCTCGTGCTCCCCACCACCACAGTTAGCAGTAGCACCATTCCCAGCCCGGCGAAAATGGAATTAATCAGCAGTTCACGATTCGATTGCTCCTCGGCTGCGGCGGTACCCGAAAACTCCACGTACGTTCCTGGTGGCTGCTTAAGCTGCGCGATGCGTTGTTGTGCTTCTTGCACAAACGACGTCACATCGCGCCCGCGTACATTGCACGTAATCGTCTGAACGCGCCGCGCGCCTTCATGCAGGATCACGTAGCGCCCCGACGTATTCTGAATGTCCGCCACCTCGCTCAACGTAACGAAATTGCCGTCCGGGCTCCGCAATGGCAGGGCTCCTATTTGGCTGATCTGGGGCCGGTCGCTCGCCGCTAGCCGAACGGCCACATCGAACACCCGATTGCCTTCGTAGGTCTGTCCCACAACTTCCGATCCGTAAGCGGTTCGTACTGCATCGAGAACGGTCACCGGATCGAATCCCCAACGCGCCAAGTCGTCGGGTCGCAACCGAATTTGTACCTCGGGCATTCCTGGCGGCGACTCGACGCTCACCTCAGTTCCACCCGGTACCGTCTCCAAGATATGCGGAATCTGCGCCGCTTCTTGGTCGAGTTGATTCAGATCATTTCCAAATATATTGACCACAACAGCCGCGCCGTACCCGGACAGCGTTTCGTTGATACGCTCGGTCAGAAAGCTATTCGACGTCAGAATCGCGCCCGGCACTTGCGCAAGCACGCGACGGATGCCATCTTGCGTCGCTTGCACCTGCGCTCCATCGATCGCCTGCATGTTCACATCGATTTCACTCTCATGGATTCCGTTCGTATCGGTGGCCACTTCAGCTCGTCCCGATCGTTGCGCCACGGATTGCACATAAGGAATCTTCAGCAGCATTTCCGTCAGCCGATCGCCAAGGCGCATCGATTCTTCGAGAGACGTTCCCGGAATCGCCGTCATGTGCACGGTAATGTTGCCCTCGCGCAAATCTGGTAAAAAAGAAGTGCTCAGGAAAAAGAGCGTCGCGACGCCGCCCGCGATCAACAAGGCGACAATCGCCATAAGCAATCGGGGGCTTTCTTCCGAGCGCATCAAGAAGCTTGTATATCCCCTCTTCAGCCAATGCACCACGGGTGGCTCTTTAGCCGGCAAATCACGATTCCGCAAAAAAAGAAGACTCAGCGCTGGCGTCACCGTAAGCGCGACAAGAAGTGACGCCAAAATCGCCCAAATATAAGCGATCGCCAGCGGCCGGAAAAGGCTGCCAGCCAGCCCCGACATATTCAACACCGGCAAAAACACGAGAATCACGGCGAACGTCGCATACACTACGGCACTCCGCACTTCGAGCGAAGCATCCAGCACCACTTGAAACGGCGAACGCGGCGTCGCCAAATTTCGGTTCTCGCGCAAGCGCCGGTAAATGTTCTCAATGTCGATCACCGCATCGTCCACCACTTCGCCGATCGCGATCGCCAGCCCTCCCAACGTCATCGTGTTGAGGCTGAGCCCCATTCTTTCAAGGACGATCACAGCCGAAAGCAGCGAGAGCGGAATCGCAACGCAGGAAATCGCCGCAGTCCGCAAATCAAAAAGGAAAAGGAATAACACCACAATCACGAGCACGGCGCCCACATAAAGGGAGTTGCGAACGTTGCGCACCGCAATCTGGATGAAGTCCGATGCCCGCAGCACATTTGCGTGCGTCTCGATGCCTTGTGCGTCCAGATTTGGCCGCAGGCTGGCGAGCGCCTCATCCACGCCGCGTGTCACCGCAAGTGTGTTCGACCCATACGCTGCGTCCACCATAATTGCCACGCCAAGTTTGCCCGCCACGGACGCCGCCCCAAACGCCGGCGCAGGTGCGTCCACCACGTGAGCCACGTCGGCCAGGGTGATATTCGATCCGTTATGGTGGACGAGGACCGTTCGTGCCAGTTCGGCGGGTAAGAGAGCCTGTCCTTCTGTTTGCAGTACAACGCGTTGGTTCGGCGTATCGACAAAGCCGCCGCCGCGCACACCGGTCGCCTGCCTCGCCACATCCACCACATCCTGCAAGCTCACGCCGTATTGCACCAGCCGTTCAGGTTCCACCTGAATTTGCAGTTGCCGCACTTCGCCGCCAATAATCTCAATCCCCGATACTCCGGGCACGGCAAGCAGTCGCGGTTTAATCGTCCAATCCGCGGCGCTGCGAACATCCATCAGCGATTTCGTGTCGGAGGTGAAATCCACCTCCATCACGTTGCCAGTGGACGACATCAGCGGCGCCATAATCGGCGGCTCAACACCCGCCGGCAGCTCGTTCGTCAAGGTCGAAAGCCTCTCAGCCACCATCTGCCGGTCGCGGTAAACGT
>Ga0210385_10002153_pt1 | contig 11865 bp, 11 predicted proteins | sample IncBWH26OmetaG_FD_160107 | JGI IMG/M metagenome (GOLD analysis project Ga0210385, IMG submission 160107) | Forest soil microbial communities from Barre Woods Harvard Forest LTER site, Petersham, Massachusetts, United States - Inc-BW-H-26-O ... | reverse complement strand
AGGTCCGCGCGATCGCCGGCGTCGCCAGCGCCGTCGCCGAGGGCGACCTGACCCAGTCGATCACCGTCGAGGCCAGCGGCGAGGTCGCCGAGCTCAAGGACAACATCAACCTGATGGTCGCCAACCTGCGGGAGACGACCAGCGCGAACCGCGAGCAGGACTGGCTGAACACCAACCTCGCGCGGCTATCGTCACTCATGCAGGGGCACCGCGACCCGCTCGAGGTGGCGCGCCTGATCATGAGCGAGCTGACGCCGCTTGTCTCCGCCCAGTACGGCGCCTTCTACCTCGCCGCCGCGGGCGGTGACGGCGGTCCCGACGCGCCGGGCGCCGGATTCGAGCGGACAGCCGCCTACGGGTTCCACCGCACCGGCATGACCCGGTTCTCGCTCGGCGAGGGGCTGGCCGGGCAGGCCGCGCTCGACCGCGCCAGGATCCTGGTTGAGGACGCCCCGCCCGGCTACGTCACGGTCGGCTCGGGTCTTGGCGAATCGGCGCCGACGCACCTGGCGGTGTTGCCGATCGTCTTCGAGGACCAGGTGCTCGGGGTGCTCGAGCTCGCCTCGCTGCACCGGTTCAGCGACCTGCACCTGACGTTCTTCGACCGGTTCGTGCCCACGATCGGTGTCACGATCAACGCGATCATGGCCAACTCCCGCACCGAGGTGCTGCTGACGGAGTCGCAGCGGCTCGCCACCCAGCTGCAGGAGCGTTCCGACGAGCTGCAGCGCCAGCAGGCGGAGCTGCGCAGGTCCAACGCCGAACTCGAGGACAAGGCCGCCCTGCTCGCCAAGCAGAACCGCGCGATCGAGGTGCAGAACTTCCAGATCGACCAGGCCCGCCGCACCCTGGAAGAGCGCGCGCAGCAGCTGGCGATCTCCTCGCAGTACAAGTCGGAGTTCCTCGCGAACATGTCGCACGAGCTGCGCACGCCGCTGAACTCGCTGCTCGTGCTGGCGAAGTTGCTGTCGGAGAACCTGGACGGGAACCTGACGGTCAAGCAGGTGGAGTTCGCCAGGACCATCCACGAGTCCGGCTGGGACCTGTTGCAGCTGATCAACGACATTCTCGACCTGTCCAAGGTCGAGGCAGGCAAGATGGAGGTGCACCCGGCGCCGATCGCGCTCGACGCGCTGCTCGACTACGTGGACGCGACGTTCCGCCCGACCGTCGCGCAGAAGGGCCTCGCGTTCGAGATCGTGGTGAGCCCGGACGTGCCCGCGCTGATCTACTCCGACGAGCAGCGGCTCCAGCAGATCCTGCGCAACCTGCTGTCCAACGCGGTCAAGTTCACCGCCACCGGCGGGGTGACGCTACGGGTGTCGGCCGCCGACCCGTCCATCCAGTTCACCGGTCTGCTCCGCGACGAGGAATCGGTGATCGCGTTCGCCGTCGCCGACACTGGGATCGGCATCGCCGAGGACAAGCTGGACCTGATATTCGGCGCCTTCCAGCAGGCCGACGGCACCACCTCGCGCGGCTACGGCGGCACCGGCCTCGGGCTGTCCATCTCGCGCGACATCGCCCGGCTGCTCGGCGGGGAGATTCACGCCACCAGCCGGCTCGGACACGGCTCCACGTTCACCTTCTACCTCCCTGGCCGGCGGGTAGAAGACATATCCAGAACGGGCGCGGCTGACTCGACAGCCGCCCGCACTTCCGCCGGGCCGGTCAGCGCGGCGGGCTCCAACGGCCACGCGAGAACACTCGCCGACGCCGCGGACGACTTCGCCCTCGACATGATGTCTCTCGAAGACGACCCGCTGAACGGGGCGAAGATCCTCATCATCGACGACGACGTGCGGAACGTGTTCGCGCTGACCAGCGTGTTCGAACGGTACGGCGCGCAGATCCGGTACGCGGAGAACGGCCGGCAGGGCATGGAGATCCTGGATCGCGAAGGCGATATCGCCCTGGTATTGATGGACGTCATGATGCCGGAACTGGACGGCTACGCCACCACCGCGGCGATCAGGCGGCGCCCCGAGTTCGCCGACCTGCCGATCATCGCGGTGACCGCGAAGGCCATGAAGGGCGACCGGGCGAAATCCATCACCTCTGGCGCGTCGGAATATGTCACCAAGCCAGTGGACATATCTCATCTAATCGGCCTGATGCGCAGCTGGCTGGAACGGCGGCCGCGGCTTGACGGCCGACACCGAACTCATCCCCGGACCGAGGGGAGCGGCTGACGTGCCGCAAAAGGCAAGGATCCTGCTCGTCGACGACCGGGCCGAGAACCTGATCGCGCTCGAGGCCATCCTCTCTTCGCTGAACCAGCAGCTAGTCCCCGTCCGCTCCGGCGAGGCAGCGCTGAAGGCCCTGCTGTCGGATGAATTCGCCGTGATCCTGCTCGACGTGGTGATGCCGGGCATGGACGGTTTCGAGACCGCGGCGCACATCAAGCGCCGCGCCCGCACCCACGACGTGCCGATCATCTTCCTCACCGCGGCGGGCGCGGAGCCCGATCACGCGTTCCGCGGCTACGCCGCCGGCGCCGTCGACTACATCGCCAAACCGTTCGACCCCTGGGTGCTGCGGGCGAAGGTGGCGGTCTTCGTGGACCTGTACATGAAGAACCGGCAGCTGCGCGAGCAGGCGGAACTGCTGCGGCGACAGGCGGGAGACGCTGGCGCGACCGGCGGCCCGCTCGCCGAGCTGTCGAGGCGACTGTCGGCGGTCGAGATCACCGCCGCCGGGCTGGCCAGCCTGCCGGTGGTGAAGACCGACGGCGCGCTCGCCGACGGCCTGGCGCAGCTGGACCGCGGCATCGGCCGCCTCCGCGACACGCTGGACGCGCTCGGCGCCGACGAATAGCCAGCCAGGAGGTCCGGCGCCCTAGCCGACCGGGTAGGGGGCCTGGCCCGGGGGGCGCCAGCCCTCTCCGGTGTGCTCACGGACGACCTTCGCCGGGACGCCCGCGATCACGCACCGGTCCGGCACCTCGCCGCGCACGACCGAGCCGGCCGCGATCACCACGTTGCGCCCGATCCGCGCCCCCGGCAGCACGATCGCCCCGGCGCCCAGCCACGACCCGGCGCCGATCGAGACGGCCCGGTTCACCGGCATCTGGCGACCGATGGGGACGTCCGGGTCGGCATAGCCGTGGTTCTGATCGGTGATGTACACGTACGGGCCCGTCCATACGTCGTCGCCGATGTCGACGCTCTGGTGCGCCACGATGTGACTGCCGCGGCCGATCACGCACCGGTCGCCGATGCGCAGCACGGGGTCCGGGCCGAGATCCTGGCCCGGCACGAGTCCCGCCGACATTGTGACGAGCGCGCCGATCAGGGTGCCTTCGCCGACCGTGATCGAGCGCTCGCCGAACACCGACCCGGTAGGAAACGCCATGACCGAGCCGGGCCCGAACTCCCGGAACGCCCGCCCCGCGGGCGTGTCCGCGGTCACCGTGCCGGCCCGCTGGAACTCCCGCCACCCCCAGTGCACCGCCCGCCACACGAGCGCGCGCCGCGCGCCTCCGATCGCCTTCGACCACATCACCAGGGCATTCTCTCGCGCCCCATGGCGGCCAGGGTGCCTAGGCCGAGGTGGTGGCGCGATAGAGGCCGGCGACGCGGAAGGCCAGGTCGAGGGACTGGCCGCGGTTGAGCCTGGGATCGCACGTCGTCTCGTAGCGGTAGCCCAGGTCGCTCTCGGCGATGTGGTGGCCGCCGCCGATGCACTCGGTGACGTCATCGCCGGTGAATTCGATGTGGATGCCGCCGGGATGAGTTCCGAGGGCGCGGTGCACCTCGAAGAAGCCGGCGACCTCGTCCAGCACGTCGTCGAAGTACCTGGTCTTCTGGCCGCTGGCCGCCTCGACCGTGTTGCCGTGCATCGGGTCGCACACCCAGACCACGGTGGCCCCGCTGGCCGTTACCTTCTCGACCAGCGTGGGCAGCGCCTGGCGGATCCGGCCCGCGCCCATCCGGGTGGTCACGGTGAGCCGGCCAGGCTCGTGGTCCGGGTCGAGGGCTTCGATCAGCTCGAACACGTCCTCCGCCGTCGCCTCAGGGCCGACCTTGACCGCGAGGGGATTGCGGATCTGGCGCGCGAACTCGACGTGCGCGCCGCGGGGATCACGGGTGCGCTCCCCGATCCACAGCAGGTGAGCCGACAGGTCGTAGGCATGCCCGGTCCGCGCGTCGGTCCGGGTCAGGGCCCGCTCATAATCAAGCAGCAGCGCCTCGTGGCTGGAGTAGAACTCCACCGCGCGGAACTCCCTGGGGTCAGCCCCGCACGCGTGCATGAACGCGATCGCCCGGTCGATCTCCTCGGCCAGCTGGTCGTAGCGCTGCCCGGCCGGACTGCCGGCCACGAAGTCCTGGTTCCAGGCGTGCACCTGGCGCAGGTCGGCGTAGCCGCCGCCAGCGAGGGACCGGCACAGGTTCAAGGTGGCCGACGCGCACTGATACGCCTCGAGCAGCCGGCCAGGATCAGGCGTCCTGGCCGCGGTGGTGAACTCGATGCCGTTGACCGCGTCGCCCCGGTAGACCGGAAGCTCCACGCCGTCCCGCACCTCGGTGGCCGCCGACCGCGGCTTGCCGAACTGGCCTGCCATCCGGCCGACCTTCACCACCGGCACGCTGGCCGCGTACGTGAGCACGACGGCCATCTGCAGCAGCGTCTGGAACTTGCCCCGGATGCTGTCGGCCGTCGTGCCGGCGAACGTCTCCGCGCAGTCGCCGCCCTGGAGCAGGAAAGCCTCGCCGCGAGCCACCGCGGCCAGCCGCTCTTTCAGCTGGTCGCACTCCGCGGGGAGCACGAGCGGCGGCAGGCCTTCCAGGCTACGCACCACCGTCTCCAGACGGCCGCGGTCGGGCCACCGCGGCTGCTGAAGCGCGGGTGAGGTTGAGGATGAGGTCACGCGTTCAGGCTATTGCGCGGTGACACCGCCCGCTCCCCCGTTCCGGGCAATACCTCGCGCCCGGAACCGAGGAACGAGTTCCGGTCAGGACTGCAGCCAGGCGAGCAAGTCCGCGTTGATCGTGTCGGCCTGGGTCGTGATCATGCCGTGCGGGAATCCCGGGTACGACTTCAGCGTGCCGTGCTGCACCAGCTTCGCGGACAACGGCCCGGCGTCAGCGTAGGGCACGATCTGGTCGTCCTCTCCGTGCATCACCAGGACCGGCACCGAGATCTTCTTGAGGTCCTCGGTGAAATCGGTCTGCGAGAAGGCGGGGATGCCGTCGTAGTGGGGCTTCGCCCCGCCCATCATCCCCTGGCGCCACCAGTTCTCGATGATCGCTTCAACGGGTTCCACCCCGGGCCGGTTGAAGCCGTAGAAGGGACCCGACGGCAGGGCCCGGTAGAACACGGACCGGTTGGCGGCCAGCTGGGCCTGGAGGTCGTCGAAGACGCTCTTCGGCAGGCCGCCGGGGTTGTCCTGGGTCTGCACCATGAGCGGCGGCACCGAGCTGATCAGGACCGCTCTCGCCACGCGGCTCTCACCGTGCCTGGCGATGTAGCGGACGACCTCGCCGCCGCCGGTTGAGTGCCCGACGTGGATGGCGTCATGGACATCGAGATGGGCGATGACCGCGGCCAGGTCGTCGGCGTAGTGGTCCATGTCGTGACCGTCGCCGGTCTGCGTGGAGCGCCCGTGCCCGCGCCGGTCGGCGGCGATGACGCGGTAGCCGTGGGCGATGAAGAACAGCATCTGGGTGTCCCAGTCATCGGCCGACAGGGGCCAGCCGTGGCTGAAGACGATCGGCTGCCCCGAGCCCCAGTCCTTGTAGAAGATCTCGATGCCATCGGTCGTCGTGACGGTGCCCATGCAGCTGCCTCCGTTGGTCTGAGCGTCGCGTAATGGCAGCCTAACAGCCGGTAATTGAACCTCCCGGTCAGGGGCGGCGGCGGGCCGGGCCGACGGAGCGGCCCGTGACGGTGGCGGCTAGCTGGCCGCAGGCGCCGTCGATCTCGCGGCCGCGGGTGTCCCTGACGGTCACCGCGACGCCGTGCGCGGCGACGCGGCGGACGAACTCCTCCTGCACGCCGGGCCGGGACGCGGTCCACTTCGAGCCGGGCGTGGGGTTGAGCGGGATGAGGTTCACGTGCACGAGGTGCCCGGCCAGCAGCGAGCCGAGCAGGTCGGCGCGCCACGGCTGGTCGTTGATGTCCCTGATCAGGGCGTACTCGATCGAAACCCGCCGCCCGGTCGCGTCCGCGTAGTCCCACGCGGCGTCAAGCACCTCGGCGACCTTCCAGCGGCGGTTCACCGGGACGAGCTCGTCGCGCGCCTCGTCGTCGGGCGCGTGCAGCGAGACCGCGAGGGTGACCGACAGCCCTTCCGCCGCCAGTCGGTTGATCGCCGGGACCAGGCCGACGGTGGACACCGTCACCGAGCGCTGCGAGATGCCGAGCCCGGCCGGCACGGGGTCGGTCAGCCGGCGGACCGCGCCGATCACGTTCTTGTAGTTCGCCAGCGGCTCGCCCATGCCCATGAAGACGACGTTGGAGACGCGCGCGTGCCGCTCGCCGTCGACGACCTGCGCGACGATCTCCGCGGTGGACAGGTTCCTGGTCAGCCCCGCCTGGCCCGTCGCGCAGAAGGGGCAGCCCATGCCGCACCCCGCCTGTGACGACACGCACATGGTCACCCGGTCGGGGTACTTCATCAGCACCGACTCGACGAGGGCCCCGTCGAATAGCCGCCACAGCGTCTTGCGGGTCGCGCCGTCGTCGCAGGCGAGCTCCCGCTCCGCGAACAGCAGCGGCGGCAGCAGCTCGCCGGCCAGGGCCGAGCGCGCCGCCGCGGGCAGGTCCGTCATGTCATCGGGCGAATCGGTGTGCCTGCCGAAGTAGTGCCGCGACAGCTGATCCGCGCGGAACTCGCGCTCGCCCAGCTCAGCGACCACGCGCCGACGATCCGTCAGCTCGAGGTCGGCCAGATGGCGAGGGGGACGAGACACGGCGGCTCCATTCGCGTAAAAATGGGGATTGACCTACCGATATTACCTCGTTGTGAGGGGTTGATCACGGAGGGCAAACAGGACGATATTGGGGATATGGCAATTATGCGGTCCGGTCCCGACCCGTTCCCGCAAGTCGCCACGCTGCTCGACAGCGTGAGCCCCTACGGAAGCCGGCGGCTTACAGTCGAGTTTGACGGCGCCACCACGGCTGCGTACCTGCACGACGAGGCGACGGTGATCGCCGCCACGTGGGTAGCCAACCACGTACGCGCGCCGCGCACCACCGACCCAACCAGGCTCAACGCGGGCCAGGCGCCGCTTATGCCCGCGTCCCGCACCCGGCACCCGCGCGGCAGGCCGCCGCTCGACCCGGCGACGCTCCAGGCGCTGTGGTTCGAGGAGGGTGACGGGGTGGCGCTGCTTGAGCGCGGCACGCTGCTCGCGATCATTCCCGGCTGGGCGGACATGAGCCGCGGCATGCCCGGTTACAGCCGCGACGTGATCGGCCAGACGCCATTCGGCTGGGCGCTCGACGACGCCATGGAAGGGCTGGGGCCGCGGGTGGAGCGCGCCAGGCAGTTCTGGGAGTGGCGCGACTCCACCGGCGGGTGGGGCCGCTTCCAGCAGGCCGTGCTCTCCCACCTCACCGCGCGGCTCGGACCCGGCGCGCACTACTGGAACGGCGCGCCGGGCAGGCGGCCGTCGATCGGGATCTCCGAGCGCCCGCCGGCCCCCGGCCGCCCGTACACCGTGCTGTCGACCGTCGGGATGAGCGCGCAGCGGATGCCGGTCGTCGAGCAGGTCATCGACGACCCCGGCGGGTACTCGAGGATCGAGCTCGCCGTCGCGACCACGCTGCCGTCCGGGGTGGCCGCGCTGGTGTTCCTGTGGCTCGCCGGTTACCCGTGGCGGGCGGTGACCTGGTTCGGCCCCGGGCACAGCGTCCGCTGGTACGACAAGCCGTCGACCTTCCCGCTCGGCGGCGGCCACGAAGCCGTGCTGCTCCTCGACGACCCGTCCGGGCTGCCCGGGCCGCCGCCACCCGACCTGACCGGCATGCACGTCGACGGTGACCCGGTGCGGTGGCTCTGGATAATCCCGATTTCGGAACGGGCCCGGCTGCTCGCCAAGGAACGTGGCTCCGCCAGCCTGGTCAGCCGGCTGGCCGCGGAACGCCGCGGCTGGATTGTTAATCCCCCAGCCGCGGCGCTGCGGTAGTTGTCCGCGGGGTAATTCAAGCGTGGATGTGCAGGTTCACGCCCAGCAGGACCAGCCACCATAGCAAGATCGCGAGGATCGCGCTGGCCAGCACGCGCAGCCACGCCAGGCTAAGGTAGCCGTGGTCCCAGGCGATGAAACCGCCGATGACGAGGTAGAGGATTGTGACGAGGCGGCCAAGCCATCTTCCTGACATGTCCCTCGACTCCATTTCGGGTATTCTGCGGGGTTCCCTGCCCGCTAAGTCCCGTAAAACCCGGCGAGTAAACATGGCTGCGGGAGAAAGCCGCGTACGTTCCGGATAACGGAAAAGAGTCTCCAGAAGCAAACAGAAAGCGAAACGCGACCTCAGCGCAGGAAAACCTCCAGCAACAGCCAGACCACCGGAGCGCAGACGAGCAGCGAGTCGATGCGGTCCAGGATCCCGCCGTGGCCGGGGAGCAGCGAGCCCATGTCCTTGACGCCCAGGTCGCGCTTGATCATGGACTCGGCGAGATCGCCGAACACCGCGGCGGCGACCGCGGCCGCGCCGACCAGGACGCCCTGCCACCAGTAGCCGTGCAGCGCGACGGGCAGCAGGATCGCGCCGGCCCCGACGCAAGCCGCCACGGAGCCCGCGAGGCCCTCCCAGGTCTTCTTCGGGCTGATGGTGGGGGCTAGCTTGTGCGCGCCGGCCCGGCCGAGCGTGATGCCGGCGAAGTACCCGCCTATGTCGCTGCATATCGTGACGATGATGAAGGCGAGGACACGCCGGCCGCCTTCAGACTCGGCCAGCATCGCGGCGACCGTCGAGCCGAGCAGCCCCAGGTAGGCCGTGGCGAACACGGCAGCGGTGACGTCACCGACGTAGCCCTCAGTGCCACCGAACACGCGCCAGATCAAGATCGCGACCAGGGTCAGCGCGAACGCCGCCGCGACAGCGCCGCCGGCGGCCCAGTAGGCGCACGTCACCATCGCGGCGCCGCCGAGCGCGATCGGAATCACCGGGATCTTGACGTCGCGGGTCCGCAGCGCCGTGTCCAGCTCGTGCAGCGCGACGAGCAGGGCGGCACCCATGTAGATGAGGAACGTCGCCTTGACGGTCAGCAGGGTGACGAGCGCCGCGCCGCCCAGGGCCAGCCCGACAAACGTCGCGGCAAGAAGGTTACGGCCGGTCCTGATGCCCCCATTGGACGGGGCCGGCCCGGTCGGCGTCCTGCCGTCCGGCGCGGTGCTTGCGGCGCTCACACCTCGAGCAGCTCCGCTTCCTTGTGCTTGAGCAGCTCATCGATCTGCGCGACGTAGGTGTCGGTGAGCTCCTGCAAGTCGCGCTCCGCGCGGCGGACCTCGTCCTCGCCGGCCTCGCCGTTCTTCACCATCTTGTCCAGCGCGTCCTTGGCGTGCCGCCGGACGTTGCGGATGGAAACGCGGCTGTCTTCGGCCTTGGACCGGGCGGTCTTGATGTACTCGCGCCGGCGTTCCTCGGTCAGCTCGGGAAAGACCACCCGGATAATCACGCCGTCGTTGCCCGGATTCACGCCGAGGTCGCTGTTCCTGATCGCCTTTTCGATCGCCCCGAGAGAGTTCTTATCGAACGGCTGCACGAGGACCATCCGCGGTTCCGGCACGTGGAAGGAGGCGAGCTGGTTGAGCGGGGTCTGGGTACCGTAATATTCGGCGGTTACCTTGGCGAAAATGCCAGGATGAACGCGTCCCGTACGGATGTTGCTGAAATCTTCCTTCGCGACCGTGACGGCCTTGTCCATCTTCTCCTCGGCTTCGAGGAGGGTGTCATCGATCATGATTACGGCTCCTGTGCGGACACGAGAGTGCCGATCGGCTCACCCCGGACGGCCCTCACCACATTACCCGGCTCCATGAGTTCGAAGACAACGATGGGGAGCTTGTTGTCCCGGCAGAGGCTGACCGCCGTCGCGTCCATCACCTTGAGCCCGCGGCTGAGGTACTCACCATAGTCCAGGTGCGTGAACCTGGTCGCCCCCGGATTGGTCCGGGGATCGGCGTCGTACACGCCGTCCACCTTCGTCCCCTTCAGCAGCGCCTGCGCCCCGATCTCCAGGGCGCGCTGCGCGGCGGCGGTGTCCGTGGAGAAGAACGGCGCGCCCAGCCCGGCGCCGAAGATAACGACCCGGCCCTTCTCCAGGTGCCTGATCGCCCGCCTCGGGATGTACGGCTCCGCGACCTGCCCCATGGTGATCGCGGTCTGCACCCGCGTGTCGATGCCGCGCTGCTCGAGCGCGTCCTGGAGCGCGAGAGCGTTGATCACCGTGCTGAGCATGCCCATGTAGTCGGCGCGCGCCCGGTCGATGCCCCGCTCGGCGAGCGCCGCGCCGCGGAACATGTTTCCGCCGCCGACCACGGCCGCGATCTGCACGTCCTGGGCGCGCGCTTCGGCGATCTCCAAGGCCAGGTGCGCCACGACGTCGGGAGAGATGCCCAGCGACTCGCGCCCCGCGAACAAGGCGCCGGAAAGCTTAACCACCACCCGCCGCCAGCCCGGCCGGCTGGCTCCGTGGATGTATCCGCTGTCCGGCGCCTTATCGTCAGGCATCGGGAGGTCGCTGCCCTCGGTGTGTGCGGCCTGGTCCGAGGCGGGGCCTCAGGCCTGACCGACCTGGAACCGGGCGAACGCCCGCACGGTCAGCCCATCGGCCTTCAGAACCTGGGCAATCGTCCGCTTCGGCTCCTTGACGAACGCCTGCTCAACGAGCACCACGTCCTTGTAGAAGGCGCCCAGCCGGCCCTCGACGATCCTGGGGATCGCCTGCTCGGGCTTGCCCTCCTCGCGGGTGATCTGCTCGGCGATCCTGCGCTCCTTGTTGCTCACGTCACCCGGCACCTCGTCCCTGGTCACGTACTGCGGGCGCATCGCGGCGATCTGCTGGGCCAGGTCCCTGGCCACGTCCTCACTCGGCTTGTCCAGCTGGACGAGCACGCCAAGCGTGGGCGGCAGGTCACGATCGGACCGGTGCAGGTAGCTGCTCACGTACCCGCCCTCGAACCGGGCGTACCGGCCGAGCTCCAGCTTCTCCTTGATCGCGGAGCTGGCCTCCTCGATCAGCTGCTCCACGGTCTTGCCGTTTCCGGCCTCGGTGGTCAGCAGCGCGAGCCGGTCGGCGACCTTGTTCGCCAGGGCCGCCTCCGCGATCTTGGCGGCCAGCTCCTGGAACTGCTCGTTCTTCGCCACGAAGTCGGTCTCGCAGTTCAGCTCGACGAGCACGCCCGCGCTGTTCCCGTCAAGCTCGGCCGTCACCAGGCCGTTGCCCGCGGTACGGGTGGCGCGCTTACCCGCGTCCTTGACGCCCTTGAGGCGCAGAACCTCGACGGCGGCCTCGAAGTCGCCGTCGGCTTCCGCCAGAGCGTTCTTGCAGTCCAGCATTCCGGCGCCCGTCTGCTCGCGCAGCCGCTTCACATCGGCGGTTGAGAAATTCGCCATGTCGTGCTTCCTCGTTCGTCAGAGTGTCTCGTCGTCGTTGGCGGTCGCTGTGCTCGCGGCGGCGGTTTACTCGGCGACGTCAGCCTTGGCCTCGGCCACCTCTTCCGCGGTCACCGCGTCTTCGCTCACGACATCGCCGTCAAGCGCTTCCGCTTCCGCCGCGTCTTCCGCCTCATCGTGGGCCTCGTCAGCCTCGGCGTTCTCGGTCTCCACCTCTGCCACCACGTCCGCTGCTGTCACGTCCGCCTGCGGCACGTCCGCCGCCGTCACGTCCGCTGCCGTAACCTCGGCCGC